>ENA-OZFS01000331-OZFS01000331.1-human-gut-metagenome-genome-assembly--contig:-NODE-331-length-8629-cov-4.283415_pt1 | contig 8629 bp, 3 predicted proteins | sample MGYA00244623_ERZ653644 | MGnify/ENA primary metagenome ERZ653644 (study PRJEB26926, sample SAMN06165114) | human gut metagenome | biome: ENVO:00009003; feature: ENVO:2100002; material: ENVO:00002003... | reverse complement strand
GTCTTAGGGTCTCGTGGGCTCGGAGATGTGTATAAGAGACAGGCCTGATGGATGATAGCTATGCCATTCACCGGGAAAGAGCAGGAAGATGTCTCCAGCCTTGATCTTTGTTTCCGGAAGATGGGCAGAGCTGAACACTCCTTCGCCTTCCGGCTGGTAGAGAAGCTGGTATTCATCGAGGGTTCTTCCCTTCTGGAGATCGAAGTAATATCCATCGGCATGACCCTTGGTAGGATATTCTTCTCCCGGGGCGATTTCTTCCCGTCCCACGGTGCTGATGGTGAGACCCCATTCGGCGTCTCTTTCTGTTGCTAAAAGGTATTTACTGGTTTGCATAATGCATTGTTTTGTTTCTGGATTTTGCCTCCTGGCTCATCTTCTGGTGCTATTGCTTCCAGAGCCATTTAGCTTATTCATCGGCAAAATTACGCAAAAAAATCCACTATACCTTATTATATATGCAAAAAAGTATGTACTTTGTGCTGAAATGTATAAAAAAACAAATATTCGGATAATAATAATGATACTTGAACGATTTTATTATATGAAAAACAAGGTTATTTGATAGTTTTGCAGCAGAAATCCTTTTAGAATAGGATTTGCAACTAACAAAGCGAGATCATCAATCGCAAAGCAAGATAATTGAAATCCTAAAAAACAACATTATTCTAAAGCTGGAAGCAAGATGGTCGAACCGAAAAAAATAAAATCTTAACGTCATAATAAACAAAATGAATAACAAGCTATTTATGAAAAGTTCGGCAGTGCCTGCAACTTTGTTTTGCACGGCATTGATGCTTGCCCCTCTTTGCGGAGGCGCAGGTTCTGCTAAAGCGACTACGGCTATAGCTCAGCAAACAGGTATCGTAAAAGGTACAGTGGTTGATGCCAATGGTGAAGCCGTTATTGGAGCTAGTGTTATCATCGAGGGACAGAAAGTTACCCAGGGTACAGTAACAGACTTTGATGGTAACTTCTCTCTCAACGTGAAGCCAGGTGCCAAGTTAAAGATCAGTTACATTGGATTCGTATCCCAGACTGTGGTTGCCAAAAACGGCATGCAGGTGGTCTTGAAAGAAGAGGCTACTTCCCTCAAGGCTGTAGAAGTGGTTGCCTATGGTGTACAGAAGAAGGTTACTGTTACCGGTGCCCTCTCCAGCGTGAAGAGCGAAGACCTGGTCCGTACCCCTGTTGGTAATGTCAACAATGTGCTCGGTGGTCAGCTTTCGGGTGTTACCACCGTACAGTATTCCGGTGAGCCGGGTTCAGATGCTGCGAGCGTATTTGTTCGTGGTAAGGCATCTTTCAATGGTGCCGACCCTTTGGTTCAGGTGGATGGTGTAGAGCGAAGCATGAGCGATGTGGATCCTGAGGAAATCGAGAGCATCACCGTTTTGAAGGATGCTTCTGCCACAGCCGTATTCGGTGTGCGTGGTGCCAACGGTGTGATCCTGATTACCACCAAGCGTGGTCAGGAGGGTAAGACCAAGATCAGCGGTTCTACTTCATGGGGAATCCTGACTCCTACCAAGATGGTAGAGCAGGCAAACAGCTACGAGTATGCTACCTTCCATAATATGATGCGCCAGAATTCGCATGGCAAGAATGGTGATCCGTTGAGTCCTCAGTTCTCTGATGTCGTTATCCAGAAGTTCAAGGATGGAAGTGATCCTGTCCGTTTCCCTAGCACCTTGTGGGCTGAATACATTATGAAGGATGCTACTATGCAGAGTAAACACAATCTGAATATCAGCGGTGGTACAAAGACGGCACGCTACTTCATCAATGTTGGTTACTATACTCAGGGTGGTCTGTTCAAGGAGTTTGGTCAGGATTACGATTTCGGTTATCAGTATAACAGTTTCAACTACCGTGCCAACCTCGACCTGGATGTCACCAAGACAACCACCATCTCCTTCAATCTGGCAGGTAAGGTAGATAATGCCAACAAGCCATATTCTGGTCAGGGATCATCTGGTCTGATCAACGAGGCTTATCAGGCTACTCCATTCTCCAGTCCTGGTATCATCAATGGCAGATACATCGCTACCGAGACCCAGTATGAGGATTGCGGTACCGACCAGCTTCCTTTCGTGGGGGGGGAGCGGTATTACCTATTTCGGCAATAATGATGTGAATGGCGGTTTCATGAAGACTACCAACAACAAGCTGCAGTTCGACCTCCAGTTGAAGCAGAAGCTCGATATGATTACCAAGGGTCTCTCTTTCAAGATGAAGGCTTCCTACAATGGTGCCTACGCCATCAATAAGAATGCATACGCCAAGAAGGCTACCTATACCCCTGTACTCCAGGACGACGGTACCTATAAATATAAGAAATATGGTAACGAAGAGCAGTTGAAGTATGAAGAGAAGACCGGTCGCAGTCGTTACTGGTATTTTGAGGCAGGTCTTAACTATAACCGTTCCTTCGGTTTGAACAATGTGGGTGCCATCCTGCTCTACAATCAGGACAGCAGCTATTATCCGAGCACCTATACCAATGTGCCTCACCGCCAGGTAGGTCTGGTAGGTCGTGTTACCTACGACTGGAACAACCGCTATATGGCAGAGTTCAACGTGGGTTACAATGGTTCCGAGAACTTTGCTCCGGGCAAGCGTTACGGAACCTTCCCAGCAATGTCTGTGGGTTGGGTAGTCAGCGATGAGCCATTCTTCAAGCCGCTCACCAAGGCAGTAAGCTTCCTGAAGCTTCGTGCCAGCTACGGTCTGGTAGGTAATGCTAATCTGAACGGTAATCGCTTTATGTACACCGCCGATCCTTTCGCCATCAATAATGGTAATGTTTCTACCCGTGATGGATATGGATACATCTTCGGTGTTAACAACACTACCGTATGGAAGGGAGCCTACGAGATGGCGCGCCACAATGCCGACATCACCTGGGAGCACGCCTATAAGCAGGACTATGGTATCGACATCAACTTCCTGAAGGATAAGCTCCGTGGTAACTTCGATTACTACTACGAGCACCGTACCGACATCATGATGATTGACAACAATGTACCTACCATCATCGGTTTCAAGATGCCTTACACCAACGATGGTGAGGTGAACAGCTGGGGATGGGAAGCATCCCTGAAGTGGCAGGACAAGATAGGCAAGAACTTCAGATATTGGGCAGGTGTCAACCTCTCTTACAACCAGAATGAGCTGATCAACAATGGTGAGGCTCTGCAGCCAGAGGCTTATCAGATGGCAAAGAACCATCGTCTGGGTGCCCGCAGCATGTATCAGTTCTGGCGTTATTACGACGAGCAGACACCGGCACTCTATGAGAAGACTTTCGGCGAGAAATTCCCTACCCAGCTGGTAGAGAACATCCAGCCTGGTGATGCTGTGTATGTGGATTTGAACCACGATGGAAAGATAGACAACAACGATAAGACCCGCGACCTGGGCTATACCGATGATCCAGAGTATATGGTTGGTCTGAACCTAGGATTCAGCTACAAGGGTTGGTCTGTCAATACCCAGTGGACGGGTGCCTGGAACGTAAGCCGTATGCTGGATGGTGTGTTCCGCATGCCATTCTACAACAAGACCTCTCACGAGATGGGTGGACTCCTGAAGTATGTGGTAGAGAACAGCTGGACAGCCGATAATCCATCCCAGAGTGCGAAGTATCCACGTGCATCATGGGATGCCTGGGACAACAACTACGCCACTTCTACCCTCTATGAGAAGGATGCGAAGTATCTGCGCCTGAAGACCTTGCAGATTTCCTACGATTTCAACGCTCCGTTCATGAAGCGCATGGGTATGAATCAGCTGCAGCTGGCATTCAGCGGTTACAACCTCCTTACCTTCACTCCTTATATCTGGGGTGATCCTGAGGCACGTGCTACCACGGCACCATCCTATCCATTGCAGCGTACCTATATGCTGTCTTTGAAGGTGGGCTTCTAATATATTACACATTTAATATATATAAAAAAGGTAAATACAATGAAACTTAACAATATATTCAGAGGAATCGTTCTTACAGCCGTTATCGGTTCTGCGGTGACGGGTTGTACTGAGCAGATTAAGTTTGGAGATTCCTTCATAGAAAAGACTCCGGGTGGCGATGTTACCATTGATACCATCTTCAATAGTGCAGAATATACCCAGCAGTTCTTGACCGGTATTTATAAGAACCAGTACTATGGTCTGCCTTTCAAGGCGGGTGACGGTAACTCCCACAGTTACTTCAGTGGTCAGATTGAGGCGATGTCAGACTGCTGGCACAATCCTACATCGTCAGTTGCTATCTATAATCTGGTGTATGGTGATTACATGACAGCAGCCAGCAGCAATTCCATCTATGGTTTTGACAAGGAGAATATCTGGGAGATGGTGCATGCCTGCTACCTCCTGATGGAGAATATCGACCGTGTGCCTGATATGGATGAGGCTACCAAAAAGCAGTATGTGGCTGAGGCGAAGTGCCTGATAGCATCTTCCTACTTCAACCTCTTCCGCATGTACGGCGGTCTGCCTCTGGTTACTCACTCATACGATGTAAACGGAGACAAGCTGGATGCGCCACGTGCTTCGGTAGAGAAGACACTCAATTTCATTCTCAAGCTTTATGATGAGGCTATCAATTCAGGAGCCCTTCCTTTTGCTTATTCTGATGATGATGTCACTACCATGAAGGCACACTGGACCAAGGCGGCTGCCATGGCGATGAAGTGCCGTGTACTGCAGTTTGCTGCTTCTCCATTGTTCAACGATGACCAGCCATATTACAGCGGCAAGTATTCCATGGAGAATGCGAGTCAGGACAGTCTGGCTTGGATGGGTGGCAGGAAGCCTGAGTTGTGGCAGCAGTGCAAGAAGGCATGTGAAGACTTCTTCAATGAGAATGCCAACAACGGCAATCCTTATCATCTCGTAGAGCCGACAGCCCAGACTACTGAGGCTTATCGCTTTGCCTATCGCTTTGCGTATATCAGCCAGGCTAGTCCGGAGGTCATCTTCGAGACCCGTGTTACTGACAACAACCACAACTCCAAGTATTGTTGGGCGGCACGTCAGTATATGCGTACCCTCGACCGCCAGGCTTATTGCCCTACCCAGGAGTTCGTAGAGATGTTCCCTTGGGCTGATGGCAAGCCATTCAACTGGGAGGAGACCGAGAAGGCTGGCGAATTGGACCACATGTTTATCAAGGGTGACAGAAAGATAGGCAAGCAGGAACTACAGAACGTGAAATATACCCGCGACCCTCGTCTTTATGAAACTGTAAGTGTGAACGGACAGCGCGACAAAGTGAATGTGGGCGACGGCAAGTCGACCGGTCAGAATGTAGAGTTGTATGTGGGTGGTACCAATGCCGGTACAGGTCCAGACAATTGTGTGGGCGCTTTTGCTACAGGCTATTTCCACAACAAGTACATTGCCGACGGAATCACCGGTTCTGCCTACGAGCGCGAGAAGCCACACTGGGTAGAGATGCGTCTTTCCGACCTCTATCTCATCTATGCCGAGGCTCTGCTTCAGGCAGACGGCAACAATGTCAAGGCTTTGGAATACATCGACAAGATCCGTGCCCGTGTAGGTTTGAAGGGACTTGCGGAATGCAACCCATCAGAGAATCTTACCACCAACAAGGAGAATCTTCTGGAAGAGTTGCTGCGCGAGCGTGCCTGCGAGCTGGGATTCGAGAACACCCGCTTCTTCGATATGAAGCGCTATAAGAGAGCCGACCTCTTCAGCCGCACCCTCCATCGTCTGGTCATCTACCGCCAGGTGAAGGATGATGCTACGGGTGAATGGAAGACCTCTACCAACAAGTGGTATAATGGCGACAGAACCAACAAGACGCTGAACAAGGACAATGATGCCTGGTACGAGCCATCTCATTTTGAGTATAAGCGCCTGCCTATCACCACGGGAGCCCGTGCATGGTGGAATGGATTCGATGTAAAATGGTACCTGTTCCCATTCCCACAGACCGAGGTATTGAAGGGTTATCTCGTTCAGAACCCAGGCTGGTAATCCCGCCGGAGGTTATCTCTTGAGTAAAGGTTACTTGATTAAAGTTACAGATTAAAAAAGTAAATTCGATGAAAAATAATAAGAATGCTGTACTGATGGCGATGGCTCTCCTGAGTCTGCCAGTTTCAGCACAAGTCAAAATAGATTCCATTGCTCCTCATCGCTATGCAGCTCAGAGCATCGATGTGGGTGCCAATGTGAACTTCTCCCGCGAGCAGTCAACTTCAGCAGTGTCTGTCATCACCAGCGAGAGTACCAACAAGCGCAGCGCCAAGAATATCGGCAACTCTATCCTGGGACAGGGTTCCGGCCTGATTTCGCTGCAGAATTCCGGCAACTATGCCGGCATCAATCCAACCTTCTACATCCGCGGCATGCAGAGTCTGGATGGCAATACCCCACTTTTCGTGGTAGATGGTATCGAGCGTGATATCCAGTATATCTCTGCCGAGGAAGTGGAGAGCGTATCCGTATTGAAGGATGCTGCTGCCACCGCACTCTATGGCTACAAGGGTGCCAACGGCGTGGTGCTCATCACTACCAAGCGCGGTAAGTTCAATTCCAAGGAAATCAAGGTGAATCTGGACCATGCCATCAATTTCATGGCTCACAAGCCTAAGTTCGTGGATGCACAGACCTATGCCAAGGCGATGAACGAGGCTTATGCCAACGATGGCTTTGAGAACCCTAGATATACCCAGGAAGAGGTGGATGCCTTCGGATCAGGCAAATATCCTTATCTCTATCCTAACGTTAACTGGGTGGATGAAACCTTCCGCAACCACAGCGTTACCAATATGCTCAACGCTTCGTTTACGGGCGGTGGCGAGAAGTTCAAGTACTATGCCTTGCTCGACCTGCAGTATGACAATGGTTTCGTGAAGAATCCGGATACCCACGAGGGATATTCTACCAATAATAAATATGTGAAGGGCAACCTGCGCATGAATATGGATATGATTCTCTCGAAGAATACTACCATGAAGGTGAACCTCCTGGGTGTGCTCGCCGAGTCGAATGCTCCAGGCAATTCTGCCAAGTTGTGGGATATGGTCTATGGCTTGCCTTCTGCTGCCTTCGCCGTGAAGGGCGAGGATGGCAAGTGGGGTGGTAACTCTACCTGGGCGGGTACCGTTAACCCTGTGGCGCAGTCGCAGGATGCCGGTTACTCCAGAAATCACAACCGTGGTATCTATACCGACCTCACTATCCGCCAGGAACTCCCTGCGGTATTGAAGGGTCTGGCTGTTCAGGGCCGCATCGCTTACGACCATTTCTCCAACATCTACGAGAATTATAGCAAGACATACGTATATGGAAGTCCTACGGTAGTCGACTGGTTGGATGGCAAACCTCAGTTGGGCAAGGCATTCACGGGTGGTTCTGAGAGCGATCTCGGTGCCTCTATCTCCACCAACAGCTTCACCCGCCGTTTCCATGCCGATGCCAGTGCCGACTATCAGAATACCTTCGGCGCCCACAGCATCTACAGCCAGTTGAAGTACGATTACGAGTTCAGCGATGAGTTTGCCATCAACAGTACGCTCTATCGCCAGAACATCAGCTGGTACACCCACTATGGTCTGCTCGATCGCTACTTCCTCGACCTTGCCCTGATAGAATCCGGTTCCAACCGTCTGGCTCCTGGCAGCAAGTGGGCATTGTCGCCTACGGTATCAGCAGCCTGGGTTCTCTCCAAGGAGAATTTCATGAAGAATCTCAACTGGGTGGATTTTCTCAAGCTCCGTGCTTCCTACGGCATTATCCAGACCGACATCCTGCCTGAGAGCGGATGGATGTACTATATGCAGCAGTATCAGACAACTGGTGGTACCTATCCGTTCAACAGCGGTTTCCAGAGCGATTTCGGCAGAACCTATCTTGATGCCATTGCCACTTCCGGTCTGACCCGTGAGAAGGCAGCCAAGTTCAATGCCGGTGTAGATGCCACCCTCTTCGGTGGTCTCGATTTCAGCTTTGATGGTTTCTACCAGCGCCGTTCCAACATCTGGGTATCTACCGCAGGCAAGTATTCTTCAGAGTTGGGTGTGGATGCTCCATACGAGGGCGATGGTATCGTGGATAGCTGGGGTTGGGAGGCAAGTCTCGACTACAACAAGCAGATTGGCGAAGTGAAGTTCAACATCGGTGCCAACATCGATTACTATCGCAGCCAGATCAAGGAGCAGGATGAGACTCCTAAGCTCTATCCTAATCTGGTAAGCACCGGCCATCGCGTAAGCCAGCTCTTCGGCTACAAGGCTATCGGCTTCTTCAAGGACCAGGCTGACATCGATGCTTCCAAGCCACAGCTTCTGGGCAGCACTCCTCGTCCGGGCGACATCAAGTATGAGGATGTGAACGGTGACGGACAGATTGATACCAACGACAAGACTGCCATCGGATATTCTACCGTGGCTCCTGAAATTTACTACAATATCCATTTGGGAGTAGAGTGGAAGGGACTGGGTATTGATGCGATGTTCCAGGGCACAGGCCGTTATAGCGGCGTGCTTTCTACCAAGAGTATGTACAAGCCGCTGGTGGGCAACACCACCATCTCTCAGTACTACTACTGTCTCTTATACACATCTCCGAGCCCACGAGACCCTAAGACATCTCG
>ENA-OZFS01000313-OZFS01000313.1-human-gut-metagenome-genome-assembly--contig:-NODE-313-length-8878-cov-4.400091_pt1 | contig 8878 bp, 7 predicted proteins | sample MGYA00244623_ERZ653644 | MGnify/ENA primary metagenome ERZ653644 (study PRJEB26926, sample SAMN06165114) | human gut metagenome | biome: ENVO:00009003; feature: ENVO:2100002; material: ENVO:00002003... | reverse complement strand
TCGGCAGCGTCAGATGTGTATAAGAGACAGGAGAGTCGACGCTGGAGCTGTTTATCCCCGAAAACCCGTCGGGCAAGGCGGTGGTGTGCTGCCCCGGAGGCGGATACAGCCATCTGGCATACCAGCACGAGGGCACCGACTGGGCGCCGTTCTTCAACCAAAGGGGCGTAACCCTCGCCGTGCTTAAATACCGTATGCCCAAGGGCGACAAGAACCTGCCGCTGAGCGATGCCTACGGCGCAATCAGGATGCTGCGCGACAGCGCCGCCGTGTGGAGCGTCAATCCCTACGACATCGGCATCATGGGTTCGTCGGCTGGAGGACATCTCGCATCGGCGGTGTCCACCCACGCCGCAGTCGACGTGCGTCCAAACTTCACCATCCTGTTCTATCCCGTAATCTCGATGAACAAGGCGGTGAGCCACAAGGGCTCGTGCGTGAACTTCCTCGGCGACGGGCAGGACGACGAGAAGATGCAGAAGGAGTGGTCGAGCGAGCGCCGTGTGCATCACCACACCACTCCGCCGGCAATAATCCTTATGAGCTTCGACGACACCGTGGTGCCTCCCGTCACCAACGGACTGGAATACTACAAGTCGATGCGCCGTCAGGGAATACCCTGCGCCATGTACGTCTACCCCACCGGCGGGCACGGCTGGGGCTCGCGCACGTCGTTCACATATCATGAGCAGATGGAGACGGAGCTGAGCAACTGGCTGAAGACCATCAAGGCTCCCAAGCCCGGGGCGCTGAGAGTGGCGTGCATAGGCAACAGCATCACCGACGGCTACGGCATCGACATGTGTGACGTGAATAGTTACCCGGCGCAGCTTCAGCAACGGCTGGGCGGCGACTACGCCGTGATGAACTGCGGCAACAGCGCCCGCACGCTGATGAACAGCGGCAACCTGCCGTTTATGAAAGAGCCGGAATGGCGCGACGCAAAGGCATGGAATCCCGACGTGGTGGTGATAAAGCTGGGTACCAACGACAGCAAGAAGTTTATCTGGGACGAGCACGGCAAGGAGTTTGCCGGCGACCTGCAAAAGATGATTGACACGCTGAGCGCAATCAAGCCCAACGCACAAAAGGGCGTGAAGAAGGCAAAGCCCCGCATAATGCTCTGCTGTCCGATAAAGGGTGACCACGCCGACACCAACGAATACGGACGGTGCCGCGACGAGGTGATTAAAAATGAGATAATACCGATAATCCGTCAGGTGGCAAAAAAGAACAAGCTGGAGGTAATCGACCTCTACGACGTGCTGACGCTCGGCACCGACGACTTCCAGCGCGACCGTCTGCACCCCACGAAGAAGGGTGCGGGAAAGATTGCCGATGCCGTGGCGGAGAAAATCAAAAATGAAGAATGAAAGAATTTGTAATATCAGAAGCTAAGACCGAAACCGCCGTCCTCGTGGGACTTATCACCCAAGAGCAGGACGAGGCAAAGACCAACGAATATCTCGACGAGCTGGAGTTTCTCGCCGACACTGCAGGCGCCGTGGTGGTGAGGCGTTTCACGCAGAAGGTGGCGGGACCAAGCGCCGTGACCTACGTGGGAAGCGGAAAGCTGCAGGAGATAAGCCAATACATAAAGGACGAGGAAGAGAACGAGCGCGAAGTGGGAATGGTAATCTTCGACGACGAGCTGAGCGCCAAGCAGATGCGCAACATCGAAAAGGAGCTGAAGGTGAAAATCCTCGACCGCACGTCGCTAATACTCGACATCTTCGCCATGCGCGCCCAGACCGCCGAGGCAAAGACCCAGGTGGAGCTGGCGCAGCACCGCTACATGCTGCCGCGGCTGCAACGCCTGTGGACGCACCTTGAGCGTCAGGGCGGAGGCTCGGGAAGCGGCGGCGGAAAAGGCTCGGTGGGATTGCGCGGACCGGGTGAGACCCAGCTGGAGATGGACCGGCGCATAATCCTGCAAAGAATAACCCTGCTGAAACAGCGCCTCTTGGAGATTGACCGCCAGAAGACCACGCAGCGCAAGAACCGCGGACGGCTAATCCGCGTGGCGCTGGTGGGATATACCAACGTGGGCAAGTCGACCATGATGAACCTGCTGAGCAAGAGCGACGTGTTTGCCGAAAACAAGCTCTTTGCCACGCTCGACACCACGGTGCGCAAGATGGTAATCGACAACCTGCCCTTCCTGCTCGCCGACACCGTGGGATTCATACGCAAGCTGCCCACCGACCTCGTGGACTCGTTTAAGAGCACGCTCGACGAGGTGCGCGAAGCCGACCTCCTGGTACACGTGGTGGACATATCGCATCCCGACTTCGAGGAACAGATAAAGGTGGTGGACAAGACGCTCGGCGAACTGGGCTGCGCCGACAAGCCGCAGATGATTGTGTTCAACAAAATCGACGCCTACACATGGGTGGAGAAGGAAGCCGACGACCTCACCCCGATGACAAAGGAGAACATAACGCTCGACGAGCTGAAGCGCACATGGATGGCAAAGCTGTCGGACAACTGCATGTTCATATCGGCGCGCGAAAAGCAGAACATCGACGAGCTGCGCGAGGTACTCTATAAAAAGGTGCGCGAACTGCACGTGCAGAAATATCCCTACAACGATTTCCTCTATCAGGTGGAGGAGTAATGTCGGACTTGTCAGACCTGTCGGACACGTCAGACCAGTCAGACTTGTCAGACACGTCGGACCTGTCGGACTCGTCAGACAAAATACAAAACTCAAAAATAAAAAAATGAAACTACGCTCACTGACACTTGACGAGATAGAGATGATGCTCCGCAACGGCTGCTATGCCGACGACTGGGGCGCGATAAGCGTTGCCGAGGACTTCACCGCCGACAACATACGCCGCACGGCGTTCTACGGAAGCATCACCATAGGCGAAAACTGCGTGCTGGAAAACATTGGCTGCATTCGCAACACCGGCGACAGCACCTTTGGCGAAAACAACCGCATAAGCGTGATTAACGAGGCGGGCAGCGGCAACGTGACAATCCACAGCCGTCTGACAAGTCAGGAGGCGGCGCTGAGCATGATGCTTGACAGACCGCTGCCGGCAAAGGCTCTGAGCGAAAACGCCCAGACCACCATAGGCTCCAACACGCGCATCACCAACACGCGGGAGATTACCAACGTGATAATCGCCGACAACTGCGAGCTGGCGGGAGTGTCGCGCCTCACCGACTGCACGCTGGCAGGCGAGGAGACATTCATAGGCACCGACGTGATTTGCGAAAACGTGATAGTGAAAACCGGAGCCTCAATCACCGACGGGGCAAAGCTCTACAACTGTTTCGTGGGCGAGGCTGTACATATCGGCAAGGGATTCTCGGCAGAGAGCTCGCTGTTCTTCGCCAACAGCTACATGGACAACGGCGAGGCGTGCGCGGCGTTCTGCGGACCGTTCACCGTGAGCCACCACAAGAGCACGCTGCTCATAGGCGGACAGTTCTCGTTCTACAATGCCGGAAGCAACACCAACTTCAGCAACCACGCCTACAAGATGGGGCCAGTGCATTACGGCACGATGGAGCGCGGAGCCAAGACCGCCAGCGGAGCGCACATTCTCTGGCCGGCGCAGATAGGGGCTTTCTCGATGGTGATGGGCAAGGTGCAGAATCATCCCGACACCCGCAGTCTGCCGTTCTCATACATCATTGCCGATGCCTCGGGTACGGGCATTGTTCCCGGGCGCAACTTCGCCACCGTGGGAACATTCCGCGACGTGAGCAAGTGGAGCAAGCGCGACATGCGGACGGTGAAGCAGGAAACGGTGAACTTCGACTGGATGAACCCGATGGTGATGGGGGCTGTGGCAAAAGGCAAACAACTGCTGGAGACCTTGCAGGAGGAACAGGGGCGCAACCAGACTTGTTACGTGACCGACGACGGCTGTACCATCAGAAACCAGTCGCTGATAAAGGGACTGAAATACTACGACATGGCAATAAGGATGTATCTCGGCGAAATGCTGGAGCGCCACGGGGCTTATCTGCCCGAGACCACGCTGGGAAGCGGCGAATGGGTGGACTTGGCTGGACTGCTTGCGCCGAAGTCGGAGATAGATGCCATAGTGAACGACTGCAACAACGGATGCTACGACGACATCGACAGCCGCATGCAGGAGATTCACGACAACTACGAGGAATACAAGTGGGCGTGGACCTACCGGCTGGCTACCGGATACTACGATCTGGACACCATAACGCCCGACGACGCCGAGGAGATAATAAGTCAGGGAAAGGAGGCACGCCGGCAGTGGACGGACGCCATACGACGCGACGCTGAAAAGGAATTTGAAATGGGCGACATGGACGAAGGCGTACTCAGCGCCTTTCTTGCCGCACTGGAATAGGGCTACACCTTATTATATATATAGGGAACGCGGTATAAGATATATGCTACACCTTATTATATATAGAGAGAGCAGCAAAAACATATTGGAAACAACAAACTAAATAACAACAAATATGAAATTAAAATTTTTTGCCGCAGCTTGTCTCGCCGCCATGGCAGCCATGACGCTTCAAGCCAAGGACTACAAGTACACACAAGTGAACGGCGACAAGATGCAGACACGCATCTACACGCTCGACAACGGACTGAAAGTGTATCTCTCAGCCAACAGTGAGAAACCGCGCATTCAGACCTACATTGCCGTGAAGACAGGCTCGCGCAACGACCCTGCCGAGACAACAGGACTGGCTCACTATCTGGAGCACCTGATGTTTAAGGGAACACAGAGGTTTGGCACCAGCGACTACGCCAAGGAGAAGCCGCTGCTCGACGACATTGAGCGCCGCTACGAGGTGTACCGTCAGACTACCGACAGCCTCCAGCGCCGTCAGCTGTATCACGGGATTGACAGCGTGAGCCAGCTTGCCGCTCAGTACAACATCCCAAATGAATACGACAAGCTGATGTCGTCTATCGGCTCGGAGGGCACCAACGCCTACACCAGCAACGACGTGACCTGCTACACCGAGAACATACCAGCCAACGAGGTGGAAAACTGGGCAAAGGTGCAGAGTAAAGTCCTTCGTCAACGAGGAAGTATTCCTGCTCCCAGCCGAGGTTTGACTGAACCTTGGTCACGTTGTCGTAGAAGTATGAGCACACGTCGGTGGCAGCCTTGTTTACAGCCTTGAGGGCTTTCTTCAGAGGTGCCTTATAGTCGAGCGACTCACCTGTGTAGGATATGAACACAGTAGGGATACACAGAGTGTCGTCGATGACAAACACAGGTGATGCCGGGTCCCATGCCGAATATCCGCGTGCCTCGAAGGTGTTGCGTATGCCTCCGTTAGGGAACGAGCTGGCATCAGGCTCCTGCTGCATGAGCAGCTTGCCCTCAAATTCCTCAATCATGCCGCCCTTCCAGTTGTGCTCAACAAAGGCATCGTGCTTCTCGGCTGTGCCCTCGGTAAGAGGCTGGAACCAGTGTGTATAGTGGGTGACACCAAGCTCTTTTGCCCATTTGAACATACCGGCAGCCACTGCGTCAGCCGACTCACGGTCGAGCTGTGTGCCGTTGTCGATAACGTCGATGAGCTTGTTGTACACCTTCAGAGGAAGATATTTGTACATCTTCTCACGGTTAAACACGTACTTGCCGAAAAACTCGGCTGGTGTCTCCTTGGGTACTACCACATCCAAAGGCTTCTTCTCAAACGCCTTTGCAACAACCTGAAATCTTAAATTTGTCATTGTAATACTTTATTTTGATTTTATACTTTATCTATGTTTTAGAGACGGTTTCCAAGCCATTTCTCTATTCTGTCCATTGCTTCCTCGCAGTCCTCGCGGTTGCCGAAGGATGTGAATCTCACGTATCCCTCGCCGCTTGGTCCGAAGCCCACACCCGGCGTGCATACCACATTGGCGTCGTAGAGCATCTGCTCGAAGAATCTCCATGATGTGTAGCCTTCAGGAGTCTTTACCCACAGATATGGCGCGTTTTCGCCTCCAAACACGGTTACTCCCAATCGCTTCAGTGTGTTGAACATCATTTTTGCATTGTCCATATAGTATTGTATCGTCTCTTTCACCTGCTCCTTGCCTTCGGGAGTGTAGATTGCCTCAGCGGCACGCTGGCTTATGTAGCTTGTTCCGTTGAACTTGGTGCATTGGCGGCGGTTCCACAGATGGTTGAGCTGTACCCGCTCTCCGCCGTCAAGCCTTGCCGCCGTAAGCTCCTTGGGCACTATGGTGTAGCCGCAGCGCACGCCTGTGAATCCTGCAGTCTTGGAATAGCTGTGGAACTCTATAGCCACTTTGCGCGCTCCTTTTATCTCGTAGATGGAATGAGGTATCGACGGGTCTTGTATATATGCCTCATATGCGGCATCGTAGAGTATCAGTGTGTCATTTTTCAGTGCATAGTTCACCCATTTGCGCAGCTCATCCTTTGTAATCACAGTGCCTGTGGGATTGTTGGGATAGCACAGATAAATCATGTCCAGACGCTGCTCGGGCAGTTGCGGTGTGAAATTGTTTTCGGCAGTGCATGGCAGATATGTTATGTTGCTCCACTGTCCGTCGGCAAACACTCCAGCGCGTCCTATCATCACGTTTGAGTCGATATATACAGGGTAAATGGGGTCGGTCACTCCCACGCTGTTGTCCCAGCGCACCAGTTCCTGAATGTTTCCTGTATCACTCTTGGCACCGTCGTTTATAAACACCTCGCTCGGGTCAATATGTATGCCCCTTGTCAGAAAGTCATTCTTCACAATTGCCTCCCGCAGAAAGTCGTAGCCCTGCTCCGGACCATAGCCGCGGAATGATGACTTCACTCCCATCTCGTCAACAGCCTTGTGCATGGCTTCAGTCACAGCCGGACACAGTGGGCGTGTGACGTCGCCTATTCCCAGGCTTATAACGTCAGCTCCGGGGCGTTTTACCTTGAAAGCGTTTACTTTCTTGGCTATATCGGCAAACAGATAGTTGCTTGGTAACTTTAAAAAGTGTTCGTTTACTAATGCCATATTGTATGTATCTTATCTTTTTACTTGATTTTCTGTTTGTTATCCTCCGGCAGGGCTATCTCACCTTCGAATGCAAATGCGGCTGGACCTGTCATGTAAACGTGCCCGTCGGTCTCGCTCCACTCTATATCCACGCTGCCGCCGTCCATCCTGATATGCGACTTTCGCTGCGTGCGTCCTGTAATGGCAGCTGCCACTGCTGTGGCGCAGGCTCCAGTGCCGCAAGCCATTGTTATGCCGCTGCCGCGTTCCCACACTCTCATTCTGATGCTGTTATTGTCCGTAACTTTTGCAAACTCAATGTTGCAGCGTTCAGGAAACAAGGCGTTGTGTTCGAGAAGGCTGCCATAGCGTGCCACATCCAGACTCTCCACATCGTCAACAAATATCACGCAGTGGGGATTGCCCATACACACAAACGTACCCTTAAACTCACGGTCTCCGGCTGTCAGCGGCTCCTCGGTCATTGCCCCGTCAGCCTTGGCGAGTTGTGACGGGTTGTTTGTGAGTGGTTTCAGCATGTCGACAGTGACGGTTTCCACCTTATTGTCAGAATTTGTGTGCAAAGTTAATACTTTTATCCCGGATAACGTAAGAAGTCGGATATTTTTTTTATTTGTAAGACCTTTTTCGTATAAATATTTTCCAATACAGCGTGAGGCATTGCCGCACATAAGTGCCTCTGAGCCGTCGGCATTGAATATGCGCATGGTGTAGTCTGCCTCAGCCATGTCGGCTTTGCCTATCAGCACCAGTCCGTCGCTGCCGATGCCGAAGTGTGGCTTACTCCACTCCAAGGCTGCCTTTTGCGGGTCGGGTACATTGTACTTTGTGGTGTCAACGTAAATGTAGTCGTTGCCTGCACCGTGCATTTTTGTGAAATGTATTATTGCCATATTGCTGCTATCCTTTTGTTTGTTCTTACGTTTTGCTATGTTTTACGGTGCAAAGTTACAACTTTTGTTATTAAAACAATGCAACGCAAAAGATAAAACTTTTATCTTTTGCGTTGCAGCTTACAAATTGTAATTTAAAATCGTGGATTTGATAATAAATTGAAAGTTAAACCGCCGTATTTTGTTTTCTTATTTAAAGCGGATAACCGTCATAGTCGTAAAGCACAGTGGAGAGATAACGCTCGCCGGTGTCGGGAAGCAGCACCACGATGTTTTTTCCCTCGTTTTCATTGCGCTGAGCCATCAGCATGGCTCCGTATGCGGCGGCTCCTGAAGATATTCCCACGAGCAGCCCCTCGGCGGCAGCCAGTTCGCGCGATGTACGTATGGCATCATCGTCGGCAATGTCGAGCACTTCGTCCACTACCTCCTTATTATATATAAGAGGTGTAAATCCCGCTCCAATGCCTTGCAGCTTGTGCGGACCGCTCTTTCCTCCGTTGAGTACAGGCGAGCCGGCAGGCTCCACCGCCACCACCTTGATGTCGGGATTTTGCTCTTTCAGATATTTTCCCACTCCCGATATTGTTCCTCCTGTGCCCACTCCTGCCACGAATATGTCAATCTTGCCGTCGGTGTCGCGCCATATTTCCGGACCTGTGGTGCGGTAGTGAACCTCAGGGTTGGCTGTGTTCTCAAACTGTTGCAGTATCACTGCTCCGTCAATGCTGTCGCGCAGTGCCTCCGCAGCTTTTATTGCTCCCGTCATTCCCTCGCTTCCGCTGGTCAGTCTCACCTCGGCGCCGTATGCCTTCACAAGGTTACGGCGCTCAATGCTCATGGTCTCGGGCATGGTGAGTATCAGCTTATAGCCCTTTACGGCAGCCACAAGCGCCAGTCCCACTCCTGTGTTGCCGCTCGTAGGCTCTATTATCGTGCCGCCAGGCTTCAGCAGTCCATTCTTCTCGGCCTGTCTCTTATACACATCTCCGAGCCCACGAGAC
>ENA-OZFS01000303-OZFS01000303.1-human-gut-metagenome-genome-assembly--contig:-NODE-303-length-8961-cov-4.556142_pt1 | contig 8961 bp, 10 predicted proteins | sample MGYA00244623_ERZ653644 | MGnify/ENA primary metagenome ERZ653644 (study PRJEB26926, sample SAMN06165114) | human gut metagenome | biome: ENVO:00009003; feature: ENVO:2100002; material: ENVO:00002003... | reverse complement strand
TACGAGATGTCTTAGGGTCTCGTGGGCTCGGAGATGTGTATAAGAGACAGTCCTCCATGTCATCGCCATCAGCCTCTATAGCCTTTGCTTCGTTGCGTAAACGTTTATTAGCGGCAAGAAGATCTTCCACTTGTCGCTCTGCATCTTTTAGTCTTTGACGGATTTTCTCGTTTTCTTCAACCATACGGTTGTTTTCTCTTACGAGACGCTCTTTATCGCTGTTTTCTCCATTTGAGATTTTACCACTCAACGCTACTCCACCTGCTACTCCTGCAGCTGCACCTATTAAAAGTTCTATCATATCCATATTTTTTAGATTTTTGTAATTTCTTTCTTGTAAGAACGTAAAAGTTGCATACGCTCCTCATACTGGTTTTGTTCCGTTTCCTTCATTTGTTTCAGTTCTTTTATAGAAGTACAGATGGCGTTAACCGTTTCCGATGCATCTTGTTTCAGCATATCTCTTATACTTTGTACTATATGATGTGACACTCTGTCAAGTTCACCCTTGAACTGAGGCATAAGCGTACCATCAAGGTATTCGCGTATGGCTCGCCTGCGTTGCGGCTTACCCATTACCTTGTCTGTAACAAAACCAACCATAGATTCTACAATGCCTTTCTTCGTGCCCATCTGTTCGCTGTACCTTTGCTCATAATTGTTGACCGTTTCCATGTGTTCGTTTATCTTGCCAGCCATTGAAATAGCTTTTTCCACACGTCTTGCCGTTTTACGATTAGAAATAATGCTACCGACATCAGATACAGTATCTACAACATCTATTACCTTTGAGCCTACCAATGCCTCAGTTGCTACTTCACCAGCAACAGTAGCGGTAGTTGCCGCACCTCCTGTAGCTGCCGCACCTCCGGCAGCAGCTGCACTTCCAGCTGCAACAACCCCTGCCGTAGCCACAACAGCTGCAGCAACTCCAGCTATCTTGGTTCCTGTAGCAATCATTCCGTCATATTCATGCCCCAACTCGTTTAAGTTCAAATTGTAAGATATACCACTAATGGCATAAGAAGATAAATCTATATTATCCAAACAACGCAAATCTAACGCATCGTCACCTATTTGTTTCCCAGCAAGCTGTGTAAGTGTATGACGAACATCGTCCTTATAATCATTAAGCAATAAGGAGGATATGCTGTTTATTGTAGAAATCGCCTGACTGTCAAAATTGTCACATTTGCTTGCTACTAAAGAATCCAATGAGCCGAATATTCTGTCCTCAAAATTACGTGTCGTATCCCGCTGTATGTCATCAATATCGGAAGAGGCAGATTCAACAAGATGGTCAATGTTACGATTAAGTTTATCGAGGATGCGTTGCTGTTTTATTAAAGCCTCCTCAGTTTCTTCATTTGATGATGCCGATGCAAGTATATCATCAATGCGTTTGATCATTTCTTTGCGAATGCCTTCTATACGATGTTGATTCACCTGTTTCAATATCTGTCCCTTACTTTTATCTATATGGGCAAATAATTTTGTAAGTTCATCCAATTCGCCTTTTATTGCAGATACACAACATATTTGCTCCAATGGCAACTTGATATTTTCCCCAATATATTCCTTTACAGCCTGCAATTCGCCTTTTGATTTTGTGTCTGCCTTAGTCAAGACGAGGAATATCCGCCGTTTGGATAATTCCATGTCTTTCACAAACTCAGTCATAGAACGGGTTATTTGCTGATTGACATCAGCAACCATGAGGATAGCATCAGCATGTGGTAAGAAATCCACCAAAGTTTGCTTATGGCGAGGGTCAGGGGAGGAAAGCCCCGGAGTATCTACAAGAATAGTCGTTGGTGGCACCATCATTGATGTATCGTAAACTTCAATGACTGTAGAATCCGCCAATTCACTATTCTTCAAATTTGCAATATCATTAACAACCTCTTCTCTACCATCAGGATATACAACTTTGGCAGAACATGATTTACACCCGAAATGTACCTCAAAGATTGTAGCTGTGGTTGGCTTTGTTGCTGTTTCGAGACTTTTGCTATCTGTAAGAGCATTGATAAGCGTTGTTTTACCAGAACTGAATTCCCCTACTAAAGGAAGAACTAAAGGACAGGTTGGAGAATCCTCATGTTTTTTGATAAGCTGGAGGTCTTTCACCAAATCCTTGAAATCAAGTTCTTGCGCAATTTCTATAAGTTTTTCTGTTTTCATAATTCAATCCAATTTTTTAAATTCAAAGTCATTAGCCGAGCAGCATGCCTTCTTGTAATCGAAGGCATACAGCCGCATATATGCTTCCTGCACTTCCTTTGCTCCATTGTAGAAAGGAGTTGTGGTGTGCGATTGAGTTGTTACCGTTACCACCATTTCGGGGGTAAGTACTGTCCCGTTAGTACGCTTTGTGCGTTTAGGAGTAATTTGAAATACTTTTGACATAGTTGTTTTATTTTTAGTTGTTTATATACGTAATTTGTGAATGCTCGCCAGACAATATTCATACTCACAGTGGTATCCCCTACCACAATGCCTTTATTGGAACAGCTTCACGATGAATGCCGCAAACAAGGCAAGAACAATTATTACGATAGCGCCAAGGAATATAACTATCCATTTTAGCGTTTTTACAATGTATTGCAGACTTGAGTCAGCTCTCTCGCAGTACTTTTGTACAAGGTTGAGTGTTCCACCCGCCACAAATATCAGGTCATCTATCTGGCCGACAATAGGAACATCAGGAATGATGTCTACAGGACTGATGAAGTATAAAGCACAAAGCGCAGCTATTATCCATGCGCCTGTCGTTGAAGGAAGATTTTTGTCATTGTTCATAATAGAATTGTTTTGAGTTTTCATATATTATCCTACAGCGCCGGGGCATGATAGCCCTTGTTCATTCCTTTAGGGTGATGCGCACAAGTGCCGCCCACCATCAGCATGATGGAGTTGAACTTATGACCGCAGTACTTGCAGAGATAGGTGCTTTTCTCTCTGCCCTCATACAGTTTGTGGTAGCCGCGGTGGCTGCCGTCGGGGTGACGGGAGCAGGTGGCTGATGTAAGCTGGCGGACATCAGGGAATTTGTGTCCGCAATACTCGCAATAGTAGTTTGTTGCCATTGTTTTTGGTTTTATCTGCGCCCCTGCCGTCATTACAACGGTGAGGAGGAGGAGTAGTATTCTTTCTGTCATTGGTTGTATGTAGTATTTAAGTTTATACGGAAAAAGGCACGGAAACTTTTTGCTTCTGTGACTCGATAGGTACCGCCAAGAACCCAAACACCCAACAGCGTGGCAAAAAGTCCGCACCTTGATATGAAGGTACGAACGTCTGCTCTTCTGTTCTCCGGGTGTTTCTGATAAAGTTTTGGCGGTTTTATCCGAGTCCCGAAAAGAAGACAACGTCTCTTTCTTTATCCGCAATGTCTTTGTCGCGGCAGACTGCCAGTAGCGGCAGTTTGCCTTAACGTCTGCAAAAATACGAATAAATTTTGAAATACCAATCATAAAGGACGAACTTTTTGCTGTTTCACTATTATTTTTTTGTTTCACACTCTCCGCTACTCTTTCATGCCCAAGCTGTCACCTAATATTAATATATTGCATGATGCAAGGATAATGCAAAGTTACTTGCCGGATATGAATTTTCGGGGCAGAGGCTTCAGTTTTTCCATATATTTTCGTTTTTTAGTTATTATTTTATGCAAAGGTACGTAATCTTCCTTAACCGTAAAAGTCAAACCTAAGTCCATAATGGTTCACTTAACTTTTTTTACAAAAGTGACTCTGCATTATTTTGCCGAAAAGCATCTGCCCCGATACAATATATGTAAATATAATTCTGAAAATAACCGCTTAATTTTTTCTTGAAATAGAAAATGGAATGTCAGTTTAATGCCATTCCACACAAAAATAAATAGATTTTTTCACGAAGTTAACTTATTTTGCCAATGAAGTTAACTGACTTTGCCAACGGAGTTAACTTACTTTGCCAACGAACCTATGTTCTTTTGCCTATGAACATAGGTTCGTTTTGCTCTAAAAACGGGCAAAAAAAGCCGTTTTTTTATGTATTTTTATAGAGAAGAAAATATTTATCGCTTTAACTACCTGATTAACAACAAGATATAAAATCTTAAAATTTTACGTATTTGAAGCAGGGATACAGTTGGGGAATTTTGCGCGATTCTCAGAATACCTTTTGTCATAATATTTCGCTAATTCATGCTTTAGGCTGCTGAAATGACATAAATCAGTGTAACCCGTGCCTAAAAGGAAGTAGAAGGTTGTTTTTGACACACCTCCACGAAAATAAGAGTTAAGAGATATAGCGTAAATTGCACTACAAAGCGGAGACTTGCTTGAAGCAAAGAATACCCTTGCCATTATCATCCAATTCTATGGCGAGAGACATGCACCTCACTCTGACTGTGAAGCGTCAGGGCAGGGATGACAATATCATACAAAGCTTGGCGTATTTCATTGTTGGGAATGCCGAGATAATAGCCTGTATCATTAAAATCCTTGATGGTGAGATAGCCAGACTGATAAAGGAACAGATTTGCACCGCCGCCAGTGACATCGGAACTTTCCAGAATATGTTTTCTTATATATGTCCTTTCAAGGTTTTCCACCTCTGTTTCAATATTATCCACAAACTTAGGCAAAAGAGATGTGGCTCCCGATGAAGCCCAGAAATTGCCTGTCCTGCCCTGCGCAAGAGCAATGACAAGGCTGTACGGATTATAGACATCCACCATATTCTCTTCACTGAAATGATAGCCGTCGTAGTTATATTTCAATTTCTCGAAAGTCTGTTCCACAGTCCATCCGTGTTTCTTTGCCATCGCCTCAATCTCTGGCATGAAGTTGTCGCGTATCTCCTGCTTGGTGATGCCGCATATCGTTGCATACTGCGGCATGAAACTGATGTTGGTGAGATTGTTGAGCACGGAGAACAGCGAAATCTGCGTAAACTTGGTGATGCCCGTGAGGAAAACGAACCGCTCGTATTGCATGCACGACTTCAGTACGGCAAACACCTCGCGGTAGATGGCAGTACAAGCCTCGTGTTCAGGAGTGTGCCAGGAGTGTTGCAGCGGAGAGTCATACTCGTCGATGAGAATGGCTACGGGACATTTCCCATTTTGGCTTGCTTTCTTTAAGATACTTTCAAAACGCACGGCAAGAGGGTCGCCATCGTATGTCTTTACCTCATAGTCTTCCTCAAGTTCTCTGAAAGCATAGTTGAGATAACCTCTCAGGCTTTCCTGCGTGGCTCCCGCATTGCTCATATCGAGCCGAATGACAGGACTTGGTTTCCACTCCTTCTCCAGCTCCATGATTTTCAGTCCCTCGAAAAGTTCCTTGCGCCCCTCGAAGTAACAGCGCAGTGTATCAACAAGCAGAGACTTGCCAAAACGGCGCGGACGGCTGAGGTAGTTGAACATTCTGCCGTTAGCCAAGTGCCAAACCAAGTCAGTCTTGTCTACATATACGTAATTGCCCCGCCTTATCATGTCGAAAAACTGTATGCCCTCAGGCAACCGTCTTCCATTGTTTTGTGTGAAATAGTCTGTCATAGCTGCTGCGTTGTTGAACTTTTCTGCGTTATTTTCTGCAAATTTACAAATAATTGACAACGAAACAAAATATAAAACAATGTTTTAATATTTTTTATGCCGCAATACACAGTAAATTCATGATTTATTTAGTATTTTTGCACGGAACAAATAAAAGAACCAAATTATGAACTCACATATTTCACCGCTGTCATTACTGATTTTTCTGATAATAGCACTAACTGCCCCCATCAACGCATCGGCGCAGGACACTATACCCGATACCTGTTCCACACTACACAAGGAACATCAGTTCAAGCCTCAAAAACTCATACTGCCTGCGGCGCTCATAGCCACAGGAGCATTCGGTGTGGGCAACGGAGCATTCCATGAACTGAACCGTGAGGTGCGCGATGCCATGGGAGGAGGAACACACAAGAGAATAAGGATTGACGAGGTAATGCCATATCTGCCTGCAGTGGCAGCATACGGCCTCGACCTCTGCGGAGTGAAGGCAAAGCACGGATGGAAAGACCGCACGCTGCTGCTCGCCATGTCGTTTGTCATCACTCAGGGCATGTCGAAAGGCACAAAGATGCTTGTCAGCGAATGGCGCCCCGACGGCAGCGACCATCATTCCTTTCCCTCAGGTCACACCGCCTCGGCTTTCATGAGTGCGGAATTTCTTAGAATGGAATACCGTGACGCATCGCCATGGATAGCCATCGGAGGATATACAATGGCTGCAGCCACGGGAGCAATGCGCATATATAACGACCGCCATTGGCTCAACGACATCATTGCCGGAGCTGGTGTGGGTATTCTCGGCACACGCATTGCCTACTGGATTTACCCTTGGGTGCAGCGACACCTTATAATAAAAAGCGCCGACAAAAAGACATCGGCGCTACTATTACCATACGCAAGCACAGACCAAACAGGCATGATGCTGGCGGTGAGCTTTTAATCAGTGTTTAGTGTTCAATGTTAAGTGAATTGCAGCATTTCGCTCAGTGTGGGATGAATATGCACCATGTCATTAAGCTGGGCGATTGTGGTATCACGACACATCAGCGCACTGACCTCCTGAACCATGTCGGCACTGTGGGCACCGTACGCATGACATCCTAATATAAGTCCACTTTCTGCGGCAACCATCAGTTTCAGCATTCCGTCGGTCTCAGCCATTGCAAGTGCACGCCCATTGCTGCGGTAGTGACTCTTATACACCTCAAACGCAACACCCTCTGCCTTCAGCTGGTCCTCTGTCTTGCCCACACATGCAGCCTCAGGATGAGTGAAGATGGCGGCGGGCATTATGTCGAGCCTTATATCATCAGTCTTTCCGAGAATATGATTTACCGCACGCAAGCCCTGCATCGTGGCAGCATGGGCAAGCATACAACGGGCATTCACATCGCCAATGGCATAGATGCCGGGAACTGATGTCTGCATATTGTCGTCAACAGAAATTCCCTTGTCGCTGAATGTCACCGAAGTGTTCTCCAATCCGATACCCTCAACACGCGGCCGTCTTCCAACAGCCACAAGCACACAGTCTGCCTCAACGGTCTGCTCCTTGCCCTTACGCTCGAACGTAACGCAACCGCCGGCTATACTCTTCACAGCCGACTGCATGAAGAACGTCACACCACGCTTCTCCAACGATTTGCGCAGACGTTTGGCTATGTCGGAATCGAGAGCAGGGATGCACTCCTTAAGAAACTCAACCACCGTAACCTCAACGCCAAGCTGATTGAAGATGCTTGCAAACTCCATGCCTATCACTCCTGCACCGACGATGCAGAGATGTTTGGGTAAATCGGTAAGCGAAAGAAGGTCGTCTGACGTGACACACATCTGCCCGTCGAGCTTTTCAAGGCGCAAAGACTTATGGGCAGAGCCCGTGGCAATGATAATATTGTCAGCCTCATAGCGCTCTCCATCAGCCTCAACGGTGTGGTCGTCAACAAACGAGGCTTTGGCATTAACAAGTGTTATGCCTGGTGCTGAGAGCACACTGGCAATGCCCTGACGGAGCTGCTCCACCACAGAATCCTTCCTCGCCACAATGTCTGCCATGGCAAACTGAGGCTCAACAGCCTTCAGACCGAGCGCCTCAGCATTGCGCATCTCACCCACAGCCTCAGCCGAACGGGCAAAGGTCTTTGTGGGAATGCAGCCAACATTGAGACACGTTCCACCGAGATGGCTCTCCTCAAATATCACCACCGTCTTGCCATGGGCGGCGGCATATTCAGCGGTCCTGTACCCGCCAGGACCGCTGCCTATAATAATAATGTCAGTCTTCATGCGCTGATATCCTTAAATTTCACAACAGGATGCTTTGCTGCCTGCACATCGTCCACACGTCCTATAGGAGTGTTGTGCGGAGCGTCCTTCACTGTGTCGGGACAAGTGCGCGCCTCCTCGGCAATCTTGTGCATCACGGCAATGAAACCGTCGATGGTGTCGCGGCTCTCGTTCTCAGTCGGCTCAATCATAAGAGCCTCGTGGAAAAGCAGCGGGAAGTAGATTGTCGGTGCATGATAGCCATAGTCGAGCAGACGCTTTGCCACATCCATGGTGGTGACACCTGTGGACTTGTCGCGCAGTCCGTCGAACACAAACTCATGTTTGCACAGTCCCTCAATCGGCAGCAGGAAGTCATCCTTTAGCGACTCCTTTATATAATTGGCGTTGAGCGTTGCCAGCGGACCGACAAGCTTAATGTTCTCCTTGCCAAGAGTGAGGATATAAGCCAATGCACGGATGATTACTCCGAAGTTGCCGTGATAAGGACCGACGGAGATTCTGCCGCCATTGTCTGCTGTAAAGTCAATTGCCTTAACGTCGGAAAGTGAGCGAGCCTCTGAAGCCTTTGGCAGGAACTGCTCCAGTCCCTTGCGCACTCCCACAGGACCGGCTCCCGGTCCTCCGCCTCCATGAGGAGTGGAGAACGTCTTGTGCAGGTTGATGTGCATCACGTCGAAGCCCATATCTCCGGGACGGCATGCGCCGAGCATAGGATTGAGGTTGGCACCGTCGTAATACATTAGTCCTCCGCAGTCATGCACAAGCTGTGCTATCTCAGGAATCTTGCGCTCAAACAGTCCCAATGTATTTGGATTGGTCATCATCATCGCAGCCACAGTGTCGTCGAGCAAGCCGCGCAGGTCGTCAACGTCCACAATGCCCTCGGCAGTGCTCTTCACCTCAACCACCTCAAGTCCGCAGACAGCGGCAGATGCCGGGTTGGTGCCGTGTGCCGAGTCGGGCACGATAACCTTGGTACGCTTCTTGTCGCCACGGCTCTCGTGGTAGGCGCGGATTATCATCAGTCCTGTAAGCTCACCATGTGCTCCGGCAAAAGGATTAAGTGTGAAGCCTGTCTCTTATACACATCTGACGCTGCCGACGAACTCTAGGGT
>ENA-OZFS01000299-OZFS01000299.1-human-gut-metagenome-genome-assembly--contig:-NODE-299-length-8995-cov-4.286689_pt1 | contig 8995 bp, 8 predicted proteins | sample MGYA00244623_ERZ653644 | MGnify/ENA primary metagenome ERZ653644 (study PRJEB26926, sample SAMN06165114) | human gut metagenome | biome: ENVO:00009003; feature: ENVO:2100002; material: ENVO:00002003... | reverse complement strand
GAGATGTCTTAGGGTCTCGTGGGCTCGGAGATGTGTATAAGAGACAGGTGCAGAACCGGATGTCCGATTAATACACCTATTCCACAGATGATACATGAATTCCTGAACGGAGGAATCACAGAAGCAGGTAAGATGGTATTTGAGAACAATCCGCTCTCTATAATATGCTCGCTTGTCTGCGACCACGAAGCACAGTGCGAAGGACATTGCATAAGAGGAATTAAGGAAAGCCCTGTACATATAAGCAGCATAGAGAATTATATTTCAAGCAACTACTTTGACAAGATGGAGATTGTAAGAGATCCGCTTAAGAACAAGAAGGCAGCAGTAATCGGTTCCGGTCCTGCCGGAATTACAATAGCAACAATACTTGCCAAGAGGGGATATGATGTGACGGTATTTGAATCACGTGAGAATATCGGTGGTGTATTAAGATACGGTATACCGGAGTTCAGACTCCCTAAGTCAATCCTTGACAATTATCGCAAGAAGCTTTATAAGCTCGGCGTAAGATTCCGTCCGAACACAACAATCGGTGGTGCAATAAGTGTTGATGATCTGTTCAGGGATGGTTATCTTGCGGTATTCATCGGAACGGGAGTGTGGAGGCCTAACTCACTGAATATTAAGGGTGAGAGCCTTGGTAATGTGCATTTTGCGATTGATTATCTTGTTAACCCGGATTCATATGATCTTGGCGAGAAGGTAGCAATAATCGGAGCAGGCAACTCCGCAATGGACGTTGCACGTACAGCACTCCGTAAGGGGGCAAGAGAGGTTACTGTATATACGCACAGCGAGAAGGTTCGTGCAAGCGTAAGAGAAGTTGAATATGCACAGATTGACGGTGTTAATTTTGAGTATTGCAAGTCACCTGTAGAGCTTACTGACAAGGGACCTATATTTGCAGACATCATTATTAATGAAGATGGCGAGAAGATGGTACAGGCGGGAACAGAGAAGCTTTATCCGGCTGATACAACATTTATCGCGGTAAGTCAGGGACCTAAGGATAAGATTGTGTCTACAACGCAGGGAATTGATGTTAACCAGAGAGGCCTTATCACAGTTGATGAGAATGGTAAGACTACGAGAAATGGTATATTTGCAGCAGGCGATGTTGTTAACGGCGCTAAGACGGTTGTTGAGGCTGTTAAGTTCTCTAAGGCAGTTGCTGATGCGATGGACGAGTATATGCAGACACTGTAATTGAAGGATATTTTATTTAATTGAACAGACTGAGTTGAATAAGCTGAGCCCCGGCCTGGCAGGTATTAATAATTCCTATGAATAATATCTGTCATTCCGGGGCTTTTAATTAGTTTTGTCAGCTATATACCGGTTTTGCAAATGTATTTCATGGCCGTGCATACAGTCCGTCTGTCTACAGATTCCTGTATTCCTGTGGTGTCACTCCATATACACGCTGAAATGCCCTGTAGAATGTACGGCTTGAATTAAAGCCGCTTGCATAGCCGATATCAGTCACGGTCATATGTGTATTCTTGAGCAGATGCGCGGCATGTTCTGAACGGCATCGACCGAGATACGCAGGGAATGATTCGTGTATCTTATCAGAAAAAATATGTGAAATGTGGAATTTGTTAAGACCGAGGTCATGTGCGATTGTGTCAAGCGACATGTCTTCCTTAAAATTATCTGCGATGTACTCGATTAACGTATGGCAGATATCTACAGAATCGCCGGTCTCCACGGAACTCTGCATCGTAAGCAGCGGCATGATGCATCCGAGGATTATATGCATGTAGCCCTGGGCAATCCGGAAGTCACGTCCGTTGGCGCAGCAGTCGAGAATGTGGTCGATTGCGTAGGTACATTCATGCGGAATTGTATCCTTTGTAAGAACAGGTACTTCAGGCCTTCGGCGTGAAAGTTCATTTATATAGCCACCGGCAAATTCAGGATTGAATATCATAAGTATTGCCTCGGATTCACCAAGACTTTCAGTGCTGTGTGGCCGGTTTGGAAATGCAATAGACAGATCTCCGGCATTAAGCACATAGGAATTATCATCGATAGTGACGCGAAGCTGCCCGCTTTTTACATAGATCATCTCGACCTGACGGTGAAGATGAAGCGGATATGTGTTATTTAGTGTGGTTGTTACGCTATATTCTTCTTCACGATTCTGATAAAATGCACTCATATATAGTCCTCCGGTCTGTGAGATAATGATACTGACATCATTATAATACACAAAATGCATATTAACAATATATGACATAATGAACATTCACGTTGGCATGCAAAAAAAATGTCTGTGCCTTATATTAAAATTAATTTAAATGATTCATGAAGGAACTATTTTGAAATCACAGATATAAGGAGAGCAGCATTATGAGTATTGTAAATCAGAATTTTACCATAAGGTACGATGTTGATAGTATGAAGCCACAGAGTATGTGGAATGCCGATCTTGGTGACAGATATTCTAATCCGGTGCTGTATGCGGATTACTCAGATCCTGATGCCATAAGAGTTGGTGAAGATTATTTCATGATTGCGTCGAGCTTCTGCAATTCACCGGCACTGCCAATCCTTCATTCAAGGGATATGGTGAACTGGAAGGTTATTAATTATGTGCTTAAGCATGTCCCTGAAGACAGGTATGATGAACCTGTCCATGGCTGTGGAGTATGGGCACCTGCAATAAGATATCATGAAGGAATCTATTATGCGTGTTTTCCGATGCCGGATGAAGGCATATATATGAGCACAACAACTGACCCATGGGGCGAATGGTCGGAGCCTGTCAATATAAGACCGGGAGCAGGCTGGATTGACCCATGTCCGTTCTGGGATGAGGACGGAAAGGCATACCTTGTTGCAGGAGTTGCAAAGAGCCGTATCGGATATAAAAGCGTGCTGCATATGGTTGAGATGCAACCGGACGGAATGGGGCTCATTGGGGAAGAGGTAAAAGTCTTTGATGGCAATCTCAATGACCAGATTACGATAGAAGGCCCGAAGCTTTATAAGCGCAATGGCTGGTATTATATATTTGCACCGGCTGGCGGTGTAAAGACCGGCTGGCAGACGGTGCTGCGTTCACGCAATATATTCGGACCGTATGAGTACAAAGTAGTTATGCGTCAGGGTGATACTCCTGTTAATGGCCCTCATCAGGGAGCGTGGGTTGACACTGTAACAGGTGAGGATTGGTTTATTCATTTTCAGGATGTATATGCAGCAGGAAGAATTACGCATCTTCAGCCTATGCACTGGGAGAATGACTGGCCGGTTATCGGAATAGCCAAGAATGGCAATGATTACGGAGAACCGGTACTTGAGTACAGAAAGCCTGATGTAGGTGATGTTGAGACTGCTGTATGTGAGCCGGATTCATCCGACAGCTTCTGCGGTAAGAATCTCGGACTACAGTGGCAGTGGAATGCCAATTATGACAAAAAATGGTATTCGTGTACAGAACGTGGTCTCATACTTAATGCAATGTTCAAAGAGGCTGACAGACCTCTCGGAGATGTTCGCAACCTGCTGCTGCAGAAGTGGCCGGCACCGGAATTTACGTGCATAACGAAGATTGATGTTACAGGAATGAAGGAAGGTGACACGGTCGGAATTATTTCAATGGGAATGCTCTATGAAGGGCTTGCATTGACAAAGAATGCTGCCGGATTTGATGTTAGTGTAACAGAAGGTATGCAGCATTTTGATAAGGAGAAGGCAATAACTGACGAGCAGACCAAGACGGTTGCACAGCTTTCTGCAGCTGAATGTGCAGATGGTGTATGGTTTATGTATAAGGTCGTAAGGACAGGATACAGGGATATCAGCGAAGAAGAGAAACATACTCCGGTGGAGATGCTGGGTCTGTATTACAGCGTTAACGGCACTGATTTTGTCAAATGCATATCTGCTGAATCTAAAGCAGGCCGCTGGGTTGGCGTCAAGAATGGCATATACTGCATAAGCGATAACGATGACGGCGGCTGTGTTACTGCAAAATATGTCAAATATATAAAAAACGATAACATTTAATTTGCTTGCAAATGAGCTGTGAATATGCTAACATAAGCATATTAATGGTAAAAGCCGTGAAGGCTCTTGAGCAGAAGTGGATTATCCCTTTGATGCGGGTGATACCGATTAGTATATCCGTCCCGGCATATATCATTTTACTGATATGTGCCGGGACTTTTTAATTTGATGGAGGTAGAGATGGCAAATATTATTTCTGACGAAACAATTGATTATGTTGGAATTCTTGCTAAACTGGAACTTTCGCCTGAAGAGAAGGAAGAGGCGAAGAAGGATATGGGAAGGATGCTCGATTATGTAGATATGCTTAACGAACTTGATACATCAGGTGTGGAGCCTATGTCACATGTGTTCCCTGTTAATAATGTATTCCGTGAGGATGTTGTTACTAATGGTGACGACCGTGATAATATTACAGCCAATGCACCGCAGAAGAAGGATGGCGCATTTATGGTACCTAAGACATTTGTCTAAGACAATTGTCTAAGACATTCGCCTAAGACAATTGTCTGATTATTTTAAATATATGATTTGGAGGATATAAACGTGGATTTGATGAGTCTGACAGCCGTAGAGCTTGGCAGAAAGATAAAAGCCAAAGAAGTTACCGTCAGGGAAGCAGTCCTTGCGGCATATGACAAGATTGATGAGAAGGAAGCTGAACTTAACTGCTACGTTACAACAACGAAGGAAGCAGCACTTGCTAAGGCGGATGAAGTTCAGGCTAAGATTGATGCGGGTGAACTTACAGGACCTCTTGCAGGTGTGCCTGTTGCAATTAAGGACAACATGTGTACCAAGGGAGTGCTTACGACATGCAGTTCCAGAATACTTGAGAATTTTGTGCCTACATTTACGGCAGAAGCAGTAATTAACCTTGAGAAGGCAGGTGCTGTAATTCTCGGTAAGACTAATATGGATGAGTTTGCGATGGGAAGTACAACGGAGACATCGCATTACGGAGCAACTAAGAATCCATGGAATACAAAGCATGTTCCGGGCGGTTCATCAGGCGGTTCAGCTGCAGCAGTTGCAGCTGATGAGTGCAGCTTCGCACTTGGTTCGGATACAGGTGGTTCTATAAGACAGCCGAGCTCATACTGCGGCGTTACGGGTATGAAGCCTACTTACGGAACAGTATCAAGATACGGACTTATTGCCTATGGTTCTTCTCTTGACCAGATAGGACCTATAGCTAAGGATGTTACGGACTGTGCAGCAATACTTGAAACGATTGCATCATATGATCCTAAGGATTCAACATCAATCAGGAGAGATGATTATGACTTTACATCAGCACTGGTTGATGATGTTAAGGGGATAAAGATAGGAATACCGAAGGATTATCTTATCGAAGGGCTTAATCCTGAGGTTAAGGCAGCGATTATGAATGCTGCACATAAGCTTGAAGAAAAGGGTGCTGTTGTTGAAGAATTTGACTTAAGTCTCGTAGAATATGCGATTCCTGCATACTATGTAATTGCATGTGCTGAGGCAAGTTCTAATCTCGCAAGATTTGACGGTGTTAAGTACGGATACCGTACACCTGAATATAATGAGCTTCACGAGATGTACAAGAAGACACGTTCAGAGGGATTCGGACCTGAGGTTAAGAGAAGAATCATGCTCGGTTCATTTGTATTAAGCTCAGGATATTATGATGCTTATTATCTTAAGGCACTCCGTACAAAGGCGCTTATAAAGCAGGCATTTGATAAGGCGTTTTCTAAGTATGATGTAATTCTCGGACCTGTTGCACCTACAACTGCTCCTGAGATAGGTTCATCACTTGCAGATCCTATCAAGATGTACCTTGGAGATATTTATACAATCTCTGTTAACCTTGCAGGTCTTCCGGGTATCAGTGTTCCGGGGGGATTTGATTCAAAGGGTCTTCCTATCGGTGTGCAGATGATTGGCAACTGTTTTGAAGAGAAGAAGATTATCAGGACTGCATATGCATTTGAACAGTCTCTGAAGGCAGAGAGAATATAGGAAAGGGGCCAATACAATGAGAGAATACGAAACAGTCATTGGACTTGAGGTCCACGTTGAACTTGCAACTAAGACAAAGATTTTCTGCGGATGCTCAACTGCTTTCGGTGGAGCACCTAATACACATACATGTCCGGTATGTACAGGCATGCCGGGTTCACTTCCTGTACTGAATAAGCAGGTGGTTGAATATGCTATGGCAGTAGGGCTTGCTACGAACTGCGCAATAACACAGAACTGCAAGTTCGACCGTAAGAACTATTTTTATCCGGATAACCCACAGAATTATCAGATATCACAGCTCTATTACCCAATATGCCGCAACGGACATGTAGATATTGAAGTTGACGGAGTTAAGAAGAGTATCGGAATCCATGAGATTCATATGGAAGAGGATGCGGGTAAGCTTATACATGATGAGTGGGAAGACTGCTCACTTGTAGACTTCAACAGAAGCGGCGTTCCGCTTATTGAGATAGTATCAGAACCTGATATGCGTTCGGCAGAGGAAGTTATTGCATATCTTGAAAAGCTCAGAATGACAATACAGTATCTTGGTGCATCAGACTGTAAGATGCAGGAAGGCTCTATGAGAGCCGATGTCAACATTTCCGTAAGGGAAGTGGGAGCAGCCGAATTTGGTACGCGTACTGAGATGAAGAATCTTAACTCATTCAAATCAATCGCAAGGGCAATTGAGGGTGAGCGCAACAGACAGATAGAGCTTATTGAGGATGGCAAGAAGGTAGTTCAGGAGACACGCCGCTGGGATGATGCCAAGGAGTCTTCATATGCTATGCGATCTAAGGAGGATGCACAGGACTACAGATATTTCCCTGAGCCTGACCTTGTACCTATAGTTATAAGTGATGAGTGGATTGCAAGGGTTAAGTCTCAGCAGCCGGAATTCAGAGAAGAGAAGAAGGCAAGATATCAGGAGGAGTTTGGTCTGCCTGAGTATGATGCGGATATTATCACGGGAACAAAGCATCTTGCAGATATATTTGAAGAGGCAACCAAGATCTGTGGCAAGCCTAAGAAGGTATCTAACTGGATTATGGGCGAGACAATGAGACTTCTCAAGGAGAAGGAGATGGATCCTGAGGATATCACATTCGCACCTGAGAACCTTGCTAAGATAGTTAATCTTGCCGATGCGGGAACAATCAATAATACGGCTGCTAAGGAAGTGTTTGAAGCTGTATTTAACGACAATGTTGACCCTGATGTTTATGTTGAAGAACATAAGATGAAACAGGTTAATGATGAGGGCGCATTAAGAGAGGCTATTGAGAAGGTTATAGCTGAGAATCCACAGTCTGTTGATGATTACCATAATGGTAAAGAAAAAGCAATTGGATTTCTTGTTGGACAGACTATGAAGGCTATGAAGGGTAAAGCTAATCCTGCAATGGTTAACCAGATATTAAAGGAATTGCTCTAATATATGAAAAATGATTTACTGACTATTGGAAGTTTTACTGTGCATGGATATGGTCTGATGATAGCAATTGGCGTTATTGCTGCTTATATGATGGCGGAATATCGTGCCAAAAAGAAGAATATGGATCCGGATAATGTCTTTTTACTTGTCATATGGGCACTTGTATCAGGATATATCGGTTCTAAGCTTCTGTTTATAATTACTATCCTTCCGGATGTTTTTAAGGATCCTTCAATCCTTAAGAATGTCTGGGAAGGCTGGGTTGTATATGGTGGAATTATTGGTGGCGTAATCGGAATCATGATTATGTGCAGAGTTAAGAAGCTGGATTTTTGGCAGTATATAGATCTTACAGCTCCGTCAATGGCACTTGCACAGGGATTCGGACGTATCGGATGTCTGCTGGCGGGCTGTTGTTACGGAAGACCTGCAACGTCAGCGTTTGCAATTACATTTCATAATTCGGCATTTGCACCTAATAATATTGCACTTGTACCTACACAGATAATATCTAGCGGACTTGATTTTGCTAATGCATTCGTGCTTCTCTGGCTTGATCGTAAGAAAAAATGTGATGGACAGATTATGGCATTATATCTGATGTTCTACAGTGCCGGCAGATTTGTGCTTGAGTATTTCAGGGGTGACCTTGAACGCGGAAGCGTTGGAGCGCTGTCAACGTCCCAGTTTATATCGGTATTTACATTTATACTTGGTGTGGTCATATTCGTGGCGAGAACACGTTTATGTGATAAGAATAAGTGATGGAAGGAGGTGAAGGCGGGTGTTTGGATTTGGTAAATCATCTAAGCCAAGGGCAGCAGTATTTGTAGACTATGAGCACTGGTTCTATGGATATCATAATAATTTCCATATGAGACCTAACTTTGAGGAGTGGATTCAGGAACTTAAGAATGAATATGACATTGATGAACTTCATGTGTTTGGAGATTTTTCAGAGCGTCAGATAGGAGCGGAGCTTCCTGAACTTCAGAGAATTACGAATAATAACGTGACTCATACTGCAAGTGATAAGCTTGGTGTGGACAAAGATTTTACGGATGTAATAATACTTGACCATATTTACAGAAGTGCAGCAAAGAAGAAGAGTGCAGATGTATATGTGTTGTTTACAGGGGATGCACATTTTACATGCGTTGTGGATTATTTAAAAGAACTTAATAAAAAAGTAGTTATTTACGGAGTTAAATTCGGCTTCAGCAATGCACTGAAGTCAGCAGCAACAAGTTATGTAGAGATGCCAAGACAGATTCAGGTTAAGAATCATTATAATGACCTGATTCTTGCAAGTCTTGATAAGCTTCGCAGAAAGCCGGGCAAGACACCTTCATACTGGAGAACCATAGACAGCGTTGCCAAGTATAACAGGGTTCCGGAAGACAGGGTTAAGAAGGCGCTTGATGGCCTTATAAGCCAGAAGTACATCAGCCAGACTACAAAAACAGATGCTAGGGGAGAGAAAATTCTGTCTCTTATACACATCTGACGCTGCCGACGAACTCTAGGGTGTAGATC
>ENA-OZFS01000297-OZFS01000297.1-human-gut-metagenome-genome-assembly--contig:-NODE-297-length-9017-cov-7.647289_pt1 | contig 9017 bp, 8 predicted proteins | sample MGYA00244623_ERZ653644 | MGnify/ENA primary metagenome ERZ653644 (study PRJEB26926, sample SAMN06165114) | human gut metagenome | biome: ENVO:00009003; feature: ENVO:2100002; material: ENVO:00002003... | reverse complement strand
ATGTCTTAGGGTCTCGTGGGCTCGGAGATGTGTATAAGAGACAGATCCATGACATTCAATTTCACATGCCGGATCGACCGGGTGGACCGAGTGCCGGACTCCGACGGCACCCCTCGCCTGCGCATAGTCGATTATAAGACTGGAGGAGACTCCGACGAAGCTCAGGACCTCGAATCGGTCTTCACAAACTACAAATCCAAAGGACTGCTCCAGCTCATGCTGTATGCCCAGGCATATGCGGCAAGGAAAAACTGCGATGAGCCGATTTCGCTGTCGCTGTATTCGCTCCGTCGCCTTATGCTTGAGCCTGTTGGCCCGTACAAAATCCGTATAGCGCCCTTCAGACCGCAGACCGAAAGCGACATCGCCCTCAAACAGATGCCCAGATCGACGAAATGGAGAATACTCGATTACCGTGACTATTCCCCGCAACTCAACAGGCTGCTCATAGGTCATCTCAACGAACTTTTTTCCGACGAGCCGTTCAGATGTACCGACGATATATCGCATTGCCGCCTCTGCCGGTTCACCTCAATATGCCGCACCGACAAAGACGACTGAACAAACCTCACAACATTCATCCCTACCCTTACCACGACAATGAAACACCACAATAAACTGATATGCGCCCTGACTGCCGCCATATCGCTCCTGGCCCCCACTGATTCCGCTATCCAGGCCGCGACCAATACACCGGCCCGATCGGCGATTATGGCCGACAGCCTGCAGAGAGTTCTCCTGAATGCCAAAACCGCAAACGACAGCCTCGCGCTTCTAACCGATATCTACGACCTTTCGGGTCGCGGCCATCGCGATGAAACAGGCAGAAAGATTGTGGAAATCGCGCTCCGGTCTGGAAATACGGCGGTGGGTCTGGACGCCGTAAGGAATCTGGCCAACAACCATTTCAAAAACGACTCCCTGCTAAATCTGGACATGGAGCTGGCCTCACGCTTCCCCGACAGCGACGACCGCAAGGAGACGCTTACCTTCATCGCCATGATGAAAAATCTATACAGTGTGCGCTACAGCACTCCGGAAGAACGCGAGACCCAACTTCGCAAGCTTCTGCGGGAGGCCAACGCCGGCAACGAAACCGACGTATACCGCAGTATCGTTCTGCTGCATGCCATAAGTCTTTATATCGGGGAATCCTCGCAAGGCGACCTGCTATCGAAATATCTCGACCGACTGGGACGACTAATTGAAAATCTACGGCCTGAAGCGACATCTCTACGCAACATCTACTACGTGCAGGCGGCCATGGTCTATACCGAAAATGAAGAGTATTCAAAAGCCATCAACGCCGACACCAAGCTTCTGAAAAGCATTGACGACCTTGAATCCGGCCGCACGGGTCTCCGGCGCAAATATCGTTCGTACGACGCCAACCGCTATATCGCCTATACAAGGCTCCTTGCCAATTATCCACATCTTTCCAAAAGGGATATAGAAGATTATTACCGGAAAGTGATGGATATTGTGGCAACCGATTCCACAGCCGCCACAACCAACCGCATATCGCTCCGCCCGCAGATATATTACGCCATGTACCGGCAGCAATACGACAAAGCGCTCGAATTGCTGAAACAGGCCATCGACTATCCCTATAACGCGTCATGCCGCCGGCAGATGCTCAAAATGGCTATCACAGCAGCCGAACATACCGGCGACCACGAAACGCTCCTCCAGGCTTCGCGCGACTACAATACGATGCTTGAAAACACCCTTAGCCAGCGCAATGAGGAGAAGTACAAGGAATTGCAGCTTGTATACGACATAAACCAGATGCGCGCCCAGCACAACCGTGAATCCATGGCTCTCGAACGGCGCATGGCTATAATCGGCATAGTGGCGGCGGGGATTCTGCTCCTACTTCTTATGCTGACGCTCTGGCTCTGGATTCATTCGCGCAAACTCGCGCGACATCTTGCAGCATCCAACACCGCACTGCAGGCTGAAAGCGAAAATCTCAGGCTGGCCCAGGCCGACCTGATGCGTGCCCGCGACGATGCGGAGGCGGCCAACCATATCAAGACCGACTTCATTCAGAACATGAGCGGCGAAGTGACCGGGCCGCTCAACATCATAACGGAATACACCAACCTGATTGTAGACTGCTCGGAAGCCAACGACAAGCCATATCTGCGCCATTTCGCAGACCTTGTGAATTTCAATGCCGAACTGCTCAAGACAACGGCCAACGATGTGCTCGACCTGTCGGAAATCGACACTAACAACGTGAAACTGATATTCAAACGTGAGTTGATCCGGCCTATCTGCGAGGCTGCGGTTGATTCCGTCCGCCATAAACTCAACCCGGGAGTGAGCATCCGTCTGGAGAATAACCTTCCCGACATATCGCTCAACACAGATTCCCGACGCCTTATGCGCATCCTGATTCAGCTTCTTTCCAACGCAGCAAAGTTCACCGAAGAGGGAGAGATTTCTCTGGGTTATACCGTCGACAATGAGAACGGGTGCGTATACATCCGAGTGACCGACACCGGTATCGGAATAAAGCCCGAAGCGGCAGAATACATATTCCGCCGCTTCGTAAAAATCAACAAATCAAGTCAGGGTATCGGCATCGGGCTCTCCATAGCGCGTCATTTCGCCGATATGCTCGGAGGCAGTCTGGCCGTAAACACCAAATATACGCTCGGGGCGCAGTTTGTGCTTACTCTGCCGCTGAACTGAGCATCAGCGCAGCCGGTCGGCAGCGCGGAGCAGACGTTCGTCATGACGGATACCCCGATAGGCCAGTACCGCCGAAACCAAAGCCCCGAGAAGCAGGAAAATGCTTCCAAGCCACTCCACTCTGGCACCGGCGCCGGCGTCCCACGAAAGGAGGTAGCAAACTTCCGTAACCATTACGACCACGATAAGAAGCATCGATACAAGCGTGACGGTGCGCTGACGGGCCGTATTCTTATAAAGGAAAATGGCTATGAAAAGAAGGAGTGCCACCACCCCGTCGACCACAAACAGCACCGGGAGGTCCGTAGGACGGATGAAAGTGACGCTTTCAGGACTTGCCATTGCATCAGACACGAGAGCCATAGGCAGAAAACAGAACACTGCGGCCAGGATAGCCGCCATAAGCAACCATACGGTTTGCCAACGTTGAATTACCATAATCTATAAGTCGTTTTACAATTAATAATCAGGAAGAATCAGGAAATCATTGGGCCTCAGTCGAATTCGTCAGCATCGTCGGATTCGTCTACGTCGAGAACCTCCCCGCTGTCGAGCTCATCGTCGACACGGCGCACCTGAGAGAGCATCGAACCGTATTCCTCCCAGTCCGGGTCCTCAAAAGCCTCGAACTCAAGCGGCAGAGCCGGGAAATCGGCCAGAGCCTCGTTGAACTTACGCTGGAAAATATGGAGGCTCAGCGTATAGAATACCATCGTGCGGCTGCCGTTGCCGGTGTAGACACCCGTCAGCACCGCCACAGGGTCGGCCTTGAGAACACTCTGCAGAGCGTCGACCACAGCCTCAAGCTCATGACCGAGGGTCTCATGCGGCATACCGCCTGCCGCCGGCTCATAAGGCCATTCCACCTCTACGCGGAACCTGAAACGCGGATTCTCGCGGAAGCGGCTCACGTCGGTGCGCACCGTGCACATAACCAGATTTTCACCCTCGACACTTTCGAAGGGAGCAGTAATCCAATTTGACATAATAATTCGACCAGTTACGTATAAGTCAATATTACAACAATAATAGCATTTCAAAGTTAATAATAAATCCCCGAAGATTGGCTAAATTTGCACTCCAAAATGAAATCAGACACACCATTGATATATCCTGAAACATTTGAAGACAAAATCGGTTTCACTGCCATAAGGCATGAACTATCGGCAAACTGCTCCGGAGAAAAAGGGAAAGAGTATGCTGAGGCAATGCGTTTTTCCACCGATCCGGAGGAGATAACCCTCGCATTGGAACGAACCGCAGAGATGCTCTCGATTCTCACCTCGGGAGAAGCGTTCCCGCTGGGTGGTCTACATAATGTGGCACCGGCATTGATGCGCTGCCGCGTGGAGGGCGCCTCGCTTACTCTCGAGGAACTGCACCGCCTGCGCCAGACACTCGTCAGCTCCGCCGAAGTTGCGGTATTTTTCTCCTCGCATACATCCGACGAAGCAACGCCAACATTTCCGCGTCTCAGCGAGCTTTGCAGCGACATCGAGTGTTTCCCCTCGATTCTGAAGACTATAGGGCGCCTGATCGACGACACAGGCGAGATGCTCGACACCGCTTCGCCTGAACTCGGCAGAATCCGCCGCGAACTTCAGCGAGTGCGCGGCTCTGTGGGAGCCATAATGCGACGCGTAATGGCATCGGCCGCCGAAGCCGGAATGCTCGACAAAGATGCCGCCCCCACCATACGAGACGGGCGGCTCGTGCTACCGATAGCGCCGATGCATAAACGGAAGATCCAGGGCATCGTACACGATGAATCGGCTACCGGCAAGACATGCTATATCGAACCGGCGGAAGTGGTGGAAGCCAACAACCGTACACGCGAACTTGAAATCGAGGAATTGCGCGAGATAGCGCGCATCCTCCAGGAGTTCACGGCCTCGATACGCCCCGACATCCCGGCGATACTCCGCAGTTACGATACTCTCGGGCATTTTGATTTTATTTCCGCCAAAGCACGCATGGCGCGCGACTGCGACGCCACGCTGCCTCATATCGAAATGCGGGAAGCCCTGGAATGGTATCATGCCGTTCATCCGGGACTGCTGCAGTCGCTGCGCCGACAGAACAAGGAAATCGTTCCGCTCGACATCCGTCTGACCCCTGAGAGCCGCATACTGGTGATTTCGGGGCCGAATGCCGGCGGCAAGTCGGTGACACTGAAAACCGTGGGAATCATTCAGTACATGATGCAGTGCGGAATGCTCCCACCGGTCTACGAAAATTCGCGCATGGGTATTTTCGAAAGCATCTTCATCGACATCGGCGACGACCAGTCGATCGACGACGACCTTTCGACCTATAGTTCCCACCTGCGCAATATGCGCGTGCTGCTCGGAGGCAATGAGTCGTCGCTCATCCTCATAGACGAATTCGGAGGTGGCACGGAGCCTCAAATTGGCGGCGCAATCGCCCAGGCACTCCTCCATGCGTTCAACGACCGGCATATGTGGGGCATCGTGACCACACACTACCAGAATCTGAAACATTACGCGTCGGAGACTCCCGGCCTGATAAACGGCTCCATGCTCTACGACCGCCAAAAGATGCGTCCGCTGTTCCGGCTCTCCATCGGGCAGCCCGGGAGCTCGTTTGCAATCGAGATAGCCCGTAAATCCGGGCTACCGGCAGATATCATCGACGAAGCCGCGGAGATTGTGGGAAGCGACTATGTGAACCTCGACAAATATCTTCTCGACATTGCCCGCGACAAACGCTACTGGGAGAACAAGCGCATGCAGATCCGCCAGAAAGAGAAGAAAATAGAGCAGACACTCGAGCGCTACGAAAACGAGGCTGAAACTCTGCGGGCCAACAGGCGCACCATTCTCGCCGAAGCCAAGGAGGAAGCGAAGAAGATACTTGAAGGGAGCAACGCCACAATCGAACGCACCATACGCGAAATTCGCGAGAGTCAGGCGGATAAGGAACGGACACGCGCAGCCCGCGCCGAGATGCAGAAGGAGCGCCAGCGACTGGCCTCCGATACTCCCGCAGCCGACCATACCCTTCTGAAAAAAGCGCCCAAAGCGAAGAAACCGAAGCAAACCGGCGCCACGGCAGTGGCGAAACCTCTTGCCGTAGGCGATTTCGTAAAACTCGACGGACATGGCGCTTCCGGCACCATTATCGACCTGCAGGGTCAGAACGCCACGGTGGCTTTCGGCCAACTAAAAACCAGCGTGAAACTGAGCCGCCTAACCCCCACCCTTTCCCGACCGACGACGGCCGCCGGTGCGGCATCGTTCGTAAGCGAACAGACCACCTCGGCCATCAGGCAGAAACAGCTTCAGTTCAAGCGCGAGCTCGATGTGCGCGGCATGCGTGTGGATGAGGCTCTTCAGGCCGTTACATATTTTCTTGACGATGCCATTCAGTTCAACCAGGGAGAAGTGCGGATTCTCCACGGCACCGGCACAGGGGCTCTCCGTCAGGCCATCCGTCAGGCTCTCGACTCCACTCCGGGAGTGGCGTCGTACCGCGATGAGCACCCGCAATTCGGCGGAGCGGGAATCACCGTGATAACCCTGGCATAGAGGCCGATGTGGCTTCTGCTCCCGCTGAAACGCACAAATAAACTCATCCAACGTTTGCAGAATAGAACCAAAAGATTTAAATTTGCGTTATAAAAGCAAACGGAAGCAGCGGGGAGAGCCCCCTGCACGACACCGGAGGCCAACATAGAAAATCCAATCCGGTACACCTTTTGAAATATTGCCGCATCAAAGTTGATTGGGAAACTCATCAAATTTTTATGAAATGCCGAGACAAACCCGACGCGCGATGGCGGGCCCCGGCGGCGATTCCGATTGCCGCAGCCGGAGAGGCTTTACAGCCCCGGCCAGGCGGATTACAAAGCGCGGAGGGAGCTCAAAACCTGTCATTCGGAGTTTCATCGCATCCTTTGATGTGGCTTTTTTATACAGCGAGGGCGATGTGTCAAAATTCAATAATTTGACACATCGCCCTATGTTTCATCCGGATGGCGAGGGCGCTGTCAGAATGGCCCAGATGGTAGGAGCCTGAGGGTGAGGGTGAAGGGAGTTGACTAAGGTCAATGACCGAACCCGAATCCCTCAGGCGACGACCCAGATGGGCTATTATGACACGCCCTTCGTTTCTTTTTGTAGTGTCGGCGCGTCAGTCGTCCGCGCCGTTGCCGCTCAGGTCGACGGCATAATATACCTTGCGTCCGGTAGGATAAATACCGGAGATGAACATCACGCGGTCGGAGGCTCCGGAAGCCATTATCTCCTTGTAGACCTTCTCTACATCGTCGGCCGAGGCGATGCGGACGCCATTGATATCAAGTATTACAAAACCTTCCTTAATGCCGCTACGGCGGAAAAGGCCGTCGGACGTCAGCCCCGACACCTGTACGCCCCCGGCAACGCCGAGCTGACGGCGCGTATCGGCAGAAAGCTCCTTGAAAGCGCAACCGAGAGCCGAGAAATCGTCGGCCTTCGAAAGGGCTGTACCTCCCTGCGAGTTGCGGAGCGTCACGTCGAGCGATTTCCGCTTATTGTCGCGCACAATCTCCACCTTGATCTTGTCGCCCGGGCGGTACTTGCTGATTTCGCCCTGCAAGTGTGCCGCAGTATGCGTGGGAGCGTCGTTGATGGCCACGATAACATCACCCACCTCGATACCGGCCTCGAGAGCCGCCGAGCGGTCCTGCACCTCGCCGACGAGGATACCGTCGTTGACAGCCGTGATATTCTTCTCCTTGGCAAGCTGAGGAGTAAGTTCCTGATATGCCACTCCGATCACAGCCCGCTGCACGGCACCGAACTGCCGGATGTCGTTGACCACCTTGGTGACCATCGACGACGGAATGGCGAACGAATAGCCTACATAGTTGCCCGTCTGGGAATAGATGGCGGTGTTGATGCCGACCAGTTCACCCTTCACGTTGACCAGTGCACCGCCGGAATTGCCCGGGTTTACAGCCGCATCGGTCTGGATATAGCTTTCGATACCCATGGGGCGACCCATGGCCGCCTGACCAACACTGCGTGCCTTGGCGCTGACGATACCGGTGGTGACGGTAGATGTAAAACCGAAGGGATTACCCACGGCCAATACCCATTCACCTACACGGAGTGCGTCGCTGTCGCCGATAGGAATCACCGGAAGATTCTTTGCGTCGATTTTCAGAAGTGCCACATCGGTGGCGGGGTCGGAACCCACCACAGTGGCGTTATAGATACTGTTGTCGTTGAGCGTAACCTCAAGGCGGTCTGCACCCTCAATCACATGGTTGTTGGTGACGATATATCCGTCGGACGCCACTATGACACCCGAGCCGAGGCCGCGGGCCTGCTCCTGCGGTTTTTCCTGGCGGCGCTGCTGACGCGGCTGCTGACGTCGCGGCGCACCGAAAAAGAACTCATATAGAGGATCGGAGAAAAAGTCGTCGCCCTGCCCCTGCATCTGCCGCGATGGAGTCGAAGCGTAATTCTTGATGCTCACAACGCCATTAATCGTGCTTTCGGCGGCATGAGTGAAATCCGTGGGAGGAGTAAGCGAATTGCTGACTGTGAAAAGCCCCCCTGAGGCACCCGTCGATGCCGTCGTCGCAATCTCCGGAGTCTCGGTATGAGACTGAACGGAGTTAATGGCCATGGCAGTGAGAGTGGCACTTGCCACAGACGCACCGCAGGCCGAGAGAATGATTTTGGAATATAGTTTCATAACGTGATTTGAATATACTTCGGAACAACACTGCCTACGTAGCGGAGCATCGTCCGAAATTAATATTTTTATTGTGAATCGTTGACCAATTCGACTTCAAATTAACGCAAAAGTTCAATACCTTCATATGCTTTCGGGGCGACCTTAAACATATTTAGCCAAAGGCCTGCCGAATTAAGTGAAATTGACATAACAATGTTAAAATTCCGTTTATCTCCCATGGGATTACCGTAAGGCCGGTCGATAAATCCTCATTAAAATACGCTAAATATAACTCCTTAAGTAAACCACATATCCCTGCGGTGTGTTTTGCAGATAGAATTAACTTCAAAGCTACAACTATGAAATACAGCCAGCCTCAACTTCCTTACGCCGCCGACGCACTGGAACCGGCCATAAGCCGACGCACGGTGGATTTCCATTACGGAAAACATGAGAAAGCCTACATCGACAACCTCAACAATCTTATCGAGGGTACCGAATTCGCCGACCTGCCGCTCGAAGAGATAATCCACGACGCCAAAGGACCGCTTTTCAACAACGCCTCTCAGGCCTGGAACCATATATTCTATCTGTCTCTTATACACATCTCCGAGCCCACGAGACCCTAA
>ENA-OZFS01000295-OZFS01000295.1-human-gut-metagenome-genome-assembly--contig:-NODE-295-length-9028-cov-4.654185_pt1 | contig 9028 bp, 7 predicted proteins | sample MGYA00244623_ERZ653644 | MGnify/ENA primary metagenome ERZ653644 (study PRJEB26926, sample SAMN06165114) | human gut metagenome | biome: ENVO:00009003; feature: ENVO:2100002; material: ENVO:00002003... | reverse complement strand
CGAGATGTCTTAGGGTCTCGTGGGCTCGGAGATGTGTATAAGAGACAGCACGTAGGGAGGATTGATGGCAGGATAGTCGGCGAGGTTAGGCAACTTGAACGCGCCCGAGCCGTTTGCCACGAACGCATCGGTGAGCACCACCACGGGAGTCATGTGCTCAAGTGCCATCTTCGATGCCATGTATGCCGTGTCGAAACAGTCGGTCGGCGATGTTGCGGCAAGCACGGGCATTGGGCTTTCGCCGTTGCGTCCGAAGAGTACCTGCAGCAGGTCGGTCTGCTCGCTCTTTGTTGGCAGACCGGTGGCAGGACCTCCGCGCTGTACGTCGAGCACCACTAATGGCAGCTCCATGATTACGGCAAGGTTCATTGCCTCGCTCTTAAGGCAGATGCCGGGACCCGATGTTGATGTCACGGCAAGCGCTCCTGCAAACGAAGCTCCCAGCGACGATGCGCAGCCTGCAATCTCGTCCTCACACTGCACGGTGGTTACGCCGAGCGACTTGTGCTTCGACAGTTCGTGGAGCACGTCGGTGGCGGGAGTGATGGGGTAGGAGCCGAGGTAGAGCTTCAGCCCGGCTTTCTCGGCAGCTGCTATGAATCCGTAGGCAGTGGCCTTGTTGCCGGTGATGTCCATGTAGCGGCCGGGCACCTTGTTCTTTGTCTCCACGCGGTAAACGTTCATAGCCGAGGAGTGGGTGTTGTGACCGTAGTCGTAGCCAGCCTGAATCACCTTTATGTTGGCGTCGGCAATGGCGGGCTTCTTGGCAAACTTCTCCTTCAGGAAGTTGAAGGCGATGTCGAGGTCGCGGCTGAATAGCCAGCACACCAGTCCCAGGGCAAACATGTTGCGGCACTTGAGCATTGCCTTGTTGTCCATGCCGCTGTCGGCAAGACAGTCCTTCACCATCTGCGTGATGGGGCATGCCACCACGCGGTCGGGGTCGATGCCCAGCTCGCCGAGATAGTCGGCTGTGGCAAACTGTGCCTTCTCAAGGTCTTTGGGACCAAACGCGTCGGTGTCGATGATGATGGTGGCGTTTGGCTTGGAGTATTTCAGCTGAGTCTTCAGGGCTGCGGCGTTCATTGCAACGAGCACGTCGCACAAGTCGCCGGGAGTGAACACCTTGCCTGCGCCGATAGCCACCTGAAAGCCGCTCACTCCGGTGAGCGAGCCTTGTGGGGCGCGGATGTCCGCGGGATAGTCGGGGAATGTAGAGATACCGTTGCCCACGGTTGCTGACACCGTGGAGAAGATGTTTCCGGCAAGCTGCATGCCGTCGCCGGAGTCACCGGAGAAACGCACGACCACTTGGTCGAGTTCCTTGATTTCCAATTTTTCTGCCATAATATATTTCGTTATGTTTTGTATATGCGATATATAAAATTTCGTGCAAAATTACACAAAAATTGACATATACCAAAACTTTTTGCAATAAAAGTCAAAAAATCTATATTTATTTTTGCTTTACGGCATTTGTTCCAGAAAAAAGTCAGTTGACTTAAATGGCGGGTATCTTCACCTCAGCATCCTGGCTTTTCCAAAAATCCATGCTGCCCCGGTACGTTCCATTATCATGGCAATTGCCAGACTGCCGGCAACGGCAATGCATATTGTCACCAGCGTGAAGAGTATCTCGCTGGAGTCGAACGCAAAAAGCGGATGATAGAATTTTGCAGCCATTGTGAAAATGGGGTGAAACAGATATACCGGCAGGGTGTTGCGTCCGATATACAGACAGGCATCCTTTATCCTGCCGTCCCTTATCCTCGGATATATCCAGAGGAGGAATGACAAACTGTAATATACTGCACACAGCAGGAGAATGTCACGCCATTCATTATACTCTTCAACAGAGCCAATGAGAATTACGACAAATATGCTGAAAAACGACGGTTGGAAGGCTGTTGAAAACCGTATGTTCAGCCTGCACAGAACTACGCCGATGAAATAGTAGACCACCGAGTAGACATCGAACGCCGTTGACGGATAAATCTGACATATTGTAAACAGCAACAGCAGGAGGGCTCCTAATTTGGTCATTTCATTTCTTACGTTCCGCAATGCAGTGAAACAAATATAATATGCCCCCCCACATGCAATAATGGTAAGCAGAAACCAATACGGACCTATTGACGTGATAAACAGTTTGTGACATATCGCCTGCAACGAAAGCTGTGTGAGTCCGTCTTTTGTCGGAATGAAATATGATATTATGCAATATCCCGTTACCATTATCATGTAAGGCAATATAAGCCTAAGCATATACAGGCTGAATTGCCTTGCCGGCTTCTTTATGTTTACCAGATAGCCCGTAACCAGCAGAAATGCCGGCATCAGAAACTTAATGTTCCATCTTATGCTCGGGTATGTGTCGCAAAAATAAGCGATGTGCCGCAAAACTACCAGCACTATCAGGACAAACTTAATGAAATCTATCGATTGGTCTCTTTGTTTCATATTATTTTAATTGCATGGTGCAAAGGCAGTTAAATGATGTCAATTATTCTAACTCTATGTTCCAGTCTTTGATTGTCTCCGCCATGTCGCCCACCAAAGTCCTTAACTCTGCCGGACGCTTTACATAGTTTACCAAAAGGCTCTTTGCCAACCCCATGCGCACTTCACGGTTTGGAACATCGAGCGTGTAGACTTTCGAATAGCGGGAATAATCCTTGATAGTGATATATCCGCTTTGATAAAACAGGGGCGTGATATCAGTAATACTCTGTCTTGTCTATGTATATACAATTCTCCTCCCGGATTTTCTCGAAAGTCTGCATTCCAATCGGATAATTTAGCTGCTCTGCTATACACATCTTAATTTAAATAATTAATTTTCTTTGCAAAGATAGTGCAAATCGAGCGCAGAACAAAATATAAAATGCAATTTTAATATTTTTTATGCCGAGATGCAGCCTATCTTATTGAAAGATAGTGCAAATTACTTCATTCCATATTTTTATTAATTGCCAAGTTCCAGTTGATTCTTCACTAAGTTATAATATGCGCCTTGCTGTTTGATGAGCGATGCGTGATTGCCTGTTTCCACCACACTTCCATGGCTCAACACCACTATCTGGTCTGCATTCTTCACAGTGGAGAGCCTGTGTGCCACTACTACTACGGTACGTCCCTTGTAGAACTTGTCAAGGTTCTCAACTATGCTGCGCTCATTGTTGGCGTCAAGAGAGTTGGTAGCCTCATCAAGAAAGATGAAATCAGGGTTCTTGTATACGGCGCGGGCTATCAGTATGCGTTGCTTCTGCCCCTGACTAAGCCCTACTCCGTCACGCCCTATCTTCGTGTCATACTTCAATGGCAGTGACATCACATACTCGTCTATGCTGGCTATGCGGGCGGCATTGTGCAGCCGCTCCGTGTCTATGTCATTGTCATCAACGGCGATATTCCTTGCTATCGACTCCGAGAATATCACACCGTCCTGCATCACAACCCCGCACTGTCTGCGCCACCATTTCCTGTTGAGAGAGTTTATGTCGGTTCCTCCTACAGTTATCATGCCTTCCAACACTGGATAGTAACCCAGCATAAGGCGTATGAGAGTCGTCTTTCCGCTGCCCGATGCTCCTACTATGGCGGTCACCTTGCCCTCAGGGATATGTATGCTGACTCCGTCAATGGTCTTGCGGATGGAATGAGGGTCGTATTTGAACATGACATCCGTAATCCTTATACCGTCACTACCGTCATCAACAGATGTATGCAGCCCATGCCTTCCATTCTCGTCTTCCATGTCGTGAATCTCATTGATGCGCTCAAGACTTATCCTAACATCCTGAAGAGAATAGAAGAAGTTCATCAGCTGCTCCACCGGAGAGTTCAACTGTCCTATTATGTATTGCACGGCAAGCATCATGCCGAGCGTCATCTCACCATGTATGACAGCCGTTGCCGCCACCACCGTAATCACGATGTTCTTCACCTCGTTGATAAATATACTTCCTGCCTCTTGTGTCTGTTGCAGCCTCAGCGACTTCATCTGCACTCCGTACAGGTCCTTTTGCACATGCTCCCATTCCATTCGCTTTCTGCGCTCACAGTCCTGCAGCTTTATCTCCTGCATCGAGGTGATAAACTCGTATGTCCTGTTGCTGTTTATAGCCTGCTGCTCAAACAGCTCGTAGTCAATCACCTTCCTGCGGTTAAGGAACAGTGTCAGCCACAATCCATACAGAATACTTCCGGCAAGGAAGATAAGGAACACCACCTTATTATATATAAACAGCACTACGGAGAACACCATGAAGGTCAACATGGCAAAGGTGATGCTCAGCGCCTGTCCTGTAAGGAAGCTGTTCACCCTACTGTGGTCGTTCATCCTCTGCATCAGGTCACCCATAAGCTTGGTGTCGAAGAACGACATCGGCAGTTTTAGCAGCTTGATGAAGAAGTCATTAACGAGAGATATGTTCACCCTCATTGATATGCGAAGCAGGAGCCACCGTCTGGCAAAGTCGATGGCTGTGCGGCTAACGGTAAGCATAAGCTGCCCGAGCAGAATAAGCCACACAAAGCCGATGTCCCTGTTCCTGATACCCACATCCACTATCGACTGTGTGAGGAACGGCAACACCAACTGCAACGCACTGCCAAGCACCATTCCAAGCACTATCAAAATGAACTGCCTGCGGTATTTACGCACATAGCCGGCAAGGAACTTCAGTGACCTCCGTTCCTTGACGTTATCCTCGCTGTCTGTGTTCATTGCATAAAACTCAGGCGTTGTCTCAAAAAACATGGCAATGCCTTTTCCTTCCCCGTCAGAAGTGGTGCTTATCCAATGGCTCTCAAATTCCTCACGACTGTATGTGATAAGCCCCTTTCCTGGGTCGGCTATATAGAATTTCTTTCCATTTTTTATCTTATATAACACGACAAAGTGGTTCTGGTTCCAGTGAAGGATGCAGGGAAGTTTAGCGTAATACAACTCGTCCACAGTTACCCTGCCAGAAACGGTTTTGAATCCCAAATATTCTGCCGTTTCGCAGATACCAAGCATGGAAACACCCTCTGTTGTAGCGGCACAAAAGTGAGACAAGAAAATTTGACTATACCGTTTGCCATGATAATGACATACCATTTGAAGACATGCAATACCACACTGCATTGTATCAAGCTGCTTAATTGTTGGGAAACCTCTCATATATTATAAAATTATCCCACCATTATACAAATCAAAATCGCTTGATAACATCATCGCTGCTGCGCGTCTTGATTTTTCCCCTTATACTCTTGCCAAAACGATATGAGCATCCGAGTGTTACAGAGAATGGAGAAAAATGGTTGTTGAATGTCATTGTCATTCCGTTGTTGGCGTATGTTGTTCCCCTTACATTGCTCGAAATGATGTTGCTGGCACTTACAGTCAGGTTCAGATGGTTTGCCATCATTGAATAACCCAATCCTGCCCCAATGTTTACAATATCCTTCAATACACCAATGGCGTTTTCACTGCGACCGGAATACCTCGCCGTAAGATAGCCTGTAAAATTTCCACTCTTGTCAAATAAAAATCTGAACCGGCTGTTAAAATTTGAATACCAGCGGTATCCTACCTGTCTGCCATACTGCTCGAGAGGATTGCTTTTTTGTCCTGTTACCGATGCCACAAAAAATATTTTCATCCATCTAATTTGTCTGTAATTAAACATCAAGTTGTAAATCCACGAAGTCTCATTATAGGAATTTCTCCATTGACTCATAGCCACGCCGCTGTCATTGTCCATTCTTGTTGTCTGTTCTATACCATCATATCCTTTATAAAATGTCACAATGTTTGTGATGTCTCCTCCTTTGAATGGCAGATAGTTTGTGAGTCGAATATTAAACCAGTGACTTGCCTTTAATGTCGGATTGCCGCAAGCTGCAGTGTAAGGACTTGAATAGGCTATAAAAGGATTCAATGCCCGTAAGCTGGGGCGCGTGATTCCACTGTTGGAACTCAGGCTAATAACACCTCCTCCACCAGTCTTGTAATCTATGCATAAATCAGGGAAGAGCCTTCCATAGTCGTGTGCCGATGATGTTCCAGTTGTCTGTGACTCTCCATTAGTGTGAGTGTGCTCATATCTGGCCCCCATTCTGAATCCCCATTTCTTAACGTCATACGACAGCATGGCGTATGCGGCGTATATGTTTTCAGTATATTTGAATGTGTCATCGTCATTTGGCAATGTGGAGTAGTCGTAGTGTGAGTTGTTGTCTGTGTTTGTCAGCGACATGCTTGCCCCGACACTCAGATTTATGTTCCACGGCAGTATTGCATCATAATCCATCTGGGCACTGACTCCTTTAAGATGGGAGGTTCCTGAATTTGAAACTTCTTCATCACCTGCAGGTTTCTGATTGGAATCAAAAATGTCAGAATGAAACATATAATCCCTGTCGTTGTTAAGACGGAACAAATCGGCGGAGAATGTTACTTTACTCCCGTTTCCCCATTTGCGGTCAGCATAAATATTTGCGTTCAAATTGGAATACGGATTATGTCTTTGTGATTTTGATGCTGTCGTTTCTGTTTGCCCGACCGCAGCACACGAAAAAGTTTCCTCTATGCTCCCAAGTTTTTTCAGTGCATCGGAATATTGAACCTCCACACCCACTACTGATAACGAGTCTACATCTATGTCGAGGTTATATCTTAGATTATAGTTGTTGTCTTTTGCGACATAATCCGAAAAGTTTTTTCGTGTAATGTTGTCAAAATAATAGACATTGCTCTCTTCATACTTGTTCTTGCCGTATGTCCATCCCGCATTTAACGAGGATGTTATCCGTCCGCTGCTGAGATTCAGATTCAGGCGGGAAGTGTTCTTCCATTTCTCTGAATATGTCAATACATCGGACACCTCCCCGCCAATATAGTCATTATGCCTTTCGGTCACAATATTTATCATGCCATGATTCCCTTCTGCCGCATATTTTGCACCGGGCTCCCTCATTATCTCTACTCTGACAACATTTGACGCCTTATAGGATTTGAGAATTTCCACAAGCTGTGACTGGGGAATGTTTTTTACACGTCCATTGAACATCACCCTTACACCATCCTTGCCGGGAACACTTATACTGTTTTCATCGACTATCAGTCCTGGCACATCCGACAACAGGTCTACAAGATTGGTCTTACCCTTTCTCAGCATTTTTGTGTCGACCATGTATTTCCCTTTCTCGTATTTCACCAGTTTCTTTGTCACCACCACTTCCTGAAGACCTACAATGGTGTCAGACAAATTCTTACTGACATACTGTTGGGCAGAAGCTATGGCTGGGATAAAAAGACACAGCATGAATATTCCAGTTTTCTTCATTCCTTTGTGTTTATATATGTTACACGTATATTTTATCAGAGATATTTCTTGGTGCTCTTGCACATCTTGGGTCTGGATAGTCCCAGTGCTCGTCACCGTATGCTTTCAAAATGTTTGCATAACATTTATTCATGTAAGAGTGGCATTTGTCGAAAATATCGCATGATTTGCATTTACTATCATCTGAATAGTCTTTCTGCTGCATATTGGCAAGATACATCGCCTTGTTGGATTTCCACACCTCAGCTATCGTTTGTTTTGTCAAGTCGCCTATAATAAAATTCTTCTTCCAATACAGCTGCTCGCAGATAGTAACTTTCCCATCTGGTAATACAAAAAAATGTATGGTATTGCCAGAGCACCGCCCTCCAATGAAGTCCTGCCCTCCATTTTTTGACTTAAAGAAATTCACTTCTCTTCCAGGAGACCACTTAATCTCAAACGGTGCATCCTTTCTTTTCTCGGAAACCCACAAATATATTTTATTAATATCACCAGGTTCTATTCTGATATTATTGAAGTCATTTTTTGAATATAAAGATTTAAATCCGACCCTAATCTCCCATCTTCTAATCCGCTTTGTTGTGCAGAAAAAAGAATACATCTGCTCTAAATCATCAATGCTGGTATTAAATTTTGTCAGTATTGTCGCCACCTGAAAAGGCATATATTTATCTATTGTGATTATTGTTTGACGCATTTTTGTTGAGTAATCCTTAATTGCCCCAACCATATTGTCCAATGTCTTTTGATTTAATGAATCCAACGACACCTGCAAACTGATACCGAAAGTTGAGAATTGAGCTATGTCATCCTCTGAAACTGGATATTTTGTAGAGACAATCCTTGGTTTATATTCGTACATCTGCAATTTCTCCAAAAGTCGCTTCCAATGTGGATAAATAAAAAATTCGCCACCATCTAAATCTATATTCTGTATATTTGCATCATGTGCCATGTCTATTATTTTCTCCACTTGTGAGAAATTCATGTTTTTACATCTTGTTTCTCGGTCAGCATAGCAATACACACAGTTTGTCAGGCACCGATTATTAACCATAAATGTGATATACAGTGGAGCGGAGTACAGACGAAATGTCTTAAAATCCAAATCGGAATATACGAACATGTCTGGAGTGTAAACACGCATTTTATAACATGTCTGGTCGGCACGGATAATAATGTTCTTGGGAAAATTATTATTGTGACCACAGAACTCAGTATGAAATTCTTCCTTGTTTTCAATGAATTTTTCCACCAAATTGGCGGTATAGTCCTGTGAGAAATCAAAAAAATCTGCTATCTTTTCTATTGCTTCCTCTTTTATTATAGGCTTACTGAAGAAAGACAATATCATCGCATAAATTGGATGAATACATGACATCCAGTCTTTATTAACACTCACAGAAGAGACGGTATCTGCATGTGAAAAAAGGATACTCCTTTTTTCATCATGTCGTAATAAATAATAATGATTAAATATATATTCCATAGTTCCTATTTAATTTAATAAAATAATATAACTCTTGGTGTTAGAGCTACATCTAAATACAGCAAACACCAAGAGTTTATCAAAATTATACAGAATGAGTAGTACAAACTGTATCTCCATCACATAGATTTGCCGCCTCACCAACATCTTTACTGCAAGCATGGGTATCACATGCACGGTCTAACAGCATAAAAGAATCATT
>ENA-OZFS01000293-OZFS01000293.1-human-gut-metagenome-genome-assembly--contig:-NODE-293-length-9049-cov-4.344563_pt1 | contig 9049 bp, 9 predicted proteins | sample MGYA00244623_ERZ653644 | MGnify/ENA primary metagenome ERZ653644 (study PRJEB26926, sample SAMN06165114) | human gut metagenome | biome: ENVO:00009003; feature: ENVO:2100002; material: ENVO:00002003... | reverse complement strand
CCTAGAGTTCGTCGGCAGCGTCAGATGTGTATAAGAGACAGATACGATAGACATAGCGGTGATAATCGTGCGACATTTCGTCAAATCCCACCCGCATCACGTCATTGGTGCCAAGCACGAGAAGCGGCTCCGACAGCCAGTCGTTGTTCACCACCGATGTGAGCGTCTTTATGTTGTCCGAATAAATTATATTCTTTGCCGCCACAGTCATGCCTGCGCACCAAAGCGCCACCACCAACAGCGGTAATGTCCATTTTGCCTTTATTGTCATTATATTCATGTCGGTTTTGTTGGCGCAAAGTTAGAACTTTTTTGCCTATCTTACAAGTTTTACAAAACTTTTTTGTAATTTTGCACAAAAATTTCTCTGTTACTCAATGGAAAAGATAACGAAAAAACAATATACCCGCTGGTTTTTCACCGTTGTTGCCGTACTTGCCGTAATCCGTGCAGCCATCATCGCACTTAGCAACTACAGCAATGCGGCAATGGCAGATGTCCCCCAAGACACTCTGACTGCGCCAGCCACCACCCAAGCCCCAGCCAGCACCAAAGCCGCCACAACAGCTGCGCCAGCCACCGCTTCTGTAGTTTCACAACAAGAAACAAAGGACAGCCTCCTTGCTGCCAACGAAGCGCCGATATTCACAGGCAAGAAGCATCCCATATACAGTGTGCCGACATTCAAGAACACCTTCCCCGACATGCAGGATGTTCAGATTGCGGCAGCGCTGAAGCACGGAGTGAAGTCGGTTGAAAACCGTGAGGATGCCGAGCACCGCAAGAAAGAACTTGTATATGTCGGCGCAAATCCATATTTCCACATCGACCGCCTCAACTGGAGCATTCCCTATCTTGTGCCACGTGCATCGGTACTGGTGCAGGACATCGGCAAGGCGTTCTTCGACAGCCTGTATGTGAAACATATTCCCATGCACAAGATTATCCTCACAAGCCTGCTGCGCACAAAAGATGACATACAGAAACTGCAGCAGCGTAATGTCAACGCCACCGACAACAGCTGCCACCTTTACGGCACCACTGTGGATATATGCTACAACCGTTACCTCACCGTCAGCGACCCTGATGGCAAACCGCGCCGCAAAGTGCAGAACGACACTCTGAAATGGGTGCTGAGCGAAGTGCTCAGGGATTTCCGCGAACAACAACGCTGCTACGTGAAGTACGAAGTGAAGCAAGGCTGTTTCCACATTACGGTAAGGTAAGTGAAAATGAAGAGTGAAAAGTGAGGAATGAAGAATGAAGAGTGAATTAAATAAAAAAGATGATAAATTTTCCGATAGCAAAAATTAACCTCGGGCTCAACGTTGTGTCAAAGCGCCCTGACGGTTACCACAATCTTGAAACTGTGTTTTATCCGGTAAGCATGGTGCGCGATGCTCTCGAAGTGACCGAGATGCATCCCGACTTCCCCTCTCCCACTCCATGCGATATAAAGATAAGCAACATAGCCATTGAGGGTGACGAGCAACGCAACCTCGTGGTGAGAGCATATAACGCGCTTGCTGCAAAATATCCGCTGCCACGCGTACACGCACATTTATATAAAGGTATTCCCACACAGGCAGGAATGGGCGGCGGTTCAAGCGACTGCGCCTACATGATAACCCTGCTCAACAATATGTTCTCGCTCAACATGACCACCCAGGAGATGATAGACATAGCCGCCACTCTCGGCGCCGACTGCCCTTTCTTCATACTCTCACAGCCTGCTTACGCCGAGGGCATAGGCGAGCGTCTTGAGCCAATCAGCCTCGACCTAAGCAATTACTACATTGCCGTGGTTCGTCCCGACATTCCCGTAAGCACCAAGGAGGCTTTCTCGCTCATCACACCAAAGCCCAGCGCCGTCTGTTGCCGCGACATTGTAAAGCTGCCGGTAAAAGAATGGAAGGGGAAACTGGTAAACGACTTCGAGACAAGTGTATTCGCGCTGCATCCCGAAATCGCCGGCATCAAAGACCGTCTTTACTCTCTCGGTGCCCACTACGCCGCCATGTCGGGCAGCGGCAGCAGCGTGTTCGGACTGTTCACAGAACCTATTGAAGTGAACAGACATTTCCCGGGAATGTACACAGCCTGCGGAAAGCTATAATCAATCAGCCCTATCCCTTTTTCCGGCACGCCTTTATTTTCTGCATTATCTGCCGTTTGGCTGAAGCCACTCCCGGCGACAGCGGTTCCTGCGCCAGCATGTCGAGAGTTGCCTTCAGTTCATCGAGCAGTTCGGGAAAAAATCTGCATTGCTCGTATGCCAGCTTCATACACAGCGCACGTATGGCGTAAGGCTGCGAGCATGCCGTGATATTCCCCAGACAAAAATCAAGGAAGTCTGCACGCAGACTGTCTTCATAGAAAGGCTGACGCACCAACAGGTTCAAAATCATCCTGCGCCTTGTCTCGCTATGTTCCTCCATCACCCTGTCAATCAGTTCATCATGCCTGGGATACAGCCATTCATTATCAGCATCATCGAAATGCTGAAACACCCACAATGCCTGCTGTGCCACGCGGCTGTTGCAGTCGAGTGTCAGCTGGTACAGCTCTTCCTTCATGCCGTCGTCACCCATTTGTTTCGCCAATCCCAAGACATCATTCTTCGACAAACGTCCACTAAGTTTTTCTCTCAGATTCATGTTGTTTTTACAATAAATACTCTATTTTAGGCTACAAAGATACAAAATTTTAATGGATTTTATCACAAAGACTCACCTAAACATGCCAGAAAAACTATCAGGTATTATTGAGAAATAAGATTTTGAAAAGTCTATTATGAAAGGTATTTTATCAAAACTTCTTTTTTAATTGTTAAAAATACACTTATTATTGATTTATATCAAGATATTTTACTAATACAACTGCTTTTTAGTTAACGAAGTTTAAAAACGGGTGTTTTTTCACGATATCTGCAAAAAAGTCACGAAAACGTTTGCGTAATATAAAAAAGTTGTGTATCTTTGCATCGTTATCCTGATAAACAATCTTTTTACCTTAAAAAAAGACTAGTACCTATTGAATTGAAAAGCGGTCGCCTGAGAAGGTAACCGCTTTTGTTTTTCACTCTTCACTTCCTTTACTGATGCTGCTCGCGAAGCAGGTCGTTGACAGTCTTCACGGGATTGAATGTACCGAGCGGAACCTCTACGAATATTGTGTTCCAGTCGCTCATGGCACCATTCCACAATCCGGGAAGCTCCAGAGCCTGCAGCTCCTTGCCGCCCTTGCTCTTCTGGCTGATGAAACCTGTTGTGGGATCAACGAAGTCGGGCAGGTTGAACGGCTTGCCCTGATAGTCCTTCACGGAACAAACAAGGTCTACCGGATTGAAGTGGGTTCCCTGTGCGAACATCTTCATATACTCCTCATTGCTCTTGTCAATCTGACTGCTCTCAAGAATCTGCAGACTCACTGTGCCGTCCTGATTGTATGTGAGGAACGGACCGCCACCGGGCTCGCCCACATTCTTCACCACTCCGCATACACGCATCGGGCGGTTGAGCTTCTTGCGCAGGTAAATAACGAGGTCGGCATCCTCAAGCTCCTTGATGTCGCTCTTGCGGCAGCACAGGTCTTGCTGAACGAAACGAATCAAATCCTCTATCATGTCATGGGTGTAATTGCCACTGTCGAGAATGCGCAGCCAGTCGTAAGCCTCTTCCTGCAGAGTGACGAGCAGTCCGGCAATCACCTGCTTATACTCCACAGTCTCTGGTTTAAGACGGTCGGGTACCACATTGTCAATGTTCTTTACGAAGATAATGTCGGCATCTATCTCGTTTAGATTCTCTATGAGCGCTCCATGACCACCAGGGCGGAACAGCAGACTGCCGTCGGCATTGCGGAAAGGAGTGCCGTCGGGATTAGCTGCCACTGTGTCGGTGGACGGCTTCTGCTCAGAGAATGATATGTCGTAAGTTATTCCAAACTTGTCGGCATAATACTGCACCTTTTCTGCCACTTTATTCTTAAAGAAGTCAAGGTGCTCATGGCTCACCGTGAAATGAACTATTGACTTGCCCTCGCTTGCCGCATAGAGCGCGCCCTCTACAAGGTGCTCCTCCATTGGAGTGCGGGCGCCCTCGGGATATTTGTGGAACAACAACATGCCCTTTGGCAGCTGACCGTAGTTCAGCCCTTCAGGCTTCAGCATATTGGCAGCCACAGCCTTGTAGTTGCCTGCGGCAATAAGCTCTTTTACGGTCTTACCCTCATTCTTTTGGCAAACTTCATTGAGAGCATCATAAAAAGCAAACTTCTCGATGTTATCGAAATATTTCTTCTCGAAATCAGTAGTCGGCACGTCATAGTCAGCGTCAACAAACGCAAACATGTCCTTAAACATACGGCTGGCAGCTCCCGATGCAGGAACAAACTTCACCACACGCTTGCCCTCTGCCTTATAGGCATTCCAAGTGTCAATATAGCACTTACGTGCAGCCTCAAAAGTACTGGCTATACCCCTATCAATGGAAGCCGCAGCCTCAAGTTTGAGGAATGGGAATCCGGTTTTAAACTGCCCCAACTGATAGTTGAGTTTCTCTTCACTGATGCCTTTGTCGGCTATCTGTTTTAGGTCGTTTTGTGTTAACATAATTAATAAAATTAGTAATTAATATTACAAAAGTACAAAAAAATACCGAAACAGAAAAATAAATCAATAAAAAAGTGTATCTTTGCAATGGTATTTAACAAAATGTAGACAAATTATGGAAGGGAAAAGTGATTTTGTGACACCAATAGCGCCAACTCCCGAGGATTATCTCACGGCTGAGCTTGCCGAAAAGGAGATTGGTCTGAGGGATGACGGCATTAAGGCAATCCTGCTTAGGGAAAGTGTGGAAAAGAGTGTGATAACGCTCGATGAGGTGGGCGAGAAATATGGTCAGTCGGTGAAGCAGATTCTCCACGGACTGCAGCGCATCAAGGAGCTCTATGCCAAGGCACCTGTGGTGGAGTCGGAGAATTTCCGCAACCTGCTGCTGTCGTTCGCCGAGGACATGAGGGTGATTCTCATAATGATTGCCGACCGCGTGAGCCTGATGCGCTCCATTAAGGATATGCCCGACAACGAGCAGCGCCGCAAGATTTCGGAAGAAGCGGCATATCTCTACGCTCCCCTCGCCCACAAGCTGGGACTCTACAAGCTGAAGAGCGAGCTTGAGGACCTGTCGCTGAAATACTTAGAGCACGATGCCTACTATATGATAAAGGACAAGCTCAATGCCACCAAGGCTGAGCGCGATAAGTATATCGACGCTTTCATAAAACCTATAAAAGAAAAGCTGGAGGCTGCAGGTCTGAAGTTCCACATCAAGGGGCGCACCAAGAGCATACACTCCATCTGGCAAAAGATGAAGAAACAGCAGTGTGGCTTTGAGGGTATCTATGACCTGTTTGCCATACGTGTGATTCTCGACTCACCATTTGAGAAAGAAAAGATGCACTGCTGGCAGGTGTACAGCATTGTCACAGACATGTATCAGCCCAACCCTCGCCGACTGCGCGACTGGCTCAGCGTGCCGAAGTCGAACGGTTATGAGAGCCTGCACATCACCGTGCTCGGTCCGGAAAACAAATGGGTGGAGGTGCAGATACGCACCGAACGCATGGACGAAGTGGCAGAAAAGGGTGTGGCGGCACACTGGAGATATAAAGGTGTGAAGGGCGAGAACGGGCTCGACGAGTGGCTGGGCAACATCCGCAACATCCTTGAGAACAGCGACGACATGCAGGTGATGGACCAATTCCGCATGGACTTGTATGAGGACGAGGTGTTTGTGTTCACTCCCAAAGGCGACCTGTTCAAATTTCCCAAAGGAGCCACAGTGCTCGACTTTGCCTACCACATACACAGCAATGTGGGAAACACATGCACAGGCGCGCGTATAAATAATAATAAGGTGGTGACCTTCCGCGAACAGCTGCGCAGCGGCGACACCGTGGACATTATGACCGTCTCTACACAGAAACCAAAGCCGGAGTGGCTCAACATTGTACAGACATCACGCGCAAAATCGAAAATACGACTGGCGCTGCGTGCCACACAGCAGGGAGAGGCGGCATACGCCAAGGAAATAATAGAGCGAAAGTTCAGGAACAGAAAGATAGAGATAGAGGAGTCAGTTATGGCACGCCTCATCAAGAAGATGGGATTCAAGGAAACCCGCGACTTCTATCACAAAGTGGCAGAACAGCAGATTGACATCAACGACATTATTGAAACCTATCAGGAGATAAAGCGCCACGATGACAACATTCATCAGGATGCTCCTACAGGTAAGAGCGCTGACGGCTACAACTATGTGAGTGCCAACGAGATGATGACGCGCAACAATGATGACGTGCTCGTGATAGACCGCAACCTGAAGGGCATTGACTTCCAACTGTCGCGCTGCTGCAACCCTATCTACGGCGACGATGTGTTCGGATTTGTGACCGTTACGGGCGGCGTGAAGATTCATCGCACCGACTGCCCCAACGCTCCCGAGATGCGCAAGCGTTTCGGCTACCGTGTTATCAGAGCACGCTGGAGCGGCAAAGGACAGTCGCAATACAGCATCACCCTGAGAGTTGTGGGCAATGATGACATAGGTATTGTGAACAACCTCACCTCAATCATCAGCAAGGAGGAGAAACTGTCACTACGCAGCATCAGCATTGACAGTCACGACGGCCTGTTCAGCGGCAACCTCGTGGTGATGGTCGAGGACATATCGAAGCTGGAGGCGCTGATAAAGCGGCTCCGCACAGTCAAGGGTGTTAAGAATGTAATGCGTATTTAGGAATTACTCCTCAAATAACACAAGAAGTACTTCCTGTTTTTCTTTGCAAGAGTCTGCACGTTGAGTATCTCCGAAGCCTCGGCAATGTCCTTTGTCGTGCCGTCCTTCATCACAATCGTGATGCTGTTGTCGGAGATGTCGTAAGTATCTTTCTGAATAGCGTTCACGCTCACAAGATAATGGGTGTCCTCCATGGGGATGCCCATTTTCTTTGAGATACTCTGAGCGATCACGTCAACATATTCCTGCGCCACAGGCTCATCAAACACCTCCACCTTGAACAGCCGGCGGTTCAATATATTTGTGGCAAGAGTTGAGAGAATCTTATCATCGCTCATCGCCCACACCTTTATGGCGCTCATAATATCGTTGTCGTCGAGCGTCTGATACATCAGAAACGCCTCATCGTGTGCGGCAAACCATTCCGCATCCACATCATTACGCAGAAAATAACTGAGAGCAGGCGGCGCAAACACGTCGCAGCCAATGGCGGTCAGATGTTTCGCACGGCTGAGCAGGCTCACCAGCATCTTCTCATAGCCCACCACGGTCTTATGCAGATACACCTGCCAGTACATCGTGCGGCGGCTGATGAGGTAATTCTCTATCGGGTTTATTCCCTTGTAGTTCACCACAAGATTATCGTCAAGCATGTCGAGCATGGCTATTATCCTGGCACTGCCGATGTTGCCCTCGCTCACACCTGTGAAGAAAGCATCACGCCGCAGATAGTCCAGACGGTCCATGTCGAGCTGACTGCTTATGAGCTGGTGGAGAAAACGCTTGGGATAATTATCCTTGAATATGCTTATGGCAAGCCCAAGCTGGTTGTTTAGGTCGCGGTTTATCTGTTCCATCATCAGCAGCGAGATATCCTCGTGGGATATTCCGCTGATGATGGTATGCTCAAGCACATGGCTGAAAGGTCCGTGCCCAATGTCGTGCATGAGGATGGCGGCCTCCACCGCCTCTGCCTCACTGTCAAAGATGAAATGCCCCTTTTGCTGGAGCGACATTATCGCCTGACCCGTTAAATGGAATGCCCCGATGCTGTGCAGGAACCGGGAATGGCGGGCACCGGGATAAACCACGTTTGCCATGCCAAGCTGGTTGATGCGTGTGAGCCGCTGCATCAGCGGATGCTTCACGATATTGAGAAGCAGTCCGTCGGGAATGTCTATAAATCCGTATAACGGGTCGTTGATAATCTTCATCTAACTCCACTTTACTACTTCTTATTCAGTATCTCCGCCATCTGCTCCTGCAGTTCCTTGGCTTTCTGTGCAGCCACCTCGGCAAAGTCCTCGCCCTGCGAAGCATAGATGATGCCTCGGCTGCTGTTCACGAGCAGACCGCAGTCGTCGGTCATGCCATACTTGCAAACCTCCTCAAGACTGCCGCCCTGAGCACCTACGCCAGGCACGAGCAAAAAGTGTGTAGGAGCCACGCGGCGTATGTCCTCGAACATCTTGCCCTGGGTTGCACCCACAACATACATCATATTGCGGTCGTTGCCCCACTCCTGACTCTTCTTCAGCACTTTCTCAAACAGGCGCTCGCCGTCGGCATCGGCTGTGAGCTGGAAGTCATGGCTGCCCTTGTTGCTTGTCAGCGCCAGCAGTATCACCCACTTGCCCTCGTATGCGAGGAACGGGCTCACGCTGTCCTCACCCATATACGGTGCCACGGTGAGCGAGTCAATGTTATACCCCTCGAAGAAAGTACGGGCATACATGGCACTGGTGTTGCCTATGTCGCCACGCTTTGCATCGGCAATGATGAAGTGGTTGGGATAGTTCTCGTTGAGGTACTTCACTGTGCGCTCAAACGAGATGATGCCCTTCACTCCAAAAGCCTCGTAGAAAGCAAGGTTGGGTTTATATGCCACACAGTATGGAGCGGTGGCGTCGATAATAGCCTTGTTGAAGTCGAAGATAGGATCCTCACGGTCGAGCAGATGCTGCGGCACCTTCTTCAAATCGGTGTCGAGGCCCACACAAAGAAACGATTTCTTTGTGAAAATCTCTTTTACTAATTCTTCTCTTGTCATTTCTTTATTTCTGTATTTGGAATTTCTTTCACCTTTTCTATTTCTCTCGCTTTCATTGACACCACGCGGTTGATAAACTCATCGGCCTGCACCGTGCGCTCATCCTTGCCGTCGTCCTTTTTCTTGATTGTATATTTCAGTGCCATACGATGTAAATTATTTAGTTATTAATTATTAGTTATTACAGTTCACCTGT
>ENA-OZFS01000289-OZFS01000289.1-human-gut-metagenome-genome-assembly--contig:-NODE-289-length-9107-cov-5.939019_pt1 | contig 9107 bp, 10 predicted proteins | sample MGYA00244623_ERZ653644 | MGnify/ENA primary metagenome ERZ653644 (study PRJEB26926, sample SAMN06165114) | human gut metagenome | biome: ENVO:00009003; feature: ENVO:2100002; material: ENVO:00002003... | reverse complement strand
ATCTACACCCTAGAGTTCGTCGGCAGCGTCAGATGTGTATAAGAGACAGGTACGGGGCTGAGAGTTTGGCATTTTTATCTGTCCAAACTCACGTTCATATCTTGCAATGTTTTCCTGCAATGCCGCAAGCAAACGTTTGGCATGCTCGGGAGCCATTATCACACGGCTACAGACTTGTGCTTTGGGGAGTCCGGGAAGCACCCGCGCCACATCAATCACAAACTCACTGCTGCTATGAGTAATTATCGCAAAGTTTGCATACTCACCTTTTGCTGTCTCCGGGGTAAGCTCAATCTGAAACTGCCCCTGATTCTTTTCGTTTTCACTCATTGGTATATCAAGTTTTAAATTAAATCACTGCTCTGCCACAACGGCATAGAAACAAAGGTCTTCATTTCCAGTGTTAATCACCGTGTGACGGCTGCCCTTGGGACAGTAATGGCACACTCCTGCGCACAGGGTCTCCTCTACCCCGTCGCACACAGCCTTGCCCTCACCGCTTGTGAAAAACATTATCTCACTGCCGCTGTCATGCAAATGCTCGCCGATGGAACTGCCCGGTGTGAGTCTGGCATTAAGTATTCTGTTTGTTCCGTCAAAATACATAAATGCGCTCATCGCTCCCTCACCGCCCTTGAAATTCGGGAAACTCTTCATTTCAGCTGTATTCAGGTCAAACTTCATATTTATATGTTTCTATAGTTATACTTCAAAAGTTTTCTGCAAAATTAATAAAAATTTCCGATACAAACAAATGTTTTTCTGTTTTTAATGCAGTTTTATATTCTCCAACAACTACAAATTCACATAGCTGTCGCCTGCCACCCTCTTACGCGCGTACATTAATATATATAATAAGGAAGCCAATATTCATATTCCTCCATTGACATTTCGTAAAACCATCTCTGATATTTCGGCTATTATCTTAGCCGTTTCATCCATGGAGTACGCCGAGCCAGCCACAAAGACAGCAATGGCATAACGCTTACCATTGGGAAGATGAACATATCCGGCATCGTTCACTGCCATTATCCTGCCATTATCCATTGGACCTGTCCCAGTCTTATGTCCCACAACGGCATTTGTTGCAACAAAAGGCTTCGGAAGTCTGTCTGTACCAGTTTCACACGATTCCATCATCCGCTTTATCCTTAACGAATTGGCATCATTGAAATTTCCGTCAAACTCATACATAAGCATCGCCATTGCTGCCGGCGTTGATGAATTATCATAACATCGTGCAATCACCGTGTTCATATCATGTTCATTCCATCTCACAGAAATGTCATTTACCCCCATTGCCTTGAGACAACTGTCAACCACAGATGTACCTCCCACAAAATCCAGCAAAATGTCGCAGGCATTATTATCGCTGCTGCGTAAAGAGTAATCAAGAAGTTCATTGATTGTTATCGCATGATTGCTGTTGGCGGGATATTTCTCCAGCATCGGACTCCAGGTATCAGCATGCAGCTGACTTGCCTTCACACTGAGGGAGTCATCAAAAGTGCAACCGCTCTTTCTGACCTTCTCTGCCACTGTCAACGCCAGCGGAAACTTAAAGACACTCAGCATGGGAAAGGAATCTTTTTCGTTCATGCCTGTCAGCAGTTTCCCGTCGATTACCACTGCCACTCCTATTTTGGCATCCTTGCTGTTTATATAATTACGGAGCAAATCCTCCAGTGCCACCGACCGTGCCGAGCCACACCCGGCAAATAGCGACATAAATAAAAACAAATAACAGAAATTCCTCATCATATCATCATCTATTTTTACACCATACGTTTCTTCAGATTTGGCAGGAAACATGTCACCAAACCTATCAGCGGCATATACGCACAGCAGTCATAGACTACAGCAATGCCATATTCATCGGCAAAATTACCAAGCACAGCCGAGGCGATGCCGGCTATACCGAAGGCGAAACCGAAGAACAGTCCCGACACCAGCCCGAGATTATACGGCAACAGTTCTTGGGCATATAGCAGAATGGCAGGAAACGCCGATGACAGTATCAGTCCCACGCAGAAACTGAACACCACGGTCAGTCCCAGCCCCACATGAGGCATGAGCAGCGAAAACGGCGCGGTGCCGAGAATGGAAATCCAGATAACATATTTGCGACCTATCCTGTCGCCAACCGGTCCGCCAATCATCGTGCCCACTGCCGTGGCTGCAAGAAACACAAACAGACACACCTGCGACAGCTGCACTGTGATGCCAAACTTTTCAATGAGATAAAAAGTGTAGTAGCTTGTAAGGCTCGCCATATAGACATATTTCGAAAATATCAGCACCAGCAGAATAATGAGCGAGAACACCGTGAGCGGCATTGACAGCGGTCGCTCACTCTGCACCTTCATCTGCAGATGGTCGGTCTTCATCTTGCTGATATATCCCTTGAACCAGCGGTCGATGGGAATGCTCACTATATACGCCGCAATGGAGAACAATATAAACCACATGATATTTTCCCTGCCATATGGAGCCACAATGAGAGCCACAAGTAGCGGTCCCATTGCCGAGCCGAAGTTGCCGCCTACCTGAAACGTGCTTTGCGCCAGCCCCCGTTTGCCTCCCGATGCCAGCGAAGCTATGCGCGAAGCCTCGGGGTGTAGTATCGACGACCCGAGTCCGATGATGAACACCGAGCACAGCACCAAGTAGATGTTTGTGGCGTATGCCAGCCCTATGAGTCCTGCCATCGTGAACGTAGTGGCGAGCGGCAGACTGTAGGCACATGGTCGCTTGTCGAACACCAGCCCCACCACCGGCTGAAACACCGATGCCGCCAGCTGGTAAATCAGCGTCACCAGCCCAATCTCCGAAAACGACAGATGCAAATCATCTTTCAGTATAGGATACGACGCAGTAAGCACCGCCTGCAATAGATCATTGAGCAAGTGCGCCCCTCCCAATGCCACAAGCACGCTCATCGCCACACGTGTCGCCTGATTCTCATTTCCGTTTTTCATAATCTTTCCACCTTTTTCTATTTATATCCTGTTTTATCTATATTCTGTTTTGGCGTGCAAAGTTATACATTTTCTCCCACACCTGCAAATAACACAAGAAAAAACTGGCATGAAAGGGTTGTGGAAATTATTATTAATGTCCGCTTTCGGACACTTGTTTCAAAAGCGGACACTCTGTGTAAAATGTTTATCCGTTGACAATCAGAGTATTACTCTTATGGCACAGATATTGTCGATAGAAAAGGCAGAACAAAGAACAACGTATAAACAGAACAAACAAATAAAAATTTAAATTTATGAGAAGATACTTATCATTCATTTCATTGGCTCTGTGCCTGTGCAACACACATGCCGCAACAGCCGGAAACATCATCGCAAATGATACCATCGTTGATGGCAAGACCATTCAGGAGGTAGTGGTGACAGGAAAGGAAATAACTGTTACCGCTGATAAGATGATAATACGCGTGAACGAGAACGTGAAGAAATACTCGCATGATGGTTACTCGGCTTTGCAGCTGTTAATGATTCCTGGTCTCGATGTTGACCCGATTGACGAAATTGTGAATACACATGGAAAAGGCACACTGCTCTGTATCAACGGACGTGAGGCCTCAAAAGACGAGATAAAAACTCTTAACCCGAAAGACATCAGGCAAATTGACTATTATCAGCAGTTCCATCCTGAATATCCTTTGGCAGACGGTGGAGTAATTGACTTTATAGTCAGAATCAGAGACAACGGCGGAATGGCGTTTGCGCAGGCAAACCAGAATCTTAACCGTTTGTCAGGTAATGACCTGGTGGACAGGAAATTCTATCATAAGAAATCAGAATTCGACGTTCAGCTGTATGGCAGTTATAATCACTATACTCCAAGCTACGGCAAGGAATCGCTCACGTTGATGCGCTTCAGTGACAGTAATATAGAAAAACACACAAGCACAATGCCGTCGGCATCTCACTCAAATGAAATAAGAGGACTTCTCTCATATATATACCGCATAAATGATGGTACGATAAAATTTGCAGCCTCATTGAAGAACAGACATAATGCGGTAGACAAGAACATGCTGCAGCAGTTCTCCAATACCGATATCGAGGACATGGCTGCCACGGACAACAGTCACACCGACAACCTTACACCTACATTCAAGATACAGTACAGGCAGAATTTCAACAAGAAATTTATATTAAATGCAAGTCTTTCTGGTGACTACACAAAGACCAGTCACGACAGAGAATATTCCTCAAAACAAAGCTATATATCCGAGACTCAGGAGAAGTACTACCACCTGCAGCCTACTGTCGGCGTGACATGGATTGCCTGCAAAAGAAACACACCTTTCCTTAAAGCCACATATTTTTACGACAAGTCAACAACCGATTATTGGGAGAATAACGCCTACAGTCCAAGCAAGCTCGTCAACGGACAGGCTTTTATAATGGTTGGTAATCAGTTCCGGTTCATACCCAACAAATTCCATGTGACATTACAGTTCGAGGAGCGTGTAATGACTACGGATGATGGTGTCAACTCGTCTACAGAGTGTTTTTTCACTCCGTCGCTGTTTTATAATATAAAGCTTCCTCATGGCAATGTGTTTCATGGACTTGTAGGCTTTGGCGCATACACTCCACAAATGAAATATTTCAGTCCTACAGAAAAGCGTATGGATGAATATCAGATGGTTATCGGTAATCCCAACCAGAAAATAGACCACAGCATCGAGACCAACCTGTCGTTTACGAGCGGTCACAAATGGGGAATGGTGGATGTCTTTGCCGTATATGAGAATTACAAAAGGCCTATATATGAGAGTGTGACATGCGACAACATAAGAAACGTGTATGTTCATACTTTCCTCAACGGAGGCACATACGAGAGATTCTTGTTCAACACCGTAGTACAACTAAACATCATTCCCAAGAAACTAAAATGGCTTGGTGGAGCTGAATATGTATATACCAAAGGTCATTTCGCTGAGTGCAGGACAAATAGTGCATTCTACCCTATTTCCGAATTGACATATATTGACAAGGGATTCCAAGGTAACTTAAAGTTCAGTGGAGGACGCACTGTGCTGGCAAGAAATGGCTATCAGATTAAAAGGCCCATAACCTTTAAAGTCAGCCTTGGATATACCGTTAACAACTGGTTCTTCAACTTATATGCCAATAATCCGTTTATGAAGACACCACAAAAAACAATATTCATGTAAGACGGATTCTCTGACACTGTCACAAACTACAGCCCACGTATTGACTATAATATGATTGCAATGCGTGTGAGCTACCGCTTCACTTACGGCAAGAAACATAAGTTTGAGAATGTGGACATAGATGACGAAAACCGCTCGGCAATACTTGATACCGATACGAAATAGGCGCTCTTGCTCTACAAAAAATATTAAAATTCTATTTTATATTTTGTTTTGTGCTCTCTTATTCGTAACTTTGCAGAAAATAAACTTTTGTTTATGACAGATTTTGAGCAATATATAAAACAGGGTGAACCTGACAAACAGGAGCGTGCATACGCATGGCAAACGGCTATCGGACTTCAGGCAGTTGATGGATTGACGACATCAGACTATCTGAAAGACACGGCATGCAAACATATAGACGGGGATATTACGATAGACGAAGCACGCGAGCTGATAAAAAGCTATTATCTGTCAAAAAGCAGCCGGGAGCCTGATGAAGATGAAAAGCGTGAAGCTGATACTGTTGCGGCAAACATAACAAAGATATTGTCTACACGCACCTTAGATTTCAGCACAAACGGATATGTGTCTTTGCACCGAAGAATATTTGACGGAGTTTTCAAATTTGCCGGCCGCATACGGGATTATGACATAACAAAAAAAGAATGGGTTTTAGACGGCGACACCGTAAACTATCTTAACTGGGAGGATTTGCGCCGTGCCATAGACTATGACCTGGAGCAGGAACGGAATTTCAGTTATGCGGGATTGTCCTCAGACGATATGATAAAACATATAGCCCGCTTCGTTTCCAATCTTTGGCAAATACATGCGTTTGGTGAGGGAAACACCCGCACAACGGCTGTTTTTACTATTCAATATTTGCGTTCAATAGGATTTAACGTAAGCAACAGTCTTTTTGCCAATCATTCCTGGTATTTCCGCAACGCATTAGTACGAGCAAATTACAAAAATGTCCCAAAAGGGATTGATTATACGCCAGTCTATTTAGAGCGGTTCTTCCGCAATCTGCTGTTAGGTGACGGTTGGGAACTCCGCAACCGCTATCTTCATATTAACGCATCTAAGGAATGGAGCGAGCAGCCCAACAGCGCCAATGAAGCATTTCCTGACCGTGAAAGTACATATAAAAAGTGTTTGAGAGAAGAATGAGGAAAGTTTACTGGTTATCAGTTACTTTCCTCATTTTGGTTAAAAGTGGCGAGGACAGACGAAGACGGGAATACGACAAGATGAGACAGAGGAACGTTACCTATCCGTAACCTATACCCCAAATGGGGAATGTTGAGGTTCGGAAGAATGAGGAAGGTTACGAATTGAATTTGAACACTCTGATTTATAGTGAGTTACTGATGAGCAACGTAAGTTTTTTGGTTACGAACCAATTTTGCCGTGTTCTGCCGTGAAATGCGTAGCAAGAAAAGACTCTTCATGTATTAATTTTGAACGCAAAAAAGAATGACGTTATGAAGAGTACATTTTCAATTATCTTCTACCTCAAAAGACAGGTAGTAAAGAAAGATGGTACTGTTCCAGTTATGGGACGTATCACAGTGGACGGAACACAGGCGCAGTTCAGTTGCAAGACAACTGCCAATCCAGATTTGTGGGACACCAAGGGCGGACGCATGATAGGTAAGAGTATGCAGGCTTTGGAGGTGAACCGCAAATTGGACAAGATGCGTGTGAGTATCAGCAAGCATTATCAGGAGATTATGGACAGGGACAACTTCGTCACTGCCGACAAGGTGAAGAACGCCTTTCTTGGCTTGGAGTATCGTTGCCATACACTGATGAAAGTCTATTCTCAAAGCCGTGATGAAATGGAAAAGCAATATAAGGCTGGCATAAAGTCTTTGAGCTCATTCACAAAATACAGAATAGGATGTGCCTATGTCGGTGAGTTCTTGCAATCGCATTATCATGTCAAGGATATTGCTTTGAAAGAGTTGTCGCTGCCTTTTATCACGGACTACGAGACTTTTCTCAGAACCGAAAAGCACTTGAAGATAAACTCTGCGATGGTGTTTGTCCGCAATCTCCGTGCAATGGTATTCCGTGCCATAGATAATGAGTGGCTCGTAAAAGACCCATTCAGACGATATGAGTACAAGGAAGAAGAGACGACAAGGGAGTTCTTGACAAAAGAAGAGATTCGCTTGCTCATGGAAATACCAATCACCCGAAAGAAGATGAGCATGGTACGTGATTTGTTTCTGTTCTGTTGTTTCACTGGTCTCGCCTTCATAGATCTTTATAACCTGAAGGAAGAGAACATCAAAACGTTCTTTGACGATGGCGAGTGGATAATAATCCATCGACAGAAGACTGGAACTGAAGCCGACATCAAGTTGCTTGACTATCCCAAGCAGATTATGGAAAAATACCGTGGATTGTGTGAAGACGGTAGGGTATTTCCAGTACCCAACTACAAAAGTTGTATGGATTCGCTCAAAAGACTGGGAAAGAAATGTGGTATCACCAAGCCGCTGTCCTGGCACATGAGCCGTCATTCGTTCGCAACCTCGGTTTGCCTCTCCAACGGAGTTCCAATAGAAACCGTGAGTTCAATGCTTGGTCACAAGGACATAAAGACAACCCAGGTGTATGCCAAAATTACCAAGGAGAAATTGAGCAAAGACGTGGAAAAGTTGTCTCAGCAGATTAATAACATCGAGGAATTCACGTTTGGAAATGTTTGCAACGATAATACTAACACAATAAATGGCAGAGTATGAAACGACAAGTGATAACAATACAAGAAGATATGGTCATCTATGCCCCACATCATGGTGAGGTGTGGATGACAGTTTGGGAGATTGCCGAACTGTTGAATGTAACAGGGACAGCAGTGAAGAATACCATCAAGCGCATTTGGAAACAAAGTGTGCTGAAAGATTTCCAGCATTCTCAATACATCAAACTTGAAAATGGATATTCTGCGCATGTCTATGATATGGAAGTGATTATCGCCATAGCACTTCAAATGGATACATACCAAGCCTTGTTGTTCAGGCAATGGCTTATCAGTAAGGTTGTGAACCGCAAGGATTGCCAAGTAGAGCAAGTAAAACACGAGTATCCGATGATTATTGTGATGAACGGAACGATGCCAAGAGGTACAAGTTAGAATCTCTCATCTTTTAATAAGATTCCTACACCTTTATAATATAATAGCGTACAGAAGGAACGATTTTTATCGTTGTACCCTGTACGCTATTTTTGTTTCGCTATTATGAAGCAGTACCCTCCCCTTGTGAAACATTGCCGTCGATTATCGGCTTGCGGTAATTACCAGTGAGAAGTGCTTGTATCTCGGATTCCGGATAGAGGGTTTTGCCACATAATATAATGTAGGGCAAGATGCCTTGTTTGCGATATTCCTGCAAGGTGCGGCGACTAAGCTTCAAATGCTCGGAGAGTTCCTTGTCGGTGAGGTATCGCTCCCCGTCCAAAGGTGGGCTGTAGGACTCGATGAATGAGGATAGCCAGTTGTTGGCTTTCTTCAAGGATTGCATGGCGGTGTCTATCGACTTGCTCTCATGCGTAAGAAGTTGGTTCATGTTCATTGTTTACAATTTGGATTAAGTGGTGAATATAAAATGTGTTGGCTCGCCCAGGGTGAAGTTTTCGACTTCGCCTTGGGCGAATTTCGTTCTATACCAACCCGATTTGAATCTCAATATCAATCGGAAAATTATTATCAAACAGAGCTGTTTCGTTCTATGCTATACCGATTTGATGCGGGCAATCAGTGGAACGATGGCTTTGACTTCATCGGGATCGTAATAGAACTGGCGACCGAATTGGGTATGTCCCAGGAAACGGCGGTCACGAAGTTTTTGCAAGGTGCGCTGGCTGATGCGAAGTTGCTGGCAGACCTCATGACCTGTAAGCCATT
>ENA-OZFS01000286-OZFS01000286.1-human-gut-metagenome-genome-assembly--contig:-NODE-286-length-9186-cov-3.837258_pt1 | contig 9186 bp, 10 predicted proteins | sample MGYA00244623_ERZ653644 | MGnify/ENA primary metagenome ERZ653644 (study PRJEB26926, sample SAMN06165114) | human gut metagenome | biome: ENVO:00009003; feature: ENVO:2100002; material: ENVO:00002003... | reverse complement strand
TACACCCTAGAGTTCGTCGGCAGCGTCAGATGTGTATAAGAGACAGATTTTAATGGATTTGCAATTCTTCCGGAAGCAGCGATCAGCTCGGCTGCATCAGCTATGATCGCCCAGAATATGGGCAAGAAAGATGTGAAACGATCATCAAAGACTATGCACTGTTGTCTGGTTCTCTGTATTGGCGTGTCTTTGGTCGTGTTTACGTTGATGCACATATTTCCGGAGCAGATATTTCATCTGTTTGGCGTAAAAGAAGATGTCCTGATCTATGGTCTGCCATATATCTTTGCTTTTTCGTTTGAATATGTGGGACTTCCATTTATCATGTCGTTTAATACGGTTTCAACCGCAACTGGAAATGGATGGATTACGCTGGTTACAAATATGGTATCAGCATTTATCGTTCGTATTCCGTTAGCATATGTTCTGGCATTTCTTTGTGAACTTGGGGTAAGCGGAATTGCGATTGCGATACCGATCGCGACAGCCGTTGGAGCTATAATATCATTTTTATTTTACAAAGCCGGAATTTGGGAAAAACACATTCTGTTATAAAAGGATTTATATGCCGTATCTGAAAAATTGAGTATAATATTTCTATCCGGGCAGTACAGATATAGAATGTACCTATCCCAGGCGTAGAACGAAGGTTGTAGTATGTCAGTTTGAATATGGAGCGGAAAATGGCATTTTCAGAAAATACAAAAACAGGATCCGGGTGGTTTTTTGACTATAGTAAATGTTATGACCGGCTTTATTATCTGAAACGGTTAAATAAAAATGCAATCCTGATCGCAGCATTTTACAGCAGGGAACTCAGTGATGCCCTTACCGCATCTGACGATATGAGTGAGCTGCAGTCTTATCTGGTAGATGAAGACTATAATATTCTTTATTCGGATAATGAAAAAAGCATTGGAAAAAATGCAGTTGATGTAATTGCAGATGTCACAATGGGGTATGATAATTACCAGTTGATCGGAGATGAAAATCTGATCGTGCAGGGAAAATGTGAGAATAACTGGAGAGTCCTTTTATAAATAAGTGTCAGATGATTCTTATCTTGTATCTCATCCTGCAAAATGATAGAATAGACAACTGAAAACGATAACCTGCTGATTAGCAGAGAAAACATGGAGGATAAATCATGGCATCATGGAGAGATAATATTCGTCAGGTAGAGCCATATGTACCTGGTGAGCAGCCAAAGAATACAAATGTGATCAAATTAAATACAAATGAGAATCCGTATGGACCGTCTCCAAGAGTAAAAGCGGTTCAGGATAATGAGGATCTGTTACGGTTATATCCGGATCCGACAGCAGGCGCACTGGTGGATGCACTGGCGGAGTATCATGGTGTGGATGCATCACAGGTATTTGTAGGTGTAGGTTCCGATGATGTACTTGCAATGTCATTTCTGACCTTCTTTAATTCGGATAAACCGATTCTGTTCCCGGATATCACATATTCTTTTTATGATGTATGGGCAGAACTGTTCCGGATTCCATATAAGCAGATGCCACTTGATGAGAACTTCCGTCTGAAGATAGATGATTATAAGGGCGAAAACGGTGGAATCGTATTCCCGAATCCAAACGCACCGACCGGTATCTACGAATCGTTGGATCATGTAGAGGAGATCATAAAGAACAATCCGGACGTGATCGTGATCGTAGATGAGGCATATATTGATTTTGGAGGAGAAACAGCACTTCCGCTGATCGACAAATACGACAATCTTGTGGTAGTCAGAACCTTTTCAAAATCACGTTCCATGGCGGGACTTCGAATCGGTTATGCGATCAGCAACCCTGAACTGATCAAGGCCTTAAATGATGTGAAATACTCCTATAATTCATATACGATGAACCGCCCGTCTCTTGTGCTCGGTGTAGAATCCATTCATGATGATGCATATTTCAGGGAGAAGGTTGGACAGATCATTGCAACCAGAGAAAAATTTGTGAAAGAGATCGCAGAGCTTGGATTTACCTGTCTGCCATCATCTGCAAACTTTGTATTTGCAACACATGAGAGTATTCCTGCAAAGGAGATCTTTGCTGCGGCAAAAGAGAATAATATCTATGTGCGTTATTTTGATAAGCCAAGGATTGACAATTATCTGAGAATCTCGATCGGAACGGATGCAGAGATGGACGTATTTGTTAGTTTTTTGTCAAAATATGTAAAAGAATATAAATAGGGATGGCTGGTTTTGCCTGTGAGCAGGCGGATAATAGTATTGTTATCTATCGATAAAAAAATATAAGAGCGGATGTGTTTTTTGCAGATTTTGATAAGAAAGATGCGAAATACACATCCGTTTTTGCTTGGTCGGAAGAAAAACTGTTACAGAAACGCACAAGCTGTTACAAATAAACACACGCAAAATGTTGACGGCACATAGGAAATTCTTTATCATGATGGAAGAAATATTTCAGTAATAGAATCCGGATTTTATCATTTTTTCGAAATGTTTCAGACAAAGAAGCTGCGAAGGAGAGATAAAATGAAATTTAATGAATTTACAGAAACAGTCAGAGATGGGCTGGCGGTTTTATTTGAACCGGACAATATGGAGGTTGCGGTTACCAGAGTTGTAAAAAATAACGGGTTGATCCTTACAGGAATCAATATAAGGGACAGAAATTCCATGATAACACCAACGATATATATTGACGATTTTTATAGAGAGGATATTCAAAAGGAGGAGATACATACTGTTGTTTTGAAGATAAAGGATATCTTTACGGAACGATGTACCAAAGTATCGTCCGACAATGAAATTCAGAACTATATGGATTTTAACTGGGTGAAGAACCGGCTGATCTATACGGTTGTGAATCAAAGTATGAATGAAGAATATCTGGAGCATGTTCCGTATATTCCGTTTCATGATCTTGCGATCATATTTCGATGTGTCTTTCATAAAGGTGAGAATGGGATGGCATCATCAACGGTATCAGAGGATGATCTGAAACGATGGCATACAGATACGAAGACACTTTACCAACTGGCAGAAAGGAATACTCCAAGATATTTTCCTCCAGTGATCGACCGGATCACAGCATATCTGAAGGCGAGAAACTGTCTTCCCGCATTTGTGGAAGATGAGTTTTCGGGCGAGTGCGGAGAACTGTATGTAATATCAAATGAAATGGGATTAAACGGAGCCGGAGCTATGTTGTACAGGGGAATCCTTGATATGTGTACGGAGCTTGCCGGGGACAGTATCTATATTATGCCGTCCAGTATTCATGAGTGTATGTTTGTGGAGGCTGGAAAAGTGTCGGAGCCAAAGATGCTGGCAGATATTGTGAAAGAAGCAAATGACAGTGTGCTTCACCGACAGGATATCCTTTCTTATAATGTTTATTATTACGACCGGAAAAAGCATATGCTGACGACTGTAACTGTATAAAAACAGGTGTTTCATCAGAAACACAGGCATAAAAGCACCTTGAAAACAGAAGAAAAAAGAGAAGTTTACAACTGTGTTCTGCGTATATTAATTTGAAGCTTTTTTGATTGACAAACGAAAGAGCATGACATAGAATTATATAGTATATATTGGGTGTAAGTTTATGTGTTGAGAGGAGAACGGTGTGGCTGAGAATTACGTTTCAAGAAGGGATAAGATCGTTGCATCGGCAGTTGAATTAATCGGCGATCTGGGATTGAATGCTCTGACAACCAAGAATCTGGCTCGTAAGGAAAATATATCCGAAACTTTGATCTATAAATACTTCGGGGGTATTGATGAAGTATTGACGGAAGTGGTCGTACAGTATGCGGCATTTGATAAGAATATCCAGATGACTGTGGATCATCAGGCCGGATCGAATATGGATAAGTTACGGTTTTATGCAGATACATATGCAACCTATTATGATAATTATATTGGTATGGGTGCGATTATGCTGCATTATGAGGAATTATTGCATCTGAGTGAGACACGAGAGGTTATTTCTGAATGTATTCTGAAGAGAAATGAATTTGTCTGTAAGCTGTTTGAAGACGCTATAGCAGACAGAGAGATTCGGGAGGTATTTACCCCACGGGAATTGACATTGATGTTTAACGGTATATTTACAGAGGGCCTTTTAGAACGAAGAACCAAATATTCCAAGAAAACATTTCGTGTTGAAGTAAAAGAGATGCTGAACCAGATTGAAAAGATGCTTAGATTTTAAAGTAGGAGGAAGTTTGTCATGAGAATATTAATTGCTGAGGACGATGTTGCAAATGCAAAGTTTTTATCAAAATATTTAAGTAAATTTGGAGAAGTTGTAATTACACCAGATGGAATTGCAGCTGTTGATGAATTTGTAAATCATTTGGAAAAGGGCGAAAATTTTGAACTTGTCTGTCTGGATATCATGATGCCGAAAATCGATGGATATAAGGTACTTGCATCGATTCGAAATGCAGAGAGAAAGCATGGCGTATCCAGAATGTTACGGTCAAAGGTTATTATGACAAGTGCACTGGATGAAACCAGCTTTGACAGCAATCAGGCCAGTGATGATTATGATGATTACATCTGCAAACCGATTGATATTATGAAATTCAACGAGATCCTTAAGAAGCTTGATGTTATTTAGGATGAATAAGAATGGATTTATTTGATTATATGAGAGAAAACCAGAAGGATGATGATTCTCCTCTGGCAAAACGAATGCGACCTGAGAGCCTGGATGAGGTGATCGGGCAGGAGCATATTATCGGAAAAGAGAAATTACTCTATCGTGCGATAAAGGCGGATAAGCTTAGCTCGCTGATTTTTTACGGACCGCCGGGAACCGGAAAAACGACGCTTGCCATGGTGATCGCACATACGACAAAGGCGGATTTCAAGCAGATCAATGCAACAACCTCCGGTAAGAAGGATATGGAGCAGATCATAGAAGAAGCGAAGAATACGAAGGCAATGTATGGAAAACGAACCATACTTTTTATTGATGAGATCCATCGCTTTAATAAATCACAGCAGGATTATCTGCTTCCATTTGTGGAGGATGGAACGATCATCCTGATCGGAGCAACGACAGAGAATCCTTACTTTGAAGTGAATGGGGCTTTAATTTCAAGATCTAATATTTTTGAATTAAAACCGTTGTCAAAAGAAAATATAAAAGAGATCATATTAAAGGCTGTTTATGACCAGAAGGGCATGGGAGCCTTTAATGCATGTATAGATGATGATGCCGTGGAATTCTTAAGTGATATGTCAGAAGGTGATGCCAGAAGTGCACTAAATGCAGTAGAGCTTGGAGTTCTTTCTTCCGAACCGGAAGCAGATGGGCAGATTCATATTACGCTGTCGGTGGCAGAGGAATGTATTCAGAGAAGAGCATTCCGATATGATAAGGACGGAGACAATCATTATGATATCATTTCTGCATTTATCAAGAGTATGCGTGGTTCCGATCCGGATGCTGCCGTATTTTATCTGGCAAAGATGCTGTGCGGTGGAGAAAGCATTACATTTATAGCAAGACGGATCATGATATGTGCCTGTGAGGATGTTGGAAATGCGGATCCAAATGCAATCTGTGTTGCAACAGCATGTGCGCAGGCGGTAGAGCGGGTCGGTATGCCGGAGGCTCAGATCATACTTGCACATGCGGCAATCTACGTGGCGTGCGCTCCAAAGAGTAATGCGATCGTGAATGCGATCTTTTCTGCAAAAAATGTTGTGGAACATGAGCAGACAGGACAGGTTCCGGTCTATTTGCGGGATGCACATTATGGCGGAGCAAAGAAGCTTGGACATACAGGTTATAAATATGCACACGATTATCCAAATCATTATGTAAAGCAGCAGTATCTGCCTGATGAGATCGCAGACAGACAGTTTTATGAACCGACGGATAATGGATATGAGCAGAACATAAAACAATATTTTAAGAAGATAAAGGAAGAACTTTAATGGAGAAAATGAAGCGGATAGTAGCCTTTCTTATGGTCCTTGTGATTCTTGGACTGGTTGTCTGGGCATTTATCTTGGGAATAACAGGCAGTGAATATTTTTCAGCGGCATTATTTCTGTGCATTCTGGTTCCGGTATTATTTTATGGAATCAGTCTGATCACAAAGCTGCTTACAGCAAAAGGAAAAGAACTGGCAGATCAGGCTGTGTCGTCAGATGAAACAGAAAAGAATAATGTTGAAAAATAAGGGATTATCTGATATACTCTATAAAGTTTTAAAAATTGAAACGAGGTATGTAACATGAGTTTATTATCACAGTGGCGCGATTATGCGTATGGTTTTGATGACAGAACACCAGAAGGAAAGCAGTTCTGGTTTGATTATTTTCAGGCAGAAAAAGGTATTTATGAAATAATTCTTGCAAATCCAAAGGCAGATCCTGTAAAAGGAACAGTAAAGGCACTTGCAGAGAAGTTTGAAGTAAGTATCCAGACCATGATCGGTTTCCTGGATGGAATTGATGACAGTCTGATCACATCGAATAATCTCGACGAGGTTACAGAGGATTCAGAAGTAACACTTGGTATTGATTATGAGAAGCTGTATATGAATATGGTTGGATGCAATGCAGAATGGTTATATACATTACCTGCATGGGACAAGATCCTTACACAGGAAAAGAGAGATGAACTCTATAAGAAAGAGAAGACATCCAGAACACTTGTAAAGCCTCCAAAGGTTGGAAGAAATGATCCATGCCCTTGTGGTAGTGGTAAGAAGTATAAGAAATGCTGCGGTAGATAATCTGATAAAGAAGAACTACAGCAGAATTTTATAACAGGAAAGAGAAAGAGAACAGACAGATGGTTGTATCCGTCCTGTTCTCTTTTCTGTTGAAGGGAAGAACGATTGGAAGAAAAACAGCAATTCAGTAAAGAACAATTAGAAGCGATCCGGCATGAAAAAGGGCCAATGCTAGTTCTGGCGGGACCGGGAAGTGGAAAAACGACGGTGATCACGCACCGGGTGAAATATATGTTGGAGCATGGTCGGGTAAATGGAAGTCAGATCCTGGTGATCACTTTTACCAAGGCAGCAGCAGGTGAGATGAAAAGCCGGTTTGAGAAAATAATGGGATATTCGAGTGGTGTTACTTTTGGAACCTTTCATTCGGTATTCTTTATGATCTTACGTCAAGCCTATGGATATAATGGAAGCAATATCATACTGGAATCGGAGAAATATCAGATCATTCGCAGTATTATTGAAAAACATAATATGGAATACAATGGACAGGATGATTTTGCAAAAAATGTAATTGCAGAGATCGGTCTGGTAAAAAGTGAACTGACACCGATCGGACAGTATCATTCGATGAACATGAAGTCGGAAGATTTCCGGATTGCTTACCGGGAGTATGAAGAGGTACTTCGGGCGAATAATAAGATTGATTTTGATGATATGCTCGTATTTACATATGAATTGCTTCGGGATAGACCGGATATCCGGAGAATGTGGCAGCAGAGGTTCCGGTATATTCTGATTGATGAGTTTCAGGATATTAACAGGATCCAGTATCAGACTGTGAAGCTGCTGTTAGGAAAAGAACATAATATATTTGCAGTGGGAGACGACGACCAGTCTGTTTATGGATTCCGTGGCGCAGATACGAGGATCATGCTTGGCTTTCCGGATGATTTCCCGGATACCCGGATGGTCTGCTTAAGTATAAATTACAGATGCAGCAGTGCAATCGTGGAATCGGCAGGACGTATCATTAAGAACAATAAGAAGCGGTATCAGAAGGAGATCCGGTCTGCATTTGAGAAAAGTCAGTGTGAGCGTGTGCATGTGATTGAAGTCGAGGGAATGCGGCAGGAAACAGATGGTATCATACAGAAAATCCGGGAGATGAATCAGCAGGGTATCCCATATTTGGATATTGCTATTCTTTATCGTACCAATTCGGAACCATCCGGACTTGCAATGAAGCTGATGCAGAATAATATTCCATTCCGGATGAAGGATAATATGCCGGATCTGTTTTCCCATTTTGTCGTTGTGAATATCCTTGATTATATTAAGGCAGCACTTGGAAACCGAGAACGGGCATTATTTTTACGGATCATAAATCGACCGAACCGGTATATAAGCCGGGAGTGTCTGGAAACTGATCCGGTAGATCTGGAGCGGATGCAGGAATTCTATAAGGACAATCACAGGATAGTGCAGAATCTGGTAACCCTGGAAACGGATTTCAGGAGGATCGCAGAATTAAAACCATATGCAGCCGTTAATTATATTAGGAAAGCGGTTGGGTATGATGAATATCTGAAGGAATATGCTTCATATAGGGGAATCGATCCACAGGAGTATATGGATATTGCGGATGAATTTCAGGAGATGGCAAGAGGTGCCGATTCCTTTATTGAGTGGTTTAACCTGTTAAATGAATATAGGATAAAACTGAAGGAACAGGGGAAAACAGCGGAACACGCAAAGGATGCAGTTGTACTTGCGACGATGCATGGGGCAAAAGGACTGGAGTTTGATCAGGTATTTATCATGAATGCAGTAGAAGGAATGACGCCCCATAAGAAATCGGTCACAGATGCGGAACTGGAGGAAGAACGGAGAATGTTCTATGTTGCCGTTACCAGGGCACGATATGGTCTGTATATCTATGTACCGAAGGTGGTGTATGGAAAGACGGGACAGATTTCCCGGTTCGTAACAGAAATGGTGATCGACTATGATATGCTGCAGGTTGGAAATAAAATCATCCACAAACGATATGGCAAAGGTGTCATAACATTTGTGGATGATAAAAAAATCTGTGTGTATTTTGAAAAAGATCAGATTACAAAAACATTAAGTATCGAATATACGATAAAAAATAATCTGGTTACTGTGTCTGAAGATGATTAGTCATCTTCAGACATGGAATTGAATTCCATCTCATCCAGAATTTCATCAAAAGCATCAGCAACCATATCGAATTCTTCTTCATCATCAATTGGTTCCAGTGTGAATTCATCGTTTGGAAGTTCAATATAACGGTATACAAGAACCTCGTCATCATCATAACCTTCCGGTGCTTCGACAGGAAGCAAAGCAATATAAGAGGTATCCTCAACATCAAAGGTAGCAACAATCTCACATTCGAGGTTTGTTCCGTCGTCGAGTTCAAGTGACATCATTTCGATACTGTCTCTTATACACATCTGACGCTGCCGACGAACTCTAGGG
>ENA-OZFS01000284-OZFS01000284.1-human-gut-metagenome-genome-assembly--contig:-NODE-284-length-9208-cov-4.529553_pt1 | contig 9208 bp, 8 predicted proteins | sample MGYA00244623_ERZ653644 | MGnify/ENA primary metagenome ERZ653644 (study PRJEB26926, sample SAMN06165114) | human gut metagenome | biome: ENVO:00009003; feature: ENVO:2100002; material: ENVO:00002003... | reverse complement strand
GTGGGCTCGGAGATGTGTATAAGAGACAGGGAGACTGGCTATATCAAGCAGGAAGACGTAGAGCTGCTCCACGAGTGGCGCAAGGACCCAGCTAACTGGAAGAAGTAATCAAGCTGACCCATCAATAATGAGTACAAGTACATTCGAAAGTAATATCAAACAGATTCCTCACAAACAGGAATCTGTTTACCGTACATTGAGCGATCTGAACAACCTGCAGATGCTCAAAGACCGATTCGAGCAGGTGAAAGACCAGATTCCTGAAGACAAGAGAAAGGAAATGGAAAAGCTGAAGGACCTCAAGTTTGATAGCGACAGCATCTCTATCACAGCACCTATGGTGGGTGAAATCAAGATGCGCATCATCGACCGCGAGGAGCCTAAAACCATCAAGTTTGAAACAGAAAACAGCCCTGTTCCTTTCAACTTCTGGATTCAGCTGCTCCCTACAGGCGAGTTCTCATGCAAAATGAAACTCACCATCAAGGCAGAACTTAACATGTTTATCAAGGGTATGGTGAAGAAGCCATTGCAGGAAGGCATCGAAAAAATTGCTGATGCGCTTGCGATGATTCCTTACCAGGATTAATAAATAAAGAAATTATGGCACATAAACTTTGGGAAAAGAACTTCGAAGTAAACAAGGAAATTGAAAGATTCACCGTAGGAAGAGACCGCGAACTCGACCTCTATCTCGCCAAGTATGACGTGCTGGGCAGTATGGCGCACATCACCATGCTCGAAAGCATCGGACTCCTGGAGAAAGATGAACTCACCCAGCTCCTTGCCGAACTGAAAAACATCTACGCCATCGCCGACAAGGGCGAATTCGTAATAGAAGACGGCGTGGAAGACGTTCATTCCCAGGTAGAACTGATGCTCACCCAGAAACTGGGCGACATGGGCAAGAAGATTCATTCGGGTAGATCACGCAACGACCAGGTTCTCGTAGACCTCAAACTCTTCACCCGTCATGAATTGAAGGAGATTGTGGACGCCGTGAAGATTCTCTTCGACGAGCTGATTCAGAAGAGCAACCAGTATAAGGACGTGCTGATGCCGGGCTACACCCATCTGCAGGTGGCTATGCCTTCATCATTCGGTCTCTGGTTTGGCGCTTATGCTGAAGGACTTGCCGATGACATGCTCTTCCTTCAGGCTGCTTACCGCATGACCAACCGCAACCCATTGGGTAGCGCTGCCGGCTATGGAAGTTCATTCCCATTGAACCGCACCATGACCACCGAACTTCTCGGTTTCGACAGCATGGACTATAATGTGGTTTATGCACAAATGGGCAGAGGAAAGATGGAGCGCAACGTGGCTTTCGCCATGGCTACCGTGGCAGGAACTTTGGCAAAGATGGCTTTCGACGCCTGTATGTTCAACTGTCAGAACTTCGGTTTCGTGAAATTGCCTAAGGAGTGCACCACCGGTTCGAGCATCATGCCACACAAGAAGAATCCAGACGTATTCGAGTTGATTCGCGCCAAGAGCAACAAGCTCCAGAGCCTTCCACAGCAGGTAATGCTCATCATGAACAACCTGCCAGTAGGCTATTTCCGCGATCTCCAGATTATCAAGGAAGTGTTCCTCCCTGCCTTCGACGAGTTGAAAGACTGTCTGCAGATGGCTGCCTACATCATCAACAAGATGGAGGTGAACGAGCATATTCTTGACGATCCTTGCTACGACCCTATGTTCTCAGTAGAAGAAGTGAACCAGCTTGCAGCCAACGGCATGCCATTCCGCGATGCTTACAAGAAGGTAGGACTGGAAATCGAGGCTGGCGAATTCAAGCCAAACAAGGATATTCATCATACTCACGAAGGCAGCATCGGCAATCTCTGCAACGACAAGATTCAGGCGCTGTTGGAGCAGACCCTCTCTGAGTTCCACTTCGAGCGCATGGAGAATGCCGAGAAGAATCTTCTGAAATAAAGACAGAAAGGTTTCTGCATGAAGAATAGCATATATAATAAGGTATATATATATAATAAGGTGAAGAGCATGGCTGGAATAGCTATGCTCTTACTTTGTTCGTGCGATGCAGAAAACAGCATCAGCACCAAATATCCCTGCCAGTTCTATTTCAAGTCACAATACCATCCGGACACAAGTCTGGAAACAGCCCTCAACGGAACGGGCGTCTACACGATGGTTAGCGCCAAAAAGGTGAAAGGAGCCTGGAATATCTATTCTACATTAAACGATGGGAAAAACCAGACGGAAACCATCATCCTCTCTACAGCCAAGGAGAATTATGCCAACTATACCTATTTGGGAGCGGGCAACGACTCTAAAGATGCCAGGAAGAATGGCTTCATCATGGGACTTACAAACTTCAGCGGACCTGTAGCCTGGGACCGCCAATGCCCCAACTGTCTGGAACAATATGGCGGCACCAACTATCCGCTGGAATGGACCGGCAACCGCCAATCGGTAATTTGCGACAAATGCAAACGCATCTACAGCCTGGAAAACGGAACCATCACAAGCGGCGGAAAGAGCAAAAGCGACAAGCCGCTGATGCAATATCGGGTAACCTACGGCGGCCAAGGAACCGATATATACGTGGGAAACTAAGCAGAAATGGAGGGCAAACGAAAAAAAATGGCGCTTTCTTATCTTAAAAAATGTAAATCGTTTGGAGATTTAAAGAAATAGCATTACCTTTGCACCCACATAACGCGGAAATAGCTCAGTTGGTAGAGCACAACCTTGCCAAGGTTGGGGTCGCGGGTCCGAGTCCCGTTTTCCGCTCAACTCTTAACGTTTACCATGCCGCAATGGTGGAATTGGTAGACACGAGGGACTTAAAATCCCTTGGCCAGTAATGGCTGTGCGGGTTCGAGTCCCGCTCGCGGCACCTTAAAGTTTTTCCTTATGAAAAAATTTGCTTACATCCTCATTTTATTCATTACGCTGGTCTTAACATCATGTGGTGTTAGCAGTGGGCATTTCAAGTTTGAAGGCAAATTTCTCAATATGAATCAAGGCGAGTTTTATGTATACAGTCCTGACGGGGGCTTCGAAGGCGTTGACACCATCAAGGTAGAAGGCGGCCGTTTCACTTTCGAAACCGAATGTAAGGAAGATTTTACCATTATGCTTGTTTTCCCTAATTTCTCTGAGCAGCCTATCTTCGCAAAATCGGGCAAATCAGTAGAGATCAAGGCAGATGCTTCGCACCTTAAGGAAATGGAGGTAAGCGGAACCGAGGATAACGAACTGATGACAAAATTCCGCCAGAACATCCTGAAAGATACGCCACCTGAGGCTAAAAAGCATGCTGAAGACTTCGTCAGAGAACATCCGAATTCTGTGTGCAGCATCTATCTGATCAGAAAATACTTCATCACTTCTACACAACCTGATTACCGCAAGGCGCTCTCACTCATCAATATCGTAGAGAAGGAACAGCCTAAAAACGGACAGTTGGCTAAGATGAAGCAGTTGGCAGAAACCATGAAGAATGTAGGCACCAGTGCAACCCTGCCTTCATTTACAGCATACGATATCAACGGAAAACTCGTTTCTAGTACAGAAATGAGCAGCGCTCCGGTTGCCGTAATCTACACCTGGGCTACCTATAACTATGACAGCCAGGACATGCAGCGCGAACTGAAGAGCCGGCAGAAAAAATCGAACGGCAAGCTTAAGCTGATGGCTTTCTGTCTGGATGCCAGCAAGAGCGAATGCAAGAACAACATCAAGCGCGACTCTATCGCATGCCCTATCATCTGCAACGGCGAAATGCTGGAAGACAAGACCTTGAAGAAGTTGGGATTGGAAAACCTTCCTGACAACATCATACTTCAAAATGGTAAAATCATCGCCCGAGGCATGAAAAAGCAAGAGCTTTACAATAAGCTCGACCAACTGCTAAAATAAATACTTTCGAGCTAGTCAAGAACCCATAAAAAGCACGCCTATATGTTAGTAAAGACATATTGTGCAGCAGTTAACGGACTAGAAGTAACTACTGTAACCGTAGAAGTAAGCCTCAACAGAGGCGTCATGTACCACCTCACAGGCTTAGGCGACGAGGCGGTCAAAGAGAGCCGTAACCGAATTTCAGCAGCTCTCCAGTATAGCGGCTTCAAATTTCCGATAGCCGACATCACTATCAATCTGGCTCCAGCTGACCTCAGGAAAGAGGGCAGCAGTTTCGACTTGCCGCTTGCAATCGGACTTCTAGGCGCCAACAACAACATTCCCGAAGATCATCTGAAAGAGTACATGATGGTAGGCGAGCTGAGCCTTGACGGTACGCTCCAGCCTATCAAAGGTGCCCTACCGATAGCCATCAGAGCAAGAGCAGAGCACTTTAAGGGACTGATTGTGCCGGAACAGAACGCTCGGGAAGCGGCTGTCGTAAACAACCTTGAGGTTTACGGCATGAAAACGCTTTTCGAAGTCATACAATTCATGAGCGACAGAAGCAATCCTTCTCCTACAATCGTTGACACCCGCAAGGAATTTTACGAAAACCAGACACATTGTGAATACGATTATGCCGACGTCCGCGGTCAAGAGAACGTGAAAAGAGCGCTCGAAGTGGCTGCGGCTGGCGGACACAACCTGATTATGGTAGGTCCTCCAGGTTCCGGAAAGTCGATGATGGCAAAACGTTTGCCGTCCATTCTTCCTCCCCTCACGCTATCTGAGAGTCTGGAAACAACACAGATTCACTCCATTGCAGGCAAACTGGGCAAGAATGTATCACTCATTTCCCAACGCCCGTTCCGGTCTCCTCACCATACCATCTCTCAAGTGGCTCTGGTAGGCGGAGGAACTTCACCACAACCGGGAGAAATATCGCTCGCCCATAATGGCGTTCTGTTCTGCGATGAACTTCCGGAGTTCAATAAAACCACTCTGGAAGTACTCCGCCAGCCATTGGAAGACCGCCATATCAACATCAGCAGAGCGAAATATTCTACAGATTACCCATGTTCATTCATGTTTGTGGCAAGTATGAACCCTTGCCCATGCGGATATTATGGTGATCCGACACATCGCTGTGTCTGCACGCCAGGCCAGATTCAAAGATACATGAACAAGATTTCGGGTCCGTTACTCGACCGCATCGACATCCAATGCGAAATCAGTCCCGTTCCTTTCCAGGACATATCGAAGGCAGCACCAGGTGAGCCAAGTGCCAAGATCAGAGAAAGAGTCATCAAGGCAAGAGAAGTTCAAGCCGAAAGATTCAAAGATTATAAAGGCATCCATTGCAACGCCCAGATGACCGAAAGAATGATTCATCAGTTTGCCGAACCCGACGAACAAGGTATAGAACTGCTCCGAATGGCAATGGAGAAGCTTTCTTTGTCAGCCAGAGCCTATAACAGAATACTGAAAGTGGCACGAACCATTGCTGATTTGGCAGGAAGTGAACAGATTAAGCCTGACCATATAGCAGAAGCCGTGGGATACAGAACCCTCGACAGAGGCGATTGGGCAGAAAGAGGACATTTATAATCATAAAGAAGATATATGCAAAAGGACAAAAATCACTAATTCTAATAAAAATTATCCCATATCGGATAAAAAATGCATTACTTTTGCAAACGTAAAAAGAACGCTAGTTTAATTATTAACAACAAAACCATTAAGATTATGGATTGCATTTTTTAAATTACAGACGCAGTAAAGAAGATTGGTTTCGTAATTCTTCTTGCAGAGTTAGCCGTTATCGCCTATATGAACGTAATGTAAGAAATCTCTCTATAGATAAAAATATATAAGGAGGAAGTTTTCTACATACTAAGGTAATTAGATTGTAAAAGGTCAACAACATAAGTTGTCAGAACGAATAAGTTCTTAGAAAAAGTAAATGATAATAATTAGGTACAGTCCTATCAGGGAGGAGTCTGATGGCAATGTACAAGATAGGAGGCTCTTGCAGAGATGCGAAGGGCCTTTTTTTTGTATCTTGCCCTACGCTATCCTTACTATAAAAACACTAAAGAACCCAGCTTTTTACACCTTATTATATATACAAGTAAGAAAAAGCGACGATAATTCTTTCTTATCTCCAACATTTTTTGTAATTTTGCAGCCAAATAACAAAAATATATTAGCTAATATGGAACAAAAGAACTTTAAACGTACTACCGTGACTGCGGCTTTGCCTTATGCCAACGGTGGTGTGCACATCGGTCACCTGGCAGGTGTATACGTGCCAGCCGATATCTATGTTCGCTATCTCCGCCTCAAGAAGCAGGATGTTGTCTTCATCGGCGGTAGCGATGAGCATGGTGTACCTGTTACTATCCGTGCCAAGAAAGAGGGAATTACCGTACAGGAGGTGGTTGATCGCTATCATAACCTCATCAAGAAGAGTTTCGAGGACTTCGGTATCTCTTTTGATATTTACAGCCGTACCACTTCGCCTACTCACAATAAGTTTGCTTCAGACTTCTTCCGCACACTCTATGACAAGGGCGTATTGGAAGAAAAGGTAGAGGAGCAGTTCTGCGACGAGGTAACAGGCGAATTCCTTACCGACCGTAATATCGTAGGTACTTGCCCTCGCTGTGGTGCAGAGGGTGCTTATGGCGACCAATGCGAGAAATGTGGTGCTACCCTCTCTCCTGAGGAGCTCATCAACCCTACCAACAAGAACAACCCTGGCCATGGTCTCGTAAAGAAGCCTACCAAGAACTGGTATCTTCCATTGAACAAGTATCAGGATTGGTTGAAGAAGTGGATTCTGGAAGGTCACAAGGAGTGGCGTACCAATGTTTACGGCCAATGCAAGAGCTGGTTGGATATGGATCTTCAGCCACGTGCGATGACACGCGACTTGGATTGGGGTATTCCTGTTCCAGTAGAGGGTGCAGATGGAAAGGTGCTCTACGTTTGGTTCGATGCACCTATCGGTTACATCTCAAATACCAAGGAGCTTTGCGATGCTCATCCAGAAAAGTGGGGAACATGGCAGAAGTGGTGGCAGGATCCTGAAACCCGTCTTGTTCACTTCATCGGTAAGGACAATATCGTGTTCCACTGCATCATCTTCCCTACTATGCTGAAGGCTCACGGCGACTATATCTTGCCAGACAACGTACCAGCCAACGAGTTCCTGAACCTGGAGGATGATAAGATTTCAACATCCCGCAACTGGGCTGTATGGTTGCACGAGTATCTCGTAGATTTGCCAGGCAAGCAGGATGTATTGCGCTATGTATTGACAGCCAATGCGCCTGAGACCAAGGACAACAATTTTACCTGGAAGGATTTCCAGGAGCGCAACAACTCTGAGTTGGTTGCCGTTTACGGTAACTTCGTAAACCGTGCCCTCCAACTCACCAAGAAGTATTGGGGCGGCGTAGTTCCTGCCTGTGGTGAATTGCAGGAGGTAGATGAGAAGGCTATCGCTGAGTTTAAGGACGTGAAGGAGAAGGTAGAGCAGTATCTCAACGTATTCAAGTTCCGTGAGGCTCAGAAAGAGGCTATGAACCTGGCTCGTATCGGTAACAGATACATCACAGAGTGTGAGCCTTGGAAGGTTTGGAAGACCGATCCTAAGCGTGTGGAGACCATCCTGAACATCTCCCTCCAGCTGGTTGCCAACCTCGCTATCGCCTTCGAGCCATTCTTGCCATTCTCTTCTGAGAAACTCCGCAAGATGATCAATATGCCTAACTTCGAGTGGACTCAGCTCGGCAGCACAGATTTGCTCAAGGCTGGTACCCAGCTCGGTGAGCCTGAATTGCTCTTCGAGAAGATTGAGGATGAGGTTATCGAAAGACAGCTCCAGAAGCTCGCTGACACCAAGAAGGCTAACGAGGAGGCTTCTTATCAGGCTGCTCCTATCAAGCCAGAGGTTAGCTTCGATGATTTCGAGAAACTCGATATCCGCGTAGGTCACATTCTGAACTGCGAGAAGGTAAAGAAGTCTAAGAAACTCCTGAAGTTCACCATCGACGATGGTTCTGGCGTAGAGCGCACCATCTGCTCAGGTATCGCAGCCTACTACGAGCCAGAGCAGCTGATCGGCAAGGACGTATTGTTCGTAGCCAACTTTGCTCCTCGCAAGATGATGGGCATCGAGAGTCAGGGTATGATTCTGAGTGCTGTCAACTTCGACGGCTCATTGAACGTAACTTCTCTCCTTGGCAAGGTTAAGCCAGGAAGCCAGGTAGGATAAAGAATCATAGAATCATCTGATTATCAGATAAGGTAAAAGCCTCAAATCCTTTGCGGATTTGAGGCTTTTCTTATTTCTATCCAAAATATTCTTTTATAATGTAAAACGATAACCCACGGTAAAGGTCAGAGCCTTGTTCTTACAGTTATCCCAATCACCCTTGCCAGCCTTCGTCAGGCTCACGTTGTAACGGGCATCCAGAATCACGTTCATATATTCATAGCTCAAGCCCAAAGGAATGGCTACATCCACCTTCTTGGCAGGCCAAGGAGCTTCGGTCTCCTGCATATCCTTATATGTAATAGACCCGTTCTTGTCCTTCTGAAGGTCGGTTTCCTCTCTTTTCACCTTGCCGTCGCCACAAAGGAATCCCACCTGAACGCCTGCATTCACCGACAAACCCTCTACAAGATAGGCTTTCAGCATGAGCGGTACCTGGATATAATCGAGGTTCACATGATGATTCTTAATACCTGTATATTCCCCTTTTTCAGCATTCTCAGTCAACTCACAGTCAGGGAAGCGCATACCCTGTCGGGCATAATAAGCACCCACCGTAATACCCAGGCTATTATTTATGCGATATTCCACATCTGCGCCACCCATGAATCCTGCCTGATACTTAGACTCTAGCGAGGTTCCCTCCAAAGTTTCTAGAGTCAATCCGCTCCAATTAGCCAGAGATACACCAATACGAGGAATTACCGAGAATCTGCCTACCGGATTCTCCACTTCCTGTGCCTTTGCTCCCACAACAGCAAGCAGCAGCACCATCATTATAACTATTTTCTTTTTCATTTCCACAACAGTTTGTATATCATAATAACAAGAAACAAGGGATAATATTGCATCCTACAGCCATTTTTCTCCATGAAAGACCTGTTCTCGCAAAGTGTTAACAAATACAACTCATAGTTTTCTTCCCCTCAACTCACCGTTTTCTGGAGCATAAGTCATAGTTTGCACCATGACAAAGCTGTGTTTATGCCCCAAATCGAGTAGGAAGTAAACACTAATCATAGGTGTTTATCTCCTATTTTCGTGTTT
>ENA-OZFS01000275-OZFS01000275.1-human-gut-metagenome-genome-assembly--contig:-NODE-275-length-9387-cov-4.412130_pt1 | contig 9387 bp, 7 predicted proteins | sample MGYA00244623_ERZ653644 | MGnify/ENA primary metagenome ERZ653644 (study PRJEB26926, sample SAMN06165114) | human gut metagenome | biome: ENVO:00009003; feature: ENVO:2100002; material: ENVO:00002003... | reverse complement strand
GTCGGCAGCGTCAGATGTGTATAAGAGACAGGGGGCGGACTGGGCGAAGGGAGCCTTACGGCAATGAACGCCAAGTATGACGCCGGCAGGCGCGACACGGCTTTCGTCTACGCCTACCTGCGCGTGCTCGACGACGCCATGCAGAGCAAGAAAGCCGAGGCTGTGACCGAGGAGCTGATTAGGGGCAGGGAGCAGGCGCTCTTCACCGATTCCGCGCTGTACAACGCGCTGATGAGGTTCACCGAGGACAAGGACTCGCCGGCTTTCATCTTCTTCAGCAACAACAAGGATGAGCTTTACAAGCACTATCCCAAAGATGATGTCGACTGGAAAATTTGGTATGTGTGGTTTAACACCGCCGAAAAGAGCATCTACTGGGGTGACGACAAGAAGTATCACTTCAGCGACTCGCTTATGACCGCCGTGGAAAGGGAGATGGCGGAGCGCAACGTGGAGAGCGCCGAGAAAATTTCGTGGAACATGCGCGCAAGGGCGGCGCAAAAGACCGGCAACTTCAAGCTGGCTGCCGACTACGTGCAGAAATACCACAAGAAGTACAAGGCTACCAACTATATGATTGGCACTCTCGGCGAGGACTACACCGACAGCCCCGACTGCGGCAAGGACAAAAAGTTGCATAAGGCTATCACGAAGCTCGTTGCCGACCGTCTGCAGGAACTGAAGGCGAAGCCAAAGAGCGAAATGTACGACTGGATTCCCGACTACGAGGAGGTGATGAAGAAACTCGCGGAGAAGTAATCCTTTTTCTCAGGAAAATAATCCTTCTTGCAGGAAAAATAATCCTTCTACTCAGCCCAGCCGGTTCCGTCCGGCTGGGCTTCCTTGTCTTACCAGTCCTACCCTTCCTACTTCTCTTACTCCTCCTACTTCTCCTACCATTCCTACCCTCACACCAGCTTATATCCTATCCCCCTCACGTTGATTATCCTCAGCGACCCGTCGCGCGCCAGCTTGTGCCGCAGTTTGGTGATGAAGACGTGCAGGCTGCGGGTGTTGAAGTAGCTGTCGTCGCCCCAAAGGTCGATGAGGATGTCGCTGCTCGCCACCACCTCGCCGCGGTGCTGGGCAAGGCGGCGCAGAATCTCCGACTCGCGGTGGGAGAGCGCCGTGGTGTGTGGCGTGCCGCCGTCGGCTGAGAACACGAGCTGCTCCTTGAGCGTGTCCAGCTGGTAGTTGCCTATTACGAAGCGCGTCTGCTTTTCTTCTTTTTCCTTTTCCGGCGTGCTGCCCCTGCCAGCAAGGTTCTTTATCCTCACTATCAGCTCCCTCATGCCGAAGGGCTTGCGCAGATAGTCGTTGGCTCCGGTCTCAAATCCCCTGACCACATCGTCGGTATCGGTGCGCGCCGTCAGGAAAATCACTGGCGTGCGGCTGTCCCTGCGGCGTATGCGGCGCACAAGCTCGAAGCCGTCCATGCGCGGCATCATCACGTCGGCAACAAGCACGTCGGGCGTCTGGGCAAAGAACATCTGCAGGCCTTCCTCGCCGTCGCGTGCCGTGCGTATCGAGAATCCCTGCGTCTCAAGCGTGTCTTTTATTATCAGGGCGAGGGTTTCCTCGTCCTCAACCAGTAAAACGTTTATTTTGCTCATAATCTCTTTTTATTTTTTTATTAGCCCTATTAGCCTTATTGGTCCAATAAGCCCCATTCGCCTTATTCTCCCATTATCTATAGCTTTGTTGCCATCAAAACTCCAGCCTGAACGTGCTCCCTCTCCCCGGCGCACTCTCCACCGTCACCGTTCCTCCGTGCATCGCCATCATCGTTGCCACGTAGTACAGTCCCAGTCCGTAGCCCTTCACGTCGTGCAGGTTGCCGTGGGGCACGCGGTAGAACTTCTCGAAGATGTGCTGTTGCTGCGCCTTGCTGATGCCTATGCCGCGGTCGGTCACCGATATTGTCACGGTGCCGTCGTCGCTCTGCCGGCATTCCACCTTTACGTCAGCCTTTTCGCCCGAGTATTTTATGGCGTTGTCGAGCAGGTTGTCAATCATCTGACAGAAATGAGTCCTGTCGGCGCTGAGGGTAATGCCTTGCGGCTCCATGCTCATCGTCAGCGCCATCGGCTTCCTGTATTTCAGCCTTTGCATCTCCAGTAGCGGCTTTATGGTGGCACCCACGTCAATCGGCTCCTTGTGCAGCGCGAAGTTCTTGCGCCGCTCCATGCTTGCCGAGAGAATCTGCTCCACCATTCCGCCGAGCTTCTGCAGCTGCTCCTGCGATATGCGCAGATATTTCTCGCGGGTGGCGGCGTTTTCGCCCTGTGCGAAGTTCAGCAGGGCGTCGTTGGCGGCGTATGCCACGGCTATGGGCGTCTTCAGCTCGTGGGTGATGTTGTGGGTGAAGTCGGTCTTCATCTCGTCGAGCGTCTTTTGCCTGAGCAGGGTGTGTATGAGATACCAGAAGGTGAGCGCGAGGATGATGAGCGTGGCGAGTGAGCTGGCGAGGATGCCCTTGAACTGGCTCAGCACGCCCAGCCCTACTGGCTCCACCCACAGGCGGTAGATGCTGTGGGTTGCCGCGTCGTAGCAAAAGTCGTAGCGGCGCGCCTGTGCGCCCGGGGCGTATCCTCTGGTGGAGATTACGCTGAGGGTGTCGGCTTTCGTGCTGTCAATCCCGTTCTTCCCCATCAGGAAGTGTAGTTGCTCCAGCCGGTGCACCGTGTCGACGGCGTTGTCGCGCAGGCGCGCCGTCAGCAGACTGTCGAACACTCTCGCGTCGGGCGCTTCCATGATGTCAAGTCCGCTGTGTATGCCCTGCTGCATCATCATCGTGAGGTCGTTGAGGCTTTTCCTGTCCTCAATCATCGATGAGAAAATCTGCTTGCCGCCCGTCACCGCAGCCTTCGGGGGCTCGTCGGTGCGTGTCGATTTCACGTCGATGTGCATGTGGCGTTTCTTGCCCTTCTGGTTGCGCTGTATGCTCAGCGTGTCCAGCCAGTCGTCGCTGTGAATCACCACCTCGTCGCTGTCGCGCTGGCTTAGCACGGTCTGCACCTTTGCCTGCTTAAACTGGCGGTGCTTGTCCATGCTGTAGCCTGCCTGAAAGCTCACCGAGCCGTGCTTGCTCTTGTCCATGCTGCGCGACATACGGGCGATTCTAATCACCAGTTCGTTGTAGTCGCTTATGCGCATCGCCTCCCTTATGCACGTCTCCTGCCGCTCCTTTTGCGCAACGTACAGGCTGTAGAGCCAGTATGTCTGATACAGGAATATGGCGGCGAGGGCGGAGCACACCAGTGCGGTGATGGTCTTTAACGGTAGTCGTGTCATATCCTTTGATTTTTTTGCTGGGATTTTCTTTTTCTTTTGCAAAAATAGTCTTTTTTTTCCACTTACAGGCAGTTTGGTAAGACTAAATAACACTTTTCCTGCGATATGGTAAGACTGTATAACCCGAAAAAGCCTTGCCGGAAGTTTTTTTGCAGTAACTTTGCACCCGGAAAAGGAATAGTTATGAACAGAAACATTTTTTTTCTGGCGTTGGCATTGTTGCCTACAGCCATGCGCGGACAGACCGACTCGCTCAGGACGGCTGCCGCCGACAGTTTGATGCAGTCGCTGCCCGAGGTGATGGTCAAGGGCAGCCGTCCATTGGTGAGAAACGACGGCGGCAAGCTGGTGTTCGACGTTCAGGGACTGATAAAGGACAAGCCCGTGGACAATGCCTTTGATGCTTTGAAGCAGTTGCCGGGCGTGACGCCGCAAAACGACGACATCAGTCTTGGAGGAATGTCCGTGGCGATAATCCTCAACGGCAAGCTCACCACAATGACGCGCCTGCAGCTCATAGCATTGCTTAAGACCACTCCCGCCTCAAGGGTGCAGAGCGCGGAGGTGATGTACGCCGCTCCGGCACGCTATCAGGTACGCGGGGCGCTCATCAACGTGGTTCTAACAAAGGGCGACGGCAGCGTGCCCCTGCAGGGCGAGGCGTTTGCAAAGGCGGAGCTGAGGCACGAGGCGCACATGGACGAGCGGCTGTCGCTGCTGTGGAACAAGGGCAGGCTTTCTGCCGACGCGATGGTGGGAATCTCCCACGGCAGGTCGTTTCACACCATGGACAAGGAGGGTGTGCACAGTCTTGCCGACGGCAGCAGCCATGACGTGTACACCAACGAGGTGATAAGGGTGAGCAGCAGTCCCGACTACAACTACAGGTTAGGTGCAGACTACAGGTTTGCCGACAACCACACCCTTAGCCTTGCCTATACGGGCAGCAGCACCGGCTATAGTCAGAACAACACGATGACGGGAATGCAGACCTCATCCGTAAAAAACACCGTCGACAATATACTGCACAACGGGCACCTTGACTACACCCTGCCGATGGGGCTGAATCTGGGTGCCGACATAACATATTACGAGGATAACGTCACGCAGGACCTTGTGAGCAATCTTAACGGCAGCCAGCTCGACTTTGTGTCGGTGAGCCAGCAGCGCATCAACCGCACAAAGCTCTTTGTGCGCGAGGAGCACAGGCTGGGAAAGCGTGCAAGCCTGAACTACGGCTCGGTCTACACTCACATCATCGACCACAGCCGCCAGAACTACCGTCCCACGGGCAGCACCACCGCCTCGCAGTTGCCGCAGCCCTTGTTGTCGCGCCGCACCGAGAACACCGTGAACCTGTATGCCGGGGCAAATGGCAGGTTTTCCGACAAACTGTCGGCAGAGGTGTCGTTTGCCGCCGAGCACAGTAGGACTGCAGTATGGAACGAATGGGATTTCTATCCTGTGCTGAACGTCTCGTACGTCCCGAGCCAGGGAAATGTGTGGCAGCTGTCGCTAAACAGCGACAAGCGCTATCCTGACTTCTGGGCTATGCAGGATGTCACCGCCTATCACGGAGGGCGCTACGAGGAAATCGTGGGCAACCCGCGGCTGAAGCCGTCGAAGAACTACAGCGCGTCGCTCGTGTATGTGCTCAGGGGAAAATATGTGTTCAGGACGTGGTTTGACTACACTAAGGATTACTTCACGCAGACCATGTACCAGTCTGCGCAGCGCTTTGCCGAAATCGACCAGTTCAATAACTTCGACTTCCAGCAGCAGGCTGGACTTATGGCTGCCCTTCCGCTGAAGGTTTCATGGTGGCTGAACGCACGCATCACGCTCTTCGGAATATGGATGCGCGAGAAGGACAGCGACTATTACGATTGTCCCTTCGACCGCGACATCGCCTACGGCATGACCTCGGCAAGCAGTACATTCCGCCTTTCCCGTCGCCATGACCTCGGCGTTACCCTTTCCGGCTTTGCCCGTACCCGAGCTTTTCAGGGACCCATGGACTTGCCGCCGTCGGGCAACCTCGACATAGCCCTGCGCTATGCCTTTGCCCGCGGCAATGCCGTGCTCAACGTGTGGTGCAACGACATTTTCGAGACTTCTTCAATAGCCCCCGAATGCCGGTGGGCGGGACAGAATCTCACCACCCGCTTTTCCTGCTTCCGTGCCGCCGGAGTGTCGTTCTCCTATAGGTTCGGAGGATATAAGGAAAAGAAAACCAATGATGTGGATACGTCAAGGATGAGGTAGGAGTGAAGTTGCTGTGTTCAGCCACTCCCGCTCTTCATCATCCAACATGGGCGAGAGCTTCTCGTACACCGTCTTGTGATATTGGTTGAGCCAGTCAATTTCTTCGGCAGTCATCATGCTGAAGTCTATCGGGGCAGTGTCTATCGGGCAGAGCGTCAGCGGCTCAAGCTGTAGGAAGCGTCCGAATGCCGTCTCCTTGTATGGAGTCACAATCATGGTGTTCTCCGTTCTTATTCCGAACTTGCCCTCAAAGTATAGTCCAGGCTCGTTTGTCACGGTCATGCCTGCCACGAGCGGCGCAGGCTTCCACTCCATTCGTATCTGGTGAGGACCCTCATGAACGTTGAGATATGAGCCGACACCGTGACCCGTGCCGTGCATGAAGTTCATTCCCTCGCGCCACATTGCCTGACGGGCAAGGATGTCGAGCTGTGTTCCAGAAACACGCTCGGGGAATTTAGCCATGGCGAGGTCGATGTGCCCTTTCAGCACGAGAGTATAGGCGTGGCGCTGCTCTTCGGTGATGTCGCCAAGCGCCACGGTGCGGGTAATGTCGGTGGTGCCGTCGAGATACTGCGCTCCAGTGTCCATAAGCAGCAGTCCGCGGGGCTTCACCTCAATGTCGGTCTCGGGTGTCGCCTCATAATGCACGATTGCCCCGTGGTGCTCATACCCGAAAATGCTGTCGAACGATATGTCGCGGAACAGCGGTTGCTCAGCACGCAATGCCGTCAGTTTCCTGTCGAGCGACATCTCTGTCTGGCCGCCTGCCTCCACTGCCGGCTTCAACCATTTCAGGAATTTTACCATCGCCACGCCGTCGCGGAGCATTGCCGCCCTGAAACCGTTGATTTCAGTCTCGTTCTTCTGCGCCTTCATATAAGGTATTGGCGATGTGGCTCTTATTATCTGCGGACAGCGTGCAGCCTTGAACAGGGTGTAGTTCACCTCGTTGTCATCCAGCAGTATGCTGTAGTCGGGATATTCGGCAATTCCCTTTCTCACGTTGTTGTAGTCGTCGGTCTCTATTCCGTTTTCGGTCAGGTAAAGCCTTGTCTCGTCGGTCAGCTTCACCTTATTTATATATAATGTAGCTTTCTGGCTGCTTATCAGCAGATAGCTCACCGCCACGGGATTGCAGTGTACGTCGCTTCCGCGCAGGTTGAGGGTCCATGCAATGTCATCGAGAGCAGTCACCAGCATTCCCTGTGCGTGCAGTGTCTTCAGTGCCTGGCGTATTCGCTCCAGCTTGCTTGCCGCCGTCTCCCCGGCATACTCTAATGGATGTACTTCCGCTTTATTCTCAGGTATTGCGGGACGGTCTTCCCAAAGTTCTTCCAGCGGGTCGAAGTTTGTTCGCACGGTTATTCCTCCGCGCTTCTGCATGTCGGCAATAAGACTTTCCACCTCAGATGCAGCATTCACCATACCGTCAATACCCACCACGGTGCCTCCCTCCACGGCGAGCTTCTTTCCAAGCCAGTCGGCAATCGACGGTGTGCCGGGCATTTTCAGTTTCATCAGCACAAACTCTGTGCCTGCAAGCTGTTCCTCAGCTGCAATGAAATATCTTGAGTCGGTCCACAACGCCGCAGCCTCCATTGTCACCACGGCGGTGCCTGCCGACCCGTTGAAGCCGCTTATCCACTCGCGCCCTTTCCAGTGGTCGGGCACATACTCGCCGTTGTGCGGGTCGGTGCTCGGAAATATGAACGCGTCAATTTTCTCTCTCTTCATCACTGCCCTCAGGGCGTGCAGTTTCTCGTTTGTTGTCATAGCTATGGTTAGTATTGCTCACTTATTTATTGTTGATTTATGGTGCAAAAATACATATTTTTTCTGGAATGCGCAAGTTTTCAAACAATAAAAGTGCGCATTTTGTTACCTAAATCAGGTGATGCGAAAAGCTTTGTGATGGTAAAAATACCTACAAATGATTATTGTGTAATTGGGAAAAAAGTATTAATTTTGCACCCAAATACAAAACACCTGTAAGATTATGAAGAACCACAAGGTTTATGAGGCGGACGACAAGATGATTTCGCTCATCCGCGACAATTACAACGTGCTGCAGTCGCTTGGCTGTTTTGGTATTAATCTCGGTTTCGGAAACAAGACTGTCAACGAAACCTGTATTGACAATGGTGTGGACACCTACACTTTCCTTGCAGTGGTAAACTATACCATCAACGGTTATTACAACGCCGATGACGCCGAGCGTCTTTCCATACCCACGCTTCTACACTATCTTCAGGCATGCCACGTTTATTATCTTGACTACCAGCTGCCGTCTATCAGGCGTGAGCTGCAGGAGTCAATCAACGAGGAGGATGGAGTGGGGCACCTGATAATGAATTTCTATGATGAATATGCCCGGGAGATACGCAAGCACATGAAGTATGAGGAGAAGATGCTTTTCCCGTATGTCAACGCGCTGCTCCGTGACGATGTGCCGGGTGACTATAACATCGAAACTTTTTCAAGGAAACATGGACAGACCGACCAGAAACTCAAGGAGCTGAAAAACATTATACTGAAATATCTGCCTGGAGACACACAGCACAACAATAAGCTTACCGCCACGCTTTATGGCATATACAATAATGAGGAATGGCTCAACCTGCATGCTTCTGTGGAGGATAAAATATTCGTTCCGGCGATACGCAAACTGGAACAGAGACTGAGGCAGGACTCTGTAGCCAAGAATATCACTTCTATGGTATTCCCAAAGCAGGGAGAGACTGGTGAGCAGTTGTCCGACAGAGAAAAGGACGTTGTGGTGGCTCTTGTTCAGGGAATGTCCAACAAGCAGATATCCGAACATCTTTTCATTTCGGTCAATACCGTAATCACGCATCGCCGGAACATTGCCCGTAAACTACAGATTCATTCCTCTGTAGGTCTTACTATATATGCCATTGTCAACGGTCTTGTAGATATATCGCAGGTTTCTTATTCGTAGTTGTGTTTCTTAGTGGAGTGAGCTGTTTTGCAAGACTGACATTACAAAACATAATGCAGTGAAATCAAAATATCTAAAAAAGTTGAAAATATTTTGTATTAGCGCGTATTTTTTGTAATTTTGCCGAAAAATAAAAATCATACGATAAACAAAAATAAATAGGATAATTAAAATAATTGTAGACGATTATGGAATTTTTGACTAACGACAAACTTGTTATTGTAGGTGCCGGTGGTGCAATCGGCTCAACAATGGTGCAGACAGCTTTGACAATGAAGCTGACTCCTAATGTATGTCTGTACGATGTTTACGCTCCGGGTATGGAGGGTGTTATGGAAGAGATGTTCCACTGCGGTTATGACAGTGTGAACCTCACCGCTACAACTGACGTTGCAGAGGCTTTCAAGGATGCTAAGTACATTATTTCTTCTGGTGGTGCTCCACGTAAGGCTGGCATGACACGTGAGGATCTTCTCGCAGGCAACTGCAAAATTGCTGAGGAGCTTGGCAAGAACATCAAGACATATTGCCCTGACGTGAAGCACGTGGTTGTGATCTTCAACCCTGCCGACCTCACCGGTCTTGTTACCCTGCTTTATTCAGGTTTGAAACCATCGCAGGTTACTACTCTTGCAGCTCTCGACTCTACACGTCTGCGCAGCGAGCTCTCTAAGAAGTTCGGTGTGAAGAGCGATGATATTACTGGTTGCCGCACCTTCGGCGGTCACGGCGAGCAGATGGCTGTATTCGGCAGCAAGGTAAAGATTCAGGGCAAGCCTCTGAGCGAGATTATCGGCACTGACGCCCTTCCTCAGGAGCTGTCTCTTATACACATCTCCGAGCCCACGAGACCCTAAGACATCTCG
>ENA-OZFS01000274-OZFS01000274.1-human-gut-metagenome-genome-assembly--contig:-NODE-274-length-9403-cov-4.428862_pt1 | contig 9403 bp, 8 predicted proteins | sample MGYA00244623_ERZ653644 | MGnify/ENA primary metagenome ERZ653644 (study PRJEB26926, sample SAMN06165114) | human gut metagenome | biome: ENVO:00009003; feature: ENVO:2100002; material: ENVO:00002003... | reverse complement strand
CGAGATGTCTTAGGGTCTCGTGGGCTCGGAGATGTGTATAAGAGACAGATAAAAGCATTGTTTTTTGATATTGACGGCACCCTGGTGAGTTTCAAAACTCACAAGATTCCGCAGAGCACGGTAGATGCCTTGGAGCAGGCTAAGAAGAATGGGGTAGAGGTGTATATTTCTACCGGTCGTCCGCAACTCATCATCAACAACCTCGGTCAGATAGAACATCTCATCGACGGTTACATCACCACCAATGGAGCCCGCTGTTTTGTAGGCGATAAGGTGGTGAGCCAGCACGCCATCCTTCCTGAAGATGTAAAGAAGATTATCGAGGCAGCCGACCGTGATGATTATCCGGCAATCGTCGTAGGAGAGCATCATCTCGCTATCCATCATTATACTGACGAGGTTTATGAAATCTTTGCCAAGGGATTGGGGGTGGATTGTGAAATCTTCCTGACCGATGTGAATGAACTGGGAGATGAGCAGGTACTGCAGGTTACTCCTTTCTGTTCGGTAGAGCAGGAGGCGCTCCTGATGCCTACGCTCCGCAACTGCACCTCGGGCAGATGGCATCCTGCCTTTACGGATATTACGGCAGCCGATGCGGATAAGGGCAAGGGCTTGCATGCAATGGCTGATTATCTGGGTTTGAACATAGAAGAAACCATGGCTTTCGGCGATGGCGGCAATGATATTTCCATCGTACGGGAGGCAGGCACCGGTGTTGCGATGGGCAATGCAGGAGATAATCTCAAGCAGGTAGCCGATTACATTACGACTCATGTGGATGAAGATGGTGTTAAGAATGCGCTCCTCCATTTTGGCGTGATTTAAGTTCCCGACGTTATTGACTTTTTTTTCATAACTCCCTATATATAATAAGGTGTAATCCTGATGAAGCCTTTTTGATAGGCGAGTTTCATTTTAATAAAATAATAAAGGCAAACATGTTATTTATTGTAATAAATGGCGTGTTTGCCTTTCTGTTTTTAAACCTCCCTTTTGTACCTGGTTTCTTCTTGTTATTTACGTTTTGTGAGAATAAATACCAAAAATGCTTACGAAAAGTAATAGAATATACGAAAAATATACATAAAGTACTATAAAGTTGATATTTTGTATCAAATTTTTTGCTAAAAATTTGTTTAATTAGCAAAAAGTATGTATCTTTGCACCCGATATTTGTAAGTTGTTTAATTTTTAAGAGAGAGAATTATGGTAAAAAGATTGACCATGCTCATGGGGGGGCTCGTTCTTTCAACAGGAATGGCTCTCGCTCAAACTACTGTTACAGGTAAGGTTGTTTCTCAGGAAGATGGTGAGCCGGTGATTGGCGCATCTGTAAGAATTGTAGGAACTAAGACTGGAACAGCGACTGATGTCGATGGTAATTTTACGCTTCCTAATGCCAGCAAGGATGCTGTCTTGGAAATCAGTTACCTCGGCATGCAGACTAAAACAATGAAAGCATCTGCTAAGATGAAGATCATTTTGGCTTCTGATGCAAGAAATCTTGACGAGGTAGTTGTTACTGCCTTGGGTATGAAACGTTCAGAGAAAACTTTGGGTTATGCTGCTAGTACAGCCAACGCTTCTGAGTTGACTGTTGCTAAGTCTGGTTCCCTGATGAGTGGTCTTCAGGGTAAGATGGCTGGTGTGCAGATTTCTGGTGGTGGTGTTACAGGTACCTCTCAGAAAGTCGTAATTCGTGGTATTTCTTCTGTTTCCAGCAACAACCCATTGTATATTGTTGATGGTGTGCCTATCAACAATGACCGTTTGGGTGATAACTCTGTTGACTTTGGTAGTGGTGCAGGCGACATTAACCCAGAGGATATTGAATCGGTAACTGTATTGAAGGGTGCTTCTGCTACTGCTCTTTATGGTTCCCGTGCAGCCAATGGTGTTATCATGATTACTACAAAGAAGCCACAGGGTAACAAGAAGGCTTCTATCACTTACGATGGTTCTTTGACATTTACTGATGTGCTCCGTGTGCCAATGACTCAAAATCTCTTTGGTCAAGGTTGGGGTTCCTGGTCTAATGAGGAGAATGGTTCTTGGGGACCTCGCCTCGATGGTCGTGAGCACTGGTATGGTTCCACCGGTCTTTCTAACGGCGAGACTTTAACCAAGCCTTTTTCTTATGTTAAGAACAATATCCGTGACTTCTATCAGGTAGGTAAGGAATGGAACAACAACGTATCTCTCCGCTATGGTGATGAGAAAGTAGGTATTGTTGCGTCTTACGGTAATGTAAGTTCTAATGGTATTACTCCTAATGATGGTGATACATATCATCGTAATACCTTCTCACTCCGTGGTTACGCCAATATCGACAGATTCCATCTGGACATGTCCCTGAACTATGTTCGCAAGGATATGCGCCGTTCTCGTGATATGTATATGGAGCTGCTTCAGGGTGCTTCTGATGTTCGTTTCACCGATATGAAGGATTACAACCTTGAGCGTAACAATGTAGATAACTACTATACATTGTATGCTACCAACCCATATTATATGGTAGATAACTTCTATTCTACTTATCAGGACGACCGTATTTATGGTAAGCTGGAGTTGTCATACGATATTACCAAGGATATCAAGGTAATTGGCCGTTTCGGTGGTGATTATACCAATTATAAGACCGAGCGCATCGAACCACGTATTATTTATACCGAAGGTTCTTATCAGGCAACTGGTAATGGTACAACTGTAGGTAACCAGGGTTACTATTCTAAGTATCGTTCTCAGCGTGGACAGATTGATGCCAGCCTCTTATTGACCGGTAATCATACTTTCGGTGATTTCTCGGTAGGTGCAACCTTAGGTTGGAACTTGAACCAGCGAAACTATGATAATGTAGGTGGTTATAATGAGCAGTTGGATATTCCAGGTTGGAATTCCTTGAGTAATACATCTTCCTATTCGATTACTGATACTGACTCATGGAATAGAAGATTGTTGGGTCTCTTGGGACAGGTTGAATTGGGTTATAAGGATTGGGCTTTCCTGAACCTTTCTGCTCGTAACGACTGGTCTTCTACTCTTCCTATGGGTGATAACAGCTTCTTCTATGGCGGTGCCAATGTGTCTGTGCTTCTGAATCAGGCTATTCCTGCTTTGAAGAATGTCAAGCAAATCGACTTGTTGAAGGTTCGTGCAGCTATAGGTCAGACAGGTAATGATGCTGATGTATATATGACTAATTCATATTATCGTCCATTCCAGTCTTATTATACATATTTGCCAATTTCCGGTGTTTCTGGTTTGACAGAGTATAACCGTTTGCCAAATAAATCATTGAAGCCTGAGATTACAACTGAGTATGAGCTTGGTTTGAGCGGTACATTCTTTGGCAACCGTTTGAGCTTCGATGTGGCTTACTATGATCGTACAACCAAAAATCAGATTATCTCTGCTACTTTGGCTCCTGAGACAGGTTATACTTCTAACACCCGTAATGTAGGTAAACTTCAGAACAAGGGTATTGAGGCGATGGTTAATTTTACTCCTATCCGTACTAAGGATTGGGAGTGGAGTGTAGGTGCTACATACGCTAAGAACTGGAGTAAGGTGAAGGAACTTTGGGATGGTCTTGATGAATATACCATTCCTGTAGGTACTACAAGTACTGGTTTGTATTCTTCTATGCGTGGTGTATCTTACGTATTGAAGGTTGGTGAGCCTATCGGTATCTTCAAGTTGCCAGCAACACAGAAGGTAACAGATAAAAACAGTCCATATTATGGTTATAGAATCGTAAATGGTAATGGTTTCTTGCAGTCTAGTACTACAGATTATGATTATCTCGGTTCTTCTCAGCCAGATTTCGTAATGGGCTTCACCACACATCTGAAGTGGAAGAACTTGAGTCTTGCTGCAACGGGCGACTGGCATAAGGGTGGATTGATGTATTCTGAGACATCTTATATTACTCACTTCAATGGTAACTCTACAGAGACCGTATTCAATGAGCGTGATGCTTTTGTTTATCCTCATTCTGTAAAGATTGTTGGTGGAGAGTATGTCGAGAATAATATTCCAGTTGCTTCCAACTATATGAATTATGTTCAGGGTAATTATAGCTACAACCCGGAGGTGCGTCGTGATTTCGTTGTAAGCCGTTCTTACTTCAAACTCCGTGAGTTGGCTTTGACATACGATTTCCCTAAGACAATCACAAGTGCATTGAAGATGCAGAAGTTGTCTTTGAGTCTAGTTGGCCACAACTTGTTGCTCATCACTCCAAAGCATCAGAATTATATCGACCCAGAGTCTTCTAACTTTGGTAATGATATCAGCTCTGAGTTTGGTGAGACTATGGGTTCTGTGTCAACTCGCAACTATGGTATTAACTTGAAGGTTGTATTTTAATTAAAGGAGATTTCTTATATGAAAAGATATAAATTTTTAAGCGCAGCATTGCTGGGAGCCCTCTTGACAATGGGTACTGTTACTTCTTGTAGCGATTCCGGTTATTTGGATATCAACTACAACCCAAACTATCCTTCTACAGCTTCCTACAAGCAGTTGCTTCCGGCTGCCGAAGGTTCTATCGTAGCTGTCAGTGGTCTTTATCAGCAAATTACTGGTGACTTTTGGTGCCAGTATGTAACACAGGGTAATAGTACAAACCAGTATAATACATTGTCTAATTATGCTGTAACAACATCAGGTTCTATTCCTCCTGTTACTACGGTTTGGCAGAATACATATGCCAACAGTTTGGAAGATTTAAAGCTGGCTTTGGCTTCTGCTGAAGAAAGTAAGGCTTGGAACTATTGGATGGTTGCCAAGATTCTTCAGGCCTATAATTTCTTGGTATTGACTGATACTTATGGTGATATTCCGTTTACAGGTGCCCTTGATGTCGAAAACAATCCACATGCTGCATTTGATGATAGCAAAACCGTAGTATATCCGGGTATTCTGGAGATGCTGGATGCTGCCATTGCCAAACTCGATGATGCTAAAGCTGCAGAAAAAGCTTCCCCTTTAGGAACTGCTGACTGTTTCTTGGGAGGCAGTATGGATAGCTGGGCAGGCTTTGCAAAGAGTTTGAAGTTGAAGATGTATCTCAAAGACTTCGACGCTCATAAATCTGATATTCAGGCTTTACTTAGTGCAGGTGGTCTTTTGGAGCAGGATTGTGCTTGGGTAAATTGGGAAGATGGCGCTAATAAGGGTAATCCTCTTTATGAATTTAATATCCGTCAGTTGAATACTACTGAGAATATTCGTGCTTGTCATACTTTCTTGGAGTATCTTTTGGATAAGAAGGATCCTCGTATCATCAAGTTGTATGAGGTAACTGCTAATGCCAAAAAAACTCTCGGCTATTCTTCTGATGAGGAACTGGTTGCTCACATGGATGAATGCTACGAGGGCCTTCCTTGCGGAGATAAGCCAACTACTGATGAAACTACAGAGGGTGGTATTGCAATCTCTAAGTCTTCTCGTATGAAACAGGCTTATGATGATGCTGTCTATCTGATGAACGGGGCTGAATGCGAATTGATGATTGCTGAGGCTTATGCTCGTTTGGGTGATGCTGAAAAGGCTGAGGAATATTATAATAAGGGTGTTCTTGCCGGCTTCAGCCGTTGGGGATCTGATGGTACAGCATTCGTTGATGGTGCTTACAAGTTCGATAAGGCTGATATGCTTCATAGTATCGCCATGCAGTATTGGGTAACTTATGCTGGAGCGAATGCTTATGATGGCTGGATGACCCGTAACCGTTTGGGTATTCCTGAGGTGCAGGCTAATATTACTGTTCGTAAATCAACAACTGCTTTGCAGCGTGAATTGTCTGATGGTTATGTGTTAGGCAATTTGGTTGATCCAGGTGCTAGCAATATGAATGCCGGTGAGTATCCTATGCGATTGCTTTATCCTACAGCTACTACATTGTATAACTCTGCTGCTGCCAAGTATGTAGAAGAGAATGGAAACTCGCTGACCAAGAAACTTTGGTGGGAGAAGTAATGATTATTAATGTAATAAACGAAAAGTCATGAAGAAAATATTATATTTTTTGAGCTTTGTTTTCGTAGCATTGTTTACTGCATGCTCTGAGGGAGACGATTTCGATATTGATTATACTCCTATTGCTCCTATTGGTGGTGAGTATAGAATCAATGTGGAGAGAGGTTATGATGCTTCTAAGACAGATGCAGAGTATTGGGCTTCTAATCCAACAGATGCTGAATTCATCTTTAAGACTGATGGTACAGGAACCACTTCGGGTGTTCTCTATGCCTATCTCAGCAATACTACCGATTATGATAAGGATAAGGCATGGATTCGTGTAGGCTCAACCGCCTCTAAGGCAGCTTACGCCATCAATGCTAAGGTATCTATTGATATGAGTGCTTATACTTTTGGTGGTGAGAATGTGGATGATTTCATTGGTAACTCTGCTACAGCTACCGACAAGGTAACTGTTAGCGGTAAGTGTGGTCACAATACTTATACTACTGTATCTGGTACTGTGACAGATGAAATCAGTTTCACCTATTCCCGTTCTGACCAGCCTGGATATCATTACAGAGTAACAGGCTTTAAGTCTACGGGTTGGGCTGAGGATAACAAGTAATATACTTTTGCTATACATGAATTATTCCTAGATGATGTTTCTAATGATATTGTCTAGGAATAATATTAAAGATATAAGGCAAAGTGATTTGCCTCGTTGTTGACAAAGTCAACACTTATATCTCTCTCGTCTTGGGGACTGGCGGTGGCCAGTCCCCTTTTTGAATTTATAAGAGAGATTTCTTGGTTAATGAGGGTGTGTCATAAGTCTGGATAATAGTTGGTGTATAACAGTTGGCTACCGCATGCACAACAGGTGTTGTGCATGCGCATATCAGCTGTTATGCAAGCGCACAACAGCTGTTGTGCGACCGAAGATACTAACTATCTCAACTACATATCCTATCTTTTCCAACAACATATCCTATCTCTTTCAACAACTTCAACAACAAGAAGAGGGTGAATCATAAACTTATGACACACCCTCTTCTTTGTTTGTATATAGCCTGATTTATTTAAAGCCCCAAAGTTTCTTGAGAGCTTCTGCATCTTCGTTTTCCACTTTCTTCTCGGTTTCATCAGGGAGATTACAGAAGAAGTCGATGCCGGTTTTGTCTTCCAGCGTCTTGATGTTTACGACATATTTGCCGAGCTTATCGCCCTTTTCAAATTCCTTATTCTCATGAGGAAACCAGTAGCCGAAAGCGCTGTATGTATACTGGTTGGTGCTCTTGTTTAGCTCCTTTTTCAGTACAGCCACAAAGAAATACTTTGGTATTGGGATATAGCCTGGCTTCTGGGTTTCGCTAGAAGCACCCTTCTTCTTCCAGCCCAGGAGATTACTCTCGCTGCCTACCGGGTCGATGGTACCGCCCTTCACGATGAAGAGGGTATCTGAGTCAATCTTCGGAGCTTTCTTACGAAGATCTTCCTCCATTTTAACCCAAGTTCCACTCCGGTTGAAGTTGCTGTACTGTGGCTGCATGTTGGTCATGAAGAAAGTCTGCTTCTGCTGTGTCAGATTGAGTTTGCGGTCAGCAGAAGGGCAGATATGACCATGGTCAAAGCCTTGAGCTGTAGGAGTAGGGTCTTCTGTGAAATCTGTGATTCCCCACTGTTCTTGCAAATCTGTATCCCATGGATACTGGCGCTCGCCCTGAGGAGCATCCCATCTTTTTACGTTAGATGCCGTGTTTCCGGTGTGGAAAGTATAGCAGCTCCATCTCTGGCTCTTCATGTTGTCATCCCATTCTGTAGAATAGTTCAACATACCTGTTGTATTATCCATGTGAACGATGGCATAGCTGGTACCATTATTCTTGAGCTTTGGGAACTCCAGACCACCGATAGCGTTTCTTACCACTTGTGGCATGTTGGCAGTAGCCACATTCTTGTTTGTATTGTTCTTATCGGTTGATTCACCACCGGGTATTGCCGCCTGTGCTTCCGCCACCCGTATTACCGCCACCGGTAGTACCACCGTTTTCAGGATAATAGAACTGCAGGGTATCGTCAGTGCCGCAGGCAGAGAACGTCATCGCAGCAACGAGCGCGAAGATAAAAAACTTAGTATGCTTCATAATTCTCGATAATGTTTTGAAGTTAAAGATTAAGTACTTTCTATATAATAATGTATGTAGAAATCGATTGCATAAGGATAGAATAGAGAAAAAAAAGTGCATTCCTACGTATATGCAACTACGCTGGAATGCACTCAGTATCTTTGCGATAATAAATATATCCTTATAAAAAAGGTATATTATTACTTCTTCAATTTGCCGTAACGGTTCATGAAGCGGTCTACGCGACCCGCTGTATCAACGAGCTTGCTCTTACCTGTGTAGAATGGGTGAGATGTGCTAGAGATTTCAATCTTAACAACTGGATAAGTCTCGCCTTCGAACTCAACAGTGTCGTTAGTCTTGCATGTAGACTGAGAGAGAAACATATCGCCGTTAGACATATCCTTGAATACTACAGGACGATAATTCTCTGGATGAATACCTTTTTTCATTTTTCTTTTTTATTTTTATTGGGTTATTAAAATTAGACGTCATGGGGATGCTTGTTGCATCATTTCGTGTCCCTTATCGGGGCATGCCCATTATAGCCTGTTATCAATTTCAGGCTGCAAAGTTACGCTTTTTTCCTGAAACCACCAAATATTTCCTCTTCTTTTTAAGAAATATTTGAGAAAAGAGCATAATACGTAGGTTCGCGTTCCCTCCTGACACCTATGTTTTTAATGGATGAAAAGAAATCCCCATCGCCTCTGTTTGGGTAGAGGACGATGGGGATTGGTATTTTTCTCTAATATATAATATCTACTAGGGGAATTACTTCAATGTGATGATGATCTTCTCGATGTAGAGAGCACCAACAGCATTGTTCCAGATGGTAAAGTACTTGCTGCTTACGCTGCTGAAGTCGTAGGTAAAAGTGAACGAATTGAGGGTGCTGCCTGTCTCTTTGGTGTAAGAACCCTTGATAGCATCTGTCGTAGGATGGGCAGAAGAACCATGGTATACACCGAATACTGTAGGCGTGTCATACTTGCTCAGTCCCTTTACCACGATGGTGATGCTCTTGATATCCTTGCTGAACGCTGTGCTGTTGAAGAGGAATCCCTGCTTGGCTGCATCGGATGCGTTGCCTTGTAACTGGAGAGTGCCAGTGAAATCGCCGTTGGCTTTGCAGATGCGAGCACCGCTATAAGCGATGTTGTCGAATTTCCAAGAATACCAAGTGCTTTCTGTGGCTGCTACTTGTGAACCATAAGCGTTCTCAGGCAAATCTTCTGAGCTGGTCTTGCCACTTACGATAGAGCTGATGTTCATGGCATCGCCAGTAGCTGGTGTATCTGGTGTTG
>ENA-OZFS01000271-OZFS01000271.1-human-gut-metagenome-genome-assembly--contig:-NODE-271-length-9465-cov-4.474389_pt1 | contig 9465 bp, 4 predicted proteins | sample MGYA00244623_ERZ653644 | MGnify/ENA primary metagenome ERZ653644 (study PRJEB26926, sample SAMN06165114) | human gut metagenome | biome: ENVO:00009003; feature: ENVO:2100002; material: ENVO:00002003... | reverse complement strand
TCTACACCCTAGAGTTCGTCGGCAGCGTCAGATGTGTATAAGAGACAGCTTATCGATCTTGGTTGCAGTCTCATCGGAACACTGAAGGGCAAGATTTCTGTCCAGATACTGTCCTTCTATTGATTCAAGCTGCACCATGCCGAATTTATCTGACATACCATACATGGTTATCATAGCCCTGGCGGTCTTGGTCGCCTTCTCGATATCATTTGATGCTCCTGTCGTTACAGAGTCAAATTTCAATTCTTCTGCTGCACGTCCGCCAAGCAGGGTTATAAGCTCTGCTTCCAGCTCTTTCTTGGATTCCAGATATTTTTCTTCTTCCGGAACCTGCCATACGTAGCCCAGAGAACCCATGGTTCTTGGAACGATCGTAATCCTCTGGATCGGCTCCGTGTGTTTCTGAATTGCAGCGAGTAATGCATGTCCGACTTCATGATAAGCAACGATCTGTTTTTCTTCTTTGCTGAGCAGACGATCCTTTTTCTCTTTGCCGGCAAATACAACCTCTACCGCACCGATCAGATCCTGTTGGGAAACCAGACTTCTGCCATCTCTGACGGCTGCCAGCGCCCCCTCATTTATGATATTTGCAAGATCCGCACCAACCGCACCTGAAGTTGCAAGTGCCAGTTCATGAAGATCAACCGTTTCATCCATCTTGACATTCTTGGAATGAACCTTCAGTGTATCGATTCTTCCCTTCAGATCCGGCTTCTCTACGATAACTCTGCGGTCAAATCGTCCCGGACGAAGAAGTGCCTTATCCAGTACCTCCGGGCGGTTCGTTGCCGCAAGGATCACAATACCCTTTGATGTATCAAAGCCATCCATCTCCGCAAGAAGCTGATTCAGGGTCTGCTCCCGTTCGGAATCTCCACCATGTCTGGAATCTCTGCTTCTTCCAATTGCGTCGATCTCATCAATAAATATAATACATGGTGCCATCTGTGTCGCCTGTTTGAACAGATCTCTGACACGGGAAGCCCCCACACCGACATACATCTCTACAAAGCTGGATCCGGACATGGAGAAAAATGGTACATTTGCCTCACCTGCCACAGCTTTTGCAAGCAGGGTTTTACCGGTTCCCGGAGGGCCGACAAGCAGCGCACCCTTTGGCAGCTTCGCACCGATATCCAGATATTTCTTTGGATTATGAAGGAAATCGACCATCTCTGTCAGAGATTCCTTAGCCTCTTCCTCTCCGGCAACATCCGCAAAGGTAACACCTGTTTTCTTCTCAACGTAAATCTTCGCATTTGCTCTACCTACACCGCCGCTTCGCTTCATGATCATCGACAACAACAGATAGAATGCAACGATCATTACAATGTAAGAAATGATCGTGCCAACCATGGCACTTCCGCTCTCATCAATGCCTTCATATTCTGTTCCATATTTCGTCTTTGCCTGACGAAGCTTCTCTGCCAGACTGTCATCCGATATTCTGGTTGCAGTATATTTTGTCTTACTGATCACCTTATCATCGGCATTATTTTCAAATACGATCTTGCTTCCATAGATCTTTACGGAACCAACCTCGCCCTTATCTAACATCTCGATAAACTGACCATATGTGACTTCCTCTTCCCTGCCAGATGACACCCGGTCAAATACGCGCCAGAATAAAAATGTCAGTAAAATGGAAATAACCAGGATCACCATGATCGAGCGATTGTTTCTTCCCTTATTTCCATTATTATTGTTATTATTGTTATTATTGTTGTTATTACTGTTATCAGGTAAATTGTTGTCCAATCAGAACCTCCTTTTTATACAGCCTGCCTGCTGTATTCTTCTTTTGTATATATTTCCGGCAATTCCGCATCCATTATAACCACGTTTTTCCCGGCTTTCAAGATGGTACTGCTTTTGTTCATGAAGATTTAACCTTTCTATTCACCCAGATAGTCCATCGCAATACCAAGAGAGGTTTCTCCTCTGCTGATCGTCAGGCTCCATTTTCCGATCTGAAGGTCTGTATAATTTGCACTGGAATCATCCGCAGAATACTCCTTTTCCTGATAGGAGCGGATCATCTCTGTTGTCCGTTCCAGACTGTCGCCCTGAAGCGTTTCATCCTCAAGTGCCATTACCAGATCTTCATAGATCTGATCCAGACAGAAACCATCATCGACATCCGGCGGATACTGCCATATTCGGACAGAGTGGATCGCCTGTGTATTCAGATCACTGTTTATGCTCACATCAATGCCATATTCGTCATCTGAAATATACTTTTCTTTATTATAGTATGTAAATGTATCTCCGTTTTGATACGAGTATTCATACAAACTCAGATTCCCGGCAGTCCCTGTACTTGTATCTTCAAATAAAATGTCATCTTCCTCTGCATTCTGTAAAAAAGCAGCCTCCAGCTCATCACTGGTGACGCCCTCATAATGAGCCACACCATCACAGGCTTCTCCCCGGTCATACACTTCATCGGCTGATAAGCCAACCAGACTGTCTGTGCCATAATCCGTGGTTTCTCCCGGCTGATAGATATAGCGGTAGCTGTATCCGTTCTCATCTACATAGTTTTTCTCATCCTGTTCATCCAGCATCTCATGTAATTCATCCAGAGATTCCTGCATCTTCTGCTTATCCCGGTACTGCTGCCATGCATCCCACAAGCTGCTCATCCGGAAGCATACTCCAATCGCAGCCAGAAAAAGCAGGCCAGAGATCACACTCTCTGCTTTTTTCGATTTCTTTTTCTTTGTCGTATAGGTCGTATCCAGATTCGGCATAGGGTTTGCCGATGTCGGAGTCCGATTCGCCCATTTCGGAAGCTCGGTTTCAAACTCATCATGGCAATCCGTTACTTCATCCTCAACTTCAGGTTTGTCCGCACTGTAGTCCGATACATCCCCACTATATTGATACTCTCTCTGATAATCTTCAGGCTCTCGTCTTTCGTTCAGATAAAAGCTGTGGCTGGTTTCTATCGGTGTTACAAACCGTTTACAGGTTTTACAAAAATTAATACTGTTTACTTTTCCATCACATATCGGACAGATCTTTGTTCCCATAAGTACCTCCTCTTTCTTTTCGATACTTTATTTCTAACGCTAACTTTATATTCTTTTTCGGCATCCGTCAATATTCTTTTCTCCGGCTTGACATCCCCATGGAAACTCACTATTATTTTTTTAACTTATGATCTACAGGAGGTTTATGTCACATGCCCGGTTTTCTGATGCATCTGATCGAGGGTGAAATGATAATCAATAAAATAAATACAGGTGTAACTTCCGCAGCCGATTCCCGTCTGTTGGCAATAAAGGCCGACCCGGAACAGTTTCTCCTCGGCTGTATCCTGCCGGATATCACGGATAATAAAGAAAGAACGCATTTCCGTCCGGCATGGCAGAAGAATCTGATCACTAAATATCCGGATCTTGATTATATCCGTGCTCTCTACCCGGATGATGCGATATTGTCACCGGCTGACTATGGCATCCTTGCACATCTGCATCTGGATACCCACTATGTGACTGATTTCTGGCCGGACTATTTTACTATAGAAAATACCGCAGGGAATACCTGTTTTGATACAAGACAACCTTTGTATGTTCACATTTCCTCACAACCGGAAAAAAAGATTCCTCTGGCAGAATTTTTCTCTGACCGGTACTTTTATGGAGAATATGATAGGAGCAATCCACGTCTACTAAAGGACTTTCATCCATATATACCGGAACAAATCACTTATCAGCCGGAGCTTGTACATATTACAGAATGCCGGCCGGAGGATCCGTCACAGATCACAAAAGCTCTGCAGACGTACATTATTCAGAATCCGTCACCTGCCCCGGAAGCTTCCGTCACCCGTGCTGAGATTTTTCCATATGATGCAGTCATTGAATTTCTGGAACATATGGCAGATACATTTTTTACAGAATTCATTTAACCTGTCTTCCATATCAGCAGCCAAAATAATATTTATAATTTCACCCATAACAAACAGCCATCGATGCATCGGAAACGGATCCGTATATGGATCCGGCTTCCTTTTCATCAATGGCTGTTTTTTTATTTTCGGCTTATTTGATCTTCGCTTTTACTTTAACGGAATAAGCACCATATGTTTTTTTCTTATTCAGAGTCTTGTATGCTCTGACCTTGAAATAATATGTCTTTCCTTTTTTCAGGCTCTTCTTTGTCAGATTCAGCTTCTTTGTATCGCCGATCTTCTTATACTTGCCTTTCTTTGAGGTTGCCATATATACCTGATATCCACTGGCACCGGCTACCTTCTTCCAGCTTATCTTACATGCCTTTGATTTCGCTGTCGTCTTTACTGATTTTACCTTTGACGGCTTCGTTACAAATGCCTTACTCTTCTCTTTGCCCTTTATCTTAGAGTTTCCTGACTTCTTATAAGCATATACACTATAAGTGTATTTGGTTCCTGCTTTCAGCTTCTTCGCATTGTAAGAAGATGCATTCTTACCCACCGTTTTTATAAGTTTCTTCTTGCCGGAGCCCTGCTTCTGGTAGATCATATATCCATCTGCATCAGATACCTTCTTCCATGTGATCTTTGCAGAAGTTGTCTTGATCTTGCTTACTGTAATCTTTTTCGTTACACCAGGCTTCTTCACATTCGGTGTGGTCTTTGCCTTAATTGCAAATGTCTTTGACGCACTTCCTGTATAATTGCCTTTTCCGGTTATCACAACCTTCGCTGTACCAACATTTGTATTGTTGGAATATGCTGCCGTGTAATCTGTATTCAGCTTCAGCACCTTACCCTTTAATGTAACAGTAACTGCAGGTGTTAACGCTTTTCCGGTGTAAGTCTGATCTGCCACCGTTATAACTGCCGCAGACAGATCTGTCTTTGTAACCGGTGTCGTCTGTTTTACAATTGCAAAATACTGTGTCAATGTACCGGTGTAATTTCCATTTCCTATAATCTGTATCACAGCCTTAGTTGTCGGCTCTGTATTCGACCGATACGATACCGTATAGTCCGCAGATGCACCGGCGCTGAGCACTGCATTTCTTGCTGTATCCTTAACAATAACGGAAGGTGTTACAGCCTTTCCTGTATAGGATACGCTCTTTGCATAGGACACTGTACATTCCTCTATCTGTTTTGGAAGGATCGTAAAGGTTCCATATCCTGTATTTTTAAAGGAATCCGAAAGACCATTTACCGTGATCCTTGCAGTTCCGGCATTGATATTTTCAGAATAGAGCACACTGTATTCGGATGGATCGATTACTCTGCCGGATACCTTTACTGTAACAGCCGGCTTCTGTTCCCTGCCGTTATAAGTCTGGTTCTCGGCCGTTATCTCTGCCTCCTTGAGATTGATCTCCTGTTTCTGGATTGAGAAATACCGGTCTATTGTTCCTGTATAATTTTCTTTTCCTGTGATCCGGATCCGTGCAGATGTTGTCACTTCTGTATTGTTCTGATAGCTGACATCATAATCCACATTTTTCTTCAGCTCAACTGCTCCATCCATTACCTTTACTTCCGGACAAACCTGCTTTCCTGTATATGCCATCAGATTTGCGTAAGTCACAGAAGTGTCTTTCAGAGGCTTCGCCTGGATCGTAAATTTTTCAGTTATCGTTCCCTTATAATTGCCTTTGCCTGTAACTGTAATCGTTGCAGTTCCGACATTGATATTGTTGGAATATGTCACATCATAGTTTGCAGCCGCCAGTGATCTTCCACTTATCAGAACAGTGCATCCCGGTTTCAGTTCTCCTCCTGTATAGGTATATGGAGAACCTGTAACCATGATAAAACCGCCATTATTTATATCAAAAGGCTGAATGGTAAAGGTCTTTTCAACTGTTCCATCATAATTGCCAAGACCTGTAATCTTTGCTTTTGCAGTTCCGGCATTGATGTTATTTGTAAATGCAACTGCATAATCCTTGCCCTTTGTAAGCGTTTTGCCGTTAAAGGTTACTGTAATATCCGGACTTAACGCTGATCCTGTATAAGTCACTGTACCCACATTCATTACCAGTGAATCATTCAGCGATTTCCGCGTGATCGCAAAAGTTCCAGTTGTGGTTCCCTTATAATTACTGCCGGTTCCGGTCACAGTAACGGTTGCCGTTCCGACATTGGTATTGCCGGAATATGAAACACTGAATTCTGACAGATTTGTGATCCGCTTTCCACCTGTGGTTGTAAGGCTTACAACTGCCGGTGTAAATGCCGCACCTGTATATTCATATGACCGCTGTACAAGTACTACTTCTGCACCTGTAATATCTGCTGCCACGATCTTAAATGTCAGGGTTCTTGTACCTGTATATGCTCCGATGCCCTGGATCGTAATGGTTGCAGTGGAACCGACCGTCTTATTGTTGATTACTGTTACAGTATAACTCTCACCTTCTACCAGAGTAACTCCATCCCGTGTGATCCTGAGCTTCGGAATAATGGCTTCGCCTCCCTGATACTCCTGATCTCCGATCGATGCTATACTGATCGAACTGTCATTGATGTTTGTTACGATCTTTGTAATCTTAAATGTACAGGCCTGTGTACCGCTGAAATTTCCATTTCCTGTGATCCGGATCGATGCACTGTCTGTTTCATTTATATTATTGCTATAGGAAACAGTGTAATCCGTTCCTGCCTTCAGTTCATAGGAACCATAGGTCAGTTTTACAGAAGGCTTTACCTCGGATCCGGTATATACCATCTCTTTGCTGTATTCTGCCTTACAGCTTGAAATAGCTCTGGCTGCGATCGTGAAGGTCGTCTTTGAACTTCCGCTATAGTTACCTTTTCCGGTTGCTGTAATCGTTCCTGTACCGGCATTGATATTATTTTTATAGGATAATTCATAATCTGCATTGGCAGCTAAAGTCGTAGTTCCAATCTTTACGGTTGCTGTCGGCTTCTGTTCACTTCCTGTAAATGTACATGCTGTAATATTACTGAAAACCGCTCCGTTGATCGATTTCTTTGTAACAGTAAATGTTCCCACTGCATTTCCTGTAAAGTTTGCATTTTTTCCTTTTATAGTTACCGTTGCCGTTCCACAGTTTGTGTTGTTCGAATAATTCACAGTGAAATTCGTCATACTGGTGTAGGTCTTTCCGGATACCGTTGTAAAGGATGTAACACCCGGAGTCTGTGGCATGCCTGTATATTCATAACTATCTGCTTCCAAAACAACCTTTGCATTTGTCAGATCAAGTGCAACAACATTAAAGGTTACTGTTCTTGTTCCTGTATAATCATTGATTCCCGTAATGGTTACTATTGCTGTAGATCCTGCAGTATAGTTATTGGTATAAGTAACCGTATAATCTGTATTCAGAGTAAGGATCGTACCACCATTTCTGACTGTAACAGCAGGTCGGAGTCCCTGTCCTGCATTGTATTCCTGGTCTGCAATCGCATCGACTGTAATCGTTGAAGCATTGACGTCCGTACGATCTCTGGTGATCTTATATGTCAGTACTTTTCTGCCTGTAAAATTACCTTTTCCTGTCACTGTAGCAGTCGCTGCCGTTGTCTCATTTATATTATTGGAATAAGCAACGGTATAATCCGTACCCTCTATTAAGAGCTTCTGACCATATGTGATACGGATATTCGGAGTTACGGCACTTCCTGTCCATTTTACGCTCTCATCATAACTGAGCGAGCAATCTGCCAGCGCTCTTGCACTGATCTTGAAATTTACAGATTTCGTTCCACTGTATCCGTTCTTTCCGGTGATCGTAACCGTACCTGTACCACAGTTGACATTTGCGCCATATGAAACAGTGTAATCGCTGTCCTTCGTCAGTGTTTTGCCATCATAGGTCACTGTAACCTCCGGTTTGATCTGTGCTCCGGTATAGGTCTGATCTGCAATTGTACTGCACACTGCCCCTGACAGATCCGGCAGGGAAGAAATAATCGTAAAATATACAGTTTTGGAACCTGTATAGTTTCCCTTGAACGTAACAATTACCTTTGCCAGATTGCCGGCTGCTACATTATCTTTATAAGATACCGTATAATCCGTTCCTTCGGTCAGTGTATATCCATCTGAAGTGACCGACGTTACTGTCGGTCTGATCTCTGCACCGGTCTGATCAAAGGATGTTTGATTCAATGTTACCTTTGCTGTATTCGTCACATCCAAAGGATTGACGGTCAATGTACCGGTAACGGTTCCTGTATAATTGCCTTTTCCTGTCGCACTGATTGAAACCGTACCGGCTGTCTTTGCTACATAGCTTGCAACTGTATAATCGGTTTTATTCGTCAATGTTGTTCCCAGTTTGCTGTCATAAACACTGATCTTTGGTGAAAATACTTCTGCTCCATATTTATATGTTGCAGGCTCTGCCGTCAAAGTCGCCTTTGAAATATCTCTTGGATTGATCTTAAAAGTGAGGGACTTTGTATTTGTATATTTGCCGCATCCACTGATCAGAACCGTTCCATTTCCTGCATTTGTATTTGCGGAATAGGATACCGTATAATCCGTTCCCTGCTTTAATGTCGTGCTTCCATCCTTTACCGCGACAGCCGGTGTCTGTGCCTGTCCATTATATGTACATGATGCTACATTCACGGTCGTCTGTGATATATCCTTTAAGGCTGCACTTCCACTGCTGATCGTATAGTTCAGGGATGTGCTTCCGGTGTAACAATCCTTACCTGTGATCGTCACGGTTGCGGTTCCCGGATTTATATTGTTGCTGTAAGAAAGTGTATAATCCACGCCTTCTTCCAGATACTGATAATCATTATTCTCATCCAGCCAGGAGTTCACATCAGCGATCGTAACCGACGGCTTCTTTTCCTTTCCATCATAGCTGTAATTGGAGTTGCTCAATGTGATGATCTGGTCCTGGATATTGGCAGCCTTCAGATACCAGGTATAGGTTTTGGAACCACTGAAATTATTCATTCCCTTAATCGCTGTTGTTCCCTTAGAACCAATCTCCAGATAATTCTCTGAAAGAGTAACATTCTCATAATAATCTTTCTCCGCTACCAGAACCTTTCCATTCCAGGTAACCGATTGGACTGTCGGAGAATTTGCCAGATTTTTTACATATGGAACATAATACTTGCCGGATACAATTGTCATATCGGATGCAAATTTGACCGTTGCTTTATTGATCGGTGTGACACGGATTTTGAATTTTGCCGTATTGCTTCCTGTATAACCCTTTTCCGGTTTACCGGTTATCGTTGCCACGGCAAGCTCGGTTGCAGTTGACACGTTCACGTTATTTGTGTATACCACATCATAACAGTCCGACGGTACTTCCTCCCCATCTACCTTTACCGTAACCGGTGCTTCGATCGCCTCTCCGGTATAATAATTACCAAGACCGGTTTCCGTCGTTGCTACAACAGTAACCTTATGTGCTCCATCCTTTCCTGACAGATCGATCAGATCCGCTGCCTTCACCCAACCTGCAAATGGAATTCCTGCCCCGCCATACGCTGTCTCTTATACACAT
>ENA-OZFS01000267-OZFS01000267.1-human-gut-metagenome-genome-assembly--contig:-NODE-267-length-9557-cov-4.233635_pt1 | contig 9557 bp, 8 predicted proteins | sample MGYA00244623_ERZ653644 | MGnify/ENA primary metagenome ERZ653644 (study PRJEB26926, sample SAMN06165114) | human gut metagenome | biome: ENVO:00009003; feature: ENVO:2100002; material: ENVO:00002003... | reverse complement strand
GAGATGTCTTAGGGTCTCGTGGGCTCGGAGATGTGTATAAGAGACAGGTATATGGCATTCACATCGGGGTCGTCAATCAGCTGCTGTGCATCGGTGTACCAACGTTCAATGCCATGACGCTCAGCATATTGGCGCGCCTTCTTCTCCGAGCGGCTCATCACAGCCTGTACCATCGATCCTTCTATCTTTTGGAATGCCGGTCCGCTCTTCTTTTCTGTCACCTCACCGCATCCAATAAAGCCCCATTTAATTATTTTCATTATAAAATTTATTAATTTCGTGCAAAGATACGATTTTTTCTGTATCTTTGCAAACAAAATAGAAAAATTAACGGTTTTAAGAAACAAAACACATAACAGAAAATATGGAAGATAGAGAAGTTAAAGAAGTTAGAGAAGTTAAAGAAGCAGAGGATGTAAAGGAAGTGAGGAACATCGGACTTTGTTTCAGAAAAGGCATAGCCATGTATCTTAGGAATTTCAAGAAGATTTTCACCAAGACGTGGTACTTTGCGCTTGCCCATGCCCTGATGTTCACATGCCTGTTGGTGACGTTTGCCAACTATTATCTGCCGCTCAACAACTACGCCAACGTGGGGTTGCCTGTGAATGAGACCCTACTCTTCGCATTTGTCGTCACGATGATTATATTTTTCATCCTCGGAGGCATCTTTGAGCTTGGCTTCTACATCATGCTGATGCGGATATTCGCCCCGGGAAAGAAGCCTGTTAAGACATTTATAAAAGGTATTGGCGTTTGTCTGCGGCACTTCCCCGCCACATTGGGTGCTCTGTGCCTGTCGCTGATATTGGTGATTCCAGCACTCTGCATATTCCTGCTGCCAGCCATCGTCCTGTTGCTTGCCAACGTGAATGCCCAGGTAAGCCTGCTCAACGGCGATGCTCTTGGCAGCACCGGCAACATGGCGACACTCACCTACGCAGTGTTTTTCATCTCGGGAATAATAAAACTGCTCATCACCTCACTACCGTTTTTCATTCTCTATTATGCCTGCGGAAGCATGATGGCAAAGGACGAGGCAAAGGCGAAATTCAACAGCGAGAGTTAGAATAATACGAGATCAAAGTCAAATAATTGACAATTATACTACATTTGTATAAAATAATTTGCTGATTTCACATTTTTTTTGTAATTTTGCAGAAGAAAAAGAACAAAGACAAAATATATGCTTACACTCAAATTGATTACAGAGCAGACTGAGCGCGTGGTGCGCGGTCTGGAGAAAAAGCACTTTAAGGGTGCAAAAGAGGCTGTGGAAAACGTTCTCGCCGTCGACAAGCGTCGCCGCGAGGCACAGCAGAAACTTGACAGTACAAAAATGGAGGCAAACCAGATGTCGAAGCAGATTGGCGCTTTGATGAAGGAAGGCAAAAAGGCTGAGGCTGACGAGATAAAGGCTAAGGTGGCTGAGCTGAAGCAGATGGACAAACAGCTGCAGGAAGTGATGGACTCTGCCGAGAAGGAGCTTGTGACACTGTTGTGCCAGATACCGAACATTCCTAATGATGATGTGCCCGAGGGTGCAGGCGCCGAGGACAATGTGGTGGTGAAGACGGGCGGCGAGGTTCCAAACCTGCCAGAGAATGCAGAGTGTCACTGGGACATCTGCAAGAAATTCAATCTTATCGACTTCGACCTGGGCGTGAAGATCACCGGTGCGGGATTCCCGCTCTACATCGGCAAGATGGCGCGTCTGCAGCGTGCCCTTGAGGCTTTCTTCCTCGACGAAGCCCGCAAGAGCGGATATCTTGAGGTACAGCCTCCATACGTGGTGAATGAGGCTTCAGGCTACGGCACAGGACAGCTGCCCGACAAAGAGGGACAGATGTATCACTGCACAGCCGATAATCTCTACCTCATCCCGACAGCCGAGGTGCCAGTGACAAATATCTTCCGTGATGTGATTCTCGACGAGAAAGACCTGCCTATCAAGCGCACGGCCTACAGCGGATGTTTCCGTCGTGAGGCAGGAAGCTACGGCAAGGACGTGCGCGGTCTGAACCGTCTGCACCAGTTCGACAAGGTGGAGATTGTGCGCATCGACACCCCTGAGCACTCTTATGAGAGCCTGAAGGAAATGCTCGACCACGTGGAGGGACTGCTCATTAAGCTGGAGCTGCCCTACCGCATCCTGCGTCTCTGCGGAGGCGACATGAGCTTCACTTCTGCCATCTGCTACGACTTCGAGGTTTACTCTGCTGCTCAGAAGCGCTGGCTGGAGGTTAGCTCAACATCCAACTTCGAGAGCTATCAGGCTAACCGTCTGAAGTGCCGCTACCGCCGTGCAGCCGACAAGAAGATTGAGCTGTGCCACACACTCAACGGCTCGGCACTGGCATTGCCCCGCATCGTGGCGGCAATCATCGAGAACAACCAGACACCTGAGGGTGTGCGTGTTCCAAAGTGCCTCGTGCCATACTGCGGATTCGAGATGCTTGACGACAAAATGAATTAAAAAAAGAAAAACAATGAACAAGATAATAAAGAAAGTACAATTCTCCGACAAGGTCTATAAGTTTGAGATCGAGGCTCCCCTGATTGCAAAAAGCCGCAAGGCGGGCAACTTTGTGATTGTACGAGTTGACAAGAACGGCGAGCGCATGCCGCTCACCATTGCCGATGCCGACATTGAGCGCGGCACCATTACATTGGTTGTACAGAAAGTTGGTCTGTCGTCAGTGAAGCTCTGCAATCTCAGCGAAGGCGACTGTGTTGCCGACGTGGTTGGTCCGCTCGGACAGCCCACACACATCGAGAAGTTCGGAACTGTAGTCTGCGCCGGAGGCGGTGTTGGCGTGGCTCCCATGCTGCCCATCATCAAGGCACTCAAGGCTGCCGGCAACCGTGTGCTTTCTGTCCTTGCAGGACGCTCAGCCGACCTTATTATATTAGAGGATGAGGTGCGCGAAAGCTCCGACGAGGTTATTATCATGACCGACGACGGCTCAAAGGGCGAGAAAGGCGTGGTGACCGTGGGCATAGAGAAATTCATACAGCAGGAGCACATCGACAAGGTGTTTGCCATCGGTCCTCCAATCATGATGAAGTTCAGCTGCCTGCTCACACAGAAATACAACATCCCGACAGATGTGTCTCTCAACACCATCATGGTCGACGGCACAGGTATGTGCGGTGCATGCCGTCTCACCATCGGAGGCAAGACTAAATTTGTGTGCATCGACGGCCCTGAGTTCGACGGCGCGCTCGTCGACTGGGACGAGATGTTCAAGCGCATGGGTACCTTCAAGCGTGTGGAGCAGGAGGAGATGGAGCATTTCGAGGAGCACCTCGTGAGTGTGGATGCCGCCAACAAGGCAAAGGCAGAGAAGGCTGCTCAGGACGCTGCTGATGCAGCCAATGCCGTAAACGCTCATGCCGAAGACCCCATAGACGAGCTTACCGACCGCAACGCTGAGTGGCGCAAGGAGCTCCGCTCGGCAATGAAGCCAAAGGAGCGCACGGCAATCGCCCGAGTGGTGATGCCTGAGCTCGACCCAGTTTACCGTGCCACCACACGCACCGAGGAAGTGAACAAGGGACTTACAGCCCAGATGGCAATGACTGAGGCCCACCGTTGTCTCGACTGCGCCAAGCCTACATGCGTTGAGGGCTGTCCCGTAAACATAAACATTCCTTCGTTCATCAAGAACATTGAGCGCGGTGAGTTCCTCGCCGCAGCCCGTGTGCTGAAGACAACCTCTGCCCTACCCGCTGTGTGCGGTCGCGTTTGTCCGCAGGAGAAGCAGTGTGAGAGCAAGTGCATCCACCTGAAGATGAACGAGCCAGCCGTGGCTATCGGTTATCTTGAGCGTTTCGCTGCCGACTATGAGCGTGAGAGCGGTCGCATGTCACTTCCCGAAGTGGCTCCTGCCAACGGCATAAAGGTGGCTGTTGTGGGCTCTGGTCCTTCAGGACTGAGCTTCGCCGGCGACATGGTGAAAATGGGCTACGACGTTCATGTGTTCGAGGCACTCCACGAGATTGGCGGTGTGCTGAAATACGGCATACCAGAGTTCCGTCTGCCCAACGCCATCGTGGATGTTGAGATTGAGAACCTCAAGAAGCTGGGAGTAAACTTCATGACCGACTGCATCGTGGGCAAGACCATCAGCGTGGAGGAGCTTGAGGCTCAGGGCTTCAAGGGCATCTTCGTTGGCTCTGGCGCCGGACTGCCTAACTTCATGAACATCCCTGGCGAAAACAGCATCAACATAATGTCGTCAAATGAGTATCTCACCCGCGTGAACCTCATGGATGCCGCCAATCCTCATACCGACACTCCAATCAACCCTGCCAAGAACGTGCTTGTGGTTGGTGGCGGCAACACTGCAATGGACTCTTGCCGCACGGCAAAGCGTCTCGGTGCCAATGTCACACTTGTCTACCGCCGCTCAGAGGCTGAGATGCCAGCGCGTCTTGAGGAGGTGAAGCATGCAAAGGAGGAGGGAATCAACTTCCTCACCCTGCACAACCCAATAGAATATATTGCCGATGAGAAGGGTGCTGTGAGCAAGGCTGTACTTCAGGTTATGGAGCTTGGCGAGCCCGATGCGTCTGGCCGCCGCAGTCCTGTGCCTGTTGAGGGCAAGACCGTCACTCTCGATGTCGACCAGGTTGTAGTGGCTGTAGGCGTCAGCCCTAACCCACTCGTTCCGCAGTCAATCAAGGGTCTTGAGCTTGGCCGCAAGAACACCATCGCCGTAAACGACGAGATGCAGAGCAACATTGCCACCATCTATGCCGGCGGTGACATCGTACGTGGTGGTGCAACAGTTATCCTTGCCATGGGCGACGGCCGCCGCGCCGCAGCAAGCATGGACAAGCACCTGCGTCCGGAATAAAAACAATAGCATAAAACAAAAATGGAGGTTGTGTCAAAACCAACCTTCATTTTTTCTGACATACCTATTTTGTCTCTAAATCCATCCCCTTTCTTTCAAAAACGCATATACCTTCTATAAAGGTTAGAAAAAAATCCTTGTTTGCAAAAAAAAATCTAAAAAAATTTGTATATGCGAATACAAAGTATTACTTTTGCAGCCAAAAATAAAAAATCATTTCATAAAGGTAAAAACATCAAAATGAAACAGAAACAGAATAGTGAAGGAATACAGCTTAAAACGCTGACAAAAAGCAACGTTTGGGATTTGCAGGAGAATGATGTATTCAGGATGTTGGAAGAATCTGAGAAGGATGCCGAAGTAAGGGACAGCCTGTCTCATTTTCTCAACATCATACGCGTGGCTTTCCAAATAGAGGAAATAACCAACGACATTGCTCCAATGAGAGAAAAATATGAGCGTCTGGAATACAAAGTGGGTGAAGTGAAGACCGGCGAGCAAAAGAAAATGTGCATTGCCATAAAGAAACGCCCGATAAAGCGCGTTACCGACCTCACCTACGAGAACATCCACCACATTTCTGTGTCGAAACTTATCGAAGTTCTTGAAAGTAATTTCGGCGGTGGATGGGATTCGCTGTCACAAAGCGTGCAGGATATCATCGAAAGCCGTTTTGACATTTCAACCACCACTCTTCCCAAAGACCGTCTTCATAAAGTGGGCGGAATGTACGAAAAGAAAGTAAACGATGGCTACGAGGTGCTTGAGGTGCCTAAAGGCGGATGGGTGGAAGCCATCTTCGTGAAGGAAAAGCCAGAAATGGAGAAACCGCGATTCCAGTTGCAGCAGCCCACAATGAGCAGTGACGAAGAGGAAGATGACGGCATGATTCCCGAAGACACATACAACAAGCCCGATGAGGATGACATGGACACCGAGCCGGACGATATCAGCGATGAGGATATAAATGAGGAGAACTACCGCACAACATTTGCCATAGAAACCGGTGACGAGACCGGCGACGAGGTGATGGACGACTACGAAGAGGAATAATGGAAAGATTATGAAAATATCAAATGAGAGAAGTTCAATGCTGCACGGAATACTGCTTATAGCACTATTCGCCTGTGCGGCATTTTATATTGGCGACATGTCGTGGGTGAAAGCCCTGTCGCTAAGCCCGATGGTGGTGGGCATTATCCTTGGCATGCTCTATGCCAACAGTCTGCGCAACAATCTGCCCGAGACATGGGTACCGGGCATACAGTTCTGCTCAAAACGGGTGCTGCGCTTCGGAATCATACTCTACGGCTTCCGCCTCACATTCACCGATGTGGCTGAGGTGGGAGCGATGGCAGTCATAATAGACGCCTTCATTGTGTGTACCACCATACTGCTGGGCATTGGTATAGGGAAACTGCTGAAGATGGACCCGACAATCACGCTGCTCACCTCCTGCGGCTCGTCAATATGCGGAGCCGCAGCTGTGCTGGGAGCCGAGGGAACCATCAGGGCGCAACCCTATAAGACTGCGGTGGCAGTGGCAACGGTGGTTATATTCGGAACCACAGCTATGTTTCTTTATCCTGTGCTCTACCGTGCAGGAATATTCGACCTCTCCCCTGCACAAATGGGTCTTTACACTGGTGCAACCGTTCATGAGGTGGCTCATGTGGTGGGAGCCGGCAACGCCATGGGACCGGAGGTGAGCAACTCAGCAATCATAGTCAAGATGATACGCGTGATGATGCTTGTGCCGGTGCTGCTCGTGCTGGCATGGATGATGGCACACAATGCCGGCGCCAGTGCGGAGAAGGGCAAGATAAACATTCCGTGGTTTGCCATTCTGTTTCTCGTGGTGATTGGCTTCAACTCGTTCAATCTGCTGCCTGAAGCTTTGATTGAATGGATCAACACCTTTTGTACTTTTCTGCTCACCATGGCTATGACGGCACTCGGTGCCGAGACAAGCATCGACAAGTTTAAGAAAGCCGGAGCCAAGCCGTTCATTTTGGCAGCACTGCTTTTCTGCTGGCTCATCGGTTCGGGATATATAATGACAAAGTGTCTTGCTGTTTAGCAAGACACTTTTTTTATGATTTCAATAAAGATATTTTAATCACTTCTTCCACGATGCGCCCTGGCGCAGCACAAACTTAATCTTTTTCTTTCCTGTAACAGGACGCTGCCACTCTCCCTCAAACAGTTGGATTACGGTGCGCTGTCCGTCGGGCTGGGCGTCAACAGCCTTTTGCGGATCGAAAAAGTCGCCTATGCCGTTTGATGCCACGCTCACCACATCATTCTCTATAAGATGCCGGCGCAGCTCAGGCACTTCGTCAGCCATTGCCTTTGCCAGCAGTTTTGCCACCGTGTGGGCACCGTAAATGCTATAGTGGGTGTTGTCGTTACGGCCGTCGGGCATCGATGGGTGCTCGCCCTTCTTGAAAATCATGTGCAGACGCCTGCTTCCGTCACGCCCCAAGCCCTGCTCCAGCTTGTGGGTAATGCAGTTGGCATCTACAAACGGGGTTCCGGTTTCTATTGCCACGTTACGCGGCGATATGAGATATGCGCCGTGAGTGTCAATAAGCACATCACCCTCCTGCTGCAGGTCAGTGCGCGGCTTGTCGATGTTGGCAGCCACGGTGTTGCGCAAAGCCTCATCATCGTTGTTCACCGGTGCCTGTATAAAGAAGTTGCGGCGCACCACGGCGTTCATCAGAATAGGCTTTGCCCCGCGTTCACGGCTTTCCTTCACCATACGCCGGAGATTGGCATCAAAAGTGCTTCCCGGGTCAGTGTGGCGGTCGGCTTTGGGCTTCTCGTCGTTATGTCCGAACTGTATCACCACATAATCGCCAGGACGGATTTTGTCGAGCACCTTCTGCCAACGTCCCTCATCAATGAAACTCTTTGATGAGCGGCCGTTCATAGCATGATTGTCCACCAGAATGCCATCGTCGAAGTAACACTGCAATGCCATTCCCCATCCACGTTCCTGCTTGTCGCCGCGAATGTCCTTGTTTGCCATGGTCGAGTCGCCCACCATAAAGATAGTTATGACACGGTCCTGCTTCATTGATGTGAGAGCAACAAGCGTCACCAAGGCAAATGTAAGTAAATTAATCTTTCTCATTTTTGAATTTTGTTTTAGTATTTTTAAGTTGTTATATGTCTTTGCGTCTTATCATAAAGCATCCCAGTCTGTGGGTAATGCCTTTTCTGTTGACTGTTTTTATACAGTACATGCCGTCAGGCAGACGGGATATGTCAATGCGGTCAGTGCTGTAAGGCACTGAGGCAATCATCACTCCTGTCAGGCTTTCGATTATGGCAAATTCAGCATCCGCAAATTTCGCCATTGCCGGCATTATGAGTGTGATTCCGTCGTTGGCAAGCAGTTTTCCGCTCACCATAGCCGGATAATATTCTCCCGACAGCGGAGCCATGGTCATTAGCGGCTGACTCTCGTTGCCGAAACGGTCCATGGCAGTCACTGCATAATGGTAGGTGTCGTCACCGTTCTTGTGTGGCAGGACAATATTGGTTTCTTTCCTACGCACAGCCACGATATTCCGTGCATCGGCGGTATTCACAGGATATGCTCTGCTCCTATATATATTATATGTGAGATAGTTGCCAGAGCTCATATCGCGTGCCCCACTCCACTCCAACCTGTCGTTGTTGTCGCCACGGGTCAGCTCAATCCATGTTGGTGCCAAAGGCTTTACGCTGCTTGCCCACGTCATCGGGGGAATGAGTGCGGGGTAATGGTCAACCAAACCGGTCACAAAATCATATATGCCCTTCACATTATCCGTGAAAAACCTTGAACGGAAATAGGCGTGCCCCATGCCGTGACTCCGCAGGAAAAACAGTTCACGCTTAATATCACACAAATCCCAGTCCTGCTCAGCAGGCGAAAGAAAATAAATGCCGAGTCCGGGCGCCACAATTCTGCCATGACTGTTCTCCAGCCAGTCGAGCGCAAAGGGATAGAAATTGTTTCCCTTGAAATACATCATTGGCAGAAGCTCGTCCATCAGTCCGTCGCGAAGCCATGCCTGCGCGTCCTGCCACATTGCTGTGCGTGCATTCCAGCCGCGGCTGCTGTAGCGCGCCAGATCGGCATGCTTGCCCACTGGCGAACAGCTAAGCTTCACCCACGGCTTCAGGCTTTTCACGGTGGAGCTTACACGCTCCACTATGCGGGTTATGTTGCTCCGCCCCTCAGCACTGCCAACATTGCGCTTACCTACTTCCGGATAACGGATATAGTCGAGATGTATGCCGTCAATGTCATAGTTACGGGTTATTTCACCGCAAATGCCCGCTATATAGTCGGCGGTGGCATTAAGCTCAGGCTTCATATATCCCTCATCGCCAATCCTGCGCAGTAGCGAAGGGTAATTGCGTCGAAGGGTGCGGCATCCGTGACCGTTCCACTTGCCCACAGGTATGGTTACTACCCATGCCTGTATCTCCATGCCCCGTTTGTGGCACTCGTCAATGGCAAACGCCATAGGGTCGTAGCCGGGACTCACACCGGGCTTGCCCGACATGCATCCGTCCCACGGCTCAATGTCGCTGGGATAGATAGTGGTGGCTCTTACTCGTGTCTGCAACAGCACGGTATTCACACCTCCACCTGTCTCTTATACACATCTCCGAGCCCACGAGACCCTAAGACAT
>ENA-OZFS01000259-OZFS01000259.1-human-gut-metagenome-genome-assembly--contig:-NODE-259-length-9652-cov-3.750964_pt1 | contig 9652 bp, 9 predicted proteins | sample MGYA00244623_ERZ653644 | MGnify/ENA primary metagenome ERZ653644 (study PRJEB26926, sample SAMN06165114) | human gut metagenome | biome: ENVO:00009003; feature: ENVO:2100002; material: ENVO:00002003... | reverse complement strand
CTGGTATCCTTCGGCGGCGGCCGCACCCACTCCGCCCGCGACGAGATCCTCTTTGAAATCATCGCCGGCAACTATGAGCCCTCCGCCCTGCTGCCCATGCAGCAGCCCCTCGATATGGAAACCGTGGAAGCCCAGTACGAGGACGTGCCCCGGGATATGGAATGCTATGTGGACGCCGACGGCAACACCTACGATTTCACCTTCGGCCTCAACTGGAGCGGTGTGATCGACGACGAGCGCGTGGCCAAGTACAACGTGCCTCCGATCGTCGGCACCAATCCTCTGGAATAATGCGATTTTCAACTGGAAATCGTATGAATCAGCTACATCAATTGGTTCCCTGCAAGGAAACTTCCGCTTGGCAGGGCGTGCCGGGCTGATTGACCCGGCAGCCCGCCCAATTTGACGGCGGCATGCCGCTCGTCTGAACGCCGTCGTCAACCTGCGGAAAACGCTCCGAAAGCGCATGGACGCTCGGCGGGAAGCGAAGGAAGCGATAGATCGTTTTTTGAATCCTCCTTTCTCTCAAACCTGATCAAATTCCTTTCTTCTCCGCTGTGCTTCATGACAGCGGCGGCGTCTGGTGCTGCAAGCCATTCCTGCATTCGCAAATTGGCTTTCTCCCCGGCGCCGTTTTCTTTCTGAACGACGAATCCATCAAGATAAGGAGCATGCGTATGCGAAAGGTGAGAATAACAACCGGGCTGTCATGTCTGATGGCTTTCATCCTGTGCTTCGTGATATTCGGCTCGAACCTGGCCATGAGCTATGATACCGTTGTCAACGGCATGCTTGGCGTGCAGACCAGCAAAGTCATCAACGATGAAAGTGTAGCGGATGAGGATACGATATATTATAAGAGCGCTTATGGCGACATCAACGCAAAAACGCTTAAGGTACTCAAGGAAGACACCTATACGGAGGCAGTGCAGGAGCAGGAAGAAGGCACCGTGCTGCTTTACAATAAGAACAACGCGCTGCCGCTAAGCAAGGATGAGCAATTATCTCTGTTTGGCCATGCAGTCGTGCAGCCCTTGTACCGCAATCAATCTGCTGGTTCCCGCGCCTATTCCACTAAAACGGGCGTTGACCTGTATAAGGCGTTGGGCACCCTGAAATTCAAGGTGAACCCCAAGCTGTACAACGCATACCGCCAAAGCAAGACCGAGAGAAAAACCGGCGCAGGCACGTTCTTTGCGGAAAACGCCGATCCGTCCGCATTATGGTCGCTGGGTGAGGAACCTATCAGTTTCTACACTGACGATGTGAAATCCTCCTGGGCAACCGGCTTTAACGACGTAGCCATCGTGATGCTGGCCCGGGAGGGCGGCGAAGGCGTAGAGCTCTACACCCAAACCCCCACGGAAGGCATCAGTCAGCTGGCACTGAGCCAGGATGAAAAAGATTTGCTGGCCATGATTCGGGATTCCGGCTCGTTCAAGAAAACCATTGTGCTGCTTAATACAGGCAACCCCATGGAGGTAAACTGGGTCGAGGAGTACGACGTGGACGCTGTGCTGTGGATTGGCTGTCCGGGTGAAAAAGGCTTCATCGGCGTGGCGAACATCCTGATTGGCAACGCCAATCCCTCCGGCAAGCTGGTGGACACCTATGCGGTCAGTTCCCTGTCCGCCCCAGCCGTGGTCAATAATACCTTCAACAACCAGCAATGGGCCAACCTGACAGAAGCGCTGCAGAAATCCTCCTCCAACGCTTCCGAAATTTCCTATTACACCGTGCAGACCGAGGGAATCTATATCGGTTATAAGTATTACGAAACCCGGTATGAGGACCAGGTGCTGGGGCGGTTCAACGCCACCGGTTCCGCAGGATCCATTGATGGCGGTGCATGGGACTATGCCAAGGAGGTTTCCTATCCCTTCGGTTATGGACTGAGCTATACCACCTTCGATCAGAAGCTGGACAGCGTGACGGTGGAAGATAAAACTGTGACGGTGACAGTCACCGTTACGAACACCGGCAGCGTGCCCGGCAAGAGCGTGGTGCAGGTGTATGCCCAAACGCCCTATGGCGAATATGAGCAGAAAAACAAGGTAGAAAAATCCTCCATTCAGCTTTTGGATTACGGCAAGACTGCCCTGCTGCAGTCCGGCGCTTCCGAAACGCTGACAATCGTATGCGACAAGTATCTGCTGGCCAGCTATGATTATACAAACGCAAAGGGCTATATCCTCAGCGAAGGCGATTATTATATCGCTATCGGCGATGATGCGCACGACGCCCTGAACAACGTACTGGCCGCCAAAGGTGCCACCGGTATGGTAGATGTGCAGGGCAATCCCACGGAAGGCACGGCGGCCAAGGCTTTCCACTTCACCGGCAGCTTTGACGATGAAACCTACCGCTATTCTGCCACTGGCGCGAGGGTGACCAATCAGTTTGAGGACGCGGACGTGAATTACTGGTATCCCGATTTGGTCACCTATCTGTCCCGAAGTGACTGGCAGGGCACTTATCCCGTTCAGCCTGTGGCGGGCCTGACCCTGAACGATGAAATGATTCGAATCCTGGATGGCAAGATTTGTGAAAAGCCCGACAATGCTCCCGCCGTGGATTCCATTCCCCAGGGCGACCAGCAGGGCATCATGCTGATTACCATGAAGGGGCTGGATTACAACGACGACCTGTGGGAAACCTTCATCAGCCAGATGACCATTGAAGAAATGGCTGCATTGATTGCCAACAACTTTGGCACGGAAGCCGTTGATTCCGTTGGTAAGCCCGCTACCCCCGCGGGGGATGGCCCGGACGGCATCGGCGGTTATACCGATAACTATTCCGCCGAACTGGGGAAGGGTTTGAAAACCACGTCCTATCCCAATGAAAGCCTGCTGACCGCCGCCTTCAACAAGGACTTGCTGGATAAGCGCGGCGCGTTGCTGGGCGAAGAAGGTTTGTTCATGGGCCTAGTGGAAATCTGGGGTCCCGGCTGCAACCTGCACCGCACCCCCTTTGGCGGCCGCAGCTTTGAATACTTTTCCGAGGATGCCAACCTGAATTATCTGGCGGCCTCCCATATCGTGTCCGCAATCGAGGAAAAGGGCGTGCACGCCGGTCCCAAGCATTTGACTGGCAACGATCAGGAGAATAACCGTCAAGGCGTGGTGAACTTCTTCAACGAGCAGGCGTTCCGCGAAGGCGCGCTGCGCGGACTGGAGGGCGGCGTGGTGAACGGCAAGGCCCATTCCCTGATGCAGGCCTTCAATCGCCTGGGCTTCACTGGCTGCTCCCTGAGCAAGGCGCTGAATACCGATGTGGTGCGCGGTGAATGGGGCTATGTGGGGCATATCGAAACAGACGCTATCGGCGCGGTGACCACGGGCTACAAGACCGCGTTTGAAGCCATGATGGCTGCCGGTACGGATTCTTTCTGCCTGGATCCCCAGCATCAGTCCAGCGCCGCCATCGTGCAGGCTATCAGAAGCAATAACGATGGATTTATGCTCCAGCAGCTGCGCCGGGCCGCCAAGAATATTCTGTACAATGACGCCAACAGCAGCATGATGAACGGTATCGGCAACAATACCCGGATTGTGAAGATCATTCCTTGGTGGCAGCCTGCCCTGCGCGGCGTGACCATCGGCGTTTCCGTGGTAACGGGGCTGGCAGTGCTGGCTATGCTGGCTGCTAAACTTGCTTATTACAAAAAGCAGAAGGGAGCGGAAAAGAAATGAAAAGCTTGTTGACCAACAGAAAAGCTGGGGTGTATGTTCTGATTGTCTCCATCCTGCTTCAGCTGGTTTCCGCTGTCAATTATCTTGTCTGGGCTCCGGGCGCCGGAGGCATTGATACGCTTGTGGCGCTGGGATTTGGCATTGGCTGTCTGGTGGGGATTGCCGCCTTCCTATTCAGCAGCGATTTGCTGCTGGTGGCTGGTACGGCACTTTGCAGCTGCGGGATGCTGCAGCTGGCGGTTTCCTCCGCCGGTTCCTTTGCCGACTGGTATCAGGGCATCGTCATGTTTGGCGATCCCAGCCAGGTGCCACGCATTTTGACCATTTGCATTTTGGCGCTGACCGCCGTTGTGCTTTTGATCATCACAGGCTTTATGGGCTTTGGCAAGCAGGAGACATCATGAAGAGAATCGGCTGCGCTTCTTTCGGGAGGCGCAGCCGGGCATTGCGTTCCGCGTTTTTTCAAAGCCTGTTTCGCTGCTCCCTGTTTGACATGCGCGGTGGTTTCTGATATAATGAAAAAAATTTCACTAACGTTTCATTCATGCGCTTCATGAAACAAATAAGAACACGAAAGGAGAATTGCATGAAAATCGCGCTTGTGGAAGACAATGGATTGCATCAGGCGCAGATTCGTCAGGAAATCCAAAATTATTTTGATGAACTGAATGAAGTGTGCGAGCTGCACGTTTTTGACAACGGGTCGGATATGCTGGATCATTACTATTCCGTAGGCGGCTATGATCTGCTGCTGCTTGACATTCAGTTGCCCGGCATGGATGGCATAAGCGTGGCCAGGCAGGTTCGGCAGAAAGATGATAAAGTGCTGATCGCCTTCATCACCAGCATGACCGCTTATGCCGTGCAGGGCTACAGCGTTTACGCGATGGATTACATTCTCAAGCCAATCAACCGCATCAGCTTCCGCAGCACGCTGGACCGGGCCAGGGAACTGTTTCGCCAGCGCACGGAACATTATATTTCTGTCACCACAGGGGACGGGATGTTTAAGGTGGATATTTCACAAATTTATTATATTGAAACGGAAAGACATGCCGTCAGACTGTATTATACAAAAGGCTCCTTCCATATCAATGATACCCTGAAGAGCATTGAAGAGAAACTGAAAAACGCTCCGTTCTGCCGGTGCAACAACTGCTATCTGGTAAATCTTGCCCATGTGGAGCAGGTGAAAAAGGATGTTGTGATTGTGGCGGGTCATGAACTGGCGTTTTCCCGCCTGCGCTATAAACCCTTTATGGAAGCGTTGACGAATTATATGGGAGGTACCCGTAGATGACTGAAAGAATGAGCACTTTTTTTCCGTCTGAGTTTACGGGCATTGCACAGTGGATTATCTGTACCATATATATCCTGTCCAATGAAAAAGGTATTCGGGGCTGGAAGGCTGTGGCGCTGATTCTGTTTGCTCTGCCCATCCTTGTGCTGATGAACATCGCCCATTCCGAGCAGCCTGCCCTAGTCTGGCTGGTCATCACCGTATGCTGTCTGGCATCCGTTCTTATTTATCTGCGTCTGGGCATCCGGGAAGACTTCAGCTTGATCCTGCTTCGCTGGTGCAACGCTGTGATGCAGTCGGAATTCGCCGCTGCCCTGGCGTATGCAATCAATATTTATCTGGTCAGCCGCGGTGTGATGCGCTTTCCGGATATCCGGGCTTCACAGACAATCATGCTTTTTGTATATGTTATTATATTTATTCCACTGGGCATAGCCATTTATCATCGCTCCCATCGGAAAAATCGTCCCCTCAAAGCCGGGTACGTGGAAGTCATTTCTTCTTTTATGATTACGATTGGCGCGTATCTGCTCAGCAATATCAGTTTTCTGGCGCCTGAATCTATTTTTGGCATCAGTATGGGCGGCGGTATACTGCTCGTGCGTGTGGTGTCCGATTTTTCCGGCATGTTGGTCCTGATTGCCATTGATGAATTCAGCTATGGGATGCGGCTGAAAATGAACATGGGTGTATTGCAGAGCCTTTTGGACAGGCAATATGAGCAATATCAGCAATTTAAAGTGAACAACGAACAAATGCAGCAGGTTTACCACGACATCAAGCACTTAATCAATTATATCCGCAGCGTGAGCGTTTCACAGAAGTATGAAAAAGAGCTTCGCAGCGTAGAGCAAACAGTCAGCAATTTTGAAACGCAGTACGATACGGGAAATCCGGTGCTGGACGTGGTGCTCAGCAGCAAAAAGATGATGTGCCGCAGTGCCCTGATCACCATGGAATGCTATATGGATGCCCGTGAAATGGATTTTCTGGACACCGCTCAAATCTGCACCATCTTTGGCAACGCATTAGATAACGCGATTGAATATGAAAGCAGAATCAAGGAAACCGAAAAACGGTTGATTAAGGTAAGCGTTTTTTCGGAAAACCATTTTCTCGTGATTAAAATCAGCAACTATTGCGAGGAAACCATCCTGAAATCCTTGGAAGACCCGGAAACCACCAAAGAAAACCCGGAAATACACGGCTATGGAATCAAGGGAATTCGGCTGGCAGTGGAAAAATATGAAGGGCATATGACCATTAAGCAGGAAAACAATTGGTTCATTGTGTCCATCCTCATTCCAATACCGGAAAAGCAAAACCAGACTGCACTCTGATTATTGAGAACCATCCTGCAAAGAAAGCATCCCCCGCTTGAGGAGGCGCACCATGGGGGACACAGAGAAAGCAGAAGAAACAAGGGGATGAATCCTGCCTTGCATTTTCCCTCCGCGCATGGTAAAATATTAACCATCAGAGAGGAGGGGATGCCATGGCTGTGCGCATTGCCATCGTCGAGGACGAAAAGTCCGCCGCTCGCGCGCTGGAGCAGGCGATTGCGCTACGGAACGGAAAACAAGGTTTCGTTTACGATTCGTGTCTGGCATGACCCGCTGCTCTTCTTGGAGGAATATCAGGCGGAGTACGACATCGTTTATATGGACATTCGGATGCCCGCGCTGTCCGGGATGGAAACGGCGCGGAATCTGCGGAAGATGGATCGCATGGTCATGCTGATTTTTGTGACCAGCCTGGCGCAGTATGCGCTGGAGGGGTACACGGTCGGCGCGTTTGACTACATCCTCAAGCCGGTCAAGTATTATGACTTCGCGCTGAAGCTGCATTGGGCGCTGGAGCATCTGCCGGAAAAGCAGGAAGCGACGATACTGCTTGTGTCAGGCGGCAGCAAAATTCGATTGCGTCTGCGGGATTTGCTGTATGCTGAGACGGATGGGCATTACCTGATTTTCCACACCGCCGAGGGGCAGATTCGGCAGTGCGGCACGATTTCCACGCTCGAAGCCGATTTGACGGACAAACAATTTGTCCGCTGCAACAGCTGCTATCTGGTGAATTTGCAGCACATTGCGGGCATCAAGGGATACAGTTTGCTGCTGGATAACGGCGAGGAGCTGAAAATCTCCCAGCCGCGCAAGAAGCAGGTTCAGCAGACCTACAATGAATACTTAGCAGCGCACTAAAAAAGGCAGGCAAATCGCCTGCTTTTTTTTAATGAGTCTTCGTTTTTTCCGCCTTTTCCGGGATGTTCAGCCGGATTTCCAGCAGGTAAACGCTGTCCTTGGCGGAGATTTTCATCGTGCCGCCGTATTGGCTGACAATGTACTGCATACTGGATGTGCCAAAGCCGTGGCGTCGTCCGTCGGGCTTTCTCGTCTGCGGCAAGTCGTTTTTGAACTTGATTTCGCCCTCGTAGTAGTTCATCACGGCAATTTCCACCGCGCCGCTCAGCCGCCGGACATGCAGGCTGATGACCCGCTTTTCAGGGTTGCTGACGCGCATCACCGCTTCCACCGCGTTATCCAGCGCATTGCTGAACAGCGCGTAAATGTGGCGTGTGCGCATGAACGACAGGCACTCGCCATCCGCCATGCTGGTGAAGGAGATGCCGTTGTCCATGCACTTGAGCATCGTGCTGTACAGCACAACATCCAGCACCTCGTTGCCCGTTTTCACATTGCTGTCGTAGAGGTCGATTGCTTCCCGCAGGGCGGAAATTTCGGATTCGGTCAGGCGGCTTTGCAGCTTGTCCAGCTGATGGCGCAGGTCATGGCAGCGCAGATTCACAAGGTCGATGTTGGCCTTCATCGTCTCGTACTGCCGCCGATTCTCCGCCAGCACCTGATCCATCACCTCGATTTCCGCCCGATGCTGCGAAAACAGCACAATGTCGTGGTGCAGCGCCAAAACAGAAATGCACATGAACACCAGGCAGCAGCGCAGCATTTCATAGAGCGGCCGTGAATCGGCGCGGTATTCGCTCATCACGGCGTTAATCAGCACACTGGCTAACAAGAACAGGATGCACAGCCACGTCGTCTGAATCTGCGATTTCCGATCTTCATGGTACTGCACAGACGGATGGATGAACAGCAGCCGAAGCAGATAGCAGACGGCCAGATGGAACACAAACCAGATGAGAAGTGTCACATCCACATTGGTAATTTGCGGAAACAGGTTCATTGTCTGCGTATCGTCCGCGCCCGTAAAGGACAGCACGAGTGCGTACAGGCTGCCGGCAATCTGGACGGCGGCACATCCGGCGCACCACGTTTTCAGCCGCTCACACCATGTGCCTTCATGCGCAAGGAATAGCAGGGGCAGCACGGACAAGTATTCCATCAGAGCACCCAGAAAGCGTGACCAGAGCATTGCCTGAAAATGCGTGCGGAGGATGGCTCTGCCTATCATAATCGCCGCCATCAGGGCAATCCCCGCCGTCGCACGAACGACATACTGCGGCTTGTGCTTCAGTGGGAAAATGAAAACAGCAACACCGGACAGTGTTTCCAGAAAGGCTATAACGGAAAGGCCCATTTGGTAAGAATAGCTTTCTCCCAGCCACTGCGCGAGGAATGCAATCATCGCTCATTTTCCCTCCTTCATTTCGGTGCCATTATAGCATACGCATCCAGCCCGCCGCAACCCTGCCTTTTGCCCCGCGGTACAGGACAAAAGGCAGGGGAGAAGGCATCAGTCCAGCGGAATCAGGCAGTAGGGGTGAACAACCGCCTGCGCAGGGCCGTATGCCTGCAAGCCGTAGCGGTAGCCGTACCAGTCGCCGCCGCCCGCGCCGCCGCCTGCATTCGCCAAGCTCGATGAATACAGCAGCGCAATGGTGTTTTCGCCGCTTTTCAGCCACGGCGTGATGTCCATGACGGCATTCGTCATGCTGAGGTTGCCCGTTTTTTCGCCGTTGATGAAAACCTGCATACTTTCGCTCATCGGGCCAAAGTCGATATACGCGCCGTCCGCCGTGCCATCCCACTGGAAAACCGCCTTGTACGTCGCCTGACCGACCGTGCGCTCGCCCAGTTCCGGAATTTCATTCCATGTTTTCAGGGCATCCAGATGGAGCGTGACGGGGGTAATGTCCGTCGCCACCTGCGTTTCGGTGATGGTCTGCCCGAAGAGCGTTTCCGTGCGCTCGTTCACCTGCTCAGACGCCGTGTGCTTCATGACGGTAACATCCCAGTCGGTGATTTCAAACGCATCCGGCACCTGCGCTGCAAATTGCCGCGTTTCGCCGCTGCTGAGCTGCGCCTGATATTCGCCGGACGCTGTGACCTTGGCGGACAGGCTGCTGCCATCGCTGCAAACATCCGCCGCGTTCGTTTCGACCGCGTGGAGCTCGCTGTCCGCCTCGCACGCACGGAACACAAACAGCGCCACGTCGCCGTAATCCAGCGTCAGCGGGAAAATTGTGCTGCCGTTTTCATGGCGATAAACGCCCAGTCGCTTCGTTTCGCCCGTCCACGCGTCCAGCTGATACGGAATCCAAGTGCCGTCCACCACCATCTCCGTCGTGATGGTATCGCCGTGCGTATCCTGCTTTTCCCCCTGCGACCACACGGAAACATAGCTGCCGTCGCAGTAGTTGTACACATACAGGTACTCGGCTGTCTCTTATACACAT
>ENA-OZFS01000257-OZFS01000257.1-human-gut-metagenome-genome-assembly--contig:-NODE-257-length-9685-cov-4.589823_pt1 | contig 9685 bp, 9 predicted proteins | sample MGYA00244623_ERZ653644 | MGnify/ENA primary metagenome ERZ653644 (study PRJEB26926, sample SAMN06165114) | human gut metagenome | biome: ENVO:00009003; feature: ENVO:2100002; material: ENVO:00002003... | reverse complement strand
AGATGTGTATAAGAGACAGACTCTAAACGATTGATTCGCGACTCTAAACGTATCGTTTACGATTCTATTCTCAACGCTTAGAAAAATATATAGCACGTTTTCTGAAAATTTTTCGCATACAAACATACACACATACACCAATTGCAGATAACTTACTTTTAATTAGAAAGTTAAGTGGTGTATGTATCCCTTCAAACATACACCAATCATACACCCGCTTTATTTGCTGTTTTTCAGCGACTTATGCACAAAGGGTGTATGTGTGTATGTTTTTTTGCATTTTCAGAAAAAAAAATTGGTGTTTGCGTTTTTCATGACACCTGCATCATTTAAGCCACAAGAGAGAGTACAATATGATATAATGTACTCTCTCTCGTGATTGCTGCTTACTATGTATGTTCCTACTTTTTCTGATAGAGAACTTCTCCAATCACCGCTTTATCACCATCAATGCTGTAACTGCCGGACATCGATTCGCCATCCTTATTAATAAGTGTGATTTTATCCTTTGTTGCCTCCCAATGTATATATGTCTCCGAATCATCCTGCTCTCCGTCATAGATACTTGTCCACTTGCCTGTTCTGTCTGCCTTCAAATCCAGATAGAACACTTCAACATCGTCATCTATAGACACCCATGAGCCAACAAGAGCCTTTTCATAGCTATTCAATCCTCCGTTGTCTTCTTCTTCATCATCTGATGAGCATGACATAAATCCCATACTGAAGATTAAAGTCATCATAACAAACAGCATCTTACTGTTTAAACACCAATACTTTTTCATTTTTTCAATCAATATATTTTAGTTCTATAATTTATCTACCATAAAGCTTGTGCAAAGGTACAAAAATATTTCGTACAGCAGACAAAAGACACAATATTTAACGCACCGAAATAGTATTTGATAATTTTCCAATGTTTTTCTTGGTTATTCAAATAATTATTACTACCTTTGCCGCGGGCACAATCCATGATTGTGTTTCAACATTGAGAAAATAACGGAAAAGAAGCGTTATGCTTACATCTGGCAAATGAAAACGTAGGAAACTTTCACAGTGCCAAAAGATAAAGCATGATGGTTCTCACGCTTGGCGTGGGCTGCTATCATCATATCTTGGCACTCGGGTTTTTCCTACGACCTTCATTTGAAGACGTGGTGCATACAGTCCACGCTTCCAAGCTAATCAAAGAACAATGCCATTTGTGGACTGCACGTGTGCGAGAAAAACTAAAATTATGAAAAAGCGAAGTTTTTTATTAGTATCGCTGATGCTGTTTGCCATGTTACAACAAGCATTGGCAATGCAGAATTTGGTGAAAGCGCCAACTGGTAGCAACATCCAAATTAAAGTGAAGTCTACGGACATCATTGAAGATGTAGGGGCAGAAAATCAAGATGAGAATACACAAAGTCAAGCTGCCGAAACAAGTGACAACATTACCTATAATATTCTGAGCGAGGACGCCAAGACAGCATACGTGTCACGTTTTTACTTTGAGAATGATGATATTCCCGCAGAAGGCTTGTCGATTGAGATTCCAGAAACTGTGGAGATAAATGGCGAGACTTATACAGTAGTGCAGTTTGGAACAAAGAATTTTGATGATATTGATAATTTCAAATATTATAACAATAACGCTCCTTTGAGCATTACATTTCCCAAAACAATAAAAGCATTAGGTGATCACTCACTTTATAATTTTGAAAATACCACATTTATTTTCAAAAACGAGAATGCACCTTTAGCATTATCAGATGCCCCCTATATGTCAACGATATATTGTAGGGGAAATATTTATGTTCCATATGGTGCAGAAGAGACATATAAAACGATATTCAGATACAACAGCACTATACAATCCCGCCACACCGACCTTAACATTGCCGATGGTACCATTACGGTCAATGGTAACAGATATACTCAAGGTTACAAGACAGGAACAATAGATGAAACACTTGTAATTTACGGTGAGAATCCAACGTCAGAAACTACCAATAAAATCGTAATCAGCGGCAGAACTGAAACCATAAGGGTCGCACTGAAAGATGTGAACATAAACAGGACGAGTACCACGAGCGGTACAACCAACGCTGCAGTCAGCATATCTGGCGATGTATATGTAGACATGATAATACAAGGAGAGAACACACTACGCGGAGGTGTGTCGTCTGCCGGACTGCGAGTGCCAACAACATACGATGGAGCAGGTAATGCCGAGATTTCCACTTTGAATATATGCCAGCTCAGTACAGGCGTATTGAACACTTATGGCGGTTCCGAAGTAAAAAGTGACGGCGGTGGTGCCGGTATCGGAGGAAATGTATATGAGAACCCTGGCAATATATTTATAAATGCAGGAACGATATATGCCGAAGGTCATAAAGGCGGTGCCGGTATCGGCGGCGGATGGATATGGAGCAGAAACAGTAATACCCTGTGCGGACGCATAGTCATAAACGGTGGAAAAGTGACTGCGAAATATGGAGGTGACGGTGTTGCGAGTGTTGGTGGCATTTCTGTAGGGGCATCTGTCGGTTCGCCAAACAACTACTTACGATTCTATGCTTCCGAAGACACTTTTGAGGGAGACCTGAAAGACAATGTCATAAAAACTGATGCTGACGGCAACTTTAGTGCCGAAGCTACACTTTACAAGGGTAGCGAGGCGAGTGAGGAAGTGACGTTGGCATCGACATCTACGCTCGAAAGCAATGAGATTGCGTTTACAGACAATCCCGCACTTGCCGACTTTGTACCTAATGTAGTTGTACGCCAAGGCTGGCATTATGGAAGCAGTTATGGACAAAACACCTGCCATAACCTTAACCTCGTGGAGGGCGAACCTTTCTACACACCGGAGGATTTCAAAGCAGAAAAAGCAAGTTTTACTGTCAATACCGATGAGAATTTCGTCTATGCCGACGGCACCAACGGATGGCATACGCTCTGCCTGCCGTTCAGCGGGAATTTCTATGCTGGCGATGAGCCGATAACACCATTCAAAAACAATGAGGACACAAACGGTACATTCTGGCTGAAGACATTCTCTGGAGAGGCAGACAGCGATGTCTTAGGCTTTGACTATGCTACATCTGTGGAAGCGGGCAAGCCATATATCTATACTATCCCAGGAGACAAATGGGGCAAAGAGCACAGTATGACAGGCAAGCAAATAAGCGTCAGGGCAACAAATACCACTGTGAGCATGACTTTGAATAATACAACAGGTGCCGCGTATAGCTTTGAAGGCTCTCTGACCAATAGCAGCATAGACAACAGCTATGTGTTAAACACCGACGGCAACGCTTTTGAGCTACAGCAAAGCAGCATAGAGATACAGCCGTTCAGTGCAGTAATAAAAGCGACAGCCGAGCAGTCTGATGCACCGAAGAAAAGTCTCTACATAACAAGCGGCAGCGCCACCGACATCCATAATGTGACACCGGAAACGGAAGTAAAAGGCAGTACGCTCTACAACCTGAAAGGACAACGGGTATCTAAACCTGTTAAGGGAACAATATACATTAAGGACGGAAAGAAATATATGTATTAAAAGAAACCGCAAAACAGCGTTTATCAAAATTTCAAATAACTAAGAAATCACTCAAAAAACGGCTCAGGCGCAGAAGTCTGCGGCTGAGCCACAAAACAAAAATCACTATGAAAAAGAAATATATCAAACCAGCCATCAAGGTGATAAAGGCTGAATGTAATCTGTTAGCAGGCAGTAATTTTAGGGGAGATTCACAAAACAATCCACATTTAGCACCACAATATGATGACTTAGAAAATGATGATTGGTGACGATTGCACTTGATTATTAAGAGGCAGGAGGTGAGGTAGGAGTGTTAGGAAGAGTAAGAAAAGTAGGAAAAGTAGGAAGAGTAGGAGTATTAAGAATTCTGAGCCCCATCATTCTTTTCATTCATATCATTCTTACTATTCCTACCATTCATATCATTCCTACCGCTCATACCATTCCTACCACTCTTACCATTCCTGCTATTCCTGTCATTATCCCTTTCCACCAAATACTCATCATATCTCCCATTTCGGTATGCAATTCTGGCACGCGTCATTTGTTCGCGTATTCCGCCCTCTGCCAAGAAACGTTTTTGCTGTGATTCCATCATTCGCCGCAAGAGATACTGGGCTTGGTTGATAAGTGTTATTGCCAGATTGCATAATTCCTCAGGATTCAAGCGAGGCAGCAACTTCTCAAACTCTGACGCGAACTGTGGAGTGCGTGTATAGGCACGCATCCGCTTCAGGCGTTCAGGGTTATTGTCTGTCCATAACGGTAAATGATGGAAATTGAGATAGTCGAGATAATCGTCAAGCAGTTCTCCAAGACTTGCCCGCGCCACATTGGTGAGCTTTATTTCCGTCTCCATTGAAGTAAGTCCAGCCTCACTTCCCTCAACAATATTCTGCTTGCATGAACGTGCGGCTTGCTGCATCTGGTCGGTTGTTCGCGATTTATTGGAAACATACCTATCAACAAAATACTCGGTTAATACCGATACCATATTTGCAACCTTATAGACTAAAAGGTTGCGCACATCACCGTTATTTTTCAGAAACCCGTCCATCATTATTTTCCTATTATTTTTTGCGTAAGGCTTTAAAGATACTCAAAGCATTTTCACTTCCAATTCTGCAAAAGTACAAAATAAATATGACAATCCACAAACTTTATACTTTTATTTTAAATTTTACGAGAAAATATCTTGTATTGCATATGTAGGAAAGGTAGGAAGGATAAGAATTGTAGGAATTCCTACCCTTTCTAATTATCCTACCCCTCCTACTTTTCCTAATCTTCCTAACCAAACAAAAAAGGAGTCCATAGCATTTCTGCTCTGGACTCCTCGTCTTAAAAGAAGGCGGCCTCCTACTCTCCCACATTGCATTGCAGTACCATCGGCGCAATAACCACCCAATTATGGGGTTACCTCTTCCATAAATGAGAATTTAGAGGCGATAGCGAAGCAACTTTATGATTACTGGTTCGTGCAGTTTGATTTTCCGAATGAGGAGGGCAAACCATATAAGTCAAGCGGTGGCGAAATGATTTGGAATGAGAAACTGAAAAGGGAGATACCTAAGGGGTGGCAGGCTTCAAATGTTTGTAATATAGCAGATATTCTCAGTGGGGGTACACCAAGTAAACAAGAGCCAACGTTTTGGAATAATGGAACTATTCCGTTCTTCGGACCAACAGATTACGGTGGTTCTATATTCCAAATTGAAACCACTGAAAATATTACAGCAAAAGGATTGTCTCGATGTGCGTCTTCTCTTTTTGATGTCGGAACAATTATAATAACAGCAAGAGGCTCTATTGGGAAAATGGTTATAGTCGGGACACCTATGGCTATGAATCAATCATGCTATGCGCTAAAATCAAAGAATAATGAATTTGAGTATTTGTTTTTTCTTACCGCACAACTAATAGAATGTTTGAAAGCAAAAGGTAGCGGCTCCACCTTTAAGTCAATTATTAGCTCAGACATTGAACAATCCACTTTGTGTATTGCACCACAATCGTTCATAACTCAATTTGGACATGTTGTAAAGCCAATTTTTGAGAAGATAAAAGATAATTCTTTTGAAATTGCTACTCTTACTAAGCAGCGTGACGAACTCCTGCCGCTTTTGATGAACGGTCAAGTATCGGTAAATTCTGATTTATCGTACGATTAAGGCTAATTTTTTTATCTATCGCAGAGAAAATTTTGCCTATAGCCTTTTGCTCTTTGAATGGAATAAGTGGAACGGGGAAAGCATTTAGTGTTTCTATAGACAAAGCATACCGTTGTCCACTTCCAGAAGCATTGCAGGCAAAATATTTCTTTGCATAGTCAATATGCAAGAGTGCATTTAAGTATGCTCCATCCAGAATATTATCTTTAGGGGTAATCAATGCGCAATGATACCCCAAAATGGTATTGTCGAAATTGTCCGCAATGTATGTAGAAATACCGATATCATAGCGAGTCTCACTGTCTTTTGTTAATGCTACCTGCCCCTTTCTGAGACAAAACTTCTCAATCTCATTGATTTTGGCTGTTGCAGGCATAAATTCATCTAATTGAGTTTTTGTTATTGCCCAATTGTAATAAACATCAGTAAAATTACAAAGAAGAACTTGTTTCTCACCCTCTTTGCTCTTCTTGTCTACACCGCTGATTTCAACGGTTGCGATTTCTGACAATTTACAAATTGTATTTTGTATAACGCATGATTTCATATTATCTTGATGGCAGTTTGGAAGAGGTTTTCTCTATTTTCTTGTCGTCAGAGGCGACTCTACGCTCTACCTTCTTGATATCCTCAGCAGCAGGCAGTTCTTCAGGACGAATTCCTCTCTGACCGAGCATGTTTCGCACACTAACGTTGTTTTGCACATGTTCCCGTGTAATTGAAGTTTCTCCATAAAGATCTTTCTGCTCAACATTATAGTTTGTCATTTCTGTTGCTAAATTCTTTGCTGCAATGGTGAGTGTTGGCAGAAAATCAGCTAATGGACGATTGGACTTAATACCCAATCTTCGTTTCATATCTTCCGTAGTATGACCTCCAAAAAGAGCATTGTCACCTTTCGAGCGTATGCGACCATATCCTTTGTCGTCAACACCTCTCTGGTAAATATTTTGAGAGAGTTGTTTTTCTGAAGCACGTAAACGGTCACGTGTTTCGAGTCTCGAAATTTCCTGTAAGCGTTCAGCGATTATCTCTGCACGTCGTGTTTGAACAGCAAAATATCCTTGTGCAAAAGCAACCTCCTCTTTCTTTGGGTCGCCATTTTGTGCAATTAAATAACATGCATATCGAGTAAGCATGAAATCAATGACCTCACGTTGTGAGCCGCTACCAAGAGATACCATTTTCGTGACCTCACGAAAATGGTCATCAACATTGACATTCTGCTGTTTGCAGGATTCTACGGCTCGACCAATAGCAACCTGAAAGTTTTCCCAACGAGCATATCCTAACACTTTTTGCAAGTCACGTGCAAACCAAACTTCAATTTCTTGTTCCCCATCATCACTCTTTATAGTCTGACCGATGGTATCGAAATTGCTTTTATACTGATGTATTCTCTGCAAGTCCATATTTATATTACAATTATTTATTAATTTTATTTGTGGTTTGCAGTAATGGCATCTCTGAAAACGTGTTTCAATACCTTAACCCAAATTCTGGGCACAAAGTTACACAAAAAATCTGAGAATCATGCATTTTTGTTAGCTAATATACTTCTTGTGTGCCAATTTTACATTATTTTGATTAACAATGGCATAGTGGAGGGTTGTATCTATGCGAACATGACCAAGAAGACGTTGCATTTGCTCGATGGGCATACCCTTATCTATAGCCATTGTTGCAAGTGTGCGTCGGAACTTGTGGGGATGGACTTTAGCCATGGACAGTTGTTTGCCAAGTTTGCGAATACACACTTCAACACCGCTTATTGTCAGTCTGCTGTATGGTGCTTTGAGGGAAACAAATAATGCAGGATTGTTGTCACTGCGTTCTTCGAGGTATTGTTGCAAATGAAGTTTTGTCCGTGCGTTGAAATATACCATTCGCTCTTTGTTTCCCTTGCCAAACACTATACATTGCCTTTCGTGAAAATTTATATCGTCACGATTTAGTTTGACGAGTTCGCCTACACGGATACCTGTTGAAGCAAGGACATCAATCAATGCGAGGTCACGTTTGTTTTGACAGTTGTCTCTCAATTGTTCCAACTGTTCATCCGTCAATACTTCCTTTACAAGAGAGTCAGTCTTCACTTTGTGAATACGGCGGACGGGGCTTTTAGCAATATAATCCTCATCCTCAAGCCAAGAAACTGGAAAAAATACGGCGCATATTATCTATTGTCACCTTACTTGAAACATTTGTTTCTTGATAATCTGACAGATATGAGCGTATATCAGCGGTGGAAATATGAATGATTGCCAGTCCCAGTTTGTTTATTAGTTTCTCAATAGTGTTTCGATAGTATGTCAGAGTCTTATCAGAACAACCCTCTATCTTCTTGGCTGAAATAAATGCATAAAGAAGTTGATTGTTGTCTTGTAATGTCTGTTCTTTGCAATCTGCACACTCACTAATCTCTAAACTTTGTAACTCTTTGACTAAAACGGCTTTAAGCTGCGCTATCTGTCGGCAGTCCAAATTCATTTGCATGGCTGCAACTACATTTTGAATGATTTTCTCTTTCATCTTTTTTGATATTAATACTCTGTATATATAATATAACGGAGCATAAAAGAAAGATAAATCAGAATTTAGCGATTTAAAACGTTTGTTTTTTAATTAATGCCTCCAACAAAGCAAGTCCTTTAACTGTTAAGAGATACTTCTGACGTGAATGTCGGGGCTTATCAGGATATAATAAGGTGACATAACCTACCTTTATCGCTGGATTAAGATACAGATTCAGAAAATTATCTCTTCCTTTCAGCTGCATCTTTTCCATTATAGTCTTTACTGACAACTGCTCTTGACCGATTACTTTGGCTAAGCGCTCAATATTTGGACTTATTTTCACTTGTCCTGCGCTTGTCCTGTACTTGTCCTGCGCTTGTCCTGCGCTTGCTTTGGAAATATTAGGTTGTTCGCGCCATTCCCCTGTTGCATTAATATGGAGATAACGGTTACGGAGTTCCCAACCGTCACCCAATAATAGGTTTCGGAAGAACCTTTCCAGATAGACTGGCGTGTAATCAATACCCTTCTGGACATTCTTATAATTGGCTCGTACCAATGCGTTGCGGAAATACCAGGAATGATTGGCAAAAAGATTGTTGCTTACGTCAAATCCTATGGAACGTAAATATTGAATGGTAAATACAGCCGTTGTGCGGGTGTTCCCCTCACCAAATGCATGTATCTGCCAAAGATTGGAGACGAAACGTGTTATATGTTTTATAATTTCGTCTGATGACAATCCTACATAACTAAAATTCCGCTCCTGCTCCAGGTCATAGTCTATGGCACGGCGCAAATCCTCCCAGTTAAGATAATTAACAGTGTCACCGTCCAATAACCATTCCCTTTTTGTTATGTCATAATCTCGTATGCATCCTGCAAACTTAAATACTCCGTCAAATATTCTTCTATGTAAAGATACATATCCGTTTGTACTGAAGTCCAAAGTCCGTGTTGACAATATCTTTGTTATGTTTGCAGCAACGGTATCGGCCTCACGCGTTTCGTATTCCTCAGGCTCACGGTTGCTTTTTGACAGATAATAGCTTTTAATAAGTTCGCGTGCCTCATCTATCGTAATATCGCCCTCAATATGTTTACATGCCGTATCTTTCAGATAGTTAGATGTCTTTAATCCATCTACCGCCTGAAGTCCGATAGCCGTTTGCCATGCGTAAACCCTTTCCTGTTTGTCTGGCTCATTTTGTTTTATATATTGCTCAAAATCTGTCATAAGCAAAATAAACTATAATTTGGATATTCTCGATTTACTGTCTGCAAAGTTAATAAATATATTTGAAATTCAAGTTGTTTTATAAAAGAAATTATGTCAAAAAGCAATAATATCCATTCTAAGAAAAACTTAACACACATATATACAAACAAAAAAGGAGTCCAAAACATTTCTGCTCTGGACTCCTCGTCTTAAAAGAAGGCGGCCTCCTACTCTCCCACA
>ENA-OZFS01000255-OZFS01000255.1-human-gut-metagenome-genome-assembly--contig:-NODE-255-length-9692-cov-5.127944_pt1 | contig 9692 bp, 10 predicted proteins | sample MGYA00244623_ERZ653644 | MGnify/ENA primary metagenome ERZ653644 (study PRJEB26926, sample SAMN06165114) | human gut metagenome | biome: ENVO:00009003; feature: ENVO:2100002; material: ENVO:00002003... | reverse complement strand
GAGATGTGTATAAGAGACAGGTTCTGTACCATCTGAGAAAAATCCTGCATTTTCACTGTGCCTGCTTTTTGCTTCATACCAGAAGAACGATATGCCAACATTGCGGCACTGGAATATCCACTAATCTGCATAGCTGTAACCTCCTTTATATCAATATTTTCTACTATATTCAAATAACTAAGCCCTATTTATGCTTACTGTTTGCATTTAGATAAGTATTCATATTTCGCATATAAAACATCTGCAAATCATACCTTCCTAATTTATTCATATCCTGAATAACCTTTTCAAAGCTGGATATAAGGTCGCATCTGTCATTTAATCCCATACACCCGGTTTCTTGTGGAAAAGAACTGAGACTATTTCCCCTATCGACGTTATAATATGCCTCCAAAGCACTCATTTCAACATAAGAAGCATTTCTCAAATTAATATCATTAATGTTAATCTTTTCCTCAAATTCTTTTCCATTTTCGTCAACTCCTTTGGCTATCACTACAGGATTATCCTCTGTTGACTCTTCTGCGTATTTAATATAAAACGAAAGACCTGTTCCATTTCCACCTGAAAACAACATATCATCCGTCTTTAAATACACCTTCACTGATGTCTGAGAAAATGCCTCATTTTCGGCAGCATATGTTTTGCTATTGTTTTGCCGCTTTCCAAATATTTCCGGTGCACTTTGCACTCCCGAACCAACACGCATTTAACTACCTCCATTGATTTTATATTATTTCTACTGCTTTTTTATCGAATAAAATCACTTACTCTCCCAGTCCCATCTCGTCAAACGACCATATTACGCACACAAAGACCAGCATTACATAAATGAAATATATACCGCATGAAAACATACTATATTTTTATATCTACTGACTTCTTGCCACTTTCCACCGACTTTCTCGTAATGCCATCCAATGCGCCAACTGGTATTGGTTTACCAGCTTTCCATGTAGGATCAGCGGCTTTTGCTGCTTTTGCAAATGCCTGTCTATATTGATGTTCATATTGTTCCATTGTCCAGCCTGCTGATAAGCGGTCATCCTTATCCATTTTTCTGTATAAATTGTTATATACACTCTCCCTTTTGGTAGTATCACCATTTAAAGTACCGTTTTCATTTAAGAATTCTTTCTTTGCCAGTTCAAACATTTCTTCCCGGCTGCTCTCTGGAATAGAAATGATATGTTTATAACTGTTTCTGTTCTCATCCGTTACAGCAAGTCCTGTTAATCCGGTATTCGGATCAATCCAGTCTCCATTTTTGTCATACTGGCTCATCAGGTTCTTAATTGCCTGAACATTTGTAAACATTGCACCGTTTCCATTTTTCATCATCTCACTCAGTGCTGCTTTATACTTTTTACTGTTTGTGTCGATCCCTGCTGCTTTTAATTGTTTCTGTACAGAACTGCTGTTCATTTGGGACAACTGAATATTGTTGACTAAATTTGTTTTTGATGTTCCAAATGTCGTTTGAAATAAAAAACCGTAGTCCGTAATTCTTGACATAATCGAAGCCTCCTATCATTAAATTTTTTATATCTGTCATCCGCTTTATTTTTCTTTTTCTATCGACAACCCACTTCTAATATTTTACCTTTTCTGCACCAAGTACGATTTTTTTGCACGAAGTAAGACTTTTTACCAAAAAAGAGCACGAATGCTCTTTTTATGAATTGAGGAATAACTCAGCAATAAATTTATTTCCATCACTTTTCAATATTAAATTTCCATCATATTTTTTTACACTGCTCTGAACATTCAGCAGTCCTATTCCACCGCCTTTTCCTTTCGCTGATACCGGAAAACCATTTTTCCACTTTACCTCCCCGCAGTTATTTTCGATGCTGGCAGCTATCATTTTATGGTATGAGCCAATCTTAATCGAAATATATTTCTCTCCTTCCAGCTTCTCTGCTGCCTCAATCGCATTATCTAATAAATTTCCAAAAATAGTTGTAATGTCGATTGGTGCAAGGAAATTCAGATTCACATTATCCACCTTTATGGTTACTGAAATACCTTTTTCCCTCATAACGGATTCTTTATCGGTAAGAAGAATGTTTAATATTGGATTTTCTGTGTATTGAACCGGAATGAGCGGCTTTAACAGTTCTCTGATTTCCGCTGCATATTCTCCTGCCGTATTCCCCTGCTCTGCACCATATAATCCTTCGATTGCTTTAATATGCTTATTTACATCATGTAATATGTGGACGGTTTGATCATATTTTTTTGTCTGCGTCAAATAGTATTCGTATTGTACCTTTGCCTGTTGCTCTAAAGCGATGAGCTGCTTTTCATAATAGTTCTTTTCATCTGCCATTTTAACAAAATATAAAAGGTATAGATCTGCCAGAACAATACACCCCATATTGACTGCACATAAGTAATTTTCTTCTCCATTTTTAAAATTCTCTACAATTACACTCATGTTAATCAGACTGTATAGAAGTATAATTCCATACATGATGTACCGTGTCTTTGAATAAGGGACATCACTTTTTTTCACAAACCTGTTTATGAATGTGTAATACAAAAAAATAAGTATCACCTTTGAAAATGTTACCTCAAGGCAATAAAGCATCGTTTCATTCACATTTTTTATATCTGCTGCCTGCAAAATACATTGTAAAAGAATCACTCCTAATGATTCACAAACAGACATGCAAAATACCAATGCCTCACATTCAATGATACGTCTTAACGGTTTATCCATATCCTCATAATACAGAGCATATGCTATTATCCCCGTCAACACGCCCCAGACCACCAGATTTAATATGGAATGATTGAGCATATTGATACAGGTTGTAAAAATCACTGTGACAGTCTCGACCACAATATATACATATCTATTTTGACTGCTTCTTTCATACTTTCCATTCATAAACTGGAACAGTATGGTACTTATGATAAAACAGGAAAGAGCATTACATAATATCAGTAAAATCGTATTCATCGTTTCTCCTATGAATTTTTCTGCAAAAATTTATTTACTTCTTCTCTAAAATCGCTGCTTCTCTTTTGCGCAATCTGGAGTTCTTTTCCATTGTCCAGATAAATGTTAAAGCCTTTTATTTTTTCAATATGCCTTAAATTAACCAGATTTCCTCTACAATTCACAACAAAATCATATGGTTGCAGTTCTTCAACCAGTTTTTCAAAGATACAATCATACTCATATGTAATATCAGACAATGCTATCAGTACTTTTCTGGATCTTTTTATGTATTCAAAATATAAAATATCCCTCAGTTTCAGTTTGATCGACAGATACTCTTTTCCATTGCTGTCAGTCACTTTATAAAAATTCTTTTCTACTATGGCATCCGGCAGTTGATTCAGAAGTTCCAATATCTGCAATTCCAGTTTATCATATTCCAATGGTTTACATAGAAATGAAAATGCATGAACTTCGTTAATGACCTGCATACAATATTCTTCATAACTCGTAATATACACTAATTTCACATCCGGGAATTTTTCTTTCAATGTTCTCCCCAGTTTAATACCATTCAGTTCTTCCATCGAAATATCTAAAATTCCGATATCAATGTTGCTGATATTTTCAAGCATTTGACTTGCAGACACAAATTGCTCTATATGATAAGCAATCTGTTGGCTTGTAAAAATCTTATGCAGCATAGTCACTGCACACTCAAGATCTGCCATATCGTCATCACAGACAACAATTTCCAGCATAATACTCACCTTCTTCCTTAATTATATTATCGCACAGAAAATGTGCCATCAAATTGACAGCACATTTTCTCAATTATCTATATTTTTCTTTTATTGCGCATACCGATTTAATTATTCCAAAACCACCTAACATAACCAATAATGCACCTACTATCTGATAACAATGAATTGCTTCCGTTAGGATTTTTTGATATAAGGTTCCATCTATCCCATTGTTTTCACTTACAATTTTTGAAGCCATTTCCAGACCATATGGTACAGCATTGATTATTTCACTATAACCTATAATACACACAAAAACTAAACTAACAAACCATATTATTAAAAGCACTCTTTTCATTTTGTTTGCTACCATATTACCACTCTCTTTCCTCTTTTCTATGAATTTCTAAGCTTGCATATTCATTATCTTTCATTTTTCCGTTTTGCACAATATATGAAGCACGAAATACGATTTTTACGCACGAAATACGATTAAGAAATAAACAATCCGGTTAATATGTTTATCTGGCACCCCCTCTGGGAGTGACTGCATCTATCAAAAAAGAAGCCAGCAGTTTATCTACGCACTACTGACTTCCTATACTACTCATTTTATTTACTTCGCTGCGTCTCAGACAAGTTTTCCGCCTTTAAACGTAGCCTTTATACAACCTCTTTTATTTCTTAATATGCTTAAAAAGTTTCGTAACAAACAAGGCTTTCAAGCGCTTTTCTATCCTTTGAATGTCTGTCTGGTGATGCCTTTTCTGTGTCAGCATATCCCAACGCAATAATTGCTATTGGTTCAAGGTTACTTGGAATATTAAACTCATTTCTGATAATCTCAGGATCAAAATATGTAAGCCAACAAGAACTAAGTCCTAAATCCTCTGCTTCTAATACTATATGATCCGCAACTATTGTTGCGTCAACACTTACCATATCCTTTTTATCAAACGGACGCACAAAAACATCTGAATGATCCCCACATACAATGATAGCCAACGGGGCGCCATGATAATTTACTCCTTTAGACAATTTTTCTTTTGCTTCTTGGCTACTAATTACTAACAGTCTCTGCGACTGAGCATTTGCTGCTGTTGGAGCAATTCTGGCAGCCTCCAGAATTTTGTCCAATTTTTCCTTTTCAATCTCATCAGTTTTATACTTTCTTACAGAACATCTCTGTTTTGCTAAAGATAAAAACTCCATAAAAATATTCCTCACTTTCATTTTTAATACATTTTTGTTGTGTCTGCTCAACAAGTACGCTATAATGCTATCACAGTATTTCTTTTTTACAAGTACGCACTTTTAAGTGCCATACTACCCAAAATGATACTATTGAATCAAATCTCAGGAGGTTATAATAATGAAACAATGCCAATCTTTCCAATGTCCAGTAGAAGCAACCCTTCAGCTTATTGGTGGTAAATATAAGTCCCTTATCCTATGGCATCTCATTGGAAAAACACTTAGATTTAATGAATTAGGAAAGCTCATTAAATCTGCAACTCCCAAAATGCTTACCCAGCAACTTAGAGAATTAGAAAATGACGGACTAATCAACAGAGTCGTTTATCCTGTAGTTCCTCCCAAAACCGAATACTCATTAACACCTTTTGGTGAAAGCATCATTCCTGTTTTGGAAGCTATGTGTAATTGGGGAAATTCCTACTTAGAAGGAACTGCTACATGTGTCAATTCTTGTTCTTCTATATAAATATCGTCTTTCTACCTATTATTATACTTTCATTGTCTTTGCCAATGATGTAAGTAACGCTGCCATCTCCGGATTTCCCAGTACCTTCATCAACAGTTCTGCATCCACTCCATCCGGCACCGTGATCGTACTGTTGCCTTCATCCTGATTTTTCATCTGTGGATTGAGATTTTCCTTATTATAAAAGGCATTCTCCATAAGCTCCGCATTCTTCCTTCGGTCTTCATCGAGGATATGTCCATACACTTCCGTTACCATGTCCGCCTGTGCATGGCCGGAATCTCCCTGGACTGCTTTAATATCTCCGCCACTAAGTTTCAGCTTGTAGGTGACACTGGTATGACGCAGGCTGTGAAACACTACATCAGGCAGTCCCAGCTCATCTATGATATCCTGCATCTTCGTTCTCAGATAGCTGTCTCCTATGGGAAGCCCAAAAGTTGTTGCCATGACCAGATTATAATTCTGGTACTCATTCCCCAGTGCTTCAATGATTTCTTCCTGATCCTTTTTCAGTTCGATCAGACATTGTGCCACAGATTTCGGAATGAACACCTTTCGCTTGCTGCTATCAGTCTTTGGTGATTTTAACACCCTGACCGTTTTATTATTTTTCTTCTGACTTGGAAATATCAGTATGATATCCTTGGAATTCAGCTCTTCCACTGCCTGTTTCGATACACGCTCTACTTCCTTATTGATATAAACATATGCCCGGTTGGCAGCAATCGCCTCCTCTGAAATATCCATTGCATCCCAGGTCAGCCCCAGCACTTCCCCAATTCTAAGTGTTGCCGTAAATGCAAGATGAAATGCTATTTTGAGCATTTTATTATCACAGGCTTCCAATGCCTGCATAAGCATCTCTGCTGTCCAGATCTCACGCTCCTGCTTCTTTGCTTTCGGAACGGTTGCATCCACAGCCGGATTCTTTTCCATCATATCCCACTTTACTGCCTGACGGAAACAGCTCCTTAATACCTTATGTATCTCATTTACTGTACTTTCCGTGATTGTTCCTGTCCCATCCGGATTCTTCGTACTCTTCACTGCCGGCATTTTAAGAAGATCCTTATAATACTTCTCCATAAAATGCGTGTTGATGCTTGTCAGTTTGGTATCTCCGATTGTAGGAAGAATATAATTATTTATCAGAGCAACATTACCGGAGTAAGTAGCAACCCCCCATTTGTCATGTCCATATATCTGCACATACTCTTCAACCAATTCTTTTATGGTAGTACACTGTGGGACTTCAAATTTTCCGATAGACTGCTTGTACTCGATTTCCTTTTTTCGTTTTTCTGCTTCTTTCTGTGTGGCAAAAGTTTCAGATGTTGTATGTTCTTCCCCATTATCATCCAGAATTTTATATACCACAGAATATGTCTTTCCCCGATGTCTGATAAATGCCATGTCACATCACCCCTTCCCTGTTTTTCTCCAGCCATTTCAGGAACTGCTGCCTGTGAACCCTCAGAACCTTTCCGGCTCCGACACACTGGAATTCTCCTGACTGCATCCATTTGGTAACTGTCGATACATTCACTCCTGCCAGTTCTGCTGCATCCTGTCTGGATATGTATTCTTTTACCATCAAAGACAGCGTCTCTTTTTCCTGTAATCCCCGGCTCTCCTTCTTTTTATCCTCATCATCCGTGATGTGATATACATTTTGAGCATTAAGGAATAGCTGAAAACTCTTCCTGGTAATCCACCTTTTATTATTACAAATAGTAGAATCCAGAAGTCTTCCGATCTCTTCGCTTCTTGCAATCTTTGCCAGCTTTTCCCGTGAGATTCCAAGCAGATCCGCCGCATCCTGCAAACAGATGTAATCTTTCTCCAGTTCCTCTGCTGTTGGAATATGTGTGACCTTGCGGTATATATCCTGATTTGCATACCACTTTTCAAATATATCAATCGGAATGCGTCTCACAAAATCCACTGTAATATACTCCAGCTTTTCATTTTTCCAGATACAATCAATAATGATGAAATCATAAAATTCTCTCAGCTTATCTACCATAGATCTTAGAATCAGTTCCCTGCTCATGGCATTTACCAATGACACCTCAATCGCTGATAATTCAATGTTGGCCGGTATAAGATCTGCACCTTCCTTATGATGCAGGATTGTCTTTTCTATATTCAGTTTTTCATCATTCACAATGTTCATCATCAATGTTGCCAGAGAATACTCCATTTCATCCGGCTCCTCATATCCCATGCTGATTGTAAGACTTCCCTGTGGATCTGCGTCTATCAGAAGCACTTTCTTTCCTTCCTGTGCCAACCCTATTCCAAGATTTACACATGATACTGTTTTACCTACTCCGCCTTTTTGATTTGATACTGCTATTACTCTGCACATAATCTGTTCCTCCTTTATTCATCCCAATATTTGTTCATATTTAATTTCAACATTTCCAAAATTTCACGCCTCATCTGCTCTGCCGTATAACTGACAGGGAAAAATCTGTGAAGCTGTTCCGTTTTGAATACTACACGGTCTATCTCTTTTTGCTTAATTTCACTTAGAATATCTTCCATATCCCTTACTGTAAGTTTCCCATCCACGCTCAATTTCTTTATGCGGAGTGCCTGGGAAAGTGATGGTGTGCACTGTGCAAATTCCATTGCATCCAGCATTTCCTTTTGCTCCTTCTTTTTCAGAAATGACAACTGAACTGCCGGAGTAAATCCCATGCTTCCGTCATCCACTTTTTCAAGCATTTCAGGAATAAGTTCTGTGATTTTGATATACCTCTGAACCTGCTTGGGGCTGTCCCCACATTCCTCTCCAATCAGCTCAATACTTTTCTTTCCCAAATTATGGTCTACCTGACCACATTTTCTTCTTCCTGCCTTCCTTTTGATTGCTTCATACTTCATTTTGTATGCAAATGCTTTTTCACTCGGACTGATCATTTCCCGTTGTAAATTTGAATCAACCATAGATACAACCGCTTCATCGTCTTTTAATACTCGAATGATCACAGGTACCTTACGATAACCGATCTTTTCAGCTGCAAATTTTCTTCTGTGACCGGATATGATTTCATAAGTTCCATCCTGCCTCGGTCTGACTATCAGAGGATTTAATATTCCATACTTCTTAATGCTCTCCTGCAATTCAATCATCTGACTGTCCGCCTGAACCTTGAATGGATGGTTTACAAATCCCCGAAGTCTTTCCAGCTCAATCTCTACAACTCTTTCATCCTGATCCAGCAATTCCTTCTTTTCTTCCATAGGCAACTTCCTTTCTCTGAACGCAAAAAAGCCCGTCCAGAATAGATTGTATTTATCTAATCTGAACGGACTCTTCCGACAGGCCTGATATCACAGACAAGAATATAGTGTTTTGTTTCACTGCTTTTCCTAATTTTACACCCTAAAACTCATCCTACACTGTAGTTAATCCCTCTGGGTGACGGCTAGGAAAGTGTGAATTGGTGACAAGCATCCATCCCCGCTGACAAAATCAGTATTTTCAGCCTTGTTTCGCTGACAAATTTGTCACTGAAATTACAATTCTGCATGAAAAAAGCGGCAATGAAACTATCTTCATTACCGCTAAAAATGAGCGTCTCCTATAGGAATCGAACCTACAATAGAGTCTTAGGAGGACCCCGTTATATCCATTTAACTAAGGAGACAAATGCCGTATTTTCGGGCTTTTCAGCTCTTTTGGCTCCGGCTGCCATATCTATGAATTCAATCACTCTTGTGATGAATTTCCATTGTATCTTATTTTGACATTCAGGTCAATCCCTGTTGGAATCGAACTCTGACTTATCACTTCTCAACTTCCATAAGTCTCAACCATGATTGAACCTTAGGAGGCGCTTGTTATATCCGTTTAACTATGAGAACCTTCCGGCTCAAAAGAGCCTTTATTATTTTATATGTATTTGTCACATTTGTCAAATATATTTAGATGAGGACTTCGCCCTGCAGCCATACAACACCCTTGAACCTTCTGCCTACAGCCGGTTCGCCGACAAGGTCCGCCTCGTTGATCGCCATGTCAAATACGATGTCATTGCAAATGAGCTTGAGAATCCATATCTTCTCATCAGTGATTACATTGGTCTGATTATCGACCTCCAGAATCTCACCTATAACCGAGTACTGGTCGCACTCAACACCACATGGCATAAATGAAGTATCCACAATTGAAAGAACATCTTCATTCATAATTCTTCTTGATATCGCTGTATACTGTCTCTTATACACATCTCCGAGCCCACGAGACCCTAAGACATCTCGT
>ENA-OZFS01000249-OZFS01000249.1-human-gut-metagenome-genome-assembly--contig:-NODE-249-length-9770-cov-4.216058_pt1 | contig 9770 bp, 8 predicted proteins | sample MGYA00244623_ERZ653644 | MGnify/ENA primary metagenome ERZ653644 (study PRJEB26926, sample SAMN06165114) | human gut metagenome | biome: ENVO:00009003; feature: ENVO:2100002; material: ENVO:00002003... | reverse complement strand
TACGAGATGTCTTAGGGTCTCGTGGGCTCGGAGATGTGTATAAGAGACAGTGATGCAGGTGCTCTGGTTGGAGCGCGCAAACTTGATGAGCTTGTAGGTGTGGGTCTCGTGCAGCTCGTCCTCGATGACGATCTGGTCGGAGGAAACCTTCTTGACGTAGCCGTCCTCGCGGGCGCGCAGGCACACCCCGGAATCCTTGCCCGCCTTGTACTCGATGCCGGTCGCAACATAAGCGGCTTCCGGACGGAGCAGCGGAACAGCCTGACGCTGCATGTTCGAGCCCATCAGGGCGCGGGTTGCGTCGTCGTTTTCCAGGAAGGGAATCATGCCCGTCGCGATGGAAACGACCTGACGCGGCGACACGTCGATGAAGTCAACCTGATCGCCCGGAACCTGCACATATTCGGTCACTTCGCGGACGGTAATCATGTCGTTGACGAAGCAGTTGTTCTCATCCAGCGGCTCGGTGGCCGTCGCAATGCGGTACAGGTCTTCTTCGTCAGCCGTCATGTAGACGTGCTCGTTGGTGACACGGCGATGCTCCTTGTCCACGCGGCGGTACGGCGCTTCAATAAAGCCGTACTCGTTGATGCGGGCATAGGTCGCCAGAGAGCCGATCAGACCGATGTTCGGGCCTTCAGGCGTTTCAATCGGGCAGATGCGGGAGTAGTGGGAATAGTGTACGTCGCGAACCTCGAAGGAGGCGCGGTCACGGTTCAGACCGCCGGGACCCAGAGCGGACAAACGGCGCTTGTGGGTCAATTCAGCCAGCGGGTTGTTCTGGTCCATGAACTGCGACAGCTGGGAGGAACCGAAGAATTCCTTAATCGCCGCCGTCACGGGACGGATGGAAATCAGGGAATCGGGCTGATAGTCGGTCGAGCCGTCCTGCGCGCTCATGCGCTCGCGGACGTTGCGCTCCATGCGGCTCAGACCGGTGCGGAACTGATTCTGCAGCAGTTCGCCGACACTGCGCAGGCGGCGGTTGCCGAGGTGGTCAATGTCGTCCGTCGTGCCGATGCCGTAGGGCAGACCCAGCAGATAGCTGATGGAGGCCACCATGTCGTCATCGGTGATGTGCTTGGGCACAAGGTGCTGCACGTTGTCCGCAATCACCTGCTTGAGCTGCTCTTCTTCCACATCCTCGCCCAAGCCGTCGATAATCGCCTTCAAAGTGGGCAGGTGCACCATTTCGAGGATGCCGACTTCCTTGGGGTCAAAGGGCAGATACTCCGCCGCATCCACGAAGTTGTTGCCGATGACGATGCGCTTTTCGCCTTCGCAGTCCACCACAACGCGGTTGACGCCGGCGTTCTGCACACGGCGCGCGGTTTCAAGGTCAATCACCTGACCCGCGCGGAACATCACTTCGCCCGTACGGGGGTCAATAATGTCCTCAGCGATGATATGCTTGTTGATGCGGGTGGCAATGGAAAGCTTCTTATTGAACTTGTAGCGGCCTACGCGCATGACGTCGTAGCGCTTGGGATCGTAGAACAGCGACTTGAACATGTTCGTCGCGCTCTCGACGGATTCGGGCTCGTCCGGCTTCTGCTTCTTGTAGATAATCAGCAGCGCCTGTTCACGCAGGGTGCGCACCGCGCCGCCGCGATCCTTGCTTGCTTCCGCCACGGTGGTGTCCTTTGCCATCGTCGCTTCCAGCCGCTTGTCGTTGCCCAGCAGATTGCGGATGTCGTCGTCCGTTTCGTAGCCCAGCGCGCGCAGAAGCGTGGTCAGGCAGAGCTTGCGGGCGCGGTCAAGGCGAACCCAGATGATGTCATTGGAGTCCGTCTCGTATTCCAGCCACGCGCCGCGGTTGGGGATAATCTGGCTGGAGTAGAGCGGCACACCCGCTTTGTCCAGCGTGCGGGTATAATAGCAGCCCGGCGAACGAACCAGCTGGGAGACGATGACACGGTCAGCACCGTTGATGACGAACGTACCGTTTTCCGTCATCAGGGGGAAATCGCCCATGTAGACATCGGTTTCCTTGATTTCGGAAGTCTCGCTGTCGTACAGGTGGACGTGAATGTTCAGCGGCGCGGCGTAGGTCATATCCCGCTCGCGGCAGCGCTCCACGGAGTTCTTCGGCTCACCCAGAGAATAATCCGTGAAGGTCAATTCCAGATTGCCGTTGTAGTTGGTGATGGGCGAGGCGTCTGCCAGAACCTCTTTCAGGTCGGTTTCGAGGAACCGCTGATACGACCTCTTCTGCACCTCGATCAGATCCGGCATTTCCAGACCTTCGTTGATGCGGGAGAAGCTCATGCGTTTCCGGAGCTTACCCATTGCAACCTCATGCGCCATGATGTATGATCACCCCTTCATCAGTCAAAACCAGCATCCTCTGCTTGGTGAAAACGTGCGTTTTTTCGCCGCTTTGCAGGAATTTTGGTGAAAAAGCGCGAAAATGTATGGCAGTCGAAAATTCCCGCTTGCATTTTTCCGCGTTTCCGTGTACAATACAAGCGCAGGAAAAATCAACAGTATGCAAAGATACTGATGCAATTTAAAATTCTAACATACATATCCCGGAATGTCAAGGGGGAAGTGCACTCTTTTTTGCTGGGAATGTATGGAAATACGACACTGGAGGTATGAAATGATGGCGTGGTGGAAACGATTCGGCAGGCGTGCGGCGACACTTCTGCTGACGGTGCTGATGCTGCTGGGGACGGCGGCGGGCGAGGGTACGGACAAGACGGTCATCAACCGTATCAACGCGCCGGATGTATCGGCGGATTTTGCCTTTGCGGCGGACGCTGACCTGCTGGAAATCATCTTCCCGCAGATTCTGGACTGCGACGCGGCGTTTCTGCGCTGCGGCGGCGAGACGATGCTCATCGACTGCGCGACATCTGGACAGGCGCGGCGCATCCTGAACATGTTCAAGCAGCTGGGCATCACCCATGTGGACAAAATCGTCAACACCCACCCGCACGCCGACCACATCGGCGGATTTGCGGAGTTAATTAAGGAAATTACTGTGGATGAACTGTGGCTCTGCTTCCCAGCGGAGGAGACAGTGCACTGCGCAAACGCGATAAAGGCGGCGGAGCGTGCGGGTGTGACGGTGCGGATGTTCGGCGACGGCGACACGCTGACGCTTGGCACGGCGACGATGCAGGTGTGGATGCTGGACAAGCCGGAGTACACCCGCCTCAACGACCGCTCGGCGCAAATCATGCTGACGTTTGGGCAGCGGAAGATGCTCTTTGCCGCCGATTTGGAGCAGAAGGGGCAGAATGGGCTGATTGCGAAAGTCGGCGCGGAGATGCTCAAGGCGGATGTGCTGAAGTACCCGCACCATGGCCTGCAGGCGCTGACACCGGAGTACCGTGCGGCGGTTTCGCCGGAACTGGCGATTGTGACCTGCAATCAGCGCGAGACGGAAGGCAAGAAGTATATCCGGCGGACGGCACTTGATACGGTCTGGACAGTGCCGGGATTCATTCACCTGACGACGGACGGCGAGATGTGGGTGTGCGACCGCATTGTGTCGGACGTGAAATATTGACGCATATTATAATGGAAGCGATTCGGCGAGACAGTCGGCATTTTTTGACGGAATCAGCCGAGTCGGCGGAAAAACGACTCTCCCAAAAGGCGGCGCAGGCTGCCTTTTTTCTTTTGGGAAGCGTGTTCTGCGGGAGAAGGTCAACGTGTGCCGCTCGTTTGGGGGAATGAACAGGAAAGCGCTTTCATGGTGAACCGAGGAAAGAAAAATCAGCGGATGCTGTGCACTTGTCCCCTCCCGAAAACGTGTTCATGAATATGGAACTTAAAATCGCAAAAAACGTTGCAAAAACAGGGTTTGAGGCGCGAAAACCAGTTGACAAGCCGAGGTGAAAATGCTACAATATACGAGTTGAGCGCTTGCTGCGGCAAAGTGTGTCTTTTCGGTGCGCTTTTCTGCCGGCATTGAGCGGTCAGCCGAGAACAGCAACAGGAGGGATTTCAGCGTGGAAGACCTGAAAAATTCTGTCTCAAAAGCAGTTGGAACCAAGGCGGTCATGCGTGCGCTGAAAGCCGGTTCCGCCCAGCGGGTGTACGTCGCCCGCGACATCGACACCTTCCTTTACCAGAAGGTGACCCGCGCCTGCGAGGATGCGGGCGTGCCGATTCGCCGCGTGGATGAAACGAAGGCGCTCGGTGCGGCGTGCGGGCTGGACATTCCCTGTGCCGCTGCGGCGATCCTCAAGTAAGCCTCATTCTATTCCATTCGCCAAACAGTTTCCGAGGGTTGCGGAACTTTTGGACATAAATTTGGAGGTGCTCTCATGCCCACGATCAATCAGCTGGTTCGCAAGGGCCGCGAGAAGACGACGAACAAGTCTACCGCGCCCATTCTTCAGGGCTGCCCTCAGAAGCGCGGCGTTTGCCTGAGCGTCAAGACGATGACGCCCAAGAAGCCGAACTCCGCTCTTCGTAAGATTGCCCGTATTCGTCTGACGAACTCCATCGAAGGTACCTGCTACATCCCCGGCATCGGCCACAACCTGCAGGAGCATAGCGTTGTGCTGATCCGCGGCGGCCGCGTTCGCGACCTGCCTGGCGTTCGTTATCACATCATCCGTGGCGCGCTGGATACCGCCGGTGTGGCCAAGCGGATGCAGGCTCGTTCCCTCTATGGCGCAAAGCGCCCGAAGAAGTAAGCATCCGCCTGCTTCACAACATCCCTTTTGCAGCCTTCGGTCAGCCGGAGAACCGCTTTTGACGCACCAGCGCCTGCCTGTGGAACAGGGAAGACGCCCGCGCAGAAGCCGGATGCGGCTGGGTCGGCCTGAATCGTGACCGATGACGCGCGATGCTGACGCGCATTCCGACTGGGAGAGGATGACCCACATCCGGGGATGCTTCCGCAATCCACACTTTACGACTGACTATCACGTCTAATTGGAGGTATTTACTATGCCCCGTCGCGGTTTTGTACCCAAGCGCGAGGTGCTGCCGGATCCCGTACACGGGACCACGGTTGTGACCAAGCTCATCAATCAGATCATGCTCGACGGCAAGCGTGGCGTCGCTCAGAACGTGTGCTACGAAGCCTTCGATACCATCAAGGAAAAGACCGGCAAGGATGCCAACGAAGTGTTCCAGGCTGCTCTGGCCAACGTTGCGCCCTCTCTGGAGGTCAAGGCTCGCCGTGTTGGCGGCGCGACCTATCAGGTCCCGATTGAGATCCGTCCGGAACGCCGTCAGACGCTGGCCCTGCGCTGGCTGGTCATGTTCTCCCGCAAGCGCGGCGAGAAGACCATGGCGGAACGTCTTGCCGCTGAAATCATGGACGCTGCCAACAACACTGGCGCGGCTGTGAAGCGCAAGGAAGAAATGCACCGCATGGCCGAAGCGAACAAGGCTTTCGCCCACTATCGCTGGTAATGCGCCAACCTGCTGCCGCCGCATGAGCGCTTGATACGCCCGATGCCGCCGCAGCGCTGCTGAAAGGAGCAAACCATATGCCTCGCAGTCATCCCCTTGAGCGGGTGCGCAACATTGGTATCATGGCGCACATCGACGCCGGCAAGACGACCACCACGGAACGTATTCTGTTCTACACCGGTCGTGTGCACCGCATCGGTGAAACCCATGAGGGCTCTGCCACCATGGACTGGATGGTGCAGGAGCAGGAGCGTGGTATCACCATCACCTCCGCCGCCACCACCTGCCGCTGGCGCGACCCCCGCGACCCCAACAACAAGGATCGCACCTATCGTATTAACATTATCGACACCCCCGGTCACGTTGACTTCACCGTTGAGGTTGAACGTTCCCTGCGCGTGCTGGACGGCGCTGTGTGCGTCTTCTGCGCCAAGGGCGGCGTTGAGCCCCAGTCCGAAACCGTGTGGAAGCAGGCCGAAACCTATCATGTTCCGCGCATGGCGTATGTGAACAAGATGGACATCACCGGCGCGAACTTCTTCCGCGTGGTGGACATGATGAAGGAGCGTCTGCACTCCAACGCAGTTCCGATTCAGCTGCCCATCGGCGCTGAAAATGATTTCCGCGGCATCATCGACCTTGTGAAGATGAAGGCGGAGGTCTACTACGACGATGAAGGCAAGGACGTCCGCGAGGAAGAAATTCCTGCCGACATGATGGAACTGGCGGAGAAGTATCACGCCGAAATGGTCGAGAAGGTCGCCGAGACCGACGAAGTGCTGATGGAAAAGTTCTTCGAGGGCGAGGAACTCACCCAGGAAGAAATCAAGGACGCCATCCGCAAGGCCACCATCAACTGCACCATGAACCCCGTCTGCTGCGGCACTTCTTACCGCAACAAGGGCGTGCAGCCGCTGCTGGACAACATCGTCGAGTACATGCCCAGCCCGCTGGACATCCCCGCCATCAAGGGTACTGACCCCCATGACCCCGAAAAGGAAATGGTTCGTCACCCCTCTGACAGCGAGCCGTTCTCCGCGCTGGCGTTCAAGATCATGGTTGACCCGTTCGTCGGCAAGCTGGCGTTCTTCCGTGTCTACTCCGGCACGCTGACCGCTGGCAGCTACGTCATGAACTCCACCAAGCAGAAGCGCGAGCGTATGAGCCGCATCATGATGATGCACGCGAATCACCGCGAAGAAGTGGACTGCATCTACACCGGCGAAATCGGCGGCGCTGTGGGTCTGAAGGACACCACCACCGGCGACACCCTGTGCGATGAAAACAACCAGATTATTCTGGAGTCCATGGAGTTCCCTGACCCGGTTATTGAAGTCGCTATCGAGCCCAAGACCAAGGCTGGTCAGGACAAGATGACCATGGCGCTGCTGCGTCTGGCGGAAGAAGACCCGACCTTCAAGACCTACACCAATCAGGAAACGGGCCAGACCATCATCGCCGGCATGGGCGAGCTCCATCTGGAGATCATCGTCGACCGTCTGCTGCGTGAGTTCAAGGTCGAGGCAAATGTCGGCGCACCTCAGGTCGCTTACCGTGAGACCATCCGCAAAGAGGCCAACCAGGAGACCAAGTACGCACGTCAGTCCGGTGGTAAGGGCCAGTACGGTCACGTCAAGATCCATGTCGAGCCCAACGAGTCCGGCAAGGGTTACGAGTTTGTCAACGCCCTCGTCGGCGGCGCGATCCCCAAGGAATACGTTCCCGCGATCGATGCCGGTATTCAGGGCGCCATGCTCTCCGGTGTTCTCGCCGGTTACCCGGTCGTCGACGTCAAGGTCACGCTGTACGATGGTTCTTGTCACGAGGTCGACTCCTCTGAAATGGCGTTCAAGATCGCCGGCTCCATGGCCTTCAAGGAGGCCTGCCAGAAGGCCGGCCCGACGCTCCTCGAGCCCATTATGAAGGTCGTCGTTACGGCGCCGGAAAGCTATATGGGCGACGTCATGGGCGATATCAATGCCCGCCGCGGCCAGATTGCCGGCACGGACATCCGCAACGGTGCGGCGATCGTCACGGCGAACGTGCCCCTGGCATCCATGTTCGGCTATGCGACCGACCTGCGCAGCAAAACGCAGGGCCGCGCGACCTACAGCATGGAGCCCAGCCACTTCGTAGAGCTGCCGAAGTCTCTTCAGGAGAAGATCATCCACGGCAGCAACTGACCTGCGCAACCGGCACAATGTGCCTTATAAGAAAGTAAGTCACAACATTATTTTAGAATTAGGAGGATATTCTAATGGCAAAGCAGATGTACAATAGAACCAAGCCCCATGTCAATATCGGCACCATCGGCCATATCGACCACGGCAAGACCACCCTGACCGCTGCGATCACCAAGGTCCTGTCCCTGGCTGACCCGAACAGCGCCGAGTTCGCTGCCTACGACCAGATCGATAAGGCTCCGGAAGAAAGAGAAAGAGGTATCACTATCTCTACAGCTCACGTTGAGTACGAGACAGAGAAGAGACATTATGCTCACGTTGACTGTCCAGGACATGCCGACTACGTTAAGAACATGATCACTGGTGCAGCTCAGATGGATGGTGCTATCCTTGTTGTTGCTGCTACTGATGGTGTTATGGCTCAGACAAAGGAGCATATCCTTCTTTCTCGTCAGGTAGGTGTACCTTACATCGTAGTATTCATGAACAAGACTGACCAGGTTGACGATCCTGAGCTCCTCGAGCTCGTAGAGATGGAGATCCGTGACCTCCTCAACGAGTATGAGTTCCCGGGCGATGATACACCAATCATCAAGGGTTCAGCTTACCTTGCTCTTACAAGCACATCTAAGGATCCTAACGCTCCTGAGTACAAGTGCATCCACGAGCTTATGGACGCTGTTGACGAGTATATTCCAACTCCTGACCGTAAGGCTGACCAGCCATTCCTTATGCCTGTTGAGGACGTATTCACAATCACAGGTCGTGGTACTGTTGCAACTGGTAGAGTAGAGCGTGGTGTTCTCCATCTCAACGAGGAAGTTGAGATCGTTGGTGTTAAGGAAGAGGTTCAGAAGACTACTGTAACAGGTATCGAGATGTTCCGTAAGCTTCTTGATGAGGCTCAGGCTGGTGATAACATCGGTGCTCTTCTTCGTGGTATCAAGAGAGAAGATATCGTAAGAGGTCAGGTTCTTTGTAAGCCAGGTTCAATCACATGTCATACAAAGTTCACAGCTCAGGTTTACGTTCTTACTAAGGACGAGGGTGGTCGTCATACACCATTCTTCAACAACTACCGTCCACAGTTCTACTTCAGAACAACTGACGTAACAGGTGTTTGTAACCTTCCAGCAGGTACAGAGATGTGCATGCCTGGTGATAACGTAGAAATGACAATCGAACTGATTCACCCAATCGCTATGAGCCAGGGTCTTACTTTCGCTATTCGTGAGGGTGGTAGAACAGTAGGTTCAGGAAGAGTTGCTACTATCATCGAGTAACTAACGCGTTAGCTTTGAGCTAAGTGCAATAAATACAAGAGAAAGCAGTCCGTCGTGCTTGCACGACAAGGGCTGCTTTTTCTTGTATTTACAGGCATTCAGCAAATGCCGTGATGAGCTCGTGCGAAGCACGGGCGAAATGCACTTAGCGAAAAATCAAGGCTTCCAGAGGTTTTCCTCTGGGAGCCTTTTTGACGTTACGGTGAACGATTATGAAATAAATCTTGAAAACTGTATTAACAACGAATATATTTGCAAACGAGGAGCCGGAGCAGACACTAACCAAGTATGGTATGCTCCGGGAGAGCTTTCTGAAAAATAATCATAAAGGCATTTACACAGGAAAGCTGCTGGCGGGTACATTAAAAGAGCACTGCCTCGATATACAGGAGCAGGCAGAAAATATGGTAGAATGTCTCACAAAACAGCTAGTGGCGGTAGAAGGTATTAGTGAAGATTTGAAAAGCTATAATCAGATGAAATGGGTACGCAGGATGAATTCGATAAGAAATAGGGTGGATGAAGTAGTTCTGACAGAGGTTGTATATAAGATATAATCGATTACCTATTCAAATCAGTAAGGCATACAAGATCCAAGGGTGGGATAATGAGTTTGGTTGAAAGGGGTGAGCTGGCATGGCACAGATTAATATGAAAAATCTAACAAAAGAAGCACGGATGACATATATATCCGCAGATTTTATTGAACGGACTGAGGAGCAATTACATGCTGCGGAGACAGAAATCAGGGAGAATGTGGATAAGATGAAAGATATGTCGCCAGTTGAACGGTTTCAGGTTGAACGGGGGATATATGATAAGTATACGATTGGTTAAATAGATACTGGAAACATTGTAAGCACCTCATAGCTGTTTTGTAACTGTCTCTTATACACATCTGACGCTGCCGACGAACTCTAGG
>ENA-OZFS01000244-OZFS01000244.1-human-gut-metagenome-genome-assembly--contig:-NODE-244-length-9877-cov-4.848402_pt1 | contig 9877 bp, 10 predicted proteins | sample MGYA00244623_ERZ653644 | MGnify/ENA primary metagenome ERZ653644 (study PRJEB26926, sample SAMN06165114) | human gut metagenome | biome: ENVO:00009003; feature: ENVO:2100002; material: ENVO:00002003... | reverse complement strand
GAGATGTCTTAGGGTCTCGTGGGCTCGGAGATGTGTATAAGAGACAGGGTTATCCATTGACCTTTCACCCTTACATAACAGGTCCCTCCCAAAGCGGAAGAAACCGCCGAGAGCATGGCAGGTGCGAGATACTCCACCTTGAAGTTCTCGTACCTTACCATATCAAGGATAATGGCCTGCACTTTCTCAGGGAAAGCGTCTAAAGGAAAACCTGTGTCTTTGATACCCTGTACCTCCGACATGACCTTGTTGCATATTTCCTGTGCGATACCCATGCTCATGCCTCCTTCCTTTTGCAGTAGTTGGTCACAGTGTCGTTCCTGCCGCCTGTCTGGATGCGGCGTATATCACTCATGGCATACATGTTCTTGTTCCCTACCTTGACGGGTATGAGATAGCCACGCTTTGCCCACATATTGAGCGTGCCGTCGCACACATTCAGGAGTTCTCTCACCTCACGTGTGTTGCAGTAGGTCTCCTCCTGGGGTTTCTGGCTCTCTATCTCTTGCCTGTATGCCATGATTGCCCGTTCGGCGATTCCCTCACCGAACATCTTGAGGTCTGCAGCAGTGACTTCTATCTTGACGTTCACGCCCTGCTCGACCAAGGATTCTATATTTACTGACATAATCATAATCTTTATGAGTTCTACTATGGCCATCACCTGAAATCCCTGATGCCTCCCTTCCGATGGCGCATAAAAAAGAGGCACCGCCAAACCTCGGGTAAGATTTGACGGTGCAAAATTACGCTGATTATGTAAGTAATTGAAAGAAAGTGTTTTGTCTTATTTGTCACGACAAAAATGACAATTTATGACAATGCAAAATGTTCAAAATCCACCTGTTTCGCGGATGAACACGTCGAAAGAAGTTCATTTATTCATCGTTTCTTTCTGTATCTTTGGTTGCTTGCTGTGGGATTCTACTCCACTTGTTTATTAGTGAGCCGGAGATGATAGTTGGTAACTAAGTCGGCTTGAACTTGGTTACTTTGCTTACCGACTTAGTTACTTTGAATTGAAATAGTAACCAAGTCTGTATCAAAAAAGTGTCTAAGTAAGCAAGTTCGGTCAGTGCTGCATACGACCGTATTCTGTCCAATAGGGTCTTAATGTGTCTTGAAGCCAACGCACCACCTCAGGAAACGACAGGGCACTATTGATAGTAGCCTTCCTCAGGAAAGCTGTCCATCGAACCTGCATCTGAGGATGGTCGGGGAAGTCTTCCCTGAAAAACATTGTGTCAGCATTATAGGGCGTGTGACGATTCTCAAAAGTATGGTTGATGGCATCCTGCAAAATGGCAGTGTCGTATTGGAATGATGTGAGCAGGTGGTGGATGTCATAGTAGTCTTTCATACGGCTGCTTTGGTCAGCCAAATCTATGATAGCATGCATCTTCTCTGCAATTACGGTTTCTGTGGAGTAAGCAAGGATGCTTGCTTCGGGCAGTCCCTCCAACAACAGAGGATAGTCCAATGAAACAGGATGCGGTGTCACTACATCACCAAATCCTACGTCCATCGTGAGCACTTGCGCGATTGTGTCCATTGTTACGGGAATGCTCAGACGGACACCATGGTAATCCTTGAACTCTGTGATGTTCTGGGTGACAATCTTGTCGCAGGCAAACTGTACACCATCCTCTTTGCAATCAACCGCACATATCTCGCGGAACGCCTCGGCTATGCGCTCTCCATCATTGCTGATGTGAGTGCCAAGAAAGTCTATGTCCAATGTGGGACGGGCGGCAAACCTCTCGTAGGCGTACATCAACGCACCGCCTTTCAGGTAGAAGTTATTACGATAACGTGTCTGGGAAATACGGTACAGCAGACGCTCCTGAAAGTATCTGGTCAGTATGGTCTGATAGAATACTTCCTCCTGCTTGGCTACATTGAGCAGCCTTGCCCTGATGGATTTTCCATAGTTTTTGATTTCACTCATAGCTTTAGTGCAATATTTTGTTCAAGGATTCTTCTTACTCTCAGTTTGTCGGCATAGTCAAAAAGCAGGGAAAGGTTTCTGCCGGGTAGTGCCAGATAGTTGTTTACCACTTCGGCACAAACATCCATGCCAACCTTGTTGCGGTATTTCACGGCATCACATACGCATCGTTCCTTATTGTATATATGGATGCGATAGCCGCTGACTATCTGTTCTTCTACACCTATGTCAAACATCGTGTCTGTGATGTGATGCAGTTCTACTTTGGGGAAGACAGGGAGCGTGACTTTCCTGCCTCTCTTCACGGCAATGTGGTATGCCTGTGGCAGCGAGGTGGTAAGTCCATGCACGTTCCATGCGGAGAAAAGGCATAGCACTCCATCCGGAACAATGGCTTCCACATCAATCATAGTGTCGGCCAACTGTTCGGCAGTGGCATACACCCCGCGTTTGATACGTATGGTATCACCGTCACGCACGCTGTCCAGCAGTTTGTAGTATGCTGCTCTTCCTTCTTCCTTTACCATTCCTGAGGAGGTAAAACTGTTGCTGTATCTCTTGCCTTCCATGCCTTTATACTTTAATTTTGTGTACAAAGTTACTACATTTGTTTCTAATTGTAGTCTGATTGTTCAGAAATATACTCATTAACCATGAAAAATTAACATATATTTGACAGTTTGGCGCCTCCAAATGGCTTTGTATCAGATAATCTTACCTATGTCGTTGCGAAGCTGTTCGAGTAACTTCTGGTTCGCATCGCTTTCAATGTACCGACACAATTGCTTCTTGTTATCCTTCTCCAACAGCTGTGTTTCTGTTCCAGCCAGTTTTCCGACGGCTTGTCTGAGGGAATGTTCGCTAAGGAGTTCACTGACATTGGGGAACTGTCTTGTCATGGCAGTGGCGTATTCCACTCCATTGAGAAGAGGCAGTCGGAGTGGCATTTCCTTCAGCACGAAATATGGCAGAGCTTGCAGTATGGCAGACTGATGGGTTATGACGTAACTATGGATGTAGGATATGACAGCCTCACCGCTGTCTGCTGGCAGATAGTCTATAAGAGGACATGCCTTGGACTTCTTCCGTCCTGGAGTCAGATTCTGTACGTTTTCCTTTGTTGCCTCCGGCAATGGGGTAACTTCCGTTTCGGCATCAATGTCCTTCATCGCATTCTGTAAAGCCCATTCGCAGGTTGTATCGTCTTTATTTGCTTTCTCCATCGCAAAATAGCGTTCCCAATCTTCCTTTGTCCGATAACCGCCCTTGATGCTGACGGCAATGATGCTTTTGTAAGCAAGCGAGCATTTCATCCTGTCGATACGCTCTATGTGTGGATTTGACATCTGTTTATCCAACATCGCCACCATGCTTTCGAAACTTTTTCCGTAAAACAGCCAACTAAGCAAAAGAGGAGCGGACAGCCTGACTTTCGTCTTTGGCTTCATGCCAATCATCCGTCTGGCTATGTTCATCCATCCGCACTTCTTCTCTGTGTCGGGAACTGCCACGGAAAACATTTCGTTAATCTTCTGTGGAAGGTTCTCTTTGGAGACCAGTATAAAAACGGAGTCAAATGTCTCATCCCCATCATCGCCCCATGTCAGCTCCCATTCCCTTGCGACATGTCGCATCTGACCGATGACAGCCTTGAATATCTGATAATAGAAGGTCTCGTCACAGTTTGTCATGATACGGGCAAACTCGTTATACTTTTCCCTATGTTCGTTCTTCCATTTGAGGATTCCTGCCTTGAAGGCCTCGAACTTTTCCCTGTTTTCTTTGTCCTTCATAATATGTCAGTCGAGCAGGTTTACAAGTTCTTTCTTCATTTCATCGTCTATCTTTCGGTAGCGGGCAAAGGCACGGCTTCCCTCGGAGTGTCCCGACATCGATGCTATCAAGTTGGGGTCTTTCACCTGCTTGTAGAGGTTGCCGATGAAAGTCTTGCGTGCCGTATGGCTTGTGGCGACTTCCCAAAGCGGACGTGCCTCATCATGTCTGGTCTTGGGATTCAGAGTCCGAACCATGCGGTCTATGCCCACGTGTCTGAGGATGCGTTTGATCATCTTGTTGTACATGGTCTGCGTGAACCGTGGCAGCAGGGCTTCATCAAGGTCGGTATAACGCGCAAGTATGTCCTTGGCTTTTTGGTTGAGAGGTACACGCACCGTGTTGGCGTGCTCATGCTTGGTCTTCTGGGGGATATACTCTATACACCCATCGACGAGGTTTGCCTTGGTCAGCGAGTTAAGGTCACTCACACGGCATCCTATCAGACACTGGAACATGAACACGTCACGATATACGGCATAGCACGGGGCAAGTCCGCTAAGGTCGGCATAATATACTTTGTCACGCTCCTCCAGGTTCAGGAAGAACGGATCGCCGTACATTGGCTGGGCTATCTGGTATTGGTCAAAGGGATTGTTCTTGGTCATACCCTTCTTGATGCACCATTTGATGACGGTGCGGATTCTGTAGAAGCAGCCTGTGATGCTGTTCTCGGAACGCTCCCACTTAAACTTGCTCTCGGGGATGTCCTTGTAGAAAAGAGGAAACCGCTCGCCATAGGTATGCTCCTCCTGCATCCATCGCTTCAGGTCACGCAGGTCATCTGCGGTTATCGTGTCAACGTTGAGCTGGAATCCACGGCGGTGCATCACTTCCCTTTGGAAGCGCTCGTACCTGCCAATCTTGTCTATGTTGGCAAGATGATGCTTGCGGCTGTCCGTTGCCAGTATGGTCTCGTCAATATAGTGCTGTATCTGTGTTACCAAGCGGTACTCGTCGCTCTTGCTCCCTGCATGGGAGTTGATACCGGGGTGGTGGTATTCCTCTATCAAGGCTTGCAGCCATTTGCCATCTACGCCACGATGGTATTCCCTGACAATGAGGCGTGTGATGTTCTGTATCTCCTCGTCAAACTTCATGCGTTTCTCGTCCGAGACGAGTGCCACACGGGATTTGTAGCCTTGTTTCTCCGCACTCCAGTGGTTGGGGCTGATGGAGAGCTCGTTTGCCGCCTTGATATCTACGCCTCCTTTGTCGCGCAGGCGGAAATACACCCGTGCGAGGTCGGTGACGTTGTTCTTCGATGCGGTCTTCCTTATAAATGCGGTCACTTTCATAGTCTGTATGCTTGCTTAGTTTATCATTTCAACGAGCTTGCGCTTCATGTCATCGTCAATGTTGCGGTATCGGACAAAGGCACGGCTTCCCTCCACATGCCCGGACATGGATGCAATCAGATTTGGATCGGGTACCTGCTTGTAGAGGTTGCCGACAAAAGTCTTCCGTGCCGTATGGCTCGATGCCACCTCATATAAGGGCTTCTGCACGGTCTTGTAGCCGTGGGTGTCAAGAACCGTCACCATCCTGTCAATACCGCATTGCTTCAGCAGTTCCCTTATACCGCTATTATAGGTATAGACGGGTTTGAACGGAAACAGTTTGTCCGTATTGGAGTTCTCATACTTGGAAAGTATTCTGAGTGCTTTCTCATGCAAGGGTACTCTTACCGTCTTTGCCTCGCATTTCTTCGTCTTCTGTGGCATATACTCCACAAAGCCGTCCTTCACGTTATCCCATGTCAGACGGTACAGGTCACCGACACGACAGCCTATATAGCAGTGAAAGACAAATATGTCACGGATGACCTCCAACTGGGGATAGGACGAGAGGTCTGCATCATAGAGAATGTTACGTTCCTCGATGGAAAGATAGAAAGGGTCACCATATACAGGGACTTTGCATCCATACTGCAGGAATACTTCATTGCTTGTATAGCCCATTTTCTTGCACCAGTGCAGAAATACGCAAAGAAGATTCATCGTGTTTATGATGGTTGTGCTTGACTTCTCCTTCGGCTTGTATTGGGCTGGGATATAATCCTTGTAGAAGTCAGGATGTTCAAGATACAGCAGGTGTTCATTGACTATATAGTCACGGAAATCATTCATGTCTTCCAGAGAGATAGTCTCGGCAAAAAGGTTGAACTCCTTGTTTCCCATAATCTCGCGGTTGTAGGCCACATACCTTGTCAGTTTACGGTACAGGTTCTCTATCTGCCCCTTGGTCTGCCTTGTCCCCTCATGCCGGCTGATATACTCCGAAAGTCTTTTAAGCAGGTTGGGATGCTTACGCTCATACGCGAGATTCGGATGGAGCACATCCTCGATGACATGTCTCAGCCAGTCTCCATCTGCCTTGTTACGGTCAAAGGATGTCTCTATCTGTTCAATGATGGCGGCAATCTGTTTAGGGATGCGCTTCTGCTCATTCTTATCCACAATGGTGTTCCGGCGATACCTTAGCGCATTGCCGTCCCAATACTTATCTACCACCTGCAACCCAGATGCGACCTTGATGTCGATTTCCTTGTCGCGCACACGGAAACAGATGCAGGAAACACCTTGTTTCCTGTTCCCCTTTGCCTCTTTGAGATATACGCTTGCCTTCATGTTCTTGTCGGTTTTATGTTTTTTCTGGGTGCAAAGTTAATACATTTCCCGTAAATGTTCCCAATAATCCCGAAGAAACTTGCAAGCGATTAAAAAGATTTAAGATATTGTTCCCATAAGAAAGTAAGCTAAAACACTTGTAAATCAAGCATTTTATTTGCAGTTATTATGCTTTTGTTTTCATTTGATAGTCAAAACCCAGTAATAAATTTCGTTGGTTTAAGTTCCACGCTTTTTTTGTATCATAGTAAATATCAATGCTTTTATTTTAGCTGGCACCGTAGAGGTGTATAGACAAAAATAAATGTAAAAATGTTCTTGCATGGAAAGTATCCCTGCCAGTATCTCCAACAAACAAAACACACAATTATTAACAAATAAACAAAGACAAATGAAGACAATGACAGAGAACCAGATTCCAGCCCTCAATGGGAGTGAGAATCCCAAGCGTAAATATGTGAAGCCGACAATGGAAGTTATTCATGTGGAGACACTATCGCTGCTGGCAGGAAGCACACAACTAAGCTCCGCTCCCGGAGACGACGCAACAGGAAATTCCGCCCTTGATTTCACCATCAGCGACGAAGATACATGGTAAGATAGCCTTAATATCTAATTAGCTACATTCTTTTTATAAGTATAATATTTTCAACAAAAAAAACGATAAAATGAGAAAGACAATAAAAAAGATATTGGCTGCAGCATTACTGTTGCCGGCAATGATGGCGTGCCAAAACGACGATACCATAACAACAGACAGCAACAATGAGCCTGCCGTGAACGGCGGAGCGGTGGTGATAAAAGCCACAGTGGACAACGGCGACAGCCAGACACGCGCACAGTTGCAGTGGGATAGCGATAAGGCGGGAGAGAAAGAGAACGGCCTGAAATTTATGTGGAACAGTGGTGACGAAATTACAGTCTATGACATTTCGGACACAAACGACAGTGACACAAAAGCGGTAGGAACAACTTTTACTATTGACGGCTACGACGAAAGCGCTCCCTCGGCAAAAGCCACATTCAAATGCGGTGATGAAAATTTCCAGTTTGAAAAAAATCATAAATACATCGCTCTCTGCGGCAAAGGGCACCCGTCTCTACATGATGGCGGATGGAAAACAGATAATTTAAACGCAAACGGCTCCGGCACTATTTCCGCCAATGACCGTAACCTTTATCAATATCAAGAAAACGTCATAGGCAATGCCGCACTAAATCACCTTAAGTATGACTTGAAAATGTACGCTATATTTGAAACCGATGAAAACGGGAATGCCCCAGAGCTAAGTTTCAAACATCAGTGTGCAATGCTGCGCGTGACAATCAGATATGAATATTCGAGCTCTAAAAAAGTCGAATATATTGAATTCGACTGTGGCAGACTGTCTAATGACATTTATCGGTATAGTATAAATGGTGACAAATTAAGTCTGAAACAAAAAGAAAATGGCACCCAGAGTCAAAAAATAAAATTATATTTAAAACCAGACTATTGGACAATGGAGTCGGGCAAGGTGTATGACCTGTTCTTTCCAATCTTAGCCGACGGCAACACTGTAGATGACATGACCATTAATCTTTATACAACGGACGGCAGCTCAAAATCCTGCAATATTACAGGATTCAGCAACGTAAAATTTGAAGCAGGCAAAACCTACTGGTTTGATCTGACAATGACAGACAGGAATAAACTGGAGCAGACAAAATATAAGGGCATAGGTGCAGAATATAAATGGCTGATAGCAGGAAACAACAATTTCAAGGGAGAATACATCATCAAAACACCTCGCGAAATGCAAGTATTCGCAAAAGCTGTAAACGGCAGGAAAGATGGCGACAATAACGGTTTTTATTGGAGAGACAGCGACAAGGAAGACAGTGGAGGTCTGGACTATCCCAACGGTAATGCTTTTGAGGGGAAAACCATTATTGTGGGTAAGGATTTGGCTCTATCATCAGGACTTGCTCCCATAGGAAAAGATTCTGACCGCCCGTTTAAGGGAATCTTTGACGGACGAGGACATATATTAAGTGGTTGGGGATTTCAGGATACGCCTTCCATTTATGGTTATTATTTGAGGAATTATGGACTGTTCGGTTACATCGATGGCGCAACAATCAAGAATGTTGTTTTCAAAAACTTCGATATTCAATTTGGTGCTAAAGACTCACAAATAGGAGGAATAGCCGTGAACGCCAACAACAGTAAAATAGAATTCTGCAGTTCCGAGGGTACAATAGGCTACATTGAAAAAGAAAGCGGCTATACTGCTGGCAAAATGGGAGGTATTGCATGTACAATCGACGGCAGTTCATCTATTTCAAATTGCGTGTCCCAAATCAAAGTCTGGTCGAACACTATGCCTAATGATGTGCAAATTGGAGGACTTGTGCATACCCAAAAGAACGGCACTATTTCCAACTGCGCATGGCAGAGAAGAAATACAAGTGTCTTTATCAACAATGCAGTTTACAAAAGTAAATCCACATCAATAGGTGACCCCAGTGGTAAATATTACAGTGAAACAGATAATGAGCTTACTGAAAGCGGTATTCTGAACTATATAAACACCGGAGCTACAGAATACCTATGGGAATCATACGGTTCACCTAAATTGAAAAAGAAATAAATAGCCAATCAACATCTATCGAGAGTAACATAGGAGCGTGAGTAACAGTATATGCGCTCCTATGTTTGTATATAAAAATGGGGATAAGTCAATAAAGAAGTCCTTTCTGACAAAACGTCCAACGTCACACCCCAATACCCTTGAAATGCCGATAAACACAGGGATTATCGAGGGTGTGACATGGGGTTAGAGGTCACACCCCAAGTCACACCCAAGGTGGCACCTTCAACGGTGTCTTGCTAATGCCGTATGTGTCAGTAAGAGGTTAATCAGCCAAAAACACTTTTATCTTCATTTCATAATTTTTGCTTGAAAATAAATTAGTAAACAGAGAGTTAAGAATACTTATGTCTTATCCAAAACATCCATATAAACGAAAAGTTTTATAAATATAAGTTTTAGCCACACGACTAAAAGTTTTAGCTACATAACTAAAACTTATATTTATGTAGCTAAAACTTATAGCCATAGAATTATGGTAACTTTAGGAGATTTTCAACACAATATGTGCAAAATATATAGAAGAAAAAATAATTGTAAAAAGATGAATGTACCAATATAGGGTAACGTCGGGTATTGCTTAGCGTATGATTCATGGTGCGACATCGTATGTGATGTAGGGTGTGACCTCTAACCCCATGTCACACCCCACGGAATCCCTGTGTTTATCGGTGTTGCAGGCAAGTTTGGGTGTGACGTCGGACATTCCCTATAAAAATTTATTATACCACTCTGCCAACGAGACAGGGCGTCTTCGTTTTTCGCCTATTACCATCATTTATACCTAAAATGTATGGCCTGTCTCTTATACACATCTCCGAGCCCACGAGACC
>ENA-OZFS01000239-OZFS01000239.1-human-gut-metagenome-genome-assembly--contig:-NODE-239-length-10163-cov-4.752968_pt1 | contig 10163 bp, 8 predicted proteins | sample MGYA00244623_ERZ653644 | MGnify/ENA primary metagenome ERZ653644 (study PRJEB26926, sample SAMN06165114) | human gut metagenome | biome: ENVO:00009003; feature: ENVO:2100002; material: ENVO:00002003... | reverse complement strand
GCAGCGTCAGATGTGTATAAGAGACAGGCCCCCAACAGCGCCATGTGGTGCTGCGTGGGCACGGGCATGGAGAACCACGGCAAGTATGGCGAGTTTATCTACACTCATGCCGGCGACTCGCTGTTTGTGAATCTTTTCACCGCCTCGGAACTTAGCTGGCAGGAGCGCGGACTGCGCCTGACGCAGCAGACTACTTTCCCGTACAGCGACAAGGTGAGGCTGACCGTAAACGTGAGGAAGCCTGTGAGGATGAAGCTCATGATACGCCACCCGCAGTGGTGCGCCGACGGAGCGATGACCGCCGTGTGCCGCGGCAAGGACTATGCCGCAGGCTCAGCCGCGTCGTCTTACTTCTGCATCGACCGCAAGTGGAAGGACGGCGACGTGATAGAGCTTACCATGCCCATGCAGGTGAGGATTGAGCAGCTGCCAAACGTTCCCAATTACATCGCCGTGATGCGCGGACCGGTGCTCATGAGCGCACGCATGGGAACGGACGGACTTACGGGGCTCGTTGCTGACGACAGCCGCTGGGGACACATAGCCCACGGTCCGCTGGTGTCGCTTTTCGACACGCCGGTGATAGTTGGCGACCGCAGCGACATACTTAAAAAACTGAACAACATGCAGCCCGTGGCTGGAAAGCCGATGTGCTACACCGTGCCGGGGCTCTTCGACGGAAAGTTCAAGGACCTGGTGCTTGAGCCCTTCTTCACCCTGCACGACTGCCGCTACATGATGTACTGGCTGTCGATGACCAAGGACGAATATGCACGCCACAAGGCTGCGGTGATGGAGCAGGAGCGCCAGAAGCTGGAGCTCGACCGCCGCACCGTGGATGCCGTAATCATGGGCGAGCAGCAGCCCGAGGCCGACCACTACATGGCGCAGGACCGCACGTCGACGGGCAACACCAGCGGCGAGGCTTGGCGCGAGGCGCGCGACGGCGGATATTTTGAATACAGGATGAACACGGGAGGGCTTGACAGCCTGATTCTCCACGTGCGTTGCCGCGGCAGCGAGGCGAATAATCAGCCGCGAGGGCTGGAGCTGCTCGTCGACGGCAAGGTGATTGCCGCTGGCGACAGGTTTAATGCCGCTGACGGCGCGACGCTGAACGTGGAGTGCCCCGTACCCGCAGAGCTTCTCAGGGACAAGAAGAGCGTCACCGTGACCTTCCGCAGCCGCAAGGGCACTGCCACGGGCAAGATTCTCCGTGTGAGACTGCTCAAACCGGAACAAAAATAATAAACTTAATAAAACAGTAAGAATATGAAAGTAAGAAATTTTCTTCTGACAGCTGCCGCGATGATTGCGGCGAGTGCCGCCAACGCGGAAGGCACCGCAACATTCGGCTACTTCAACTACAGCGGCAATGATGCGCGATTTGCTAAGCAGTACGACGCAAGCCGCCAGTTTCTTAACCCTGTGATGGCGGGATTCTACCCCGACCCCTCAATATGCCGCAAGGGTGACACCTATTATCTCGTGAACTCGTCGTTTTCGTTCTTCCCCGGTGTGCCCATCTTCAAGAGCAACGACCTGGTGAACTGGAAGCAGATAGGCCATGTGCTCGACCGCGACAGCCAGCTGCCGCTGCGCCGTCAGAATGTGAGCGGAGGCATCTTTGCGCCGGCAATATCCTACAACGAGAAGAACAAGACGTTCTACATGATTACCACAAACGTGGGCGCAGGCAACTTCTACGTGAAGTCCACCGACCCCGAGAAGGGATGGAGCGAGCCTATCTATCTGCCTAAGGTAGGGGGCATCGACCCATCGTTCTTCTTCGACAAAGACGGCAGGGGTTATATCGTGAACAACGACGAGCCAATAGGCGGTCACGACTACGAGGGACAGCGCTCCATAATGCTCCACTACTTCGACGTGAAGGGCGACAGCGTGGTGGGCGACCAGATTGAGATTCTCCGCGGCGGCACCCACGTGCAGGAGCATCCCATCTGGATTGAGGGCCCCCACATGTTCAAGGTCGGGAAATACTATTATCTGATGTGCGCCGAGGGCGGCACGGGCGAGTGGCACAGCGAGGTTATCCTGCGTGCCAAAAAGCCCGAGGGACCTTGGGAGGAATTTAGCGGGAACCCGATACTGACTCAGCGCACGGGGCTTGACGAGAGCCGCGACGACTATGTTTCGAGTGCAGGTCACGCCGACATCGTGCAGGGACCCAAGGGCGACTGGTGGGCTGTGTTCCTCGGATGCCGTCCCTACGACAAGAAAAAGTACTACAACACCGGACGCGACACCTATCTGCTGCCCGTAACCTGGAAAGACGGATGGCCCGTGATACTGGAAAAGGGAAAGGTGGTGCCTACGGTTGTTGACAAGCTTGGCTTGCAACCAATAGAGGGACTTCACAACACGGGCAACTTCAGCTACACCGACCGCTTCGACGCTCAGCAGCTCGACATGCGCTGGATGTTCCTGCGCAACGTCGAAAAGCCTTTCCACAAGGTGGGCAACGGACTGGAAATCACTCCGCTGCCGGTGAACATCACCCAGCGCGAGAATCTCTCGGCTGTGTTCTGCCGTCAGCAGCACACCAAGTTCTCGGCAGAGACAAGCCTCACGTTCACTCCTTCGTCAGACAAGGATTTCGCCGGCTTTGCCCTGCTGCAGAACGAGGACTACAACTTCACCTTCGGCAAGACCGTCTTCGAGGGCAAGCCTGCCGTGGTGGTGATGCGCCGCGAGAAGGTGACAATGCCCCTCGGCTCGCTTGTAATCGCCCCGGAGCAGATGAACCAGCCCGTGCGCCTGAAGATTGAGGGCGACGGCGGTTTCTACGACTTCTACGCCGCCATCGGCAACGGCGACTGGCAGCTTATAGTAAGGGGTGCCGACGCGTCAAACCTCACCACCAACAAGAGCGGCGGCTTCATCGGCGCCTGCATCGGCTTGTATGCCACTTCAAAGGCGCAGTGAAAAAGACGTGGCTCAGGCTTTGAAAAAGTCCACGGTAAGGTTTAGAAAATTCTCTAGCGCTAGAGAAAAAATTCTGTAGCGCTAGAAAAATAATTCTGTAGCGCTAGAGAAATAAAAATCTAGGTCTAGAAAAAAATAAAACTCCCGTTAATACACAATGAAGGCTGGATTCTCTGTCAGGAAATCCAGCCTTCACTGTGTTTTGCCGCAGGGTGTTGCGTGCAAATCATGTATTTAAATCTCTGTCACGGGCTGACCGAAGTCATTCACGTTGTCCTTCAGCTGATAGTAGGCGATAACCGAAATGAATATTGCCATTGTAGCAGTAAATATCACACCTATGCAGCAGCAGATGATACCCACAAGGTTGATGAGCAGCACCACGATGTAGAGCAGCACCAGGTTCCAGAAATTGCCGCCTGTCATTGCCCAGCTCTTCTTGAACGCCTCGATAATCTCGGTCTCAGGCTCATCCAATATAATGAGGGGTGTGAACATGAAACGAACGCCAATGATGATGCCTGGAATGATGCAAAGACAGAGTCCGACAGCTGTCAGTATTCCGTAAACAATATATGCGGCTATGAACTTCACGTATGTTGCAAACGGCATCTTGTAGGCGGAAGTGTCAACCTTCTTGCCGTTGTATCCGTTGATAGCCATCTTGTAAAGACCAGCGTAAATGGCATACTGCACGATGTATACCACGAGTGTGAACACTCCGAAGCTGTGGGAAAAAGTTTCCTTCAGCATGCGCAGTGATTCCTCCGGTGTCATGCTGCCGGTGTTGTAGACTGTAGTTTGAGAGGTTGAACCGCTGCCAATTGACACGATAACGAGTGTCACAAGCATGATGATGCACATGATCCAGTGTTTGGTGGTGAGATCCCATGCGCCACCGACGCATTTGTTGATAGAAATTTTGTTCATAAGTTTATAATTTAAATGTTTAAAAATAAGTTCCTTACGATTCCCCACGCCATCGTGAGAGCCAGCATCGTGAGCACCGCGCGCCTGGAGCGCCAGCGCCCTGAGGCATACACCGCGGCATAGACGCCTATTGCCACGAGCCAGGGATTGCAGGCAAAAGCCCGCCCTATGCGCAGGTGAAGCAGATGATCCACCGCCCTTTGCGTGCCGCACAGCGGGCACTGCAAGCCTGTAAGCCAGTGGAATGGGCATTTGAGAAAGGCTGCCGACGGATTTTCGGGATTGCCCACGAAGAGCCATGCCATAATGGCTCCAATCACTGTGGCTGCGAATATCCTGTCTTTTTGCATCTGTTATTCATTTTTCGTTTTCCGCTTACAAAAGTAATGAAAATTTGCGAAACACACAACTTTTTCACCTTTTTCTTTTGAGATATGAAAAAAAAGATGTATTTTTGCATGAAAATATCAAAAACGTAACAGTATGCAGACTAATTGTCATCTCTCGGTGCTTGTACACGAGCAGGCGAAGAAATATGGTGAGCGCGAAGCGCTTATATATCAAGATTTCGGCACAACGGAATGGAAGTCAATGTCTTGGAATGTCTTTTCCGAGAAGGTCAGGACAGTAAGCAATGCTTTGCTCAACCTCGGTGTCAAGCCTCAGGAGAACATCGCCGTGTTCTCGCAGAACTGCGCACAATATCTGTTTTGCGAGTTCGGAGCCTGGGGCGTGAGGGCTGTGCCTATTCCTTTCTATGCCACAAGCAGCGAGCAGCAGATACAGTTTATGGTGAACGACGCCAAGGTGCGCATCGTCTTTGTGGGAGAGCAGGAGCAGTACGACAAGGCTTGCCGGGTGCTGGCGCTCTGCCCCACGCTTGAGAAGGTTATCGTGTTCGACCGCCATGTGCATATAGCCGAGGGCAACGGCTCCGCCATGTATTTCGAGGACTTCCTGAAGTTTGGAGCCGGCTATCCGCGCCAGTGCGAGGTGGACAGTCTGTCAAGCAATATACAGGAGGACGACCTGGCTAACATCCTCTACACCAGCGGCACCACAGGCGACAGCAAGGGAGTGATGCTCCGCCACACGCAGTATGACGCTGCCCTTGCAGCCAACCACCGCGGCATAAAGATCATGAGCGACCGCGACCGCGTGCTCAACTTCCTGCCCTACGCCCATATCTTCGAGAAGGGATGGACAATGCTCAGCATCTCCGAGGGCTGTACACTGATTATCAACACTGACCCTCACCGCGTGCAGCAGTCGATGCGCGAGACTCATCCCACATGTATGTGCTCCGTTCCGAGATTTTGGGAAAAGGTGTATATCGCCGTTCAGGAAAAGATGGACAAGGCTAATCCCGTGACTCGACGCCTGTTTAAGCGTGCCGAGGCTGTGGGAAGAAAACACAATGTGGAGTATGTGCTCAGGGGAAAGCGCCCGCCGCTAGCGCTACATCTCGAATATGAGTTTATGAACAAGATGGTGTTCAGCCTTATCCGCAAGGAGCTGGGACTGGAGAATCCCAATTTCTTCCCAACCGCAGGTGCTACTGTCTCAGCTCACGTCGAGGAGTTTGTGCATGCCATAGGACTGAACATGATGGTGGGCTACGGGCTCACCGAGAGCCTTGCCACCGTGAGCAACGACCATGTCGACGCGCCTGTGACCATTGGCTCTGTTGGGCGCCCGTTGGATAACGTGGAGGTGAGGATAAGCGATGAGGGCGAAGTGCTGCTCCGCGGAGCCACCATCACGCCGGGATATTATAACCGTCCCGACCTGAACGAACAGGCTTTCACCGGCGACGGTTTCTTCCGCACCGGCGACTGCGGCTATCTGAAAGACGGAGAGCTGTTCTTGAAGGAGCGCATAAAGGACCTTTTCAAGACCAGCAACGGCAAGTATATCGCGCCGCAGATGATTGAGGCGAAGCTGCTTGTCGACAAATACATCGACCAGGTGTGTCTGGTTGCCGACGAGCGCAAGTTCGTGTCGGCACTCATCGTGCCAACATATTCGCTGCTTGAGGAATATGCCCGCGAGCATGGCATACAGTTCAGTTGCCGCGAGGACCTTTGCGCCAATCCAAAGATAAACAAGATGCTCATGAGCCGCATCGAGACTCTGCAGCAACAGCTGGCACACTACGAGCAGATAAAGCGTTTCACCATCATGCCAAATCCGTTTACGATGGAGAGCGGTGAGCTTACAAACACCCTCAAGCTGCGCCGCCGCGTGGTGAACGAGCGCTATAAGGCTGTGATTGATAAAATGTATGAAGAGTAAAGGATAACTAAATAGTGAACACTTAGCACTAATTATGATAACACAAGAACAGCTCAAAGATGTAATGGAGCGTGCAGACGCTTTGTACAAGTATTTGGAGATTGACAAGAAAAAAATAGAATTTGAGGAGGAGGACCTCCGTACTCAGGCGCCCGACTTCTGGGACGACCCCAAGCGTGCTGAGGAGCAGATGAAGAAGGTCAAGTCGATTAAGCGTTGGCTTGACGGATATAATGATGTGCGTGTAGCTGCTGACGAATTACAGTTAGCTTTCGACTTCTACAAGGAGGAGATGGTGACCGAGGAAGAGGTTGACGCCGACTATGCCAAGGCTGTGGAGGCTATTGAGAACCTGGAGCTGCAAAACATGCTGCGCCAGAAGGAAGACCCAATGGACTGTGTGCTGAAAATCAACAGCGGCGCAGGAGGCACTGAGAGTCAGGACTGGGCATCGATGCTCATGCGAATGTATATACGCTGGGCAGAGTCGAAAGGACATAAGGTGACAATAAGCAACCTTCAGGAAGGCGATGAGGCTGGAATAAAGAGCGTCACAATGCAGATAGAGGGCGGCGAATATGCCTACGGCTATCTGAAGAGCGAGAACGGCGTACACCGTCTGGTGCGTGTTTCGCCGTTTAATGCGCAGGGTAAGCGCATGACGAGCTTCGCATCGGTGTTTGTATCGCCTCTTGTCGACGACACCATCGAGGTGTATGTCGACCCGTCGAAGGTTAGCTGGGATCTGTTCCGCTCGGGAGGTGCCGGCGGACAGAACGTGAACAAGGTGGAGACTGGCGTGCGTCTGCGCTATCAGTACACCGACCCTGACACGGGCGAGGAAGAGGAAATCCTCATTGAGAACACCGAGAGCCGTAAGCAGCTTGAGAACCGCAACAATGCCATGCGTCTGCTCAAATCGCAGCTCTACGACCGTGCGATGAAGAAGCGCCTTGAGGCACAGGCAAAGATTGAGGCTGGCAAGAAGAAGATAGAGTGGGGCAGCCAGATACGCTCATACGTGTTTGATGACCGCCGCGTGAAGGATCACCGCACAAACTATCAGACAACCGATGTCGACGGCGTGATGAACGGCAAGATTGACGATTTCATCAAGGCATATCTCATGGAGTTCCCCGTGGTGGACGAGGATTAGTGTTGGGGCAGGGGGTGCTATTAGCCCAATAAGCCTAATTAGCCTAATTAGCCCCATTAGCCCAATAAGCCTAATTAGCCCTATTGTTTCAATAGCCCCATAATAAAAAAAACAATAACAACAATAATAATAAAAAACTTAGAATTATGAAAAAGACAAAGAACAATGCTAAGCGTGCTGCTTACACTGCCAAGCAGGAAAAAGAAGGCAGAAACGTGGTGAAATGGATTATCGGTGTGCTTCTGGCAATGGGCATCATCTACACATGTTGGGTTTTTGCCATGATGTCATGAGCGGACTTGAGATAGAACGCAAATTTTTGGTGCGCGACTCCTCTTATCGGGAGCAGGCTTTTTCGCAAAGCCGCATCAAGCAGGGCTATATTTGCAGCACGGGCGGTAAAACCGTCCGTGTTCGCATTCGTGGCGACAAGGGTTATCTCACCATCAAGGGACCGTCGGACAGTGCTGGTCTCAGCCGTTATGAGTTTGAAAAGGAGATAACCGTTGACGAGGCAGAGCAGCTCTTTAAGCTCTGCGAGCCCGGCATTATCGACAAGACCCGCTATCTTGTGCGCAGCGCCGACCACGTGTTCGAGGTCGACGAGTTCTACGGCGATAACGAGGGGCTCGTGATGGCTGAGGTAGAACTTGGAAGTGAGGCTGAGGAATACACAAAGCCTGCCTTCATCGGCAATGAGGTCACTGGCGACCGCAGGTACTATAACTCGCATCTGCGCGGCAATCCTTATTGCAGGTGGAAGGAGTAAAGTTTCTTTCAATAAAAGGGTAAAGTTCCCCTCAATAAAAGGGCAAAGTTCTCCTCAATAAAAAGGGTAAAGTTCTCCTCAATAAAAAAGAAAGGAAAGGAGTTACTGTTCTCTTCAATTTTGTTGAAGAGCCATTAAGGGTGGAAAATTCGGAGGAACTTAAGCGGAATAATTATTCCGCTTTTTTCAGCCTCTTCTCAATCTTTTCCCTGAGGTCGTTGAGCGCTATGTCCCGTTCGATTATGCGCCCTGAACGGTCGATGAGCATATAGCACGGCACATCTATTACGCAGAACTTGCGGAGCAGCGGCGATTGCCACATCTTGCCGTCGCATACGGTAGCCCATTTCAGCGAGTCGCGGTCGGAACGCCGCTTGCAGTCATCTTTCTGTGCGTCTATGCAAACGCTTAGCACGGCAAGGCGCGAGCCGTATTCCTTTTTCATTGTCTGCATCTGGCTGATAAGACTGTAACTCTCGCTCACCCACGATGCCCAGAAAAGTACCACGTTCAGCTCCGATTTCAGTGTGAAGGCGTTGACAGCCTTTCCGTATATGTCGGTGGCAGAGAAGTCGGGCATACGCTTAAAGTCAGCCATGTTGCGCACCACTTCGAGCTGCTTGCGCAAAGCCTGCAGACGGATATTTGCGGGCGCTTTCTTCAGCAGGTTGTCCACAAGGGTGTAAGCCTCCTTATAGTCGGGCTTTTCTGCCTGCAGCAGATATTTGTCTATGAGGTGTATGCTGACAATCGAGCCGGGATTGTCGTTGATGAACTGTATTGCCGATTTTTTCTGCTCAGGCGGTGTCTGGTTGGCAATATGCTTGCGCAGTTCGGTCATCTTTTTGTTTTCGTCGGTGCCTTCAATCTCTATTTCTTTCAGGTGCGACACGTCACCGCTTATTTTCGCCGTGGCTCCCGACTTCCCGAACACCACCTGTTCTGATGAGTTGGGAAACACAATCATATAGGTTGCCTCTTCAGCGAGTGACGTCTCGAAGCTGAAGCGTCCGTCGGCTATGTGTATGGTGTCAATGCCCACCAGTCCGCCGTCGGGACTGTAGATGTAGAACTCGCCCTGGTTGATGTTGTTCAGGCGGCCCTCAATGCGGAACTGCCCGTCGGATACACCGCACGATGTTAGTGCGGCAATGGAAACAAAAAGACAAATGGCAATAAAAAAGGAGTTCAATTGCCGTTTCATTATATTACCTATAGCATTATTCATAGGACAAATGCAATTGAACTCCTTATTTATTTAAATATGGGATGTTTATTATTTCACGTTCTTCAGCTCAAGGTCGTTGGCTGCATACTTCTGCAGCGAAGGATCCTTTGCAAGAGCCGACTTCAGAGCCTGTGCAGCTGCGCTGTTGTTGCCCTGACGTGCATTGATGATTGCCTTGAGGTAATCGGTCACACCGTTGGCGTTCTTCACGCGGCTCAGAGTCTGCAGGGCAGAAGCATAGTCCTTGTTGAGGAGCTGTGCAAGAGCAGCGCTGTTGCTGTTAGAGTTACCGAAGTCGATGGCAGCCTGAGCATAGTTGCCCTGAGCTATGTGGAGGTTACCCAGAACCTCGCCCAGTCCGTTGGCGCCTGCAGCCTGTGAAATCAGAGTCTCAGCAGTCTTAACGTCGCCGCTCTGGAGAGCAATCATACCGAGGTTAGCCTTGGCCTCAGCAGCCTTGTTACTTACAGCCACAGCCTTGTTGAGATAATCCTTAGCCTTGTTGTAGTCGCCGTTGGCGTATGCCAGAGTGGCGAGGTTGTTGAATGCGCGTGCATCGTTAGGATAGATCTCGGCTGTCTTGGTGTAGCGTGCAGCCTTCTCAGCGCAGTCGTTGGTGAGAGTTGCAGAGTAGAGCATTTCCTCTACGCTCAGCTCCTTTGCGTCAGCCTTGAGCTGCTCTTCAATCTGAGCGTCGCTGCGGCCGATGAGCTCGTAGTTGATGGTCATGCGTGCACGGCGGAGCTGTGGCAGGATGCCGTCAGCCAGCTCGCGGAATGCAGAGCTCATGCTCTTAATCTGTGCCTCACGCTCCTCTGGATCCTTGTACATCTGTCTCT
>ENA-OZFS01000237-OZFS01000237.1-human-gut-metagenome-genome-assembly--contig:-NODE-237-length-10205-cov-4.117635_pt1 | contig 10205 bp, 14 predicted proteins | sample MGYA00244623_ERZ653644 | MGnify/ENA primary metagenome ERZ653644 (study PRJEB26926, sample SAMN06165114) | human gut metagenome | biome: ENVO:00009003; feature: ENVO:2100002; material: ENVO:00002003... | reverse complement strand
TCTACACCCTAGAGTTCGTCGGCAGCGTCAGATGTGTATAAGAGACAGGATTATAAATGGTGCTTATTATATCTTATTATATCTTGTTATAACTTAATATCGACTTTTCCCAGTTTTCATGCATCTTTGCAGACATTATAGCTGGTCCAGTTTTTTTCTCGATTTGGTCCAGATTTGGTCCAATTTATAAATGAAAATATACTATTTTATGGCAATTTACATTAAACTGATTTTTCTTCAAATCTCTCAAACCCGCATAAACACTGTATTCTAAAATCTGAAAAAACTCAAAAACAGCAATTACATTCTATCGTGGAAGGTAATATATTTAATGTCATTAAACTTATCTACTGTCGCATATATCCTCCCAGGCGTCATCGTTTCCATCGGGGCTTTTGTTCCACCATTATTTGCCTGCACCACCTTCACATTCCCGAACTGTGCAAGAGTTTTATACTCTGTTCCATATCTTTTCCCACTATCACTTATGCCACTGCTGGCTCCTCTGCCACCCATGTATAATGTCTCCTTATAATTTTGTTTTTCTTCTTTGTACTCTTATCTTTCTTCTAAGTGTCAGTAATGCATTTACATCACAATTATCTGCCTGCACATTCTTAATCAATGTAGAAATGTGTTCGTCCTCACGTTTTAAGGAAATGGCAGCACTATTTATCTGGTTGACACTTTTTCGTGAATTTCTATCATTCACTGTTCATCTACTTTCTCCTGTGAGGCATCCCGTCTCCTCTTCGACCCTGATAAGGAATTTCGCTGTTGCCTCCTCAAATGCCTTGCGGCGTCTAGCTCTCTCCTCATCTGATATATCCGGAGTGTTCAGCACTACAGTACAACCTTCAAGTTCTATGACTCTCTCCATGCCGTTCTCCTTTCATGTTCTGCTGTATCCTATGCGGTACAGCTTGTCTGTGTTACTCGCTGAAAAAATTAAATACAAGGAATCCTTTGAAAGTGCCATCAATGCTCAATTTTCAAAAAATCTCCGTTTTTTTCTTAAAAAAATGATTTAACACAATTAGATTTTGCAAAAAAAATGAATGTAAGTACTGCTACAGTATCCAATTGGTGCAAAGGAATCAAATCTCCCCGTATGGATAAAGTAGATTTAATGTGCAAGATATTTAACTGCTCTCGTTCGGATTTGGTTGAGGATAAAGGAAGTCTCATTGGTAAGAAAAAATCAAAAAGCATACTTATTCCCGTCCTTGGCCGCGTAGCAGCCGGCATACCAATAGAGGCTACAACCGAGAATGGCGATGTTATTATTGCTATGGTGAATGGTGATGACGCCACCTGCAAGCGCCTGAGAAAATACAAGGACGGCATCGAGCTTATATCGAACAATCCTTCATACAAGCCTATGTTTTTCTCTGATATGGACGTACAGACCAAGCCCGTCAGGATTATCGGTAAGGTTGTTGAGCTGAGAGGGAAGTTCTGATATTCGTTATTTATGAGGTATAAATGTGCATAAGATAGGTGAATTTACAAAAGAAGTTATAGATTTGCTTAACATCGATATAGCTCCCGGGACTCCCATAATGATTGGCAAAAGTAATATTGAACATATTAAAAACCGGCACATATACGAATATGACAAATACATGGATAAAATAGAAGATATCATACTTAATCCTGATTATGTCGGTCAAAATCCAAAAAATTCTTAAATTTTTTATAATGAGAGTTGCAAAAATGTATACTACAGAATAGGGTCTGAGGACGGAACAGGCGGCCGTCACCCATTGTTAGGAGATGTGGATTGTCACCCACCTGCCCTATTCGGTAATGTAAGCCGGCAACTCATTGAGTTGTCGGCTTTTGCATTTTCAATACATAGTTCTGGGGGTGCTTATTCCGTTAGATGACGCTATTACAACACTTGAATTGGAGAACTAATAAAAGCCCCTGTGCTACCAACACAAGAGCTTTACCGATATCTACCAAGCCGGAGCCTGATACAATACCCAAACACATTGCATATTGTATCATATAATGCGCCCGGCTTGCAAGTAGGCGTATTTTTTATACCCTTTTTTCATACTTTTAAGAAGGAGGATGCAATATGAACAGTTATGATATCTCATTCAGACCGGAAGAGGTTATACAGTATCTTCGTAAGTCCCGTTCTGATGACCCTAACATGACAATTGAAGAGGTGCTTGAGAAGCATGAGCACATGCTGCGTGACTTTGCAGTTAATCACTTCGGCGCTCCGGTGCCTGATTGCAACGTGTACAGGGAAGTGGCATCCTCCGAGACTATAGACGGACGCCCGGAGATGCTCCGTCTGCTCCGTGCCATTGAATCACCGGATATACGTGCCGTTCTTGTTGTTGATGTGCAGCGTCTGAGCCGTGGTGACCTTGAAGATGCCGGAAGGCTTATGAAGCTCTTAAGATACACTAACACGCAGGTAATAACTCCCATGAAGACATATGACTTAAGGGATGAGTGGGACCGTGATATATTTGAACGTGAGCTTAAGCGTGGCAACGAATACCTTGAATACTTTAAGAAGATACAGGCGCGTGGACGCCTGCAGTCTGTTCAGGAGGGTAACTATCTCGGCTCAAAGCCTCCATACGGATATGACAGGGCTGTAATCCGCATTGGCAAGAAGAACTGTCCTACCCTTGCAGTCAATAAGGAGCAGGCTGACGTAGTGCGCCTTATATATGAGCTGTATGTCAACAAAGACTGGGGAGCACAGCGTATTGCCAACCACCTTGACAGCCTTGGGATACATCCGCTGCACAATGCTCATTGGAACCCTGCCGTTATTAAGGATATTCTCCGCAACTATCATTACATTGGCAAGGTTGTATGGAACCGGCGCAAGACCATAACTGTTGTTGATAATCAGGAGGTCTATAAGACACGCCCCTGGAATGAGAACATGCTTATATTCGATGGACGCCATGAAGCTATCATAAGTGAAGAGCTGTTCCACGCCGCACTTGCCAGACAGGGACGTTCCCACCGGTGCCGCCCCGATACCAGGGTGTCCAACGTGTTTGCATCTATCCTGCACTGCTCCTGCGGCTACAGCATGAGCCTGCGGCATGATGGGCGCGGCAGCCTGCGTCTGTCATGTGATGACCAGCGGCATTGTAAGAGCGGAAGCATTGGCTATGAAGAGCTGATTGATTATATCTGTAAGGTGCTTACTGCCTACATAGATGATTTTAAGATTAAGGTTAAGCATGATAATGCTAACGAAGTGGATATACACAGAGCGCTTGTCTCGGACCTTGAGGCGCGGCTTGCTGCATTGGAAGCCAAGGAAGTAAAGCAATGGGAAGTATACTCAATGGAAGGCATGCCACGGGCTATATTCGATAAGCTCAATAAGCAGGTTAAGGAAGATAAAGCAGAGGTTGAGCGTGCTCTTAAGCAGGCAAGAAAGGATTCGCCGGATCCGGTTGACTACCGGGAGCGTATAGCGAAGTTTGGTGACGCACTTAATGCATTGCAGAATCCTGCCGCAAGTGCTGAGATTAAGAATCAGTATCTTAAGGCGATAATAAATGACATGATATATACCCGTCCTGGTGCCGTAAGGCTGACGGCGGATAATTGTTCAGATTATGGTATAAATTATAAAGATATGGCTAAAAGAGGTGGATGGTATTCTCCTCCGTTCAGGCTTGAGATTAAGTTCAGATTCTGAAATCAGGTAAAAAAAGGCCTCCAATCCCAGCAGCAGAGCCACAGTTATCATTGTGGCGCCGGTTCTTCCGTGCCTATATCAGTCAATATTCCCGCCACTTCCCTGTATGGCATTGTGTATCTCTGTGACAGATATCGCATTGATGCTCCAAGTTCACCGTCAGGGCCGCCGTACTGGCTTATTACCATAGCTGCCATCGCCGGGTCAGGATTCTTGATATTTACAGGGTATTCAAGTCTTTTTTCATAATTCCACATATCTAACAGCCCTCCACTTCCCAAGGCATAGGTGTTGCCACCCAGCTCCAGTAGTTGTCATTCATAACATTTGTATTAAGAAGCGGTCCGTATTCCCTTGAATACATCTCCATGACATGGCTGTAGCGTCTCTTTATCTGATTATAATAGTTAAGGGCATCAGCGTCAGACGGGTGCGTATCGAGATAAAGCACTGTCTCAACAATTGCAAAGCCAAGCTGATATATCTCATTCATAAGTGTCTGATGGTCAGGTGCCGGCATCGGCCTTCTCTCAGGTCCCGGTCCGCCGGCAGGCATCATCTGGGGATTACCATTATTCCCCGTCATCATGCTGCCATCATTACATGTTCCCGGACATGTCTGGCATGAAGGCTGGCACTGTGGCTGTACTGCCGGCTGCGGCATCGGCTGGCGGTCCTGTCTGTACTGCACGTTGCGGCGGTTCATATTAGAATTCATCATATTACCTGCCACCTCCCATAAATGGTTTGTACAGAGTTTTAAATAACGTACCGCAGCGAAGTGCTTCATCAAGAGCAAACAGGCTGTTCCATTCCTGCCACGGCACATATGTCATAGCAAGCGGAGCTGATGGTGGAATCTGTTGTCTTTCCATAAAAAAATCTCCATATTGTTTTCTATACTATTCTATGGAGATTTGTGGAAATTGTTCGTATTTAAATGTAGTCTGATATATATGGGCTTCTTATTCTGTAATCATTTTTCCCCTGAATAATATCAGTTCTCCTGAATGGCCTCCTTGAGAGTTCTCCATCCGAGCACTGCGCATTTTACACGGGCAGGCATATGAGCTATATCCTTAAGTGCAGAAGCTTCTTCAAGGCTGTCAATCTCCTCCTCTGTTGCCTCGCCCTTTATCATCTTCATGAATATCTCGCCCATCTTAAGAGCCTCTTCCTTCTTCCTGCCGATAACCATTCCAAGCATGATATCTGCAGAAGCCTGTGATATTGCACATCCGTCGCCTACAAAGGCTCCGTCAGTTATAACATCACCATCAACCTTAAGCTTAAGCCATATATCATCTCCGCAACTTGGATTAACTCCTTCAAGTACGATATCCGCATCAGGAAGGTCATGCTTGAATTCAGGACGTATGTTGTGCTCCGTCAGTATCTCGTTATAAAAACTTCTATTCTCCATATCCCATTCTCTCCCTTACGCTTGCAACACTCTTAACAAATGCATCAGCCTCTTCCTCAGTATTATAGAACATAAAGCTTGCTCTTGTTGTTGAATTAACGCCAAGATATGCAAGCAGCGGCTGTGCGCAGTGATGTCCGGCACGTACTGCTATACCGTCAGCAATAAGCACCTCACTTACATCATGCGGATGTACATTATCAATTGCAAATGTAATAATGCCTGTGTGCTCTTCCGCCCTATCCGAACCAAATATATGAACATGCGGAATATTCTTCATTCCTTCAAGAGCACGCCGGGTAACAGCAAGTTCTCTCTCCTGCATATAATCAAATCCTACCGACTGAATATACTTAATTGCAGCATCAAGCCCTGCTGCACCTGCTGCATTGACAGTACCGGCTTCAAACTTATGCGGAAGCTCGGCAAACTTGGCACCGTCTCTTGTAACTGAGTCAATCATCTCTCCGCCTGATAAGAACGGAGGCATCTTATCAAGCAGTTCCCTGCGTCCGTAGAGGACACCGATTCCCATAGGCCCCATAAGCTTGTGACCTGAAAATGCAAAGAAATCTGCCCCAAGTGCCCTGACATCAATTGCCATATGCGGTGTACTCTGAGCTCCGTCAACTACCATAACCGCACCCTTAGCATGTGCAAGTGCAGCCACCTCTGCTATCGGATTCTCACGTCCGAGCACATTAGATACATGTGTCATTGCAACAAGCTTTGTCTTATCCGTTATAAGTGCGGCCACCTTATCAAGATCAACGCTTCCATCCTGCTCGCACTCGATAAACTTAAGAGCGGCACCGGTCTGTCTTGATACCATCTGCCATGGGAGAAGGTTGCTGTGATGCTCCATTATTGAGACAACTATCTCATCGCCGGCGCTGATATTAGTAAGACCATAGCTGTATGCTACAAGGTTGAGTCCTTCTGTTGTATTGCGTGTAAATATAATCTCTTCTGTTGAGGATGCATTTATAAAATTCTTAACAGTAACTCTTGCATTCTCATATATATCAGTTGCCTCCACGCTGAGCGGATATGAACCGCGCAGTGGATTGGCATTATGATTTCTGTAAAAATCCATCTCCGCATCTATAACGGACTGCGGACGCTGCGATGTTGCCGCATTATCAATATATATTGTCCTGTCCTGCATAAGAAGCGGAAAGTCCTGACGATAGTCATATGAATTATTCGTCATATCCAAGTACCTCCTTAAGACCGTCACTTATGATATTCTGTGTTTCTTCATCCTCCGTCATTCTTGAAAGCCTGTCGATTGAAGCTCTTGCCATGATATTCTCTGCATGCTCCCTGTCAATTCCCCTGCTTTCAAAGTAAAACAACGTATCATCATCAAGCTCACCGATTGTAGCTCCGTGATTACCTACAACATTTTCCTCAGCACACAGTATAAGAGGAATCGTCTTATTCTGCACATCATCACCAAGCATAAGCACTGTCTCCTGCTCATTGCCTACAGCATTAACGGCACCCCTCTTAAAGTCAATCGTGCCTCTGAATACCTTCTTAGATGCGTCCTTAAGCGCTCCGCCGGCATTAATCTCACTCTCCGTCTCTCTGCCTGTATGATTAGCAACAACATTGATGTCTATTTTCTGCTCATGCTGTCCTATATATCCTATATCAGCCTTCAGGCTGCTCTTCTCACCTGAAAGTTCAAAGCGGCTGTCTGAGTATACATCGCCCTTGCCAAGGAATACCTGAATAAGCTCAACTCTAGCGCCTTTTGCACATTCACCCTTTATCTCGTTATATAATACGGCATTCTCTTCGGTATGCTGTGTCTGTACAAGACGCACAACCGAATTCTCATGTGCAATAATCTCTGTATGGACCGCAAGATTATACCTTGTGCCATAATTCATGAATACCGTAAGCTCTCCGCCTGTCATGGCTTCCAGCCTTATATTTTTATTACTGTATTCGTCAACTGTATTAACATGAATCCTCACAGGCTCATGCTTCTCTGCCTTTGCTGCCGTTACCGTCTGTGATTCAAGTTCAACTGTATTGCTTCTGTCCCATGGAAGCTTTGTTTCGTTAACATCAAGCCAGTACCATGTCTTGGCAGGCAGTCTGTTGATAATTATATTTTCATTGTTTGTCATATCAGCCAATACTTCCTTTCATCTCAAGACGTATAAGATTATTCATCTCAACGGCATACTCAAGTGGCAGCTCCTTAGAAACATTGTCAGCGAATCCACTTACGATAAGTGCTCTTGCATCCTCTTCACTCATGCCTCTTGACATAAGATAGAACACCGCATCATCACTTATACTTCCAATCTTGGCTTCATGTCCGACCGCTGCGTCCTTAGTACGGATGTCCATAGCCGGAATTGTATCAGATCTTGACTCTGAATCAAGCATAAGTGACTGGCATGATACCGCAGACTTTGCATTAGATGCATTCTTCTGCACAACAACACTGCTTCGGAATGTACTTATTCCACCGCTCTTGCTTATTGAACGTGTATTCATATATGAACTTGTATCCGGTGCCGCATGGATTACCTTGGCACCCGTATCAAGGTTCTGTCCTTCACCGGCGAATGTTACACCGGTGAACTCCATCTTAGAGCCCCTTCCCTTGAGAATACTCATAGGATAGAGATAACTTACATGTGAACCAAATGAGCCTGACACCCATTCAATCGTACCGCCCTCTTCTACAAGTGCACGCTTTGTATTAAGGTTGTACATATTCTTAGACCAGTTCTCAATTGTCGAGTATCTGAGCTTTGCATCCTTTTTAACAAAAAGCTCAACGCATCCCGCATGCAGGTTGGCAACATTATACTTAGGTGCTGAACATCCCTCGATAAAGTGAAGGCTTGCTCCTTCATCAACAATTATAAGTGTATGCTCAAACTGTCCTGCACCCTTGGCATTAAGTCTGAAATATGACTGAAGAGGTATTGAAACATCAACGCCCTTCGGTACATATACAAATGAGCCGCCAGACCACACCGCTCCGTGAAGTGCCGCGAACTTATGGTCTCTGGGTGTTACAAGCTTCATAAAGTACTCATGTACCATATCGGCATATTCACCCTTAAGTGCGCTCTCCATATCAGTATAGATTACGCCCTGTGCTGCAACCTCATCCTTAACATTGTGGTATACAAGCTCTGAATCGTACTGTGCACCGACACCTGCAAGTGACTTCCTCTCAGCCTGTGGAATACCAAGTCTTTCAAATGTATCCTTAATATCCTGTGGCACATCTTTCCAGTCACCCTGCATCTTTGTGTTAGGTCTTACATACGTTGCAATATGCTCCATATCAAGACCCTCAATTGAAGGACCCCAGTCAGGTATCTTCATGCCATTATATATCTCGAGTGACTTCAGTCTGAACTCATGCATCCATTCCGGGTCATTCTTCTCTTTTGATATCTTATCAACTATCTCAGGTGTAAGTCCTGCTTCTATTCTATAAGCATCATGCTCTTCATCCCTGATATCATAGACACTTCTGTCTATATCATCTACATGACTCTTTTCTTTCATTCCAATACTCCAATCCAGCGTATTATAATAATCTGCAATAATCAGATCAGATAATGCCGGGCAAAAGCCCCAACTATATATTCTATATATTATTTACGCCTTTATATCTTCAAATCCATTTTCATTAATCTCATCAACGAGTGATGCATCGCCTTCTCTTGCAATCTTTCCTTCTTCCATTACATGTGTTACATCAACATGAAGTGACTCAAGGATTCGTGTACTGTGTGTTATAATAAGGAGGCTTCCCCTGCATTGCTCCTTGTAAATGCTTATGCCCTTTGATACTGTGCGGACAGCGTCAACATCAAGACCTGAATCTGTCTCATCAAGGATTGCAAGTGACGGTTCAAGCATAAGCATCTGAAGAATCTCAGCCTTCTTCTTCTCACCGCCTGAGAATCCGACATTAAGATCTCTCTCTGCATAAGATTCATCCATTGAAAGAAGTTCCATTGTCTGTGCAAGCTTCTTCTTATAATCCCAGAGGCGTACTCTCTTGCCTGTCTTCTGCTCAAGTGCGCTTCTGATAAATGCACTCAGTGTAACTCCGGGTACTTCCAGCGGATTCTGAAATGAAAGGAATATGCCCTTCTTAGCTCTCTCATTGACAGGCATATTGGTAATGTCCTCGCCATTGAATATTATCTGTCCTTCTGATATTGAATATCTTGGATTGCCCGTAACAGCATATCCGAGAGTTGACTTACCGGTTCCGTTAGGCCCCATAAGTACATGCGTCTCATCTTCACCTATAGTAAGGTTAACACCATGAAGAATCTCTTTATCTTCGATGTTAACGTGTAAATTCTTTACCTCTAATAATGATTTGCCAGCCATATAATCCTCCTGCTATATATTATTAATTATTGTCGTGTGATGCAGTACAATGCTGCATACTGCTGCCTGACACCAGATCTGCGAGCGTATGTCCGTCAAGATACTCATTAATCGCATCTCCAAGTCCCTTCCAGAACGGCAGTGTATAACACTCATTCGTAAGGTCGCACTTCTTCGTATCAGGAGCAAGACATGCAACCGGTGCAAGGTCGCCCTCAGTCAGCCTGAGTATATCTCCGACCCTGTATTCCTCCGGTGACTTTATCAGGCAGTAACCGCCGCCTTTGCCACTTGCACTCCTGACCATATGTCCCTTGGACAGTATAGTCATTATACTTTCCAGATATTTTAAGGAGATACCCTGTCTGGCCGATATTTCCTTCAACGGAATAAAATCTCCCGTTCCATGCTGCGCCAGATCAGTCATAACCCTCAGGGCATATCTGCCCTTAGTCGATATCATCATACTCTACTCCAATCGCATTTGCGGTATTTATTGCGTATATGAATTGTATCGCCTATTTACCTACTATGTCAATAGGTGAATAGCATGTATTTATTTCTGTACAATTTTTCTCAACCAGATAGTTAATTATATATATTTTTTCATATGATTATATTGATTATATCATTTATATACCCGTATATCTGTCTCTTATACACATCTGACGCTGCCGACGAACTCTAGGGTGTAGA
>ENA-OZFS01000236-OZFS01000236.1-human-gut-metagenome-genome-assembly--contig:-NODE-236-length-10224-cov-4.328154_pt1 | contig 10224 bp, 10 predicted proteins | sample MGYA00244623_ERZ653644 | MGnify/ENA primary metagenome ERZ653644 (study PRJEB26926, sample SAMN06165114) | human gut metagenome | biome: ENVO:00009003; feature: ENVO:2100002; material: ENVO:00002003... | reverse complement strand
GTCTTAGGGTCTCGTGGGCTCGGAGATGTGTATAAGAGACAGCCACAATATATAGATATTTCAAGTGATATTTTCACCAAATATTGCGTCTGTTTTTATACAAACAACCCATTGTAAAGCCGCTTCGCATAGCTGTCCGTCATGCCGCTTATGTAGTCAGTTACCATAAGTATCCTGAGATAAAGCTTCTCACTTTCGTCCCTGCCATCTGACTGGGCTTTGTACATTGATTTGTAGAATCCCGATATTATATCAATCGTCCGGCAGTCGATAAATGTCATTTTATCGTCTGTGTCAAAACGCACTGCTGCCGGCATAAACTGTCCAAGCAGTGATTCTATTACTCTTCTTCCGAACAGCTCTGTCTTAATCTTAACGGGACTTGTATATATCATCTGCTCGCTAAGCTGTGATATTGCTCCGATTATGTGGCCTGATGATGTATTTTCAAAAAGCCCGCCTTCAAATGCTCCGTTTATTATTGCATCATAATTCTTTACAAATGAATCCGAGGCCTCTTCTATCATTAACCTCTTCATACGCTTATTCCACATCTGAAGTGCCGTCAGTTCAGGATTTCTGTGCCCGCTTCCTATCTCTTTTGCACACAGTTCCTTAAGTATGCCTATATTCTTATACATGTCGTCATATCCATTGGCTTCTGCATACACTTCCAGCGATGCTTCTATCTGGGAATAGCTGATAACTTTCTTGACCATTGCGTCTTCTATGTCGGATGTTCTGTACGCTATGTCATCTGCTGCCTCAAGAAGATATGAGAGAGGATGCCTGCTGCCATTCATTCCCGTCTTTGACGATATGTCGTCAAAAAGCGCCTTTTCAGCAGTATTATAGCCGAATTTACGATATTTTGATGACGATGCGACTGCAACAGACGAGACCGGATATTTGATTATTGCCGCAAGCACCGCATATGACAGGTTGAACCCTGCAAGTGTTCCCAGATATGGCGTTGCAGACAATATTCTCAGTGATTGTGCATTGCCTTCAAAATGGTACAGGTCTCCGAGCTGTTCGTCTGTAAGTATTCTGTCTATGCTTACACCTTTAAGCTTAAGGCTGCTTATATTATTCTGAAACCATTCCCTTATTGCATATTCGCCAAAATGTCCGAATGGCGGATTGCCTATATCATGAACAAGCCCTGCACACAGAAGCACATCAGAAAAATCTTTTTCCGAATGCGTATCAAACCACTCATCCGCACCGGCATCACGTAACTTTCTGAATACATGCTCTCCGAGCTTTTTTCCTATGGCCGAAACTTCCAGTGAATGCGTCAGTCGTGTTCTTACATAATCATCTTCCTCAAGCGGAAACACCTGGGCTTTATCCTGAAGTCTTCTGAAAAGCGTGCTGCTTATTATCGTGTCATAATCATTCTCATATGTAACTTCACCGCATTCTGCGGCATCCGCACTATCTTCATGATATCGTGCATCTGACATAAGCATATTCCAGTTCATTGCCATAGAAAATCCTCCATCTGTAATTGTGTTCAGGTAATAATTATTGTTCATAGCACCATTGATTTAATAATAACACATGCAGGAAAGCAATTTAATAATCCTTATTACCCATTTTCATGACCTGTAAGACATGCTATCATCGTCATCATGGGAGGAACGGTTATGTACTATGAAACAAAATACAAAATAGGCAAATGGCTTACTATTGCTATAGGAAGTGTGTATATAATTGCCGTAATCGGCTATCTCAACCCGGCATATCTGATTCTTTGTCTGTTTCTGTCACCCGGCGCCTATTTCGCTTTTTATCTTGCCGAATATGCCGAATTCAATTACCGTGACAGGACAAAACATTTTTCGGACGGACACAGTACTTATGTCGAAGCGACTATATTTTCCATCATAGCGGAAGGCTTTAAGTCCGGAAATATCCAGGACAGTATATCCGTGCATCCATCCGACAGTTTTCTTACATCACGTCAGGAGATTACCGATATGAAGCAGTTTTCAGTACTGAAAGATTCCTGTTGCTCTTTTAAATTTGCTTACAAATATGATTTCAACAACAAAGAAAAATACTATTATGACGACAAAAAATATTCATTTGAAGATGTTGTCAATTCAGGCAAATATATCGGTTGCCGTGAAGATCTTAAGATGAGCACAGTTGACGGAAGCATCCTCAAGGCTGACAAGGTTCGCAATGGTGCTATTATTCCTTCGATTATTGGAATAATGGCTGATGTGATTCTCATAATTGTACTGTCATTCAATCTGCTTTAGGAGGAATTACTGACATGTTACTTAGTATCGCACTCATTATGCTTATCGGCATGGCATCGGGATATATATGCCACCGTCTGAAGCTGCCGGGTCTTCTCGGCATGATTATCACGGGAATTATATTAGGTCCGTATGTGCTTGACCTGATAGACCCGTCAATTCTTAACATTTCCGCTGACCTGCGTAAGATTGCCCTTATAATAATTCTTACAAGAGCCGGACTTACGCTTGACATTAATGACCTTAAGCGTGTCGGAAGACCTGCCATTCTTATGTGCTTTGTACCGGCAACCTTCGAGCTTGCGGGAATGCTTCTTCTGGCTCCCCGTATTCTTGGAATAAGCCTGCTCGAGGCCGCCATTATGGGTGCTGTTGTTGCGGCAGTATCTCCTGCCGTCGTTGTCCCTAAGATGATTAAGCTTATTGATGAAGGCTACGGAACTAAAAAAAGCATCCCGCAGCTTATTCTTGCAGGTGCTTCCGTGGATGATGTGTATGTAATAGTTCTTTTCAGTACATTTACAGGGCTTGCAAAGGGAGACCGCGTCTCTGCAATGAGCTTTATTAATATCCCCGTATCCGTAGTGTTGGGAATAGCTCTCGGAATTGCGTCAGGATGGCTTCTTGCCGTATACTTCGAGAAAGTTCATGTGCGCGACACTATCAAGGTTATTATAGTGCTCAGTATATCATTTATTCTTGTGTCTGCCGAAAATGCCCTGAGTACTCCGATTACATTCTCGGCACTGATAGCTGTTATGTTCATGGGAATTGCGCTTTCAAGATACCGCAATGAAACTGCGGTACGCCTGTCGGGAAAGTTTAACAGACTGTGGGTTGGGGCCGAGGTTGTCCTGTTCGTGCTCGTAGGCGCTTCTGTCGATATCGGATATGCGCTGTCTGCCGGAGCCGGTGCAGTCATTCTTATATTCGGTGTGCTGACATTCAGGATTGCAGGCGTATTTGTCTGCCTGACCGATACGAATCTTAATATGAAAGAAAGATTATTCTGTATGCTTGCATATACTCCAAAAGCCACTGTCCAGGCTGCAATCGGAAGTGTTCCTCTTGCAATGGGACTTTCATGCGGAAGCATAGTGCTCACTGTAGCGGTGCTTGCAATATTAATAACAGCACCGCTCGGAGCATTTATGATAGATCTTACTTATAAGAAACTTTTAAGCCTGTAAGGGTTGTGGTGTTCTGCCAGCCGCCGGTTCCCGTGGTTCCGGTGTGCTGGACTGCAATTCCACCATGCAGATTATCAGGAACATCTGCCTTAAGATGGACTTCCTGTAATGCATGCTGCTCTGCCGTAGTCCTGACATCAGCCGTAAGACTTCCATCCCTGTATTCCACATCTATGATACACTCTGACACAAAGCAGCCGGATATTATTTTGTCAGATATAAATGTCGTTGTTCCCTCTTCATATTGCACAAGTACAAATACACACGCGTTGGATGCCTTTGGACTCCTGTAAATTCTTAAGCCGTATCCGGTAAGATTCTCCGTATCAAACTTAATGCATACATCCATATACTGATATGCGCTTCCAAAGCCCTGACATGACGTCTTGGCAGGCTCTGCCGTAAGGTGCAGGCTCATACCTCTATATATCTTAACCCGGTCATTCTGTCTGTAGGTCGGTGTATACATAATTCTTGCGCCCTGCGTTCCCTGATACAATCCGGGATGCGTGCAGCCGTCACCTGTTATGCCGTAATGCCACGGCTCTGTACACTCTTCACCGTGCCAGCTTCCGAAGCTGCAGGTATCTGTCGGACGGTAATAATCCACAGACCACATGCCTTCGGCTATATTTTTCCCCATATTGAGAGGAATATCTGAAAAATCTGTGCAAATGTCATAGCCATCAGTATCCGTATCTGCAATTCTTCTGTCTGTAACCGCAACAACTTTTGCACCGTCACAGCTTGATGTGCATCTCGGAATGACAGAGGCTCCTATATAACTGCCGACATCTGCTGCCGTTATCTTATATGACAGTTTAGGGCTGTTTCTTGTAATTGCAGTCAATCTTGCACCCTCACCCCTGCTGCCGTCACAGCGGTACCATGAGACAACCGACCTGTCCGTATGACCGTTAAGTTCAAGCTCATAGCTAAGCTCTGCATTACCATTGCAGATTGACAACTCTGGGTATTTAGTGAATTGCGGTGCTTCCGTTACAGGAGCAGCTATTCTGAGCTTATATGCTCCGTGCAGTCCGATTGCCGTCACAGCCTCTATTACAACATCCACGTATTCTTTATCAATATTGCAAAACGCTTCCGGTCTTCCGGTAACAGTGCAGCTTCCGTCATTATTGTCATTTACATTGACAAAGTCCTTATAAATATTATCGACATAGAATGTTATATTGCCGGCATCACCGATGCCGCCCCAGAAGCACAGCGCCCTGGATGATACAACCGCCTTGGATGATGCAGCCGCCCCGGAAGCTGTTCCTGCGGACAGGCCACTGTTCTGCACGCTGTCAGCATCTGCCTGTATACACTCCGCATCTGACGACAGTATAAGCTGCACCGGAATATTATCAGCCGAACATGCGCCGGACTGTACGCCAACATTCAACGGATCCCAGCCATCACTGCCTCTTAGCAGGTTGTAGGTATTATAGCATCCGTAATCATCAAGCCTGTATGCCTTAAGAAGCGGCAGTCCTGACATATCAACGGTTGTCTTTGACCGTAGTCCGCCAATCACAACACTCTCTTTGTTATGCGTATTATCGCACTGGTAACATCTGAGCTGCGGGTCAGGGTATCTTGTCCAGCCGATTCCGAACGGAACATCAAAATTGCTGTGATATCTGCACCCAACAGCCGCCACCTGTCCGCCATCCTTTGTAAAATACTGCATTCCTTCAACCCGCGGGTCTGCCTCAAGGCAGTTAAAATCGCAGTCAAGGAAAACGGCACCTGTCCGGGTCGCTGAAAAAAGCGGTCTGCTTCCGTAAAAGTCAAAATCACAGCCGACAAAAACAGCATTGCTTGTTATTGCATCATTAGTTGATTCAAAATGGCAGTTATGGTACAAGGCTCTGTCGGCACCCTCAACAGGTCTTAAGTTAAGCCTGCCGATAAAGCGGCAGTTATCGGCGAACATTCTGTCACCCTGCATTATTGCAAGCTGTGCCTGTGTTATCGCATCTGTGCGCCTTCTGTGATTTCTGGATGCATCACGCTTATATTCGAGGTCTGTACTGCAATAATTACCTATCGTCAGATTCTTTATAGTCAATGATTCACACTCAAAATGAAACATTGTGTAGTTGCCGTTGGCTCCGTGCGACTGTCCTCTGTTGCCTGCAATCACAACATCCTCTGCATCGTCTGTAAGCCCGGCAAATTCAAGGCTGTGCGCTGTAACCGCTATTCCGTAAGGTACGTCATAGCCGCCCCACGGCTGCATAGTGTCGTCTGCCTCAGGGTCATCAATCCAGTATACGCCGGGCATTATGTACACTGTCAGTTTCTTATCCGCCATCTTTTTTGAGTTAATTGCATCCTCTGTGGGCGTGGGTCTGAGCATGCTTTGTATATTATTGTAAATGTAGCTGCCTGCCTGCACCTCTGTATCTGTGAGTGACGCATCAAGAAGCACATGCTCGCTGTCAAGGGGTAATTCATAACCTTTGTAATTCATTCGGTGGTCTCCTTATATCACTTACTTATCTCTATGTGAACGTCATCCTTCTGCCATTCTGTCATTATGTCATTCATCAGCTTTAACACCGTAATGCTGTCCTTTGGTGTATATATCCTGCTTGACTGCATATGATGCTTCACACATGATGACACTTCGCGTATCTCATACTCAAATCCATTAATATCCACAGGGCTCTCAACCGTGTATTCTTCATCATTATCCGGCTTTACAGTCATTGATACTGCATGCTGGAAGTCATCTATATATATGCTTCCCTTTGTCCCGAATATTGCAGCATGCCTGTCAATCTTCATTCCGATTGTCTGTATACATTGTGCTGTTCGTCCTCCCGGATATACCAGCTGCAATACACTGTAATCATCTGTGCCATACTCATTCATATGAACACAGGTATCAAAGCTCTCCGGTGCCGCATTCATAATCATATGAAGAAATCCGAGATTATATATGCCTATATCCAAAAGTGCTCCTCCGCCAAGCTCTGCCTTGAACTTACGCTCACGTCTTGCTCCTGTCGCAATAAAGCCATACTCACATCTTGCATGACGCACATCACCTATTACACCATTTTCGATTAAACCGGTTAATTCCCGGTAGAGCGGCAGAAATCTTATCCAGAAGGCTTCCATTATAAACAGTCCCTTCTGTGCAGCGTAATCATACAGCTTCTCAGCCTGCGATGCCTCTATCGTAAATGGCTTCTCACATAACACATTCTTTCCTGCATCAAGACACATCACACAGTTCTCATAATGCATACTGTTGGGTGTTGCAATATACACTGCATCAACTCCCGCATCCTTAAGCATGGCTTCGTACGAACCATAATATCCCGGTATTCCGAACTCATTGGCAAATGCCGCCGCTTTCTCTTCACTTCTTGAGGCAACTGCCACGAGCTTCTCCTCTCCTCCCATACGATTCACGGTATCGGCAAACTTCCGTGCAATTGTTCCTGTTGCAAGTATTCCCCAATTCATCGCTAATATCCTTTCTTATATCTGTTCCTGTATCTGTTAAGCAGGTCTTCTATCTGCAGGCTTAGATTCTCTGCAAATGTTCCTTCACGTCCATGCACTATCTTAACCCAGAAATCAAGTTCTGTATACACTGCATCTGTCTTTTTTACCTGAATCTTTACCTGCGCGCGTCTGTGTTCGAGCATCGGAATTATAATGTAATACATTCTGTCATCTTTAAATGACAGGTAGCCTGCACTCTGGCCTTTTTCATTTTTCAGATACAGCCTGTGACCGGATATCTTTTCAGGATACAGCAGCGCTCCGGGAACTATATTGAGCCTCACGCGCCTTGCCGGTATCTTCTCAAGCATGCACAACATATGATATATATCCGCGTCGTCATGTGCTGCCGGTTCTCCGACAATCAGCGGAAGCGTCCCTCCGGCATCGATAAACTGCTGTGCAAGCAGATATGCCAGTTCTGCCTGAAACTTAAGCTTCGCTTCCATATCAGCGTCTGCCTGTATGTCATCAAGAATCGCAGCACTGCATTCCAGCATGCTTTTAAGAAAAAGGTTGAAATCCTCCTCTGGTTTCCATATGTATCTGCCACTTGCTATAACTATATCTCCAAGCCTGTTGCCGTCCACATCCTCTACACTGTGGTATACATTACGTGCGGCATATGCATTGGGATTCTCCGGTGCATCCCACGCCAGAGCCTTACTGCGCCCATCACCGGAATGTCTGCCGGCACGTTCCTGACGGTTATGTGAATTATCTTCCGGTGTCACATATCTGCAAATGACTTCGTATGCCTCATTAATCTCCTGAGCAGTATACGGATAACCTCCTGTTGCTTTTGCGGCATTGGAATCCGGGTGTGCCATATGCATAAGCTGTCTGTATCTCTTTTTTATCTCTGTTCTGTCTGCATTCCTGTCTACACCAAGAATCCTGTATGCCTGAGCCCTGACCAATTCTTTCTCCTGCTATCTGTTATTTATTCGCGGTATTTTTTGTAAACTGCTGTTATATTACCTATAATAACTGCTATTGCAGCAATTAGCCACGACGGCGATATCACAGGCTTTATACGTGCCACATGTGGTCTTGTATCTGCACTGTAAGCAACAATCAGTGTATCTCCAATACGCTCACCTATTCCGGCAGCAACATATCCCCTGCAATTCCCTGTGCCATCAGGCTTTTTAACGATTACCGCAGCCTCTTCGCTTCCTCGGACACTATGGTCATAATACCCCTCCGTCAGCTCATAATGTGACGTATGCGGAAAATACCCAAACAAAAAGCCTCTGTTCTCCCATGTCCATAAGCCTGCCAGAATAAATATACTGAATATAACTGTTGTCAGTATATTCCCGTAATCTTTCTTCCCCATACTACTCTCCATATATGTATATGATATTGCGCTGTTACTTACGTCCCCAGCCAAACAGCCCCTTCTTCTCATAAGGCTCTGTTGTATATGAGACAAGTTCATATCCGATGCCTTTTATCTCCTTCTTGGCCCATGGAATATCAATCTCTTCCTCACTTATGATAACGCACTCTCCGTCTTTTGCTGATGAATTAACCTTCTTTACCTTAAAATTGCTGCGAATCAGATCATTCATGTGTGATTCACACATTCCACACATCATACCATCAATCTTCAATGTTGTCTTAACCATAATAATCTCCATTCCGCAGGCTCTGTATGCTTCTGATAATGTCTGTAATGCCTGCTGCACATATAATCAATTATTATATATACCCCTGTGGGGTATTTGTCAATTCAGTATATGATTGATTTTTCTCAATTGACAGCCTTAACGCCGCCGCGTTAAGGCACAACTGTCAGAAGCTGTGTCCGCCTCCTGAGCTTCCGCCGCTGTCTCCGCCACCACCGCTGCCGCCAAATCCGCCTGAAGAATCTGAGCTGCTCTCGCTGTAACGGTATGAATACTGGCGTACGCATTTTTTCTGAATGTCAATAGTCATGCTGTTGTTATCACCATATGCTGATCTGACCGTATCCTTATGTGCTCCGTTTGCCTTCCGTGACACAAGAAGGAAAATATAATTCGTAAGAAAACCAAGCATTACCGCCAGAAGCGCGTTGGTTGCAATCTGCATCGGACGCTTTATCGATAATCCGTTAATTCGGAGCTGTGCCTGATTAAATGCCTGAACCGCACACTGTGCATACTGCTCCTTGGACGCAAGCTTATATATATTGTCCGTAATCGCAAGTGCATCCCTGCTGCGGATTATCTTGCGCACCGGTCCCGTACAGTACATATATATCTCACGGTGATACATATCTATCGTAAACATCACAACCGGAGCTGTCTTTTTACTGCCAAAATATGATGCACACACATTGGCACATACATCTGCCGTCTCACCGGCTTCATTTCTGTCAGTTGTATAGAATATAACATTGGAATCAGCTGATATTGCCTTCATTGCCTCTATTACATCTGCTTTGCCTGAAGCGTCAACTATCTGCGCCTTATCATAATATATGATTCTGTGACCATCTGCTTCCGTAATATCTTCTGTAACACTTTCCGTAATACCTTCGATGTCCTGCGCTGCTGCGGCTGTTAATGTACCGCATGTCAGCATTCCGCTTCCTATGGCAAGTCCCGCGATAACAGCAGATAATTCAATAATCAGGCATATTATTTTCTTTTTAATCCCTGTCATGCTCACGCCCTCCCTTATAAAGCTCAAACTGCGGAAGCGGTCTGGTACAGGACAGATTATAATCCCTTATTATTCCGAATATCGTAAATATATCAACCGCATATGTTCCGAGAACCACTATGTAATACCATATGTCATCAACAGGATTTATAAATGCCGTCACGATAAGGACTGCTGTTGCGAGCAGTGAAAGCACCGATACAGGAACCGATTTTGTGGAATTTTTAAAAAGTACGGCATACCTCGGAGCACTGACACTAATCATAATAATCTGTATAAATGCCGTTATTGCACACACTGCAACCTTAAAGGAAACACCGCTCTCGCGGTACTCGCTTCCTGCCGCCACTGCTGTCATACCTGCCTGCGCTGCCGCATTTACCGCCTGTGCCGCCGCATCTGCCTGCTGCAGCCTGTCTGTTATCATCGGTACCGCAACTACGGCGAGTACTGAAAGTACAGCAAATACCGCAATTGCCGTAAGACTTCCCGCAAGCCTGCTATTAGCAAGAGTTACCGCACCTTGGGTGTGACGCGCCTTATATCCTGTCTCTTATACACATCTGACGCTGCCGACG
>ENA-OZFS01000210-OZFS01000210.1-human-gut-metagenome-genome-assembly--contig:-NODE-210-length-11077-cov-3.266104_pt1 | contig 11077 bp, 13 predicted proteins | sample MGYA00244623_ERZ653644 | MGnify/ENA primary metagenome ERZ653644 (study PRJEB26926, sample SAMN06165114) | human gut metagenome | biome: ENVO:00009003; feature: ENVO:2100002; material: ENVO:00002003... | reverse complement strand
CGGCAGCGTCAGATGTGTATAAGAGACAGATTTGTGGCACTAACTTAAATTAATATTTATTTTTCCTAATAGAAAATCAACAATATTTATATGTGAAATACCATCTCTGGAATAATCGAATCTATCTAATGAAAATACATATTTAGGTGACGCATCGCTTATAGGCTTAAATGCTCCAAACTCCCGTTCAATCGTTTCCCTGCTTCCAAGATAATATGCTACTTGTATGAAACATTTTTTACGACCATAAATTGCAACAAAATCTATTTCACCCTTATATGTTTTTCCTGTAAACACCTCATAATCCCTTGAAACCAGTTCATTATAAATGATATTTTCTAAGAAAAATGTATCTTCAAAATTTACCAAATTCGTATTTATCATACGAAAGCCCGTATCAACAGCATACTGTTTTTCAATATATGACATTGCTTGCTTTCCAACAATATTGAATCTTTTCACCCGATCTATGAGGCATGCTTTGTCCATCTTGTCAAGATATCTGTATATTGTTTTACGGTCGAGACCTTCTTCATTTTGATTCTCGAAATAGCTTTGTATATTTTTACTGGAAAATTCTTTTCCAGCATTTGCCATAATATACCCTGCTATCTTTTCAAAATTCTGTCTATTTATTTTTGATTTATCAGTTATTATATCTCTATCAAGGATGCCCAAATATGTTTGTTCCAAATATCTTTTAATATCGCTTTCTTTGGAAAATGAAAATCTCAATGGAAATCCACCCCAATTGATATAATCAATAATAAATTCATCAGGGGGCTGATTTTTTCCTATTACTTTAATATATTCATAACTTTCAGCAAAAGAAAACGGCATTATCCTAAATTCAATACATCGCCCCACCAAAAGTGTTGCCATCTTGCCTGACAACAGTTTGGAATTACTGCCTGTAATGAAAATATCACAATTAATTGTAGCTCTCAGAGAAGCCAATACTTTTTCAAAACTTCTCACATGCTGAATTTCATCAAGAAATATCAGATATTTATCCATATCTTTGATTTGTTTTGTTATATAACTATTCAGCTTTTCAGCTGTACGAATTTTTTCAAACTGTAAATCTTCAAAATTAATCCTTATAATATGTGTCTTATCAAAACCATTTGAAACAAACTCTTCTTCAATCTGTTCAAGCAGAATAGATTTTCCACAACGTCTTACACCAGTTAAAACTTTTATCAGATCAACATTATAATATGGACGAATTTTTTGTAAATATCTTTCACGTTTAATATACATACACATTTACTCCTAAAAAAGATCACTATTATTATGCCACAAATTTGAAAATTTTCAAGATTTGTGGCACATATATTAAATCACTACCCCATTACAGTGATCTACCTCATGCTGAATAATCTGTGCCACAAATCCTTCAAATGCCATCTTTCGTTTTACAAAACCAGCATCCTGAAACTCTACCTCTATCTTCTTATACCTTATTGTTTTTCGTTTTCCCTCTAATGACAGACAGCCTTCTTCTGTTTCGTAACGTCCGCTCTTAGAACAGATCACAGGATTGATCATAATCATATCTACAGGTCCGGCACTTACAATAATCATATTTTTCTTATAGCCGATCATATTTGCTGCCATTCCGACACAGCGCTCACGATTCGCAGCTAATGTATCCCGAAGATCATTTACCACATTCATATCAAGAGGTGTTGCCGGAACGGATTTCTGCCCCAGAAAAAGAATATCTTTTACAATAGGTTTAACCATTTTCTATCCTCCATAAGGTCTCATTTATTTCTTCTATATCGTAAAGATTTGTCACTGATTTGCAAATTATCATAAAATTTCTGCAACACGATCGCCAACTCTTCCGGAGCTTCTATGTTTGCTTCATGACCTGTTTTCACAAGTTCATGGAAACAGGCGTTGTTCAAATATTGGCAAAGTTCTTTTGAAGTTTTTTTGTTTGCAGTGTCCTTCTCTCCACAAATGAGCAATACCGGACAAGACACCTTATGCAGGGAGTCACTGAAATCCAATTCAGCCATCGTATCGCATAGGTTGATAACATCTGCTTTTTTTAAGCCCATTTTATTGAATGCCGAATTCGGCATAAGATGAAACAATATATTCTGAACTTTCAATAAGTTTTTTGGCATTTTATATTGTGCTGCAATTAATACGAGCGCCCTTACTTTATCTGGATGGTCTATCGCATAATTAAGCGCCAAAACAGCACCTAGAGAAAGCCCGCATAAGACAATTCCTTCGTTCTCCCTGTCGCATTCTCCTGAGAATGCTGAATATAATTCCTTATATGTAACAGATTTTCCCTCTAGCATCCCTGCCAAGCTCAAATTGACACTACTTTCCGACACTTTCGTTTCTTTTATTACTCTAGTCCAACTGTCTGGTTTTTGTCCTAATCCATGCAAATATAAATACTTCATATACTGTCGCTCCTTCAAACTGGAAATTTTTCAAATTATCAATTTCTAATTTCCGTACAGAGATTTATAAATCATCTGCTCTCTAATTGTTCGAAATGATAACGCGGCTTTCCAACACTCTTTTTTCCATACTCAATAGCTTCTGTAGGGCAATAACAAATACAAGCCATACAATGAGTGCATTGCTTTCCCCATACAGGCTTTCTGTCCTTAAGCGTAATGTTGTTCAATGGACAATTCTTAACACATTGACCACAACCGACACAGGTAGCATCCGTACGAAATGCATCAGATTTCACAAAGAAATGATAAAAAATCGGATTTACCGGACCACTCATTAACCGGTCATAAAGATTGTTTCTTGGTACAGCGAACGGCTGCTCTGCCTTAATGTGCACAATTATATCCATAATAGCAGGTTCCGCATTTCTAACAATCTTTCTTGCTTCTTCTGCTTTCGGTGCACCAAACATAGCAATATAATTTTCCGGCATAATAACCTGAGCTGTACCCATATACCATAAATGTTTTTGCTCCGCAAGGCGCCGATTATATTTCGCTGCATTCCCAATCTCGCCTCCACAGTCCATCACGAACCAAATGCGTTCTGCAGAAAGCAGTTCCGTTTTACAAAGCCACTCCGATACAATTTGTGGAATACGCCACGCATAAGTTGGAACCACTACGATTATATTTCTGCCTGTTTTCATTGGCGAATAATCTGTTGCCTTGATTTTTGCATTCATATCTACAATCTCGTCCTGCAATTCATCTGCAATTTTCTTTGCTATATAACGACTATTACCAGTTCCGGAAAAGCACAAGATCATAATAACATTACCTCCGTATTTGCCTCAAAGCCAAGCTTTTCATAAAAGCTTTTTCTCCAACACTCTTTTTGAAATCATCTCACAATATCGTCATTTTTCTCGTATGGCATCGGCTCCCCATTTTCTTTATGTAGGTGTCCTATTTTATCGCAGATCCTATCGTACAAATTATCATTCACATATGCAATCTTCTCCATATCCACATTGTTCTCTGATTTTTTTCCGCTGTAGAATTTTTGGGCGTATGTTCCACATTCTTTTATGTAAGCCATTATTAAATTAATTTCTTGTTTCTCGACTTCTGAAAAAATAGGTTGTTCCGTTAATTTTCCACTGATAAAATCACAAAAATAGGAATAGTCATCATCCCAGTTAATATTTCCATTGTCCTGGGCTTCACATCGGATCTTTTCTATTTCTCTTAATAATTCTCCCTGCAGATTATCTGCTTGTCCAGCTTGCGGAACATAATTTTTCCAAATATATTTACATTCATCAAAATACTGCTGCTCGTACTCTTCGCCTATGATCGCATCAATCGTCAAATTGCTTTTTTCTCTTTTTAATTTATCAAACAATCCCATAATTCACCTTAATATCTCTTTATCAATCTGTTTCGTCTTTTTTATAAATTTCACCGTTCCATGCATGATATCCTGCTATATATTCATAATCAGGATATTCATTTATTTCATATAATTTCATTCCCGTATCTGTTTTACAAATCAGAACATTTGAAATAGTATATTCATTCAAATCAGGCGACGATATCGGAGAATATTTTATTTCATTTAAATATATTGCATCTCCGCGTTCTATTGCCTGATTTTTATAACTTTTATTATGCAAAAATAAATATCTGCCACTGATTATTATAAATAGTACAGCTATTGCAATTGAAACAATTATAAATATTCCTCTTCGACTTCTGGTTTCCATCATATTATCCTACTCCTATGGTGCTAAGCCCAATCTCGCTGTTTTCTCATAACAATTCTTTTCACCGTAACAGATTATCCAATACTGTTCCAACCATCATTGAAATTCAGGAACTCCAAAAACTCTCTTCCTCTTAAAATCCACCATAATGAGACAGCGTCTCTGTTGCTAATTCTGTCCCAACTCTCATAGCCTCATAAATATTCCCATTTATCAAATGTGAACATACAAAGCCTGCATGGTAACTATCTCCACAACCTGTAGTATCAATTACTTCTTTAACTTCATTAGCTTGAACAAAATACTTTTCACCATTATGATATGTAACACTTCCTTTATCAGCTAAAGACACATTAAATAGCCCTTTATACTTCTTTGAAAACGCTTCAAATATTGGGAGAATTGATTTCTCTCCACTAATCATGAAATAATCTATATATGGTGCATATTTTTCCATTTCTTTAAAATTACGATATTCTACAAAATCCACTGCCAATCTGAAATTGTTATTCTTTTTTAAATCTATAATTTGTCCAAAACAGCCTGCCCAAAAATGTACAAATACAACATCTGATTTTTTGATAAACTCTAATTCATCATGGTTCAATATCATTTTATCAACAATATCACCCGTCCATGAATCATCTTTGTAATATCTGTCACCGCCGGCTGTAAGATATGTACGATTATTCGCTGTTACTTTATCCTTTTCTACTCTTACGTGGCTTACATCTATTCTCTTATCAGAAATAGAATCCATAATAAATTTTGCGTAAGAATCCTGTCCAACCGCACCCAATATTGAAACATTGAACTCCTCAAATTTTGATGCATGGGCTGCAAAATTAAGGGCTTCACCGCCAGCATATAGTTCATCAGTTCCATCAAAAACATCTACACATAAACACGGAAGTGCTACTAAATTTATCATTCTTTATACCTCTAAAATTTCTAATTTTTCTGTTTTATCAACTTAATTCTATCATAATATAAAATGACTTCCGGCAGGGTTGTCAAAATTTAAAAAACCAGAAAAGCTTCCCCCCATATGGATTTTTCTTACTGAGCAACCATGCTGAAACTGCATGTAATAATAAAAATGCACCGCTTATGATCGTCATTACCAGTTCAAACTGTGATAAGACCGACATGGAATTATCATTATAGCCTATATAAACATTCTTACTGCCCAGAGTGCTGCAATTTCCCTCATACCAGAACACATCGGCACCATTGACAGGCGAATTCGCCTTAATCTGCAGCACCGTATAAGTTGACCGGATGCCTTTCCCATAACGTGATTTGTAATTTCTGACATCATTTCCGCTATGTACCTTGACATGATTGGAGCTCTGCCGAGAACTTTGATATGTTACAGTTCCTGTTGTATGATTCTTCTTACAGGCATATCCGACCACCTTCGGCATACCGGTCGCAAAGGAAATCAAAAGGTGCTGGATAATGCTGCATTGTCTCTGGATCAGAAACAATTTCATATAATGCTTCAAAGTCCCCCATTGTATATTCCCTTAGAATAAGTCTTTCTGTTTCTATCATATTGACACCTCCTATTTTATAGATTGATTTATTACCTTCTGTCTTTTCTATTGATTGATGATCATATTGATCTAACAACATTAATGCATCTGTGTATAAACTAACAAATCACAATTTTCTTTATAACCGTCTTCGCAAATATATCATATCCACCAATTGTACTCCATCTTCATATATTGGATGGTCGTAATTATCTGTAAAAAAATGTGGTACGCTATGTGAACGGATAAAACCACACTTTTCATAAAAGGGTATTGTAAGCGGGCTATCCCCTGTTCCCACTTGCAAAATAGCATATTGCTTTCCGTATCTCTCAACAATAAAATCAATTAAAGCTTTTGCATATCCCTTTCCTTGATATTCCGGAACAGTTGCAATATTTTTTATTTCAAGCACACCATTTCCTTCATCGGTAACGACACACTCACATTTAATCCCATTATCATCTAATACATACATTTTGCCTTTATAAAGATAACGTTCTATCATAGTTTCCTGTTCATCTGCCAATAACAGCAAATCAAGATATTGTTTTTTATTTTCTGTGATCTCTATAATCTTCATCAATATCACCCCTCCAAATCCATCACCATACACGAATCAGATGCTTTAAACCCTAACGATTCATACAACGGTCTTCCCATCTCTGTTGCATCCAGGCTTATTTCTGTCACACCATTTTCTTTTGCCTCATCAATCAAAATCTCAACCATTTTCTTAGAAATTCCTCTTCTTCTATAATCTGCGCGAGTATAGACATTCATTAAATGCGCCCGATTACCTGTTGGATGCGAAAAGGTTGGCATAATCCATGTATAGGATAAGCTTGCACAGCCTACAAGAGTTTCTCCATCAGACGCAATAACCGTAGTCTGTTCCCCTGACTCAAAATATCTTCTGCTCTCAAAGATAAAATTCTCGTCATATTCATACTCACCGGACAAGCCATTCACTTCTCTAAGCATTTCAAGTCTCAGCTTCATCAGAATTTTCATATCAGCTTTTGTAGTCTTTCTGTATATAATCTTGTTCATTTCCTACTCCCTTAACAATCTATCCAACAACATCTACCGATTATTTATAAACATTTCAAAATTTCATCTCTTACAAACACGTAAATCGATTTTAATCACTCAAATTCTTTTATATCATTCCATCTTCTTTCCCGTATTAATTGCTGTATAATTTTAGTTGAATAATCGAGCTTTTTCTAAGTGCCACATACGAAATCAAAAAGTTTGCAAGCCAGCCGGCCGGTACAGCAAGCCAGACAAACGCAATACCGAAACGGGGTGCAAAAATCAATGCAACCGACAAGCGTATCGCAAGGTTTACCATATTTGCAATGAGAAACGGACGCATAATTCCAAGTCCGCGAAGGACTCCGTCAGTTGCCATCTTAATACCCATAAAAATGAAAAAATAACCAAGCCATCTCATATAATCGCCAGACACCTGATACGCCAAAGCAGTTCCATCTTTACCAAGAAATAGCGAAGAAATTTGTGTGTGCAGTGTTTCAATGACTACAAAAGCAAGCACTGCAAAACATACATCCAACACCAACGCAGCATGATATCCTTTTTTGATACGTTCAATTTTCTTTGCACCATAGTTCTGGGAAACATATGGCGAAACTGCATTACCAATGGATACGAATATCAATGAAAAAACATTCTCTACTCTCATCGTTGCTGCATAACCTGCAAGCGCCTGCGTGCCGAATGGATTTACAACAGCCTGTACGATCATCATACCAATTGACACTGTAGACTGCTGCAGAACAGACGGAACGGCAATTTGAAGCATAGAAGATAGTTCCTGCCTGTCAAACCAGTTAAAGGGACTTTTATATCGACGCATCCGGCTAAAGAAAATCAAAAGCGAGAACACGGCGGAAATTCCCTGTGCAATAAGAGTTGCAAGAGCGGCCCCGAACACACCCAGACCAAGACCGGCCACCAGCCAAATGTCCATAAAAATATTCAAAATAGAAGAAACTATCAAAAGGCCTAACGGAATCTTCGATTCACCGATTGAGTTAAACATCGTTGAAAGAATGTTATACATAAACAAAAACGGAAATCCCACAAAATAAACGCGAAGATACAACACTGCTTCCTCCAGTATATCAGAAGGTGTTTGTAATGAAGTCATCATAAAACGAGAAAAACAAAAACCGAAGATACCCAAAAGTACGCTTAAAATCAAAAAGCTGATCAAGGATGTTGATACAATAGTTTTCATTTTGCTATAATCTTGGGCACCAAAATAGCGACTTACGAGCACACCCGCCCCTACCCCGGCACCGAGTGCTATACAGATAAAAACATTTGTCAGTGCGGCACATGCGCCAACTGCCGCAAGTGCAGGAGCACCGACATACTGACCAACAATGATTGAATCTGCCATATTGTATACCTGTTGAAAGAAGCTGCCCAGAATCATAGGCATTGCAAAAACAGTCAGTGCTTTAAGTGGTGCATCTGTAATTAAATATTCATCTTTTGACATTATCATTTTCCTCCATAAAACGTAAAACGTTACAAAATCAGAGCTAACGCGGCCAATACAATGTTATTGCATACAGTCAACTTGCTTTTTTCTGTATTTTAACGGAGAAACTCCGTATGTTTTTTTAAAACTTCTGATAAAATAGCTTATATTTTGATAACCGCTCCGCATTGCTGCCTCTGTAACAGAAATATCGGTGTCTTGCAACAGCTGTTTTGCATACTCTAACCGTAAATACACCACATATTGTGAAAGTGTAATATGAAAATGCTCCTTAAAATATCTGGATATATATTTTTCAGAAAGATGAAATTGCTCCCCAAATTCCCTTAATGATATTTTTCCTGTAAAATTCTGCTGTATATACGAGACCATTTCTTTTTCTACAATGTTTCTCCCACTTGTGTTATTTTCTACTATAAATCCCTTTTCCCACATTTCAAGAATAAATTGTAAAAGAATTATTTTGGTCTTTATCTGCGTCGTTATGTTCAACTCTCTTTCACTCTTTTTTGCTTCATATATCTCAATTAACTGCTCACACAATTCTTTTATCGTATCTTTTACACTGGGACTTATCATCAGACGACCACTGTCTAATGGTTCAAGTAATCTATCATCTAGTATATCATCTGTATAAAAAGATATATATTTCAATGGGAAAAGAAAAGTAAAATAATCTACAGTACCGGTCTTTGAACCCATAAAATGCAGATTGCCCGGTGATACAACGAAGGCATCCCCGGGTTTCCCGATATAGTTCTCTCCTGATATATTTACAGTCAAAAAGCCACTTTTTACATATATAATTTCGAATTCATCATGCCAATGTACCGGTATCTGAAAGGACTGCCCCGCATTCTCTATGTGATATGTACTGAACGGATCATCTTTTGTACCATGTGGTTTATTTTCCTTTAATTCAAAATACATAATCTCTCCTATAATTCTATAAGACTCTTACTTTTCCATTTTCCGCTTTTCCATCGAAGCACCATTCCAACAGCTCTCGCACATTCATCACCTGCCATGGCAATATATGCTCCTACCGCCAGAAAGCCCATATGTATTCCAAGAAAATATGTACCGCCAACCGCAAACAGATACATGAAAATTGCACCCATTATAACCGGAAAAACTGCATCTCCACTGGTTTTTAACGCCTGACTATACACAAGATTTGTCACCCTTCCAAGTTCAAGGAATATATCTATTATTAACAATTTTACCACAAGACTTATCATCTGTGCATCATCCGTAAATATATGCACTATAATGTGTCCGGACAGTGCAAATGTCACAGAGAAGCATGTAGCTATTACAAGGCCATATATCTCTGCTTTTTTTATACCCCTGTCACATTCTTCAAACTCCTTTGCTCCGATTCTCCAGCCTGTCATAATAGCATTAGCCTGTGCCAGTGCAGCTCCTGCACAATATGAGAAATTTGCTATCTGCATAGCATACGAACGAGCTGTGACATTCATTCCGTTCGCATCCATCTGATTCATAAAACGCACTATAAATGTCATTGCTATATTATAAAGTGTTGTTTCAAATGCAGAAGGAAAACCTATTTTAACAATCTGCGCAAGTATCTTTCGCGGCAAAATACGATCAGGACTTTGTTTTGCTTTTATAAGTACAGCGCCCATCACCGCTACAATAACAAGATTTACAACCCTTGAAATAACCGTGGCAATGGCAACTCCCATTACTCCCCAGTTAAATACAAATAAGAATACCGAATTTAGTATTATATTAAGAACATTTCCAACAATAGTTCCTATCAGGGAATGCTTTGTATATCCAAATACTCTCAAATAGCTGGAAAAAATAGGAATAAGCGCATTTAAAAAACATGTTCCACCAACAATTTTGAGGTATGTTTCAGCCGGTTCAAACAAAGCAGGAGCAATACTTACTATTTTAAGTATTCTGCCGGAAAAAATTGCAAGAACAACAGACATCAGAATACCTATGAACGCATTAAACATAAGTCCAAGCTGTCTGGCCTGATATGCTATCCCGGGTCTTCCCGCTCCGATATTTTGTGACATAACAGCTATCATACCCGATGATATCACTCCAAACATAACAATGAAAACACCTATATAAGTATTTGCTGTTCCCACTGCTCCCACAGCCTGATCACTTACAGATGATAACATAAGTGTATCAACCATCCCTGAAAGCATATAGAATAAAGTTTCCAGGCATATTGGCACAGATAATTGCGATAATGTTTTCCTTTCAACCATCATGTTTTCTCCTTACATACAAATATAACATATATTATCAATAATACGATATATCTTTATGTGTTTCTTGTATAATATCAAACAAAAATGGCACTATTTCTACTATTTCACCGCAATAATCTATCAGAATTGTTAATCTTATCGTTGACATCCAGACTATTTATTTAATGAAATGAGATTTGTATTCTATTCGTTTCCTGTATTTTTTCCCTTTTTTTCTTTTTTCGCCGTACGAAAAGGAATAAACATAAGCCCGCAAATACAACGACTACAGCTATAAGTATCAGCAGTACCGGAATCTGGCAGACACTTGAAGAGATGAGCTTAAGACCCTGATAAAGTGTATACACACCAAATATCGAGAATATCACAAATGCCAGTGTGTTAAGCAGTCCATCCGGAGTTTTGCTCTTTAAGAGGTAACCGATCAGCATTCCAAGAATGTCCGCTGCAAATAGTCCGAGCGAACAACCGATCCATACAATAAGTGCTGCCCCTGTCTCTTATACACATCTGACGCTGCCGACGAACTCTAGGGTGTAGA
>ENA-OZFS01000200-OZFS01000200.1-human-gut-metagenome-genome-assembly--contig:-NODE-200-length-11321-cov-7.261584_pt1 | contig 11321 bp, 10 predicted proteins | sample MGYA00244623_ERZ653644 | MGnify/ENA primary metagenome ERZ653644 (study PRJEB26926, sample SAMN06165114) | human gut metagenome | biome: ENVO:00009003; feature: ENVO:2100002; material: ENVO:00002003... | reverse complement strand
AGATAGCATAGTGGTTCTCACGCGTATAGCGTGGGCTGCTATTGTTACATCTGCATCATTGGTTTTCTCAGGACCATCAGTTTGGACGTGGCATAGTTGGCTCACGTATTCTTTTTATAAATCAATTCTCCATTGAGCCAACCGGGGTATATTGCATCAACAATTTAAGTGAGTACATCTAACTTCAACACATATTACGAGAATATCGACTATAATTTTTGGCGAGAGCTTTGCATTAAAGAGGGAGTGTTGCGCCATTATGAGAAAGACGAACCATTTGTAGAACGAGGGCAGGTCGCACGGTACATCGGATATATAAAGTCCGGCACTCTTAAATATATAGCATACGCGGCCGATGGCTCCGAATGCGTTGTAGGCTTGGAGTTCGCCGGTGAATTTGTCGCCGATTTCCCATTTTCACTTTATGGCAAAGAATCCCGTATTTCAATAGTGGCGGTTACTCCCTGCAAGATTTATTGTATATCGGCAAGGGAGTTGGGTCAGCGCATGAAGTCCGACGAACAGCTTTATAGAATTATTGCCGAAACCAATGTCGCTTTGTTCGACACTACATATAACAGGTACATCAACCTGCACACCAAATCGGCGCAAGAAAGGTACGATGAACTGATAGCCAAATATGATAATATCTTCTCGTTGTTTTCGCTTAAAGATATAGCTTCATTTCTCAATATAACCCCCACCCATTTAAGCAGATTAAGAAAATCTTAATAATTTTCAGGTCACCTCAACATTTGTTGAGAGCAAAGTCGTCGTTTAAGCCTAATTTTGCATCGGATTATTACCGATAACAATATGAATAATCGACTGAATATATCATGGCTGTCTCTGCTACTGGCCTGTAATGCAATAGCACAATCAGCCGAACCGGATTCAATCAAGGTGCAGGAACTCAACGAAGTCGTTGTGGAGGCCCAACTTCAATCCACCTCTGCTACCGTTTCTACTTATATCCCTACCTCAAAGCAAAAAAATTCATCGCAGACAGCAACCGATCTGCTCAACCGCATGGCAATCCCGCAGCTTTCCCCCGGTATGGGTAATTCGGTAAAGACTAATACCGGTAAAGATGTCAATATCTACATTGACTATTTACCGGCTTCGGAACAAGATTTAACAGGTATGCGGATGGCGGATGTCAAGAGAGTAGAATACTACGATTATCCCAAAGACCCTCGTTTTCATGGAAGCGCCCACGTCATAAATTTCATAATGCAGAAATATGAATATGGCGGCTATCTCAAGGCTTACGCCAATGAGTTTTTCATCGCAAATTCGGGTCAGCTCAATCTATATTCCAAATTTCAGTATAAACAAATTACCTACGACCTCGGTGTAGGTGGATATTATCGCAACGGAAGCCATGATTTCAACAATACTGTTGAAACCTATCGCTTGCCACAGGCAGACGGCTCAATCAAGCAATTCGGGCGATACTCCATTACCAATGATGCCGAATCTCGAAGACGATATTTCTGGCCTACATTCAAGGCATTATATCGCACGGATAAAATTTCAATCAGCAATACCATAGGTGCCACTTTCGACAATTATCCGAAAGAGAATACCTCGGGCTCGGTCTATTTCCTGCCTGCTGATTTTACCAAGTCCGATTTTGTCAACGAAGCAAATCATCGCCAAAACTACATAACATACAACGGCTATTGGAACTTTATTCTTCCTCACGGCAATACCATAAATTTCGCTCCTTACTATTCCTACTCCCACTCCAAACAAAACAGCAGATACATAGAGGGTCAATCTTCCGAATATATCAACAATGCGTTGGACAATACCCATAAAGCAAGCGGAAACCTCCGCTTCCAACATGATTTCGGAAAGTGGGGCGACATCACTATCTCCACACAAGGTTTTTACTACAACAGTAAGACCCACTATTCAGGCACTTCAACTTCGGATGACCGGCTTACAGTTCTACGCCTTGGCCCCGGTATAGCATACAATTATACTAACGATAAATTCTATGGATCAGTAGGCGTAGGTTTCAGTTACGACCGCACCAAATCTGGCGATATTACAGAGGAAAGCACTTATCCCTGGACGGACTTTTCAGCTCAATACTCGTTCAACAAAAAGAGCTCCATCAACGCCGAGTTCCATTATAGCAGCCAGATTCCCGCTCTTTCAGTCCGTAGCTCTGCTGTCATACAATCAAACCCTTTGATGAGTTATACCGGGAATCCGAATCTGAAGCCTTATAGATGCTATGATTTCGGCGTCAGCTATCAATGGTTGCCTAACAATAAATTCAGTTTTTCAGTTTTTGGTACAGGATTTGTCGCAACCAACCGCTTTACTTATGTATATGAGGCATCGGCGTACGGTATTTTACGAACTGTGCAGCAACCTATGGGAAAGTTTATTGAAGGCCGCTACGGTGTAAACGGCACTGCCCGACTTCTTGGTGGCAACCTCCAGCTAAATGGCCAGTTGACACATTACATCGCCAGAAACGAAGAACCTTTCAACTGGACGAAATCACATCTCAATTGGTATGTGCAAGCGTTTTATTACCTCAATCAGTGGCATTTTGGCTTACAGTATCAATCCAATATGTCATCTGCCGGCAACTTTACAAATGGCGTATGGGAGAACAGCAAAAACGCTTACACAGCTATTGTCGGTTGGGGCAATTCTTCTTGGAATTTCCAGGCGCAGATTGCTAATCCTTTCAGATGGAACTGGTGTACCGGCTCATCGGTAATGGAAAGCAAATACTACGATTTTGCGCAAGATACATATAGCCCGAACCATCACTGCTTTATATATGTCTCAGCCACTTATACTTTTGGATTCGGAAAAAAAATCAAGGTCGGCAACGAGGCATCCCAAATGTCAGGAGCCGGAAACGCCATCTTAAAATAAGGAACAACAAATCATACACGTCCGAGACCTCGGCAGTGATGTCGGGGTTTCTTATTATATATAAGGGTAATATCCTCATATTCCGAGGCACAGAGGACAGAAAATTACAAGTGTGATAATTAGCTCGATAAGGTATATTGCAAATCGGTAACGGACTCCTTATTTAAGCCATTCCGGATTAGTCATCCCAACTCCTAAAAAGTTACAATGACAGTTTTTCACGCGGTAAGAAATATTCCGTCTTCCATAATTCCACAGTCCTGATAGTTTAAATTATAACACGCTGACAGCGAGAAATGTGAATTACATTTTGCTCAGCCTTGCCTTTGGCATTGCGGGCGCCTGCGGTGTTGCCCTTTCCTCGCAGTCCGGACAAAAACGGTGCGGTGTGTTAAGCCCGGGAATCTTAACACACCGCCCTTAAAACATAATCAATTAATGAAATAAAACTCTTACTTATACCGGGCCCAGCGCACGAGATCCTTCACCGTTGGCTTCTTGCCGTACATGAAGATGCCGACGCGGTAGACTTTTCCGGCCACCCACGCCATTGCTACAAACGAGGCATAGAGCACCGCGGCCGACGTCCATATCTGCCACTGCGGTATGTCGAAGGGGATTCGCGCCATCATAACCATGGGCGATGTGAACGGGATAACCGACAGCCAGAACGCCAGCGGCGAGTTGGGGTCGGAGGCTACGGTCATGGAGAATACCAACGCAAGGATGATGGGAAGGATTGCGAAACTCTGCAGTTGCGATGCGTCCTGGATATTGTCTACAGCCGAGCCTATAGCGGCGAAAATTGATGCGTAGAACAGGAAACCGCCGATGAGGAACACCGTCAGATACAGGAATATCTTCAGAATATAGCCCACGGAAGTAAGTAGCGAGAATGCCTGGAGAGCCTCCAACGACATCCCGCTGCCATCTGCCATGGCCTGCGTTGCTCCGCCGGCCTGCGCGGCAGCCATCTGCGCGGCCACATCGGCCGGAAGCAGCGCCGGAAGGAGGAACGCTGCCATAAGGCAAATCAGCACGGCCCATATGGCCACCTGCACCACAGCCACAAGCCCCACGCCGATAATCTTGCCCAACATAAGCTGTACGGGCTTAACCGACGAGACAACGAGCTCGAGCACTCGGTTGTTCTTCTCCTCGATAATCGAAGTCATTACCATCTGGCCGTAGAGGAGAAGGAACATATAGAGCACGAACGTCATAAACAGGCCGATGCCGAACGAGATGTCGCTCGAAAGCGAATCGCGCTCTCCCTGCTCCTCGTCCACACGACGTGTAGTGAGCGTCACGTCGGCCTTAACCTCGTCGAGTATCCGGTCGAGATCGGCAATATTGTAAGCTTCCAGGCGGCGGTCCTCCACTACCTTCTCGATGGTTGACGCGATGGTACCTTCAAGTTCGAGCGAGCCGGCGTCATGGAGGTATAACACGGCATTCGACGGGTTATCTACAATGTCGTCGCCGATGAAGAGTACGCCGTCGTAGCGTGTGTCGGCAACGAGCGAGTCGACCGGCGTATTGTCGGCGCGTGTGAGTGTCAGATATTCCGCCTCCGCTGCCTTCTCGGCAAGCGGGCTGAAAATCAGGCCACTGCGGTCGGCTACGGCAATCGTTTTCTCCGACGGCGACGAAAACTGCATGATAAGCGCCGGAGCCACCATCAGCACGAGCATGAACACGGGCATCAGCAGTGTGGTTATCAGGAAGCTCTTTTTGGCCACGCGCTCCGAAAACTCGCGGCCTATTATAATTCCGATATTCGATTTCATAACATATTGCGGTTTTGCGGTTAGAGGGTAGGTTCTGTTTCGTCTAAGGCATCGTTGGACTCGCCTACGGTGCGGATGAAAATCTCGTTCATGCTCGGGAGGGCGCGGTCAAAGCTCATTATGTCGACTGCCTCATTGGCCGTCGAGAGGAAATCGCGCAGTGTTGCTCCCTCTGCCAGGCGGAACTCGCCCGACACCACACCGTGGCAATCAGGCTGACCGTCGAGGGCAAAGCTTGCCTCACGAAGCATCGGTTGCAGAGCCTTACGAAGCTGGTCGGCAGAACCCTCGAATGTAAGCCGGTAACAACCTTTTCCCATCCGCTCGCGAATCTCAGCCACATTGCCCGAGAGAATGTTGTGCGAGCGGTTAATCAGAGTAATGTTCTCGCAGAGCTCCTCTACGCTCTCCATATTGTGGGTGGAGAATACTACCGTCGCGCCCTCGTCGCGCAGACGCAGAATCTCATTCTTGAGAAGATTGGCATTGATAGGATCGAAGCCGGAGAATGGCTCGTCGAAAATCAGCAGTTTCGGACGGTGAAGCACCGTGACGATAAACTGCACCTTCTGCGCCATACCTTTCGAGAGTTCTTCCACCTTGCGGTTCCACCAGTCCATTATCTCGAACCGCTCGAACCATTCGCGCAGGCTACGCGCGGCGTCAGCTTTGCTCAACCCCTTTAGGCGGGCGAAAAACATGGCCTGCTCGCCCACGCGCATCTTCTTGTAGAGTCCGCGCTCTTCCGGCAGATAGCCGATTGAAGTCACGTCGGCCGCCGTAAGCTCGTGGCCGTCGAAAACCACACGGCCCGAATCGGGCGCCGTGATGTGGTTGATTATGCGTATCATGGTAGTCTTACCGGCCCCATTGGGCCCCAGCAGACCGTAGACCTTACCACGGGGGATGCTGATGCTCACATCGTCGAGCGCCACATGATTGGTGAAGCGCTTGCAGATGTTGCTCGCCTGAATAATATTGTCCATTGGAAATATATAGTGAATATAATTGATTTATGGCGCAAAGGTAGCGTTTCCTTGCCGTTTTGCGAAATTTCCTTTGTAGAAATCGAAGAGATTACTTAAATTTGTGAAATTCAAAAACATGACCCGCCGACTTTTTCACATATTGGCTGCTACTGCCCTGGCGACGCTTCTGGCGCTGCTTGCCTCGGGCTGCTCCTCGCGAAAGTCGACTGCCATGCGTGGCTCCGACGGATACCGTAAAGGAGGCGGCCGCAGCGAGGCCACGACAAAACCACCACGCGACTACTCCTACGAAGTGCCCGACGCAATGGGCCTCGATCTCGTGGGCGAAGCACGCCAATGGCTCGGAACCCCCTACCGCTACGGCGGCCAGGACCGCGACGGGACCGACTGCTCCGGCCTGGTGATGGAGGTCTACCGCAAGGTATGCCTGGTAAAGATTCCTCGCACTACCAAGACTCAGAAAAGCTACTGCCTCGAAGTGGCACGCAACAAAGCGCGCGCCGGCGACCTCTTTTTCTTCGGCTCTTCGGCGGGGCGAGGTTCCGACATATCTCATGTGGGCCTCTACATTGGCGGGGGCGAGATGATTCATGCCTCCTCCTCGCGCGGCGTCATGGTAAGTCCGGTCGACACAGGCTACTGGGGGGAGCGTTTCCGCGGCGTGGGCCGTGTGGGTGGCGCCTCCGAAAGCTGGGCCTCTGCCAAAGGGCGACCAAACACCCCGGTTGAAAAAGCACTATCACCCTCCAGAACCAATCCGGACGCAAACATTCTCCCCTCTCCCGACCGGCCGCTCACCACAGAACCTCAGCTAATTGCGAGAGCAGACGCCACAACGGCAACATCACGTCCCGCGACCGGAGAAATTACCCTCGGTGAGTTTGCTGCATTGTCGGCCTCAAAGGCCGCTTCCCAAGCCGGACGCCCCACCTCGGATGCCGTTTCGAAGTCAGTAGAATCGACCCCGGCAATCGACCTCCTGGACCAGCTCATCAACGAGAAAATTGATTCCATATTCTCCAACCGCTTCATGGATTAATCCCCCTCGAGCTAAATCCAGATTAATCGGGATTATATCCCGAAGACCGAAAGTTAAGCCATTATAATGCGTCGTCAGAAAGGCTTTCTATATTTGTCGGGATTGGCGTCCTCCATTATGCTCAGGTAGGAATTGTAGCGCGATTGAGCTATACGCTGCTCCTCAAGCGCTTTAAGAACGGCGCACTGCGGCTCGTGGGTATGCGTGCAGTCGTCGTATCGGCAGTCGCGCCCTATCCTGAAAATCTCAGGGAAGAAATGGCTTACCTCGTGCTCGTCGAACTCTATTGTACCGAACCCGCGCACCCCGGGGGTATCAATCAGCCACCCGCCGCCAGGCAGCGGGAACATTTCGGAAAATGTAGTAGTGTGCATCCCGGTGTCGTGCACGTCAGAAATCTCGCCCGTGCGCAGCTCCAGGCCCGGTATGAGTGCATTGATGAGCGTTGATTTCCCCACCCCCGAATTGCCGGCCATAAGTGTGATTTTCCCTTGCAGACGCTCGCGAAGAAGAGCCATCCCCTGCCCCGTTCGCGCCGAAACAGCCACCACCGGGTAGCCGATGGATTTGTAGAGGTATTCCACTGCTTCAAGCAGCTCGTGCCCGTCGGAGGCCTCGAAAGCCTCCTCCACGGTCGCCTCCGAGCCGTCCCGCCATTCCGTCTGATCAGGCTCCTCCAGCAGATCAATTTTGTTGATTACTATCAGCGCCGGAACGCCGTAGGCCTCGGCTGTGGCCAGAAATCGGTCCACAAACGTGGTCGAAGTCGTCGGGTGGGCCAGTGTAACCACCAGACATGCCTGGTCGACGTTGGCCGCAAGGATGCTCGCCTCCTTCGATAGATTGCTCGCACGCCTTATTATATAGTTGCGTCGGTCGTGGATGCGGGTTATGTAGGCGGAGCCGTCGGCATTGACGGCTACATCCACGCGGTCGCCCACGGCAACGGGATTGGTCGTCCGGATGCCACGCAGTCGGAAAGTGCCCTTTATACGCGAATCAATCTCGCGCCCGTCGTCGGTAAGTACGATGAAACTGCTTCCGGTGTTGCGCACCACCATTCCTGCGGCACGCTCAACAACGCGCTGCTCTTCCCTGACGACCACATTTGCAGCCGCTCCCTTTCTGTCGTTTCGTTTCTTGCTCATACAGGTAGCCAAAGTTAAGGAAATTCCATCACCCTATAAACAAATGCACCCACAAAAAAGGCGGTGCACACGTCTGCGCATCGCCTTTTTTTGAATCCGAAGATGTCGGAATCAGTTCTTTTTGCGGTTGCCGTAGCGGCTGAGGAACTTGTCCACACGGCCGGCTGTGTCCACGAGCTTCTGCTTGCCGGTGAAGAAGGGGTGGCTGGCAGAGGTGATTTCGAGTTTTACCAGAGGATAGGTCACGCCATCGATTTCAATGGTCTCTTTGGCAGCCACGGTCGAGCGGGTGATGAAAATTTCGTCGTTCGACATGTCCTTGAAAACAACTTCGCGATAGTTGGAAGGATGAAGATCTTTTTTCATTTTATCTTTGCAGTTTTTTGATTTCTGATTGCAGGAGTGGCGGAAGCTCTACTCCGTGGTCTTTGGCTTGGCCGCTGGTAAGACGGCTCGTGGTAATGGCTTGCAAATTTACGCATTCTTTTTTATTCCGCCAACTTCCGCGTATCTTTTTCCGCAAAAATTCCGCTGGTCCCCTAAAAATCGGCGTGTGCGACTACTTGCCGGGGTCCATCCCGTCAATTTGCTCTATCAGCTCAGCGTCGGCCCGCTGGAAACGCCGGAAATGGCGCGTGCCAATCAGTACGCCTACCAGGCCGCCGATTATCACACCCTCCATCAATGCCGACCCATCGCTAAGGCGGCTCACCTCCACAATTACCCATACGAACCACGCTGCCGCAAGCACCATCCCAACATTGCGGGTAATAAACCGTCTTTTCCGACGCTTTATCAGCTTCTGCTGAAGCTCGGCAAGCGGCAGGGTGGTCACGTCGGCGGTGCTTATCCAGTTGACCACAGCGTTCATAGCCAGCACCACGGCAAGGAGAGCCACCGTGGCCCACGCCAGTGCATGGCTCACAAATCCTTTCTCAACATTCAGATAGCCGCAGAAGAGAGTCACGAAAGCCACCGCGGGCAGGTTAAGGTAAACCATCCGTCTTACCGCGCGGTTGGCCGTGCTGATAGCGCTGCGGAGCATCATCTCGGTGGTGATTTTCTGCTCACGCAGTCCCTTTTTCAGGGCGTTGAGTTCGGCACGCATAGTGCGCATCTGCTCGTCGGCACCCAGTGCGTTCAATTCTTTATCATTAATATCGGAGTTCATAGATATATTCTGTTTAAAAGCATTGGAATTCGGTTGATTAGGAGCACGTAGGCATCAGTCGGCGACCTTCTTAAGCTTTTCCCGGATGCGCACAAGCCTTACACCCACAGCTTTGGCCGGAATGCCGACGATTGCCCCGATCTCCTCATATGGAAGGTCTTCGAGCCAGAGAAGCACAATGGCCCGGTCGAAAGGCTCCAGATGACGTATACGCCTGTGAAGCCGGGCCGTCTGGTCGCCCAACTCGCTTCCTTCGCTGAGTAGCGCGGGATTAATGTCGGTGGTGGCAGGCCGTCTGTCGGCCTTGCGCCGGAAAGAGATACACGTGTTGAGTGCTATACGGTATGTCCACGTAGATACGGAGCTCTCGCCCCTGAACTTGGGCATCCCCTTCCAAAGGTTTACAAGCACCTCCTGAAACATGTCGTCGGCATCCTGTCGACTCGCCGCAAGCATATAGCACACCGAATAGATGTTGGCCTTCTGCTGCTCAACAAGTTCGCGGAAGCGTTTTTCCTGATTATGCATAAGTGAAGAAACTTTAAATTTCCGCCTCAAATTTACGGAATTTACTACGTTAGACGCCATCCTCAGTCAAAAACTACATCGCTCCCAAAAAAATTTCATTAACTTTGCGTAATAGAATCAACAAACCTGTCTTGCCTTAAACCATATGGAATTCAACTACACCGAGCGAATCACCTTCGCTGAAAAATTCAATCCACGACATATCCCCGCACGCCCTGAGGAATGGACCTACGAGCTGGCATTCTCGGCCGGTGTATGGCTCAGCCAATACCTGTCCAAGCCAATCCTGCACCTAACTACAGCCGACTATCTCGATGCCCGACTCGACTCGCTCATCGAGCGCTACGGCACAGCCTACGAGCTCAATATAAAGATCTTCAATCACCTCCAGCGCACCATCACCGGCTGGCCCGGAGGTAAGCCCAACGCCGACGACTCCAACCGCCCGGAGCGAGCCACCCCATACCCAAAGCGTGTAATCGTATTCTCCCCCCACCCCGACGACGACGTAATCTCCATGGGCGGGACAATCTATCGCCTCGTAGGCCAAGGCCACGACGTGCATATCGCCTATGAAACCTCCGGCAATATAGCCGTAGCCGACGAGGAAGCGACACGCTTTATGCACTTCGTCAACGGGTTCAATCAGATTTTTGACCTCAACTGCGACTTTATCCCCGAAAAGTACCGCGAGGTGAAGAAATTCCTCGCCGGAAAGAAAGACGGCCAGCCCGACACACGCGATATTCTCGACATCAAAGGCCTCATACGCCGCGGGGAAGCCCGCACGGCCTGCACATTCAATGAGATTCCGCTCTCCCATGTCCACTTCCTTGACCTCCCGTTCTACGAGAGCGGATGCGTCGAAAAACTTCCTATGACCCAGACCGACGTCGACATCGTCAAGCAGCTTATCGAGGAGGTCAAGCCCCATCAGATTTATGTGGCTGCCGATCTGGCTGACCCCCACGGAACTCACCGCAAATGCACCGAAGCTGTTCTCGCCGCTCTCGAGCAGATAAAAGAATCCGGCGCCGAATGGCTCAACGACTGCCGCATCTGGATGTATCGCGGAGCGTGGGCCGAATGGCCCGTCGAAGATATAGAGATGTGCGTGCCGATGAGCCCGGAAGAACTCATGCACAAGCGTAAAGCAATACTCAAGCATTCCTCCCAGATGGAGAGCGCCCCATACTTAGGCAACGATTCGCGCCTCTTCTGGCAACGTGCCGAGGACCGCAACCGAGGTACCGCTCGCCTCTACGATGCACTCGGCCTCGCCTCCTACGAAGCCATGGAAGCCTTCCGCGAATATCACCTTTGACACCCAACAACCTGCTTAATCGGGGATAATCTCGCCAGCCGGGATTATCCCCGATTTTTTCCATCCATTAAATCTCGCTTAATCCAGTTTATTCTGGATAATTCCCGCCTATTCTTGATAATTCCGGATAAATCCAGTTATTCCCGATAAATCCCCAAAATTCCCACTTATTCCAGACACTCACTCATAAAAAGAGCCGGGCAGTTGAGACTTCTCAACTGCCCGGCCTTCATACTCAGTGTCCGAAATGAGACTCGAACTCACACGATCTAATGATCACTACCCCCTCAAAGTAGCGCGTCTACCAATTCCGCCATCCGGACAAGTTGTTTCCTATCAAACACAAGAGTCAATAAGGGAATTTAAACTGGAGCGAAAAACGGGACTCGAACCCGCGACCCCGACCTTGGCAAGGTCGTGCTCTA
>ENA-OZFS01000197-OZFS01000197.1-human-gut-metagenome-genome-assembly--contig:-NODE-197-length-11397-cov-7.708429_pt1 | contig 11397 bp, 7 predicted proteins | sample MGYA00244623_ERZ653644 | MGnify/ENA primary metagenome ERZ653644 (study PRJEB26926, sample SAMN06165114) | human gut metagenome | biome: ENVO:00009003; feature: ENVO:2100002; material: ENVO:00002003... | reverse complement strand
TTTCAAGCAGAAGACGGCATACGAGATGTCTTAGGGTCTCGTGGGCTCGGTGATGCCGCGCTCTGTGCCGGCGAGTTTCGAGGTGAAGCCGCTCAGGAAGTAGTACTTGGTCTGCTCGGGAGTCAGAATCGAAACGGGGGGCAGAACGCCGAATGCGTCGGCCGAAAGGAAGATAACGTTCTTGGCGGCGGGACCGTGGCTGCCCGGAGCGATCTTCTCGATGAAGTTGATGGGGTAGCTTACGCGGGTATTCTCGGTAACGCTCTTGTCGGCGAAGTCGATTTTGCCTTCGGCGTCTACAGTAACGTTCTCAAGCAGAGCGTTGCGACGGATAGCGTTGTAGATGTCGGGCTCGCTCTCCTTGTCGAGGTTGATAACCTTGGCGTAGCAGCCGCCCTCGTAGTTGAACACGCCGTTGTCGTCCCAGCCGTGCTCGTCGTCGCCGATGAGCAGACGTTTAGGGTCGGTGGAAAGGGTGGTTTTGCCGGTGCCGCTGAGGCCGAAGAAAATGGCGGTGTTCTCACCGTTCATATCGGTGTTGGCCGAGCAGTGCATCGAAGCCATGCCCTTGAGGGGGAGGTAGTAGTTCATGATGGAGAACATACCCTTCTTCATCTCACCGCCATACCATGTGTTGATGATCACCTGCATGCGCTGGGTGAGGTTGAAGGCAACACAGGTCTCGGAGTTGATGCCGAGTTCCTTCCAGTTCTCAACCTTGGCCTTGGAGGCGTTGAGCACTACGAAGTCGGGGGTGAAGTCTTCGAGTTCCTCTTTGGTGGGGCGAACGAACATGTTGGTCACGAAGTGAGCCTGCCATGCCACTTCCATGATGAAGCGAACGGCCAGGCGGGTGTCCTTGTTGGTACCGCAGAAAGCGTCGACAACGTAGAGGGGCTTGTCGCTGAGTTCCTTGTCGGCGATAGCCTTGAGAGCGTCCCAGGTTTTGGGAGTGATGGGTTTGTTGTCGTTCTTATATTCGTCGGATGTCCACCAGATGGTATTTCTGGAGATGTCGTCGTCGACGAAGAATTTATCCTTGGGTGAACGGCCGGTATAGATACCCGTCATAACGTTCACAGCGCCGAGCTCTGTAACCTGACCCTTTTCGTAGCCGGTGAGGCCGGGTTTGGTTTCGTCGATGAAGAGTTCATCCCACGAGGGGTTGTGGTAGATTTTCGGGGTGCCCGAAATACCATACTGGGTTAAATCAATCTTGCTCATTTTGTTTTAGATATCTTAAAATGAAGTTGTTTGGTTGTTTCTTAATCAAAGCGCAACTCCTCGGGCGGGAGGGTTGCTGTTATCCGGGTGCAAAGTTAGTCAGCTTTTTTTGTTTTGCCAACTTTGATTGCGGAAAAATTTCCGTAATAATTAATTTTTAGATTTTTTTTGAAAACCGCCGGAGCGCGACCGCTCCGGCAAGAAAGCCGCCAATAAGGAAATACCATTGTTACAACAATCGAGACGCACGATTGTTCGACAGTGTGCGCAACGATTTCCGGCAGGGTCCGACGGTCGGAGAGACACACCGTAAGGCAGTTGGAACATTTGTTTTGGCAAAGGGTGAAAAAATCGCTACCTTTGCCGCTCACATCATGAGTCAGTCAACGAAGTCGTTGGAAACTTTTTCTTAAATGGCTTCACAAGACACATTCTTCAACTTCAGGAATGAACAATACATACGACATCTGCTGCATCGGCCACATAACTCTCGACAAAATCGTGACACCGCGCCACACCGTCCACATGCCCGGAGGCACCGCCTTCTATTTCGCCCACGGTATGGCACACCTGAATCCCGCGGGATTTCTGCTGGTCACGTCGCTCGCCCCGAGCGAGATGAAAGCCGTAGACGACATCCGCGCCGAAGGCGTCGACGTGGAGGTGCTCCCCTCGCCCACTTCAGTCTATTTCGAGAATAAATACGGAGAGGACCAGAACGACCGCACGCAGCGCGTACTCGCCAAAGCCGCGCCGTTCACCGTCGACGGCCTGCGCGACATAAAAGCCCGTTATTTCCACCTCGGCACGCTTTTAGCCGACGATTTCTCGCTCGACGCCATACGCTCCCTGGCCGGCCGCGGCATTGTGTCGGTCGACGCCCAGGGATATCTGCGCGAGGTGCGCGGCGAGGATGTATTCGCCGTCGACTGGCCCGAGAAGGTCGAGGCGATGAAATACATCGACATCCTCAAAGCCAACGAAAAAGAGATGGAGACCCTTACGGGAAGCTCCGACCCGTGCGAAGCCGCACGCATTCTGGCCGGATGGGGAGTGAAAGAAGTATTGCTGACTCTCGGAAGCTATGGTTCCCTGATATATGCCGGAGGCAATTTTTACGAGATTCCGGCCTATCCGCCGGCCGAAGTGGTCGACGCCACAGGATGCGGCGACACTTATATGACCGGATACCTCTACAAGCGCAACCAGGGTGCGGACTATCTCGAGGCCGGAAAATTCGCAGCAGCGATGTGCACCCTCAAGCTCGGCGCTTCCGGCCCCTTCTCGGCCGACGAGGCCGCAGTGAACGCCATTGTAGGCTGATCAGAGCGGTCGACCCTCCCCGCATTCCGGATTTCAGCCTTTCCTCTCAATTCATTTTTTGCGCAGCTGCGCCATAGCGTAGAGCATTACCGGCACGTAGCCGGCGCAGGGCACCACGAATGCCGTGGCTATACCCCAGCTGTCGGCAGCCCACCCCATGAGAGTGGTCCCGACTGCGCCACCCAGCGGCGTCATCATCATGATCGACGACGCCATTTTTGTGTCGCTACCCGCTTTGGGAATTGTCAGAGCGAACACTGTGGGAAACATAATAGCCTCAAAGGCATAGCATACAAACACTCCGCAACGCGACACCATACCGAAGTCGAGCGCCACGGCGAGCGACCCTGCGACTGTGAGCACCGAGCAGACGGCAAGCACCTTGCGCGCCGGAATCCGGCTCATAATGAAACTTCCGGCCACACGGGCCACCATAAACAGGCCGAGACCGCACACTGAGAGCACCGTTGCCGCCTGCGCCGGTGTGAGCCAGCCGCCGTCGGTGGCATAGTTGATGAAGAATGTATTAATAGATATTTCGGCAATCTCGTAGCAGAAAAGCGCGCCGACCCCTGCCATAAATCCCTTGTTGGTCACCAGGCGGCGCAACGCCGCGCCGGCGCCTCCGCGCGGAGCGTCGGTTGCCGCCGAGGCCACGATTTGCTCGCGACTGTTGATTTCCGGAAGCTTGACGAAGCAGAATACCACCGCCACACCAAGAACAGCCACGCCCATCACCGTGTACGGCAGGGCCACCGAAGCCTCCGGGTTGCTGAAAAGGATTCCGCCCACAATCACCGGCGCGAGGATGCAGCCCAGGCCGTTGAACGACTGCGCCAGATTCAACCGGCTCGGAGCCGTCGAGGAATCGCCAAGCTCTGTGATATAGGGGTTGGCAGCCGTCTCAAGCACTACCAGGCCGCACCCTATCACGAAGAGCGACACAAGGAAGAAATCAAACGACCCCAGCCATTCGCCCGGAATAAACATCAGACTTCCGATGCCGAAAAGCAACAGCCCGAGAACCACGCCCGGACGATAGCCGCGGCGGGTGATGAACACACCGGCCGGAATGGCCATAAGAAAATACCCGATATACGTCGTGGCCTGAATCATGGCCGAGCGCGTCATGGTGATGTCCATCGACATCTGGAAATGCTTGTTGAGCACGTCGAGGATAGCGCGGGCGAAGCCCCACACGAAAAATAGCGACGTGACCAGCACGAAAGGCACCACAAACTCTTTTTTTACCAGACGGCGGCTCTGCTGCCGTCCCCCATTGGATTCGGGCATCTCGCCCAATGTTTCTTTCATAGTCATGTTGGTTTATCATCCCCCGGAGCGCAAATTTACCTTTTTTCCGCCAAACGAGCAAAACGCGCCCTTAATTCCATCCCGTAATCATTTTTGAGAAAATACTGCCGGGGTTAAACCAAGTCGGGGTGGATTTTTGTTTTTGTGAATATAAGTTAGTACATTTGTGGTAAAACCGACCACTGGCATCGAGATTCCCGACTCCATCGTCCAACCGAGTTCACACATTATGGGACTTTACAAAAAGAAAAACATTTTCATCGGCGCCATAGGGCGGCTGATGTTTCCCGAAGCCCTCTGGACGCGCCGCTTTCTGGTGGCGTGGATCGGTTGCCTGCTGACGGTCGTAGCATTCGACCTGATGTGGTGCCTTCCGACAAACCCGCGCGCGCTGGCCTACGCAGGCACATACATCAACGGCATCCTCCTGGCCACGGTGCTTGCCCTGCCGGCCGTGGCGAGCCGCCGTCAGTGGCCGCAGCTGGTTGTACTCCTGCTGGCCGACTGCGTGCTTGCAGCCAACCTGATGTATGCCGCGGCATTCTACAGCTCTATCCCGCTGGGCGCCTACCCCAGCGTAGCGTCGGTTCTCGACTTCACCGGCGCCGTAGGCACGCGCTTCTCATGGTGGTATCTGGTGCTTCCGGCCATAGCCGTGGCTACCTTCCTGCTCATGCAGCCGGCCGACGAGGCCGACGAGCCCCGGCCCAACATAATCTTCTACACCCTTACCCTCGGAGCGCTCGCCCTTCTGGCCGGATTTGTAGCCATGGCCTGCGGAGGAATGGCCCGGCACGTGGCCCGACTGCGCTCGAGCTACAACGGAATTGTGGCGCCGGTGGTCTACACCATCCCCGGCGTGCTGATTGCCGAAAGTCTTGAAGTGCCGGACTCGATAAGTCCCGAGCAGCAGAAATATGTGGCTTCATGGGGCCGCAACCACGTGGCGATGCGTTCGGCCATGGGCGAACCGGCCGATACGATGGCCCGGCGCGACAATCTGGTAATCATATTCTGGGAGTCGCTGGAGTCATGGCCAATCGGAATGAAAGTGGAGGGGAAAGAACTTACGCCCAACCTCAACCGTATGCTCCGCGACAGCGCCATGCGCAGTTTCTACGCTCCGAGAGTGCTCTCGCAGGCGGCAGCCGGGCGTACCAGCGACGGGCAGCTCCTCGCGCTCGCAGGAATGCACCCCACCCGTTCGGGAGCTTTCGCGATGACCCGCAGCGGCAACCGCTTCCACACCCTACCCGACGCCATGAAGCAGCAGGGAGCCAAAACATACCTCCTCAGCGGCGACCGCCCCTGGCGATGGAACGCCGAGATGATGGCCAGATCGTTCGGAATCGACCACATTCACCTGCGCGACAGCTGGAACACCTCTGAGCGCATCAACGGCGACACGCCGAGCGACAACGCCGTAATCTCGCAGGCCATAGCAAAAATGCAGCGTGGCGAAGTCTGGCCCGACGGCGAGAAAGCCTACGTACAGATCAACACCCTCTCGGGCCATGCCCCCTTCAAGATTCCGGCCGAACTGCAGACAATATCGCTCGACGGAGGATATCCGGCCCGACTGCGCGACTACATGACGGCCGTACACTATACCGACCAGGCCGTCGGGCGGCTGCTCGACTATCTGCGCCAGCGCCCCGACTGGGACCGCACTATGGTTGTGGTCACCGGCGACCACGAAGCTCTTTCCCACTGGCGCTCGGCCCTTCGAAGCGACGCCTCGGGAGCCAGAATGATAAACCCCGAGGAATATGTTCCGCTGATCGTTCTCAACGCCCCGATTTCCGGCCGACGCGCGGCCGTAATGGGGCAGATCGACATCTATCCCACCCTGCTCGACCAGATGGGACTCGACTACGGCTGGCGCGGCATGGGCTTCTCGGCCGTGGCCGAACGCTCGCCCTCATTTGCCGTAAGCCACCGCGGACGCATCGTCGGCGACACCTCAGGCTTCGGCAGCAACGTAGCGCGCCATGTGGAAGACGCCCTCACGGTCTCAGACCTCATCCTGCGCCACGACCTGCTCGAAGAATAATTAAAACCAACCATACAACCCCTCCTCCCTAAACTCCCTAAACTCCCTAAATTCCTTAAAACTCCATAACCCTCCTTGCACTGGCTTGGACAATACATAGGATTCGGATGGCTGTGGTGGTGTGTCGCCACAGTCTACGCGCTGACCATACTTGGCATAATCGCCGTGGTGGTCAGCGAAAACCGCAACCCCGTGAAATCGCTCGCGTGGGTCACGGTGCTCCTCGTCGTGCCGATGGTCGGACTTATCCTCTACATATTCTTCGGCCGCAACATTCAGAACAAGCGCATAATATCGCGGCGCAACCGCCGCATCCTGCGACGTCTTACCAACCGCAGCAGCGCCAGCGCCCGTCAGGGGAAGCCACCGGAGCATATCCGCAACCGCATCAACCTGGCATCGTCGCTCTGCGGCTCCAACTACTACGACGGCAACAAGGTTGACATCTTCGACAACGGCGCCGACAAAATCGAGGCTCTGCTGGCCGACATCCGCAACGCGCGCCGCTATATCAACCTCCAGTACTACATACTTATCGACGACAAAGTCGGGCGCCGCGTGATTGAAGCTCTTGAAGAGCGCGCCCGCGCCGGTGTGAAGGTGCGCGTAATCTACGACCATGTAGGCTCCTTCCGCCTCTCGCGCAAGGCCCTCAAGGAGATGCGGCGCGCCGGAGTGGAGGCCTATCCGTTTTTCAAGGTGGTATTTCCGCCGTTCGGAACCCGTATCAACTGGCGCAACCACCGCAAGATTGTGATAATCGACGGGCGAGTAGGCTACATCGGCGGAATGAACATAGCCGACCGCTATATCGACGGCGGCAAGATGTTCGCCATGTGGCGCGACCTCCACCTGCGCATCCAGGGGCCGGCCGTTGCCGCGCTCCAGCAGTCGTTTGCCGTCGACTGGAATTTCATGGGGCAGCCCCTGCTGCAGGAGACCGACTTCGCCGCCCCGTCGGCCGACAGCCCGGTGGGCCTGCAGCTCGTCACCGGCGGCCCCACCACACAGTGGATGAACATGACTCTTGTGTTCCAGCAGGTAATCTCCGAAGCCCGCAAGTGCGTCTATATCCTCACCCCCTATTTCATCCCCACCGAAGGCCTGGTGCAGGCGCTGCAGCTCGCCGCCCTCTCGAAGGTCGACGTAAGGCTGATTGTGCCGCAGCGCAGCGACAGCGACATGCTCCGCTGGGCGTCAAATTCCTATATCATGGACTGCCTGCGTGCCGGGGTGAAAGTCTATTTCTATCAGAAAGGGATGCTCCACAGCAAGGCCATAATCGTCGACAACGATTTCTGCACCGTCGGCTCCACCAATTTCGATTTCCGCAGCTTCGAACATAATTTCGAGGCCAATATGCTGATATACTCTCCCGAATTCAACGCCCGGCTCAAGGCTATGTTCTTCCGCGACATGCGCGACAGCCGACGCGTCACCTCGGCCGAATGGCGCGCCCGCCCGCTGCCCCGACGGATGCTCGAATCCTTCATGAGGCTCTTCTCTCCCATTCTCTGACGCATCCGGAACAATAAAAGACACCGTTGCTACGTAAAAATATATTAACCTACGGACATATTAACCCGCATTATCCAAACCCGACTTAAAATGCGATACGACGACCATATCCTGAAAATATACCAGAATAGTTTCCGCAACAACTGGGACCTTCCCGCCCTTACCGACTACGGTAGCCAGGAAGTGATGACCTACGCCGACTTCGCCCGCCGTATAGCCCGTCTGCACCTCTTCTACCGACAGATAGGCCTGAAGCCCGGCGACCATGTGGCTCTCCTGGGTAAAAACTCCGCCTCCTGGGTAGTTATGTTTATCGGGACAATAACCTACGGCGCCACAATCGTTCCGATTCTTGCCGACTTCAATCCTCACGATGCCCAGCATATAGTCAACCACTCCGACGCCCGGGTGCTTTTTGTAAACAGCTCCATATGGGAGACTCTGGATTTCGAGGAGATGCCTGAGCTGAAGGCCGCCGTCTCGCTCGAGACGCGCCAGGTACTCGCCGAGCGCGAAACCGAGGGCCACCAGATCCCTTCGCGCATAATCCGCAACCTCACGCGCAAATTCAAGGCGACATATCCGAAGGGGTTCCGACGGGAGGATGTGGTCTACCCCGAAATCGATGCCGAAAATACCGCCATACTCAACTACACTTCCGGCACCACTGGATTCTCCAAAGGAGTGATGCTGACCTACGACAACATCGCGGGCAACGTGAACTACGGCATAGTCAGCCGACTGCACTACGAGGGGTCGCGCGCTCTTTCATTCCTGCCGCTGGCACATGCCTACGGATGCGCCTTCGATATGCTCGTGCCCCTGGCCGTCGGCACTTTCATCACCATCTTCGGGAAAGCCCCCACACCGAAGCTGCTGCTGAAGGCATTCAGCGAAGTGAAACCGAATCTGGTGATATGCGTGCCCCTGATTCTCGAAAAAATCTACCGCAAGCAGATAGTGCCGATGATTACCAAACGCGCCATCCGCTGGGCGCTCGCTGTACCGTTTATCGACAACGCCATCTATGCCAAAATCCGCAACAAGCTTGTAGAGGCATTCGGAGGCCAGTTCGAGGAGGTGATTATCGGCGGAGCGCCGCTCAACAGCGAAGTGGAGCAATTCCTGTACCGCATCAAATTCCCCTTCACCGTTGGCTACGGAATGACCGAATGCGGCCCGCTTATAAGCCACACTCCCTGGCGCTCGTTTGTGCCGTCGTCCTGCGGACGCACTCTCCCCTGCATGGAGTCGAAAATCATGGGGAGCAAAAATCCCGAGACGGAGCCGGGCGAGATCTGTGTGCGCGGTCAGGACCGCATGAAAGGATATTACAAGGCTCCCGACATTACCGCCGCCACCATCGACGAAGAAGGCTGGCTGCACACGGGCGACATGGGCACCCGCGCGGCCGATGGCACTCTATTCATCAAAGGCCGCTACAAGACGATGATTCTCAGCGCCTCCGGCCAGAACATCTATCCCGAGGAAATCGAAGCCAAGCTCAACAACATGCCCTACGTGGCCGAAAGCCTCGTGGTGGAGCGCGGAAAGGGTCTGACCGCCATAGTCTATCCCGACTACGAGCGCATGGATGCCGACAAGGTCGACATGCAGGCTCTCCCCGAGCTGATGGAGGCCAACCGCAACGAGCTCAACGGCCTTGTCGCCCCCTACGAGCGGGTGGACCGCATACAGCTGATTCCCCACGAATTTGAAAAGACTCCCAAAAAATCTATAAAACGCTATCTTTATAGCTGATTCCCCGTATGAACAGCATCGACAGCCTGATTTCCGACCTCGCTTTCATTCTGCTGCTCGGCGCCATCGTAACGCTGCTTTTCAAATGGATAAAGCAGCCGGTGGTGCTCGGCTACATCGTGGCCGGGTTTCTGGCCAGCCCGAACTTCACCCCGCTCCCCTCGGTCACCACCGAAGCCAACATTGAGTTCTGGGCCCAGATAGGCATTATCGTGCTGCTCTTTTCGCTCGGGCTGGAGTTCAGTTTCAAGAAGTTGCTGAACACGGGCGGGTCGGCCGTTGTCACCGCCGTGGTAATTGTAGCCGGGATGATGGCCACAGGATTCATTATCGGCCATCTGCTGGGATTCACCCACATCAACTCGCTCTTTCTGGGTGGCATGCTGAGCATGTCGTCGACCACGATAATAATCAAGGCGTTCACCGATCTGGGGCTCAGGCAGAAGAAGTTCGCCTCGCTGGTTTTCGCCGTTCTTATCGTCGAGGACCTCTTTGCCGTGGTGATGATGGTGGTGCTGTCGTCGATTGCCGTCAACAAGAGCGTGGAGGGAGGGCAAATGCTTATGAGCGTCAGCAAACTGGCATTTTTCCTCATCATATGGTTTCTGGTGGGAGTGTTCGTGCTTCCGTCGGCCCTCAACCGGTTCCGCCGGTTTCTCAACGAGGAGACCCTCCTGGTGGTTTCGATGGGACTCTGTCTGGGCATGGCCGTATTCTCGGTTTTCTGCGGCTTCTCGCTTGCACTCGGCGCCTTCGTAATGGGCTCGATTCTGGCCGGCACGAGCTACGCCGAGCGCATCGAGCACGTAGTCACCCCCGTGAAAGACCTGTTCGGCTCCGTGTTCTTCATCTCGGTGGGTATGATGGTGCAGCCCGCGGTGATTGTGGAATACTGGTGGCCGATTCTGCTGCTTTCGGTGGTGGTAGTCGTGGGAATGATCGTATTCGGAACTTTCGGCATGCTCATCACCGGGCAACCCCTGCGAATCGCCATGGAATCAGGATTCTCGCTCACCCAGATAGGCGAGTTCGCATTCATCATCGCCACACTCGGCATGAGTCTGGGTGTCCTGAATCATGAAATATACCCGATAGTAGTGGCCGTATCGGTAATCACCACTTTCACAACGCCATATTTCATCCGCATGGCCGATCCGGCCTATACAGCCCTTGAGCGACACCTGCCGCGGCGCCTGCGCATACTCGTAAACCGCTACCCGGGCCACACCCGCAAGGAAGGCGCCACCGGGCGCGCCTGGGTGGTTCTGCTGCGGCGCTACCTCTGGCGTATCATAATGTATTCGATTGTCCTCGTGGCCATTTCGCTGGTATGCCATAATTATATGGTGCCGAAACTGCAGGAGTGGATGCCGTCGTGGTACCGCCTTGTCGGAGCCGCGCTAACACTCGCCCTGATGGCACCCTTCCTGCTCGCCCTGTGCCTGCCGCCGGCCATGAACAGCGGCAACGAGCGCGCCCGACTGTCGGCCAACCAGTTGCGCGGACCGCGCATCGTGATGATGCTGTTCCGCCTTATGCTGGCACTGGGGTTCATCGTCCATGAACTCACGTCGTTCTACTCCCTGCGCGTGGGCATCGTGGTAGGTGTCGCACTCATGCTCCTGCTTATCATGCTCTTCTCGCAGAAACTAAACCGGCAGCTCCGGCAGCTCGAAGCGCGATTCCTCGACAACCTCAACGAGCGTGAACTGCGCCGTACAGGCAAAAACAACAACCTCGTCAACGACCTCCATCTGGCCTACATCCGCGTGGGCTACGGCTGCCCGTTTGTAGGCGAGCGCCTGGTCAACAGCCGCATACGCCAGCAGTACGGCGTCAGCGTAGTGATGATACAGCGCGGAAGCACGCTCATCGTGGTGCCCGGCGGCGACACACGCATATTCCCCGGCGACGTGGTCGGCGTAATCGGCACCGACGAGCAGATCGAGGCCGTGGTTAGCGTAATGGATGTCGACGCGCCGCCGCAACCCGATGCACCCGGGCTCGACGACTTCCGCCTCACCAGCGTGGAACTCACATCCACCTCCCCACTGATTGGCCAGACCCTGGCCTCGGCCGACGTGCGCCGCAACTACAGCACCCACGTCGTAGCCCTCGAGCGCTACGGCGAATTCTTCGACCACCCCGCCACCATCCTGTCTCTTATACACATCTGACGCTGCCGACGAACTCTAGGGTGTAGA
>ENA-OZFS01000196-OZFS01000196.1-human-gut-metagenome-genome-assembly--contig:-NODE-196-length-11449-cov-5.587765_pt1 | contig 11449 bp, 6 predicted proteins | sample MGYA00244623_ERZ653644 | MGnify/ENA primary metagenome ERZ653644 (study PRJEB26926, sample SAMN06165114) | human gut metagenome | biome: ENVO:00009003; feature: ENVO:2100002; material: ENVO:00002003... | reverse complement strand
TTGAGAGAATCCAGAGGTACATATCACTATCAAGAAGAAACTCAATGTTCTTTGGTTCGCACGAAGGAGCAAGCCGGGCGGCTATCCTATATTCTATCGCAATCTCATGCAGGCTGAATGGCATTAATCTGTTTGAATACATATGCGACGTAATAGAAAAGACTGTAGAATGGCAACCCAATACCCCATTAGAAAAATATAGAGACTTACTTCCTGACCGATGGAAAAAGCAGTAACAGCATTTGTTTAATCAGCTGTTACTGCTTTTTTTGAATTATGCAAGGTATAAACGCGGAGACGCTTACGTCATAGTCACGAGTAGCGCGAGAGTTAGAACCCCACTTTGCATCAACAGTGATAGAGGTTGTACCTTCCTTACCATTCTTGGTAGTGATGATGACAACACCATTGGCACCACGTGCACCGTAAAGAGCTGCAGAAGCTGCATCCTTCAATACTGTCATAGATGCAATATCTTGTGGGTTGATAGAGTTCATATCTCCATCGAAAGGAGCTCCATCAACAATAATCAAAGGCTTGCTATCAGCGTTAATAGAACTGATACCACGAATACGAATCTTGAAATCTGCAACACCTGGCTGGCCAGTAGCAGAATTGATTTGGACACCAGATACCTTACCTGTCAAGGCCTGTACTGGGTTTGAGTCAGCAATCTTACCAATTTCTTCTGACTTGATAACTGCAGCAGAACCAGTAAAGGCACTCTTCTTTGCAGTACCATAAGCTACAACGATAACCTCATCAAGTGACTTGTTGTCTGGATTCATAACAATTTTCATGTTAGATGCAGCCTTAACAGTTTGAGAGTTCATACCAATATATGAAATCTCTAGTTTGGCTCCAGCAGGAGCGTTCAATGAGAAGTTACCATCAACATCGGTAACTGTACCGGTATTGGTACCCACTACTTTGATAGATGCACCAATGACTGGTTCACCATCCTCTGCAGAGGTTACTTTACCGGAAACTTGAGTTTGCGCCAACGCCATTCCTAAACTAAGGAAGAGGCAGGCAATAAACGTCATGAGTCTTTTTTCCATAAATCTCTCTCGTTTAATTAATTAATAAATATATAATGTTTTATATTTCTTTCTCACTACATATCCTCCCAACTTTTATTGAGCGTGGGGGCTCATTTCTTGTCTCCAACTCTTATCCCGAACTGGTAGGGGTATGTTGCCATACCTTATTATATATAAGGAAGTATCTCAAACTTCACTAAATTTTAATAATATTTTTAATCGGCTGCAAAATTAAGCATTTTTTAGGAAATAACAAAATTTTTTTCTAGAAAAGTTGCACTTTGTTCGATATTTTGTTATAAATATGCGGTTTTTATACACTTTTGCTTATGAAAAACAAGCGAAAGCGGCAGTTTTGTCAAAAACTGCCGCTTTCGCTGAAATACTAACTTTCTGCCTTTAATTCTTTGTCTAGAACAAAGAGCATATAGAGGGGGATGTTGATGTTTTTTGAACTGTTATTTCTCTCGTATGGCAAGAGACTGGTGCGAACCAACTTGTCTTGCACCTTCCTGTATGAGTGGCTTTCTTCCGTGACTGTCTTTCCATTTTAACAATTGGGATATAAGTAGTCTTTCCATACGCTAAAAATTATGTTTTGGCAAAGGTGCTAATAAACAGTGAATTACGCAAGGAAAATCACATTTTCCTAAGGACTTTTCTGTTAAATCATCACATTTTCCTAAGGACTTTTAGGGGCTTAAATCGAGAATTCTGTCGTAATCTCAGAAAAAAAGCAAGATTACGACAACTTTTAAACGAGAAATCTGTCGTAATCTCGATAAAAAGTGAGATTACGACAGATTTTCATGAATTTTCTCTTTAATTACTTGTCTACGGTAGAAGAAACATTGTTCTTATTCATAGATCTTCATTTTAGAAAAGGTTTGAAAATACTTGAGACAGGTATTGCGCCATTCCTTTGCATTCTCCAACTGTACATTGAGCAAAGAGTCTGTATGTTGCCATTCCTGCTCATGTCCCTTCATATACTGCTTGGCTGAGGTATGCCAGAAGTCGCGGTAAACTTCTACCATCGCCACACCCATGTTGTACTTCATGCAGAGTTCCTGCCAGAGGGTGCTGCCTGATTTCATCTTGTAAGTCCAAGGCACATGATGGAACCAGAGGAGATATTCCTCAGGGCAAGTTGCGATGTTGTCATACATACTGCGGTAAGGTTCCGGATACTGACCAACGGCATCTGTACCTTTGGATGACCGGTCGAAACCTACGCCCTGTGCATCTGCCTTATGGTAGTATACCGGGCACCATTCCAGAGGATAACTTGCGATGAAACCATCTGGTTCCGGACCGTAGTGGTGGTCGAACTTGAAGATGTGGTGCAAACCCAAAGGCATCATATAGTTGACGCAAGCTTCGCGCGAAGTCATCATCATCATCTCTACCGGCTTGGTGAATCGCTCGTCCTGGTTTTCGTAGGTCTGTACGAGCCATTCGTGAGCAATCTCCTCGGCTGTAAGCGAAGGATTCCATGCCAATCTGCCGAAAGCATACCAGTTAGCCTGTGAGAACGGATGACCGCACCAGTTGGCATCATCACCGATATTGGCTACACCTGAAATTCCAACCAGTCTGTCTGGATTAACAAAGCCAAAGAATTCCTTCCACATAGGAGCGAGATAGGTGAGGTGCTTAGACTGACCAAGATATTCCTGGGTAATCTGAAGTTCTGCTATCTGTGGAGTCTGTTTGATGTTGTCGAAGATAGGAGCGTATGGCTCACGAGGCTGGAAGTCGAGCGGACCATTCTTTGACTGTAGGATTACGTTGTCACGGAACTTGCCATCCATTCCCTTAAATTCGCTGACAGCTTGCTTTACACGGTCTTCACCCTTATGGTTGGCACCATATACAAAGCTTCGCCACATGATGATGCCTCCGTATGGTTTGACGGCATCGGCAAGCATGTTGGCTCCATCGGCATGTGTGCGGTGGTAGTCGCCAGGACCAGGCTGTCCTTCAGAATTGGCTTTTACCAGGAATCCGCCAAAGTCAGGGATGGTAGCATATATCTCTTTTGCCTTCTTCTTCCACCACTGCTGAACCTTCTTATCCAGTGGGTCGGCAGTCTTGGTGTAGCCCAAAGCCATAGGCGAAGCGAAGTTGATGCTAAGGTATACCCGGATGCCATAAGGACGCAGGATATTGGCAATGATCTTCACCTTATTAATATATTCTGCAGTCATCATCTTTGGCGATGCATTCACATTGTTGAGCACGCTGCCGTTGATGCCCAAAGAGGCGTTGGCACGGGCATAGGTGATGAGACGGTCGTGCAGACTCTTGCTGATGCTGCCGCCCTTACCGTTTTTGCCGAGTTTGATTTCTTCCCATTTGAAGATGCTCTTTCCGGCGTAGCCACGTTCGATGCTGCCATCGAGATTATCCCAATGGTTAAGAATGCGGAGACCCACTTGTGGCTTCTCGGTCTCATCGATAGCTTTGCTGAAGTTCTGCTGATTACCGCTACCTGTGTTGTAGGCATCGGTGTTCTGAAGTCGAATTAACTCGTAGGCACCATAGAGCAAACCGATAGGATTGCTGGCGGTGATAGTTGCTTCGTACTGAATGTTGTCGCCTTGCTGGGCAGGACGGGCGTAGATGTTATAGCCCTCGCCCAGATTGAGACTCTTGTCTATCTTGAGCTCAACATTCTTGCCACGCCAGTTGTTTTCTAACTCCTGCTTGGCAATCTTGGCTGTTGCATCATTAGGCAACTGTGAGATGACTTGGCATGAGTTAGCATACTGCTTTCCTAGCCATAACTGTGAGCCATCACTCTGTGCAGAAACATGGAGTGATGTAAGTACCGTAATTAATAAAATAAGGTATTTCTTCATATCTTTGCAGATTGTTAATTTGTATTATTGTTGTTTCTGCTGCAAAGATACGAAAAAATACCTTATTCTCTTTTATTTGTTGTTTATTTCTCTTTTCTTTTTGTTTCAGCATATTCGCTAGGCGACATGCCATAGTGTTTCTTGAACACTGTAGAGAAGTGGGTCTGGTTGTTGAAACCTACAGAGTAGGCTACCTGCGTGATATTAATCTGCCCCTCTTCGATGAGTCGTGCCGCCTGTTCCAGTCGGAGGTTACGGATAAATTCTCCGGCAGAAACACCAGCAATCTCCTTTAGTTTACGGTGGAGCTGTGCACGGCTGATACCTACCTTCTCGGTAAGTTTCTCTACATTGAGGTCGGGATCGGCAAGATGGGCGTTGATATATTTCATCACGCGTTCCATCAGGGCATCGTTATTGCCCTTTACCTGAATCTGCTCAATCTTCGCCTTCTGGCCCTGTGCTCCGCTGTATTTGCCACGGATACGTCGCACATTATCCACCAGGTTGTCGATAAGGATATGCAGCTCTTCCATGTCGAAAGGCTTTGCCAGGAAAGCATCGGCTCCTCTGCGAAGTCCCTCCAACCGGTGTTCCACCTCGCTCTTTGAGGTGAGCAGGATGACAGGAATATCGCTAATGTTACTGTTGTTCTTGATGTTCTTGAGCATGGTGATTCCATCCATCTCCGGCATCATCACATCGCTTATCACGAGGTCGTACTTGCCGGTGAGCAGCATCTTCAAACCCTCCTTGCCGTTGCAGGCACGCTCAAAGCGGTACCAGTCGCTCAGTTCTGTCTTGATGTATTGGGCAATCTCGCTGTCATCGTCAACTATCAGGATATTGAAGTTGCGGTTGGCCTGTACTTTCTTTTTGGTAATCTCCTGCTCCTTCTTGTCTTCTTCTTCCAGTATCTCGCCTGGCTGCAGATGGCTGTTGCCTAGCGGAATGCTTACTTCGAAGCAGGAACCCTTGATGCCGTCGGTACGGTTGTAGGCCTTGATCTTGCCTCCGTGCATTTCTACAAATGCCTTACAGAGGTTGAGTCCGATACCGGTTCCTTCAATATGGAGACCGCTGCTGTTGTTTCCCTGATAGAAACGTTCGAAGAGGCGGTCGGTCTTCTCTTCCTTCAGTCCGATGCCTGTATCTTCTACCCTGATGGTGGCATTCTTTTCGCCTTTACCTATGATAACAGTAATCTCGCCGCCATCAAAGGTATACTTCATGGCATTGGAGAGCAGGTTGGAGATAACCTTGTCAAAGTTGATGCGGTCTATCCAAACCTTCAGCTTGCCTTTATCGCTGCTGAGGCTTTCGTCTTCTTTGAGCTCAAGGGTGATGTTGCGCTCCTGTGCATTGAAGCGGTAGAGCGATACGATGCCATGCAGGAAATCCTTGAGAGGAGTCTCCTGGCAATGGAGATGCATCTGGTTCTTGTCTATCTTTCGCTCATCAAGTATCTGGTTTACCAGAAGCAGGAGGCGCTGGGCATTGCGATCGATGGTATCGATATCCTGTTTGCTTTCGGCATCTGTTAATCTTGTTTTCAGCTTGTTGAGCGGTCCCATGATCAATGTCAGCGGCGAGCGGATATCGTGGGTGGCATTGATGAGAAACTGCATCTTGGTCTCTTCCAGGTCTGCCTTGCGGCGGCGCTCGTATGTATAGATAACATACAGGATGACGCTTGCTATGATCAGGATATAGAGGAGATATGCCTCGGGTGATGCATACCAAGGGTCGCATACCTTGATGTTGATGATGGTAGGATTCTTGGAATATCTGCCATTGCTGGTAGCTCTCACCTCCAGCGTATAGTCGCCCGGTTTCAACTTGTTGAATGCTACGGCATTGGCTCCCTCGTTGGTGCTGTTCCATTTGCCGTCGTTGATGCGGTATTGGAAACTGATATTATCGGTGTTCCTGTAGTTGAGCAGCGAGAACTCCAGAGTGAATGAATTCTGGGAGTAAGGAATGCTGAAGTCTTTGACCATACAGTTGATTGGCTTTCCGTCGATGATGAAGTTGGTGAGATGTACATCTCCCAATTCCATCTTCTTGGCTCTGACAACGTCAGGATAGAAGGTTGTGATACCATCACTGGTTCCGAAGGCGATAAGGTCGCTGGCGGTATGCATGGAAGAGCCCAGCACGTACTCACGGGTAGTAAGTCCGTTGCCGTTGATGTGCCCGATAAACTGTCTGTTCTTCTGTTCGTACTGCCAGATGCCCATGGTTGTACTTACCCACAAGTCACCCTTCTGGTCTTTGATGATGCTGCATACCTGCTTGCCTTTCAACGCTTCCGCATGAGGGAAGTTCTTCGTTTTGTTGCTCTTTCTGTCAAACCGATAGAGTCCTTCTTCCGTACCGATAATAATATCGCCGTTCTTTCCTTCGCAGATACCATTTGCCTGTCTGTCTTTCAGAATAATGTGCCATCCGAAATCCTTGAAACTGAGCGTTTTGGTATTGAGACAGGAAACTCCATTAGAGGTTCCTATCCATAAATGGCCTGTATGATCGAGCGCCATGCTTCGCACCCAGTCGTTGCAGAGAAATCCTTTATCGCCTCTTTGCTGCATATTCAGAACAGTAACCTTGCCGCTTTCCACATTATATATATATAGACCTTTGCTGTATACAGAAATGTAAAGGTTGCCCTGTGCATCGTCAGTCATACAGTAGATGCCGGCGCTGGTAAAGGTGAGTTTCTGCTGGTATGTACCTGTATGAGGGTTGTAGCTGTAGAGTGCGCTGCCATTGCTGATCCAGTAATCGCCACGTCGGTCTTTATAGATGATGCAAGTACCGGCAGGTGACTGGGGATGGGCGATAATCTTGCCTGAAGCATCAAAACAGAACACACCACTGTTCTGTACCGTACACCATGTTTCACCATTTTCGCCTTGTGCAATAGATGAAACGCTGCTGCCGATGATGTAGTTCTGTGCAGAGAAACTCCAGCTGTTGAAAGCCTGCTGGCGCTGGTTGATCAGGTACAGACCTTTGTTGTAACAGCCTATCCAGAGATTGTTGTCCTTATCTTCAATGATATTGTTGACGAAGGCGGTAGCCAGATTGAAACTGCTGTTGCTGTTCTCCAACTGTTCTACCCTGTTGCTTCCCTTTCTGATCATGAGAACACCATGTTCAGAGGTGCTGATATAGAGGTTGCCTTCGTGGTCGAAGGTAGCATTGTTGATGGTTACATTATTCTGATAACCGCCAAAGTCGTAGCCGGCATCAGCGATGCGGCCTGTGCGGTAATCATAATAGACGATGCCATACATGCAGACGATGAGCATGGCCTGCGGACGATGTTGGATGAAAGCTACAGGTGCTCCGCATGGCGATTTGAAGTCTTTGCGCTGCACCTTGCCTTGTTTCTTGATGAAACGGGTGAAGATAGAAAGGTGGCTACTCTGCCAGAGATAATGATGCTTATCTTCGTAGATATGGGTAAAGAATACATCAGAATCGCGCTCAGCGTATTGCCTTTCCTGTCTGATAGTGAAAAGGTCGTCTGTTCCTTTCTGGGTATTTCTGTCTTTTACAGAATAGAGACCATATCCTGCAGTACCCAGCAGGATATCGCCATTGTGACTTTCTACCATAGAATAGATACGTGGCTTTCTGCCATCAGGAAACTGGAGACGGGTGAAATTGTTCGTCTCATAATTATAGCGCATCAGTCCCTTGGCACAACCTATCCACAGGTTACCTTTCTTATCTACCAGCAGGTCGGAGATAATGTTGTCAGTAATGGAGGTTGTATCTTCTTCGTTGTGCAGATAGTTGGTAAAGCGGTAGCCGTCGAACTTGCTGAGTCCGTATTCGGTTCCCACCCAGATATATCCGTATTTATCCTGCACAATGCAGTTGATAAGCGAACTTGACAGTTTGCCCGATGTGAAAAGTTCACCACTGTCTGCCCATACCATGAGCGAGATGGTGATAGCGAAGAGTGCCGTGAGGCAATGTCTGATATGCTTCATATTTTCTGTTCGTTTTCTTGTTTAAAATAGGTTGTTACGGCTGCAAAAGTAACAAAAAACAATGAAAGAAACAAATTCTAATGCAACAAAATGTTTCATTTCTTTTTGTTTCTTTATCTTTTTGCGCCCTTTTTGCAGGTATGAAACAAATAGAAAAGTAATGGTAACTATTAAATACCTGTTATTTCATTACTTATTAGTAAATTTGCATCGTCAACAACAATAGAAACATTAAAGGCATCATAATAACAATGAATAGACAAGCAATCAAAATCTTATCGCTGGCGCTCGTATTGGCTACGTCAAGTTCTGTAGCTTTTGCCCAGAAGGTATGGAAAGGAACTTGGGCTACTGCAGTGGAATGGACTGGTAAAGGAGATATGCCTAAGGAAAGCTTGAGCAACCGTTCTTGTCGACAGGTGGTTCATGTATCTTTTGGCGGAGAGGAACTCAGAGTGAAGCTCAGCAACGAGCAGAGTAAGGAGCCGGTAGAAATCAAATCGGTGTATATTGCAGATACAGATAAGAACAGCAACTGGTTTGTGAATGGTAAGACCGTGAAGTATCTTAAATTCAATGGCAAGAAGAATGTAACCATCGCTCCTGGCAAGGCTATCTTCTCAGATGATTTGAAATATGCCTTGAAGAGTGGACAGCGCCTCACGATTACCATCGACTATGGCAAGCAGACTCCAGTGAATGCAACATCCCATCGTGGTTCACGTACCACATCTTATATAGTAAACGGTTTGCATCGTACTCCTAAACCGATGGATAAGAGTTTTGATGATGGCGAGGAGGTGGATCACTGGTACAATCTTTCTGCCATTGATGTGAAGACCGATAAGGCTACCCCAGTGGTGGCTATCCTCGGAAACTCTATTACCGATGGCCGTGGAAGTACTACCAACCATCAGAACCGTTGGACCGATTTCCTCTCGGATGCCCTGAATGCAGAGAAACCATACGGCGTGTTGAATCTCGGAATCGGTGGCAACTGCGTAGTGGAGGGCGGATTGAGCGAACCAGCCATGAAGCGTTTCGACCGTGATATCCTGGGACAGGCAGGTGTGGATAAGCTCATCATCTTTGAGGGAACCAACGATATCGGTTGCTGCGGAGGAAATTATGAACATGTAACAGATACCCTGATTGCCTGCTATAAGGTGCTGATAGCAAAAGCCAAGGCAAAGGGCATCAAGGTATATGGCGGAACCATTACCCCAACCAAGGGCAACGGATGGTATTCTTTCTGGCATGAGGCGATGCGACAGACCGTGAACGAATGGATCAGAAAGAGCGGTGCCTTTGATGGAGTCATCGATTTCGATGAGCTGACCCGTGATCCGAAAGATCCTCAGCGTCTGAAAGCAGAATATTCTGACGACTGGCTGCATCTCAACCCTAAGGGATATGAGGCAATGGGTAAGTTTGCCGCAGAGAAATTGAAGTAAATGTTATAAATGCACCTATATATAATAAGGTGTAAACTTAATGATTGGATAAAAATGGAACAGACATCTGTAACACAGGAATCTAAGGGATTCTACAAACTGAATTGGCTACAACGCATCGGATTCGGATCTGGCGACTTGGCGCAAAACCTCATCTATCAGACCATCTGCATGTATCTGTTGTTCTTCTACACCGACATCTATGGACTTAATCCTGGTGTTGCTGCCACCATGTTCTTGGTGGTTCGCTTGGTCGATGTACTCTGGGACCCGTTGGTGGGAACTTATGTAGATAAGCATAATCCACGTTGGGGTAAGTATCGTTCATATCTTGTCCTGGCGGGTTTGCCACTCACCGTACTTGCCATCCTCTGTTTTTGGAATGGTATGGAAGGACAGACAGAAACCATCAAACTCATCTATGCCTATGTAACATACGTAGGCTTGTCTATGCTTTATACATTGATCAATGTGCCTTACGGAGCCTTGAACTCTTCGCTGACTCGCGATACAGACGAGATAACCATCCTTACCTCTGTACGTATGTTCATGGCAAATGTGGGTGGACTCTGTGTATCGGCAGGTGTTCCAATCCTGGTAGCCATGCTCGCAGCAGCCAAGGATCTCCCTATCGAGATGGCACTCTTCATGGGTTTGGGCTCTTTGCCATCTTTCATCTTTATGCCACTCGTTCCTGCCATCAAGAAAAAGGTGGGCAAGAAGAATATGTTCTACATCTTCCTTACTGTGGCTATCGTGGGTATGGCGATGCTTTATATCATCAGCAAGATGGGATCTGTAAAGGATCATATCACGCTGGTTTATATCGCTCAGTTCATCAAATCAACAGGCGTAATCGTAGCTACAGGATATATGTGGGCTCTGATTCCAGAGGTTATCTCTTTTGCAGAATATACCAGCGGCAAGCGTATTGCCGGCATCGTCAATGCCCTGACCGGTATCTTCTATAAGGCAGGTATGGCTTTGGGTGGTGTTATTCCTGGTGCAGTTCTTGCATGGACCGGTTATCAGGCAGCAGCTGCTCAGGAGGGCAACTCTCTTCCTACCGACAGTAATGCTTGGTTTGTTGCCATGCTGATTTTTGCCCTGGTAGGTTTCGCCCTTCTGGTATTCTGCTTTACCCAAACCAAGGAGCGTGTGGTAATGGACGAGAAGGAAACCAAGAATGTTAAGGTGAGTGACCTGTGGACAGAATTCTTCCATAACCGTCCTCTCCGTATCGTGGCACTCTTCTTCATTACAGCCTTCGCCATGATGTCGGTAGGTAATGCTGCCGGTGCTTACTTCATGAACGATTTGGAGCAGCAGACTCCTCTGGCACAGGAGGGTATCCGTTGGCTGGTATGTGTGATTCCTGCCATCTTGCTGGGTTTGGCGATGTTCATCATCTCTAAATATGAGTTGACCGATGAGGTCATCGACGACATCAACAAGAAGATTGAGGCCCGACACAAGGGAGAAAGCTAGATACTATAATTATTAACGAGAAAAATAGATATAAGATATGAAAAAGATCACAACTCTGGCACTGGGGCTGATGCTTGCTTCAACAGCTTTCGCTCAAAAAGCGAACTCTGCAGCTCAAATCCCAACATTCCAGGAAACTATGGGTAAGTACTTCCTGGTAGGTGCTGCCATTAATACCGATTTGCCTGATGGACAAGACCCTGCAGGTGAGGAAGTAGTGAAGAAACAGTTTAACCAGGTAGTTGCCGAAAACTGTATGAAGGGTGAGAAGAATCATCCGGAGGTGAATCGCTTTGATTTCACAGATGGCGATAAGTTGGCCGACTGGGCAGAGAAGAACGGCAAGGCCTTGATCGGGCATTGTCTGGTTTGGCATTCTCAGCCACCTAAGTGGATGTTTACCGATGATAAGGGTAATCTGGTAAGCCGTGAAGTGCTTATCGGCAGAATGTATAACCATATTATGAATGTGGTTACTCATTATAAAGGTAGAGTAAAGGGTTGGGACGTTGTGAACGAGGCTTTCGAGGATGATGGCTCTTACCGCAAGTCTCTATATTATCTGTCTCTTATACACATCTGACGCTGCCGACGAA
>ENA-OZFS01000194-OZFS01000194.1-human-gut-metagenome-genome-assembly--contig:-NODE-194-length-11514-cov-4.937080_pt1 | contig 11514 bp, 9 predicted proteins | sample MGYA00244623_ERZ653644 | MGnify/ENA primary metagenome ERZ653644 (study PRJEB26926, sample SAMN06165114) | human gut metagenome | biome: ENVO:00009003; feature: ENVO:2100002; material: ENVO:00002003... | reverse complement strand
GTGGGCTCGGAGATGTGTATAAGAGACAGTTTCTATCACTTATATCACATAATTGTCGTATTATTGAAGAATCTGATCCACATGCCTCTGCAGGATATCGAAATAGTCCTGTGGATTGCATTCCTGATATGCAGCCATATATGCATCCCATGTCGATGCAAAGTCATCGCTCATGATCACCTGCGGTAACCAGCTTCTCTTGACCGCGTCGATTTCATCACGAATCATGCCGCCTTTGGATTTTGATGACAAAGACTGTGTATACGAATACATCGGATACCATGCGCCGGGCGCTTCATTTGTTCCCAGCAGCTCGACATAGTTTTGTACACCATACGCTTCAAAACACTCCCGTATGTCGGGCTTTAGGCTTTTCATAAACTCCACCGGCTGATACTCCATCGAAAATGCATTGATTCCGTCGTCAAGCAGACCTTCTACTCGTGGAAAATACGAATACGGACAAAAATGAGATTCATTCAGCACGCTGTCTCCGTGACGTTTTCCCTGTTCACTATTCATATAGAACATACCGTTTTCGTCCACCGAATAGTCCAGGTCTTTTTCTCCCCAGAATCGAAGCTTCGTAATATCGGAATCCAGCAGATCATTTACAAACTGAAGTGCCCCCTGCACATCTTCACAGGATGTGGTAATCGAAAGTCCGCTCGATGTATCCATCTCTGCATTCCGGCTTGTATGCCACTGGTTTGACGTACCTTTGTCCATTGTAATCGGAAGCGGAACATAATCGCACCCCAGATCACTCAGTCCGTTTGTCTCATAAGGCTCTGCCAGATTGTAATAGAACTGCCACCATTGGTCAACCATTCCGAGAACAGCACCGGTTCCTAATTTATCCAGATATTCTTCGTATGTACTGGTAAACGACTGCGGATCAAAAATACCCTTGCGGTACTCTTCGTTCAGCTTCTGAAAATACCGTCTGGCAGTCTCCGTCGTATTATAATCAATGACCTGATCATTCCCGGGATCAACCATACAACTTCCGTCATTGGGATATCCATCCAGAAACTGCGGCACATTCTCCAGACAGAAGAATCTCCAGTCATCGCACAACATGGTAAACGGAACATTTTTTGTTCCGCCCGGCATGACCGGATTCGCCTGCACATAAGCTTCGATCAGATCAAAATATTCATCCACCGTTGTAATCTTCGGATATCCGGCCCATTTTAAAACGCGCGTCTGTATCCAGAATGCCTCGCCCGTATGCGTCACTTCAACATTCTCTCCCTGAGACACACAAAACTGTGGAATCCAGTAAATATGTCCGTCTTCCTGCCGGAAGCGCTCCCACTGTTCCTCCGAAAGATAATTCCTGATATTCGGATAATCATCCCAGTATTCATCAATCGGGATCAAAGCATCTGCCTCCAGTAATGCTTTCTCTCCAAGAATAAAATCCGGATATTCTCCCGAAGCAATGTACGAATTGAGCACCTCTTCCTTGGATTGTCCAACCAGCCAGTTCTCCTCGCAGTCTGCTCCGATCTTGTCAGCAATGATTTCCTTTATATCGTTCTGCATTCCCAGTGGTCTGCCCGTAACACTGAAAAAAGCGGTAAAATGTTTAATTTCCGGTTTCTGCCTATATTGAACGTTGTAACTGTATCCCCCAAGTACAATAAGCAATCCAATCACAACTAAAGTTGATACGATTTTCTTTTTCATATAACTCTACCTTCTCCTCAAAAGCTTTCTTTTATTATAGCTTTTTTTCTGTCAAAGGACAAGCAATCGCATCCGCAAGCACGGTTAAAGTGATATATTCTCTCCTCTTAATCCATTAAATGCACCCTTGATGGCAGCCTCCTCATGTGCGATCAGCCACTTGTTTTTCGCGGTCATAAGTTTGTCCTCACCATCTGCTGCAAGGGTAAAATCAATCGGTGTGTTTGTACCCTTCGGCAAGATCACAACACACTTAAATCCACCGTCTGCTGCGTTGCACGGTGCATAATGAAGTGTCGTCTCATACATTTCAACGACCGTTCCTGCCGGAACCTTAAAAGCCTCGATTTTTGCTGTATCATAAGTAAATTCATCCGTTACATCCGGCAGCCATCCCAATAAAAGGATCATATCCGTTACCGCAATGTTGATTTCGGAATTTCTATGATATTCTACCGCGTTTAACTTGTGATTGTTTCCGTTGCAGTAACCAATCTGGATTGGAAGTCCGCCAAAGACACGCTCGCTGAATGTCTTTGCTTCCGGAACCGCTTCAAGCTCCTCGACTGACGGCACATAAATAACATCCTCCGGAAGCGGTGTGTGCTCCATCCCCTTTATCAGTTTTGTGCATTCGATGTTATTCCAAACCTTACCGTATTTACGGAATTTTTCATCATTAACAGAAAAAATCTCCATGATTACCTCCTCATACTCATTTTTTCTGAGTATAACAGTTTGGTAGCCATGGAGACATGCCTTTCTTTGTCTTTACAATGTCACTTTTTTGTCTTTTTCCAGCAATGCCCGATGATGGGCATATGATTCCCTCTGCTTTTTCTTAACAAGCTGCTTTCGGTATTCACTCGTCAGCATTCCATACCGCTTGCGAAACAGATTGGTAAACGCTTTACTGTTGGCAAATCCATGATCAAATGCAATATCCACGATCTGCTTATCCGTATTTTCCAAATCCTTTACCGCATGTTCTAACCGGATATTTTGCAGATAATCCTTATAATTGATGCCCGCATAGCGTGCAAACATTTTTGACAGATAAGACGGCGAATATCCAAATATTCCCGCCAGTTTTCCAAGCGAAATATCTTCCATATAATGATCCTTGAGATAGGATGTAATCATACCGAGCCGGTTCAGCTGCTGATTGCTTTTGAGCAATTCATCCTGCACATCCAGCTTCCTGTATTTCTTTACCAGAATATGTAATAGTTGATAAAACATACTTAAAATTTCAAAATCATAGCCATCTGTCTGCATCCGATACACCTTATACATACGAAAGATCAGACATGCCACCTGCTCATCGTATGTCCGTTCACTGTGCGAAAACCAGATAAACTGCTCGCCCGTAAAGTACGACGCGAACTGATTCAGCGGAATCTGCAGCACAATCGTGTGATTCGGCCTGTTCGCATGGATCGCATGCACCTCGTTGCTGTTGACAATGATGAACTCGCCTTCCCCCAGATGATAATGCGTTGTGTCAAGAATAAAATCAAGTTCTCCTTCCTGCACTGCAAAAATCTCAATGGACCGGTGCCAGTGTTTCTCCCTGATATATTTTCCGCTGTATCCCTCGAATAAAAAAAGTTTAAACGGAAAGCCTTTGTCCGGCACAATAACCTCATGTTGATACTGCTGCTCTGTCATATGCTCCCACATAACTATCACATATTTCTTGACTAGACATTAAATCTGAAAAGAATCACATCACCGTCTTTAACCACATAATCCTTTCCTTCCATGCCAACGATTCCTTTTTCTCTGGCTGCCGCAAGGCTTCCGTTATCCAGCAGATCCTGATAATTGACAACCTCTGCCTTGATAAATCCACGTTCAAAATCCGTATGGATCTTTCCGGCTGCCTGTGGTGCCTTGGTTCCTTTTTTAATGGTCCATGCACGGCACTCATCTTCGCCGGCCGTCAGGAAACTGATCAGCCCCAGCAGACTGTAACTTGCCGCTACCAGCTTATCCAGACCACTGGATGAAACGCCGAGGTCATCAAGATATTCCTTTTTCTCTTCATCGGAAAGTTCGGAAAGTTCCTGCTCGATCTGTGCACAGATCACAAATACTTCTGCACCTTCTTCTTTTGCCATCTCACGCACTTTTGCCACATGCGGATTGGAAGCTCCATCATCGGCCAGATCATCCTCTGCTACATTTGCAGCATAGATGGTAGGCTTTGCCGTGAGGAGGTTGTATCCCTTAAACCAGATCTGTGCGTCATCATCATCCGGCACCTCAAAGGTTCTCGCCATCTTTCCATCTTCCAGATGTGCCTTGACTGCCTCAACAAGTTCTAACTCCTTGGCAAGTGTCTTGTCCATTCTTGCCTGCTTGGCAATCTTTGCAATTCTTCTGTCGAGAATCTCAATATCCGAAAAGATCAGTTCCAGATTGATGGTCTCGATATCACGCGCCGGATCAATGGAACCGTCGACGTGGATAATATTGGTATCCTCGAAACAGCGCACTACATGTACAATCGCATCGACCTCCCGGATATTGGCAAGGAACTGGTTTCCGAGTCCCTCTCCCTTGCTGGCACCCTTTACAAGTCCTGCAATATCAACAAATTCGATCGTGGCAGGTGTCACCTTTTTTGTATGATAAAGTTCACCAAGCTTTACGATTCTCTCATCCGGAACCGAAACGATTCCTACGTTTGGATCGATGGTCGCAAACGGATAGTTCGCAGATAAGGCACCTGCTTTGGTCAGTGAATTGAATAATGTACTTTTTCCCACGTTTGGGAGTCCGACAATGCCGAGTTTCATGATATATATTTCTCCTTTGAAAAGTATTGTAAGCTAATAAAAACAATATATAGTGTACCACATTAATGCTTAATTGTACAATTATTTCTCCCTAGCTGCCAGAATGCCACGGCGCTTGCCGCCGCTACATTGAGTGAATCCACGCCATGCGACATCGGAATACAGACCGTATAATCGCAGTCCGCAATCGTATGTCCTGCCAGACCATCCCCTTCCGTGCCAAGCACGACAGCCAGCTTTTCTTCCGCAGCCAGTGCCGGATCATCAATTCCAACCGAATCCCCGGAAAGTGCCATGGCTGCCACACGAAATCCCATTCGGTGCAAATGGTCAATATCCGCTCCTACCGCCTGGCCGGGTGGATTTTTCACCCCGTTTTCTGTCTGCAGGTATGTCCACGGAATCTGAAAGACGGTTCCCATGCTTACCCGGATGGCGCGCCGGTACAGCGGATCACTGCATCCCGGCGTCAGAAGCACCGCATCCATATGAAGCGCAGCCGCCGAACGGAAAATAGCACCGACGTTGGTTGGATTTACCACATTTTCGAGCACTGCAATGCGTCTGGCTTTGGCACAAATCTCCTCCGGTTCCTGCAGTTTCGGCCGATACATGGCACAAAGTGCCCCTCTGGTCAGGGCAAAACCGGTCAGCTTTGTCAGCACATCAAATTCTGCCGTATACACCGGAATATCCCCGCATCTTTCGATCACTTCTTTTGCTTCTCCCTGAGCATGTTTTGTTTCCATAAGCAAAGACACCGGTATGCATCCCGCATCCAGTGCCCGCTCAATCACTTTTGGACTTTCAGCAATAAACATTCCTTCTTCCGGATGCGCACGGTTCAGCAGCTGATTTTCGGTCAGCCGCGCGTACACATCCAGCTCCGGTGCCATAAAGTCCGTTATTTTTATTCTATGACTCACTGTTACGTCCACCTTTGTTCAAACTTTTTTTATTATCCCAAAATGCACGCACGATTGCAAGTCTATTCGTAATCTTTTACATTGGAACTGTCAACTTTTTCAAACGGTACCCATACATACAGTCCATCTTTGGTTGCTCCTTCGAGTTTTGTCACATCCGAACCGCTTGCAACCGCAATCGCCGTCTCTATAATCATCTTTCCCTGTCCGGCACCTGACTGGTACACGGTAAATGCCATATCTCCGGACTCGATTGCCGCACATCCGCCGGCCGTTGCATCAATTCCGAGAATCGGCATACCGTTTATTCCTGCCTCTTTGCATGCATCGACAATTCCCATCGCCATGGAATCGTTGTTACATGCCACAACATCACAGGACTGTCCGGTCTTTAAGAAAAGTTCAAACATCTTCTGTGCCGTTGCCTGATCCCAGTCTGCATTATCCTCAAATACATAATTGATTTTCTTGCCGGACGCATTCAATGTATCCTTCAATGCACCCGTACGTCCTTTCGTTGCCGAATGGTTCCTTGGTCCCTTGAAGATTGCCACATTGATTTCATCCGAAGAAGAAAACTTATCCAGAATATACTCTGCCTGATACTGTCCCGCTACATTTTCATCGGAACCCACATACATATATTTTCCGGTCTCCAGATACGATGCATCCGGACAACTGTTATAAAAGATAACAGGAATTCCGTCTGCCAGTGATTCCAGTTCCAGCGCGGTATCTGCATTAACCGGTCCACATAAAATCACATCGTATTTTTCTTTTGCTGCCTGTTTGATATGTTCCACCTGACTCTCCAGGGAACCATCCTCATCATAGACATCCAGTGTTGCACCTTTTTCCTGTGCCGTCTTTTTTGCCTGTTCCACAATCGTGTTGCGGAAATCATCTCCCTGTGACAACGACATCATGATTTTGATTCCGTTTCCGCTGCCGGATTTGCCTCCGGTACTGCCGCATCCTGCCATGCAGCCCACAAGAAGCAGGGCGCATATCATACAACTGATTACTTTCTTCATGACCTTTTACCCTCCTATATCTGAAACTGCTTGACCTGATCCGCCAGCTGGTCTGCAGATTCTGCCAGATTTCCGGCTTCCGCTTCCACCTGTTCACTGTTCTTGGAAATACTCTTTGCCTGCTGGAGCATGGATTCCGAAGTGGCAAGAATTTCATCCGAACTTGCCGCCTGTTCTTCGGAAATTGCGGCAACATTGGTTGCCACCTGATCCACCTGGTTGATTTTTTCTACCACACCCTCTATCAGATGGCTGGTTTCCTGGATATTCTGGAAAATCTGGTCAAATGTATCCACCGCTATATGAATCAGATCCGCGCTGCTTTCGATATCGCTTGCACTGCTTCCGGCCTGTTTGACGGCATCATCCACAAGTCCGTTAATTTCATTGATGAGTGATGTAATATGCGCTACCGAATCCGCACTGTTTTTTGCAAGTACCCCAATCTGTGAGGCAACTACCGCAAATCCGCGTCCGGCTTCCCCTGCACGCGCTGCTTCAATCGATGCATTTAAGGAGAGCAGATTTGTTTCCTCTGCAATATCCCCGATCAGTTTTATAATATCTACGATTTCTCCGGAAGCCGTACCCACTTTATCAACCGCTTCTTCGAGGTTATGTATGGAAATTTCGATATTATGAAGCGCATTTCCAACGCTCTCCATATCGGCTTTTCCTTTTTCTGATACTTCCACAGTGGTACGCATCTTATCTTCTACTTTATCACTGTCCTCTTTGGTATCCGCAACAACACCGGCAAGCTGGGTTGCGTTCTGTGCGATTTCATTGACGGAAACCGACAGCTGATCAACCGTTGCATTCAGTTCCGTCATGGACTGTGACTGGATATTTGCAGCAGAATTCATTTCACCCGAAACATTCTTGCTCGATCCCGCCTGTTTTTCCAGACGGTCGGAGACATGTCCCATCTGCCGGATCATTTCCTTCATTGATGCAATAAAATGTTCCACGCTGCGCCCCATCACAGCAATCTCATCATTTCCTTTCACCTTCATGGATACGGTAAAGTCACCGGATGCCATGCTGGTAATTACCCTTGTCATCTCCTTCACCGGTCGAATCACCACATGCGTCACACGTTCGATCAGAACACACAATACAAGGATCGAAATAATGCTGAAAATGATCATAAGATTCCGCAATCCTGCCAGATCCGCAAGTACAACACGCGTAGGAACATAGGAAACCAGCAGCCAGTTGGTTCCGTTTACTTCCTTAAATACTGTCATATTTCCATCAAGTGTACAGAAATCATACGATTTGCCGGAAACCTTTTTCTCCACCTCTTTATAAAATGCACTCTGTCCGTCTGCCCCCAGTGTCTTGGAAATCAGATCGGAATCCCTGCTTGCAAGGATCACGCTGCTGTCCTTGTCCACAAGAAATGCCTCTGCATCGTGCATTTCGATAAAAGAATTTACAATCACGGAAATACGGTCCAATGTCATATCGGCTGCAATTACACGCACGGTATCTGAACCGTCATTCAAAAGTCCGGATGCACTGACAACATTCGTTCCGTCCGGATTCTGGTGTGCAGAACCGACTGCCATATTGACTCTTGTCATTCCTTCCTGATACCACATACTCTCTTTCGGATTCGGCTCCTGCTTTTTGGAGTCTGTACCTTTTAAAAAGCTGCCATTGGCATCTGCAAGGAAAAGACCATCCGGATAATTTTCACTGTATCCACAGGATGCATCCAAAATGGTCTGCAGCTGTGTCTCATCCGGGTGCAATTTTTCAATCATGGTCTTTGCCATCTGCATGGAAGCCAGATTTTCCTCAAGCCATGCCTCAATTTTTGATGCCTGACTGTTTACCGAAGATTCCAGTAAATTTTGGGAATAACTCTCGATAATTCCGGATGATACATGATATGCGGTAAACACCAGAATCAGTATAATCGCAATTACTACCGGAATAATAATTCCAAGTAATTTTGCTTTAATAGAAATGTTACTCTTCTTTTTCACAAACAATTCCCTCCCTCTTTTGTTTCTGTCCCTATTATAGTTTCTTATGCCTGTATCGTCAATGTTTTGCACTTTTTAAAATTTTTCTGCTTTTTTCGGATACATGCACAAAATGGGGCTGTAAAAAAACTCCCCTGACAGAAAAATCGCCCAGACCGTGAGGTCTGAGCGATTTTTTGGTATAATTAATTATGCTACTAAATAACAATACCAATGGTAATTATACTATGCGTCAGCTGAAATTACCATTAGAAATCGAAAAATTGATCGATATTTCCGATCCGGTATACACTTTTTGTGAGGTTATGGATCACATTGACCTATCCAGATATTTTGTAGAGAAAGGCTATAAAACAGGTCGCCCAAGATGTGATGTTCAAAAACTCCTTAAAGTAATACTTTTTGCCTTTATGGAAAATGGCATCTGCTCCTTACGAGAAATAGAAAAGCTCTGCCGTTATGACATTCGTTACATGTATCTTCTTGATGGCATGAAAACGCCTTCTTTTGCTACATTTGGAAACTTAATCCGAAACGAACTAACCGATTCTATCGAGCAGATATTTGAAGACATTAATTCATATATTTTTGCCAAAGATCACGTGGATCTGCAGCATACATACATTGACGGGACAAAAATTGAGGCAAATGCCAATCGATATACCTGGGTATGGAAAAAATCGTGTGTGAAAAACCGGCAGAAAGTCTTTGACAAGATTTCACTCTTGATTGATGCTATGAATCGGGAAGTACTTGGATATCTCGGAATAAAATTTGAAAAGCGTGAAGCGTACGCGGTTGACTATGTCTCTGAATTACTTACGATGTACAAAGAAACAACCGGACTGGATGAAACTTCTTTCGTTTCCGGACGTGGTCATAGAAAAAGCATTCGACAAAAACAATACGAAGAATTGCATGAATATCTGGAACGTTTGAAATCCTATGCATATCATATCGAGACCTGTGGAGAAGAAAGAAACAGTTATTCCAAAACAGATCATGATGCAACTTTCATGCGTTTAAAGCGTGATTACATGGGAAACGATCAGCTACTTCCGGCATACAACCTACAGGCAGCCATCTGTGATGAATACATAGCTGTAATCGACGTAAAACCATATGCATCCGATATGGAATGCTTTGTTCCTTTGATGGAAAAATTCAATCGCACATATGGTCACTATCCGAAATATCCGGTTGCTGATGCCGGATACGGTTCTTACAATAATTATCTTTATTGTGAAGAACACGGCATGGAAAAATACATGAAATTTACCATGTACAAAAAAGAAACGACGGACAAAAAGTATCATGAGAATCCGTATCGTGCTGTAAACTTTGCAAAAGATGCAGATGGAAATCTTTTATGCCCAAACGGTCGAAAATTCCTCTTCAAGAGAACACAGCATGTGAAATATAATAAATATGGAAGAACGGAAGAATTATACGAATGTGAATCTTGTGAAGGGTGTCAGCATAAACAGGAATGTTGTCCGAGAACACACAAAAACCGAACGATCCGAATGAATCAGGAATTAACTGCTATCCATCAGGAAGTGCTGCAAAATCTTGAATCCATACATGGTGCTCTCTTGAGAATGAACCGAAGTATTCAATCGGAGGGAACTTTTGGTGTATTAAAGTGGGATAAAGCGTATAAAAGATTATTGCGAAGAGGCGAGAAAAATGTAATTCTCGAGCTTACACTGATTTCATGTGGATTCAATCTTTATAAATATCACAACAAAAAGCAACGACAGACGAAAGTTGCATAAAACTTAAGCGGGCATGATTAGCCGAGCTTTATTAAATGCACCATTTTTTATACCCAAAGATGCAGACTTGCTTAGAAATAGAAAAGTTAATACAAAGAAACGCCAAAACCGACATTTGCCGGAATTGGCGTTTCTTATATTAGGGACTTATTTTACAGCCCCCTTTTTTCTCTCTACGTGAATGACAGCAGATTTCTATAGTAATTTGTCCGATGCTACGGTGTAATAAATGTATTGAAAACGAAGGAGATTCCCTATGAAAATTGCCTTATGTGATGACGATGAGAAGGAATTGTCCAACATACGGTCGCTTTTGGACAGTTATCAGAAAACTCACAATATTCCGTTTACCTATCAAGAATATCACAGCAGCTGTGAACTTGCCCTGCGGGCATCAAAGGAACGATTCGACATTTATCTGCTAGACATCCTCATGCCACATATGACCGGCATGCAGCTTGCACGCGAAATCCGTACTTTCGACCATGCTGCCGATATTATTTTTCTTACAACCTCATCGGATTTTGCGGTGGAAAGTTATACGGTAAAGGCCACCAATTATCTGATGAAGCCGGTATCCTCCAACGCTTTCTTTGCTGCCATGGATGACATCCTACGGGTAAAAACACAGGAACAGGGGCATTTTCTTGTACTAAAAAGCCGGATTGGCGTACATAAAGTTCCCCTGTCCGAACTGATCTATGTAGAAGCCCAGAACCGCAAAGTTATCTACTATACGAGTGGAAGGGAACAGATTGTCTGCACAGAACTGTTCTCGTCCGTATGCAACAGCCTGCTGCAACACCGGGAATTTATTCAGGTACACCGCTCGTTCCTTGTAAATATGAACTATATCCGCTCGATCGGCACAATGGATATGTGTCTTCACAACGGCACAAACATTCCGCTTGCACAGCGCAGGGTTGCCGATATCAAAAAACATTATCTCGCTTTCCAGATGGAGGAATGATTATGCCTGAACTTTCATCCGTTTTTTCTTTAGTTAATTATGCTTTTGTATTATTTTTCGGCATCGTGGCGGCACTGTATCTTGCCGACATCGGTTTTTGCGATCATAAGCGTGTCTATGTCCTGACGCTTTTTTTCTTTGGTATTGCCCAGCTTCTTTTTTATCTGATCATGGGGGAGTCGGTGCTTTACAAATGCTATCCGTTTCTGATCCATATCCCTTTAATTGCCTTAATTTTCCTGCGGTTTCACCGGAATCTGTCAATCTCCTGTCTCTTATACACATCTGACGCTGCCGACGAACTCTAGGG
>ENA-OZFS01000180-OZFS01000180.1-human-gut-metagenome-genome-assembly--contig:-NODE-180-length-12040-cov-3.724823_pt1 | contig 12040 bp, 8 predicted proteins | sample MGYA00244623_ERZ653644 | MGnify/ENA primary metagenome ERZ653644 (study PRJEB26926, sample SAMN06165114) | human gut metagenome | biome: ENVO:00009003; feature: ENVO:2100002; material: ENVO:00002003... | reverse complement strand
GAGATGTCTTAGGGTCTCGTGGGCTCGGAGATGTGTATAAGAGACAGGTCTTTTATTCCACAATCTCCGCGTCCAGCAGGTCAAGGATCGCCTGGTCGGCGCTCCAGAAGTAGGACTCCTCGCCGAGAAGCTCGGTGATGCCCGCGCGGTCAAAGTAGCTGCGCACCGCCTCGGTCATACCGCAGCAGGCGACCGTCTTGCCCTGACTTTTGAGCGACTCGCACAGTTCGAGCATCGCCTGCGCGCCCGAGACATCCACGCTCGGCATGCCGCGCATCGACAAAATGACGTGGTCGTAGTTCGGCATATCCGCCATGCGGTGGTTGAACTCGTCCACCGCGCCGAAAAAGAGCGGCCCCGTGATATACGCCACGCCCGAGGTCTCGAGGATCGGCGGCTTGCCGTCGACCGAGCGGAGCTTGTTCGTGTCGATGCTCGAGAAGTTGATGCGGATGTGACTGGACTTTGCCATGTACAAAATGGCGGAGTACACCACGCCGAGGATGATCGCGACCGTCAGGTCAAAGACGACCGTTGCGAGCATCGTGATCAAAAACTGGCTGATACCGGACTTGAACTTGTGGCGGAAGATGTAGCGGATGCCCTCCCAGTCGTTCATGCGCCACGCCGTCACCATCAGCACACCCGCCAGCGCGCTCAGCGGCAGACGGCTCATCACGCCGCCCAGCAGCACCATCGCCAGCAGCAGCACCAGCGAATGCACAACGCCGGTCACGCGGGTCTGCTCGCCGGACTTGATGGCGACGGACGTGCGGGCAATCGCCGCCGTTGCGGGCACGCCGCCGAAAAACGGCAGCAGGATGTTGCCCACGCCCTGCGCAATCAGCTCACGATCCGCGTCGAAGGCTTCGTCCTTCATGCGGGACGCGCTCGCGCCGCACAGCAGCGACTCAATCATGCCCAGCATGGCGATGGAGACAACCGGGCTGACGAGGTTTTGGAGCATGTCGAGGTTGACCGCGCCGAGGTTCAGGCGGTTGTCCAGCATCAGGCTTTTCGGGATGTCCCCCACCTTCGCCAGCGAATCGAAACCCGCGATTTCGGTCACGATGGTCGCCAGAATAATCGCCAGCAGCGACCCCGGCACCTTCGCGTTCAGCTTCTTCGGCCAGAAGACCATGAACAGCACCACCATCAGACCGATGGCGACCGCCTGCCAGTTGGGGGTAAATCCGACGCTGGTGTAGCTCCACAGCTTTTCCAGCGCGCTTGTGCCGACGGAGTGCGTGCCGAAGAAGTTGTCCACCTGCCCCAAGGCGATGATAATCGCGATGCCGCTGGTGAAGCCCATGACGACGCTGGTCGGGATGAAGTTGACGAGCTTGCCGAGGCGGAAGATGCCTGCCAGCAGGATAATCACGCCCGCCGCAAGCGACGCGACGAACACGCCCTGCAAGCCGTACTGGGCGACGATGCCGATGAGGATGGCGCTCATGGCCCCGGTCGGGCCGCTGATTTGGAAGGACGCGCCGCCAAGCAGCCCGATAACGAGTCCGCCGATGATGGCGGTAACAAGCCCCGCGGCGGCGTCCGCGCCGGAGGACACGCCGAATGCCAACGCCAGCGGCAGCGCCACCGCCGCCACCGTGATGCCGCTCAGGATGTCCTTGAGGAGTTTGCCGGCGTTGTAGCCGGAGAATTCGTGTTTCAGGTCGGTAATGTACTTTTTGAGCATTTTTGCTTTCCTTGCTTCCTCTATCTCTCCAACAATGTTGACTTTTCTTCCAAACTGGTCTTTGTCGCAATTCCAGAGGGCTTTCCGATCGCCCTCTGGACTCCTTCGGCGCCTCCCATGTTTATTGGTTTCACGCGAAAGTTTTTATACTATTTCCAAATGAAAATGCGCCAAGATGCGCGGCGAATTTTTCGTTCTGGCTAACGGGAACGAAATGCAGCGTAGCAGCGCTACGCTAAATGGAGTGAGCGGACGCCAGAACGAAAAAGGCGCAAGCAGATGGCGCAGTTGAATCTGGAAATAGTATTAGTTCGTGTGCTGATGACCAGTCTGGACAAAAAGAAACCTATCCTACCATTGAATTTGTGAGTGCCCTGCCCCGAAAAAAGGGCAAAAAAACGTCCGGCGCTGAAACACGGTTTCAACATCGGACGAATTTGTGCTATGAAACGCTTGGGCGACAATTACGCCTTGGCGATTTCCACGAGCTTGGTGAAGGCAGCTGCATCGTTCACAGCCAGATCCGCGAGAATCTTGCGGTTGACGGTGATGTTGTGCTTCTTCAGGCCATTGATGAACGTGGAATAGCTCATGCCGTTCAGGCGAGCAGCGGCGTTGATACGGGTGATCCACAGGGAGCGGAAATCACGCTTGCGCAGCTTGCGGCCCTTGAAGGCATAGCGCAGGGAACGAGCAACCTGTTCGGACGCGGCGCGGTACTGCTTGGACTTTGCACCCCAGTAGCCCTTTGCCAGCTTCATGACCTTGCGGCGCTTCTTCAGAGCGTTCACAGATCTCTTAATACGTGCCATTGTGAGTATCCTCCTTGCCAGCGAATGGGCTTAATTACTTGTAGGGCAGCAGCTTGTGGATGGTCTTGGCTTCCGCCGCGTTGTCCACAATGCCGTCAGCGCGCAGGTGACGGGTGCGCTTGGTGGTCTTGAGGCGAACCTGATGGTTGGCGTTCATCTGCTTATGCTTCACGATACCGGTCTTGGTAAAGGAAAAGCGCTTGGCAGCACCACGGTGAGACTTCTGCTTAGGCATGGTGTAGTCCTCCTTCCAATGCTGATAAAACGGGGCGCAGGCAAGCTGCGATAGCCGTTTTATTCCTGTTCTTGATTCCCCTTGGCGTTTTCGCGGGCGGCCTTCTTTTCAGCGAAGGAAGCCTTTGCCGCCTTGGGGGCCAGGATCATAATCATATGACGGCCGTCCATCATGGGACGGCGCTCCACCGAGCTGACCTCGGCGCAGCGGGCCGCGAAGTCCTGCATGACCTGCATGCCGATTTCGCTATGGGTGATCTGGCGGCCACGGAAACGGATGGACACCTTCACCTTATCGCCACCCTGAAGGAACTTCTGCGCCATTTTCGCCTTCGTGAGAACGTCGTTCTCCTCGATGGTGGCGGACAGCTGAACCTCCTTGGTTTCGACGACCCGCTGATTCTTCCGGTTTTCGCGTTCGCGCCGCGACTGTTCGTAGCGGTACTTGTCATAGTCCAGCAGTTTGCAGACCGGCGGTTTTGCCGTGGGCTGGATTTTGGCGAGGTCGAGGCCGCGCTCTTCCGCCAGCTCCATCGCCTTGGCTGTTGGCATGACGCCGAGCTGTTCGCCGTTTTCGTCAATCAGGCGGACTTCCCGGTCGCGGATTTCCTCATTGATCATCAGATCGAGTGCTATGTCCATACACCTCCCAATTTTCGTTGAAGCCAGCGTTTTCTGCTCCATACCACAGAAAAAGCGGCGGGTGACTCCACCCGTCGCTGACATGCAGTTTGCGCCTTTTTCGGCGGTCAATCCGCCTGAAAGGGAAAAAGCCTGTGAACCCGGCAGCATACGCCGCGCAAGGTGAGAGACGGGCAAGCCTCTGCTTCAAACGTGGATATTGTAGCACATGGAAAGCGGTTTGTCAAGGGGGCTTGGGCGGATTTTTTTGCGCGAAGCCGGAGTTTTTTCCGCGAAAACGGGCGCAGACCGCCCGCTGGGGAAGTCTGCGCCCACTGATTTTACTCGGTGTACGGCGTGCCGTGCGGGATGCCCTGCTTCTCCGCCCACTGCCACGCATAGCTGCCGACGCTGGCGAAGATGACGACATCCGGCGTGTTCTCGAACGCATCCTCCGCGATGTAGGACACGGAGTCCGGCAGGGTGATGCACTTCAGGTTCGCGCAGTCCGCGAAGGCGCGCGTGCCAATGACTTGCAGTCCATCCGGCGCAACGACCGACTGAATCGTGCTGTTGCCCACGAACGCCTCGTCATCCACATAGAACGTCGACGTGGGCAGCTTCACCTGCGGCAGCCCGATGCCCGTGAACTGCTCGGTGATGAAGCCCTGAATGTGGATGTCCAAAGCATCATCATGCGCATACCAGCTGCCGTCGAAGGATGCCACCACGCCAAGTTCCGTTCCAGTGCCCGACGGTTCATTGTAGCCCCACTGGCTGTACTGGACATTTGTGCCGTCCACCCACTTCCACGAGCCGCTTGTGTTGCTTGCGCCAATCCACGCCTTGTCGACGGTCGAGGTGGCATTCAGCAGCTGCTCAATAATCCTCTGTTCGTCATCGTTGTGCACAATCGCGAGACGTAGGCGCACCGGCTGCGCACCATCGTAGGTCATGTAGCTGCACATTTCCTGTGCGCTGCTCCAGCTGTTGTAACCGCCGTAAAGCGTGTAGGTGATACCGTTGCGTGAAATGCTGCACCCAGTGTCGTACCACTGTGCATAGACGGTGTTGTAGTTCACGCCGTCGTTCAGCCTGACCCAGCCGCCATCCGCCATTTCCTCGTAGTCCTTTGATGCGTAAATGCGCGTCCAGATCTTGCCCTTCGCATCGGTATAGGTTTCATCCGCGCCAAACCAGAAGTACGCATCGCGATCCATGTGCTTGACGAGGGCAGCCGCGTCATTCGGTGCAGCCAGCACATCCATGCCCTCTTCCGCCAGCACATAGGCGGGCATCCAGCCCGACTGGCAGTAGACAAGCGGAATCGCCGCTGATTTGCTCCCTGCGTGCGCCGCGGAGAGGTCGGTATAGCCCAGTTCCTTGCCCGTGCTATCTGCCACAGGCGCCCAGAGGTAGCCGTTCTGGTCTTGGCGCATGTTGTTCACGTCCACTTGGAAACTGCTGCCGGATGTGTACGTTTTGACAATCGTGTCATCCACATTCTGCGTCTTGTAGACATACACCGTGCTGCCCGGATTCGCAAAGTAGTCGTACCAAGCGGGCGTCTGCTTCACCTGCTCGACGTAGGTGTCCGCAGCAATCACCCAGCCGTAGAGGTAGGTGCCGTCGGACTGCTTGTAGCGCGCGTATGCCCAGTCGTTGTCGAAGCGCGGGTCGCGCAGCTTGTGGCTGACGTCCAGCTCCAGAATCGTGTCCTTGCTCAGCGTTTTCAGCACGCCCGTATCGCACCAAGTGTTCGGGAAGGTGCGGACGTAGAGGCTGCTGAGTGCTTTGTACTGCGTCCACGCGGGTTCATCGGGTTCAAGGTCGGGGACGATAGCGGTCTTATCGCCGATGTTGCAGTAGAGAATCGAGCCGTCCGACATCAGCACAGGCGCAAAGAAGTACTTCTTATTGCTGTCCATTGCGACGTTCAGCAGGTCAATGGTCAGGTAATCGCCCACCGCCGTCGTGGTCGCGACAGCGCCGGAAATGCTCTGCGACTTGCGAATGTTGAGCTTCGCCTTCGTGCGGTAGGTGAACCACGCGCGCGGCGTTTCCTCCACCTCGACGATGAAGCTGTCAACGTATGTGTTCGCGCAGTCGCGGTAGGTGAACCATCCCTCATAATCGCCCTTGATTGCCAGCGCGGTATGGCTGCTGGTCGGCGTCGCGCTCGACGAGCCCCAATTCTGATAGCTCATCGTGTTGTTATTCAGCCACGTCCAGCCATTGCCTGCGCCATTCGCGTGGCCGCCCGTCCACGCCGTGCCGCCGTATGCGCTCATGATGGTCGAATGCAGCATGGCATCTTCCTGCGCATTGTCAATCACGACGAGGTGTCCGCCCATAGACGCCGCGTACTGCGCCGCCTGCGCCCACGAGACATTGCCGCGGCAGAACGTGTAGACGCTGGCTCCGCTGCGCACAGAGACGACTTCCTCAATGCTGTCGTCAACCTGCGTCAGCGGCTCGTTGACATTCGTCACATCAAACCAGCCCGCAACGAAATCATCCCCATGCCCGCGCATGAAGGTGTACTGCTTGCCGTTTTCGGTGATGGTGACGCGTTCGTTCCTGTCCAGCCAGATGATTTCGCCTTGGTCGTAGCTGCTGAGTTCGGACAATTCAAACGTGGCAGGATAGCGAATTGACTTTGCCCCCGCTGCATTCGTTACTTCGTAGCGTTCCCAGTCGCCTTCGCGGTCAATGCCGCAGGGAGTAGGCGGGTCCGCAAGCACCTCGATATATCCTTCTATTGTCTTTCCATTCTTTGTATATCGGCAAGGCGCCCAATAGGTGTTAACGCCCGAAGCATCGTAAAACACCATGTTGGCAACATCTATCTGGAATACGCCGTCGGCGCTGGTAAGCTCGTCGATTTTATTCTCATAATACGGCGCAGCATACACGACGATTGCACCATTTTCGTCAATGATGTAGTCGGAATAGTGGGCAGAGTTTCCGATTTTATCCTGTTTCTGCATGTAGTTGCTGTCGCTCTCGATGCACCAGCCGTAAACGTACGAACCATCGGACTGCTTGTAGCGCGCATATGCCCATGTGTCGCCGTATTTCGGCTCGCGCATTGTGTGATTGAGGTCAAGTTCAACCGTTGCAGCCTTCGGGATTTTCATGATCACAGTTCCCGTAGCATTAGAATCCGCAAAGGAACGCAAATTTAAGCCACTTGCCCAGACGACTTTGTAGTTCCACCATTCTGCGTTTGCCTGTTCGCTCATCGGTCGCACGGTCGGATGGTCTTTTTTCGAGAGGTAGTAGTGTGCGTTCAAGTCACAATAGCCAGTGGTGCCATCATTCAGCTGCACCGGCGAAAGCCATCCCCAGCCGTTTCGCGCGCGCATAGCGTACACATGACTTAAATCAACACTAAATTCCGTTCCAACCGCTATTGTTTTAATTACATTCGCGCTTCGTAGCGAAGGCGTGCTGTAAATGGAAACGCTATTGTGGTAGGCTTCATAGGTGTACCATTCGTGCGACGGATACCCCGTCACCTGAACCTTGAAGCTCTTTTTAACAGCTTTCGCTCTGGTTCTATTTCCATCGGCAATCGCATATGCCGTAATGGTCGCAGTACCAGCTCCAACCGCCGTAACCAAACCAGTATCCGGGTTCACAATAGCAACATTCTCATTGCTGCTCTGCCAGAACAAACCTGTATACCCCGATGCAATTTGTACATTCGGCGAAGAATAGAAGTAGCGGTATACGCCGCTGCTGGGGTTCGGGTAAAACGCATTGCTCGGCGAGACGCTGGAAGTAATTTTCAGCGTCGTATCCACGTTCATTGTAATTGTCGTGTTTTCGCTTAAAACACTGCTTCCGTTTTTCAGCGTAATCCCCGTCACCGCCTGCGGTGTGCGCAAAGTGCCAGTTTTGCTCCAATCCGGATGAAAGAAGCCCAGCACGCCGTAATGTGCCTTTGTTCCCTTGCTATCAATAGTAAACGTATTTGCATAACCTGGTTTATAACCGTATCCATTGCTCGTTACCGAGCAGCGGAGTCCGCTCCAGTTGCCGCTAACAAACTTTACCTTCTTGTTGTTTTCATCAACAGAGGTCACAATCCCTACATGCTGCCATCCCGTTTTGATGGCTGTGCCTACACTGGATGTGTACGCATTCAGCACTACGATATCGCCAACCTGCGGCGTATAGAGTTTGCTGCCGTAAGTCGTCAAATCTGCATCGTAACGTGACTGGTATTTCGAATATCCAGAATACGCCGAATACGTCGACGGATTCAGCAGCGGGTGGAAGGATGATGTCGTGGGCGCAAAACCCGCCGCACTTGCCGTGTCTGGAATGACACTCGTGCTAATGTCAAGCTGCCGGGCGATAACCGAAACAAACGCTGCACACCACGCACCACCTTGAAAGATTTGGTTATTGTCCGTTCCACTTGCGCCGTACATATCCTGCGCAAAACCCGTATCAGACTTCGCAAACAGCATCGCCGCCTGTGCGAACTGTTTCCCCTTATCCGTCGCCGCCAGCGCCTTCCCCTCCCCCAGCGGCGTCCAGCCAAACATCAGCGCCGCCGCAATCAGCAGTGCTGACAGGATTCGTTTGCTTCCATTGAGCCAACTCGTTTTCATGGTTTCTCTCCTCCCCTATTCGTCCGGCTACACCCATTGCTGCGGACAGCATCCACCAGAGGCGCTGCACCGATGCTGTTCATATGTAAATTATACCTGACAAAAATCAACATGTCAAGAGTGACCAGCATAAATATGGCAATTTAGCGGATAAATTGGCAGGTTTCGTTCGCGCGGCATGCCATTGCACTATGTAACCTGTTTTTCTTTGTTGTTACACGGTCTTCTTACACATAAAATAACGCTGTTTTTTTGAACCGCAAGTATATCGTTTTCGGCTAAAAACAGACGCGAATAGACAGGGCATTTTGTGAAAAATCGCCGCCGTCTTTCCTAAAAACTTTCGGAATACGCGGAATACCGAAAAAATTTCGGAAAACCGATGTAACTTCGTTTCAATTAACCCATGTGTGTGGTATGATGAGTGCATCAGATGACACCGAAACGTACAACGAAACGCATCGGGGCTGCTGATGGGGTTCCCCCCCTCATAATGGGAAATTTCAAGCAACAAAGGAGGCTGCAAGGGATGGCTCGGAAGTACATGAAAATTGCCATGGTCGGACAGAAGCGCGTACCGTCCCATGATGGCGGCATCGAGGTTGTGGTGGGCGAACTGGCCAAGCGCATGGTGGCGCAGGGGCATTCCGTGACGTGCTATAACCGAACCGACAAGCAGCAGCCGAAGCCCGAAAATTTCAACGGCATCAGCCTGAAGTATGTACCGACCATCCAGAAGAAGGGGCTGGCGGCGGTTTCCGCAAGTTTCTTCGGCTGCCTGTGCGCGGCGGTGGGCAATTATGACGTGGTGCATGTGCACGCGGAGGGCCCGGCGCTGTTCTGCTGGCTGCCGAAGCTGATGGGCAAGCGCGTCATCGTGACGGTACACGGGCTGGACTGGACGCGCGCGAAATGGCAAAACGGCATTGCGTCCAAGTGCATCAAGCTGGGCGAAAAGATGGCGGTGCGCCACGCGGATGAGCTGATTGTGCTGAGCCACGGCATGCAGCAGTATTTTGCGGACACCTATGGGCGCGAGACGCTGCTGATTCCCAACGGCGTGCCGAGCTACCAGCCGTGCGCGCCGGAGCTGATTCGCCAGTACGGGCTGGAAAAGGACAACTACATCCTCTATCTGGGACGCATCGTGCCGGAAAAGGGCGAGCATTACCTGATTGAGGCGTACAAGCATCTGCCGACGGACAAGAAGCTGGTCATTGCGGGCGGCGCGTCCGACTCACAGGAATATTTCGACGAGCTGCGCGAAATGGCAAAGGACGACGACCGCGTGATATTCCCCGGCTTTGTGCAGGGGCAGCTGCTGGCGGAATTGTACAGCAACGCTTACACCTACGTCCTGCCCAGCGACGTCGAGGGGATGCCCCTTTCGCTGATGGAGGCGATGAGCTACGGCTGCTGCGTGCTGACAAGCGACATCGACGAGTGCGCCTCCGTCGTTCAGGAGCACGGCGTGACCTTCCGCCGCGGCAATATCGACGATTTGCGCGCAAAGCTGGCGGATTTGCTGGCGAATCCGGCGAAGGTGGCAAAGTACAAGGCGGAAGCGCCGGATTACATCTGCCATTTGCACAACTGGGACACGGTGACGCAGCGGACGCTGGCGGTCTATCGCGGGGCTGTGCCGCAGGAAGAGCCGCATCGGGATTTGCTGCCGGCAGCGCTGGTGGCTGAGCTGGCAAAGCGCGAGTCACTTGTGCGCGGCAAATAAAAAATCAGCATATATAAAGGAAGCGACTGCGACGGGCGCTTCCTTTTTTCGTGCATCCGCGCCTCCCCGGCTTGCTTTTTTGGCGATTGTGCTGTACAATAGGAAGATGGATGAGCCTACACAAGGAGGTGAGGACAGCATGTACGGCAAAGCCAAAGTCAGCAAGCCCGATTGGTACATGATGGGCATCTGTATCGTATTCGCTTTGACATTCAGCCTGCGCAGCGTGCCGCTGGCGGTGCTTCTGCTGCTGTTCATGCCTTTTTCGCTGCTCTCCCTCACGGGGGAGCTGCCCCTGCCGACCCGCAACGCGCCAATCTTCCAGACATTGCTCTGCATCAGCATCCCGCTGCTCGTCATCGGCGCATTTTCCTCTCTGCTGCTCCTCCTGCCGAAGCTGCTCATTCCGTCCGCCTGCGTCTGGCTCTTCGGCGGCGCGCTGATGCTGTTCCTGCCGCCCGGCGCCTTCCGCAAATCGCGCATGGCAATGTATTGGGCGGTGATTTGCTTCGCCGCCCTCGTCGCGCTGCTGATAATGCTCCTTCAGCGCTATCAGGCGTACGGCGACCTGTATGAGGGCTTGTCCTATGACATTCTGCGTGTCATGATGAACGCGCGGACGCGCCCGCAGGTGCTGTATTCCGCGTATGTGTCCGGGCTGGCGGCGCTGGATGCAAAACGCACGGCGGCGCTGGAAAGTCTCGCGGCGCTGACGGGCGGAAACGTGCTGCCGTGGCTTTCCGAGGATGTGCTGCAGCAGCTGGAATGGAGTCTGCGCGCAACGATTGAGGTAACGCTGCCATCCATCATGCCTGACCTGCTGGTCAAAGGAATCATGGCGTTCTCGCTGGGGATGCTGCTGTGCTGGCGCAAATTTCCCGATGCGGAGGACACGCCGACCACCGACCGCTGGTTCATGCCCACCCCGCTGGGCATCAGCATGGCAGTGCTGCTGCTTCTGAGCGCGGCGCAGCTGTTTACAACGAACGCGACAGTTGCGCTGGCGGCTTCGCTGCTGGGCAGTGTGGCGTTCTGGAGCTTCGCGGTGCAGGGCGTTTCGGCGCAGAATTTCGCCATGCTACGCGCGGGTGCAACGCGCGGCCGCCGCTGGTTTCTAACCATCCTGATGGTGCTGTTCGTGCCGATTCTGCCGATGTTCGCGGGCTGCGTTGACCAAATCCGCGACCCGCGCGGGCTGCGCGACGACCGCCATCGAAAAGACGATGATTTTCCTGATTTTTAAGATTTAAGGAGGATACAGATTATGAAGGTTATTTTGCTGGAAGATGTGAAGGGTGTCGGCAAGAAGGATCAGATTGTGAATGCGGCGGATGGCTATGCGCGCAACTTCCTGTTCCCCAAGAAGCTGGCGGTGGAAGCGACCCCCGGCGCGATGAAGGGCGTTGAGAAAATGCGCAAGGCGGAAGCCGAACGCGAGGCCCAGCGCCGTGCCGACGCGACGGCACAGGCGGACGCCCTGCGCGGCAAGGTCATCAGCATGTCGGTGAAGTGCGGCGCACAGGGGCGGCTGTACGGCTCGATTACGAGCGCGGAAGTTGCCGAGCAGCTGAAGGCGCAGCACGGCGTTGCGGTGGACAAGCGCGACATCAAGTGCGAGAACATCCGCGCCGTCGGCGATGTGGAGATTGAGGTGCGCCTGTACAAGGACATCTCCGCGAAGATGGTTGTGCATGTGGAAGCGGCGGCGGTGAAGTAAGGCAGTCACCGCCGGGGGGCTGCCCCCCTGCTGGAAGGATTGTTTCCTATTGTATTGGATTTTGTTTGCAGCAGGGGTTTCGCCTCTGCGGAGGCGAGGAGGGGGCTTTCCGATCGCCCCCTCCACCCCTTCGGCGCGTGCCCTCCCATGTTACAGTGCTGTATTGTTGCTTGGAAGGTACGAACAGTACACAAACTAAATCAGTTTCGATACAAGTCAAGTAACATGGGAGTGCAGGGCGAAGGAGTCCAGAGGGCGACCGCAAAGCCCTCTGGTTGCCGCAAAAAAGACCAGTTTCAAAGGAAAGGACTGCGAAGCCATCCAGAGGGCTGCTTCACCCCCTCTGGCGGAGAAGTTATGTCAGAATTTCGTGGCGTGACGCCGCCCAATAGCGTCGAAGCGGAGCAGTCCGTGCTGGGCGCGATGATGCAGGATGAAAACGCGGTGCTGCAGGCGGCGGAAGCCTTGTCCACCGACGATTTCTATCAGCCGGCGCACCGCGAAATCTTCGAGGCGATGGTTGCCCTGCACCATCAGCAGCGCCCAATTGACCTCGTGACCGTCGATGCGGAGCTGACCCGCCGTGGGACGCTGGAAGGCATCGGC
>ENA-OZFS01000179-OZFS01000179.1-human-gut-metagenome-genome-assembly--contig:-NODE-179-length-12073-cov-4.162423_pt1 | contig 12073 bp, 10 predicted proteins | sample MGYA00244623_ERZ653644 | MGnify/ENA primary metagenome ERZ653644 (study PRJEB26926, sample SAMN06165114) | human gut metagenome | biome: ENVO:00009003; feature: ENVO:2100002; material: ENVO:00002003... | reverse complement strand
ACACCCTAGAGTTCGTCGGCAGCGTCAGATGTGTATAAGAGACAGGTGTAGGTATAAATATCGTTGGTGAAGGCCATGGTGGTGCCGCTGCCGCCAAACATGGGGCCGGGGCCGGGCGCGGCCTCCTCCTGGGTTTCTTCCTCGCCTTCCTTCACATTGGTCTTATACATCCAGCCAGTTCCCTGGATCTGGCTGTAACCCCAGATGTATTCGATGCCGGGCGGGTTCATGCCCAAGGTAGCCAGCAGATCATAGGTGTCAATCACATCGGAAAAGGCTTCCTCCGTGCATTCCGCGTTTTTCCAGAAAGTGATTTTGATATTGGGCATGTAGTTGAGTCCCAGGTAATCGCACAGCGTCCACCAGTCCAGGATGATCTGCACCCGGTTCTTGCCAAAGAAGGCCATGGCTTCGGGGCGTTCCAGCGTGCCACCCACGCCGTAGAAGGCGTTGAGCACCACTGGGGCGGGGCTGTCGATGCCAGTGCCCGCAGCAGCATTGGCTACCAGCTTCACATGGTAGGGACCCCAGCCGATGTTATCCATCTTCACAGAGCCTTTGATTTCGCCGGTTTTGCCGCCGTTCAGTCGTTTGGAGGACACGGTGTATTCATTGGCTTCAACGCCGGAGGAAGCAGAGTAGATGCGGACGAAGTAGTAGCCGATGTTTTTGTCCACAGCGTTAAAGGAAAATTCTCCGGTGACGGTATCGAAGGTAAAATCCTCGGGGGCGGCAGCCGTGTCCGCAAGCCCAGCCATGGGCAGACAGGAGAGGAGCAGCGCTGCCAGCAGCAGGATGGATAGAACTTTTTTCATCTTTCATTTGCTCCTTCTATTGATTGAAAAGCTGCGCGGCGTTTTAAGCCGGGGGTTCGCCGCGCAGCAGGTATCAGTTCTTATTCAGCGTTATTCAGGGTGCTGGCGTACTGGTAGAGGGCATTGCGGATGTTGTTGTGCAGCATGTAGCGGCCATAGACATAATCGGTGGCGTCGCCATATGCGGCAACGGTGGCGCGGGCGTCGATGTACAGGCTGCGGGAGAGCATGTTGCCGTTCACACAGAGCATCGCAACGGGGGTATTGTAAGCGTCGCCGCCCATACCGTCGCCGTCAGTGATCAGCAGGCCCTGCCAGCCCCATTCGTCGCGCATGATGGTTTTGTACATGCCATAGTGGAACCAGGTCATGCCGATACGGTTCAGAGAACCCATCATGCCGTTGCAGCCGTAGTCCTCACAGGCGATTTCATAGGTCTTGAGGTAAATTTCACGGATGGCCTGTTCGTTGGCCCAGGTGGTGTTGCCGCCGCGGTTGGTGTCGCCGTCGTTCAGGGCCGCGTGCTTCGCGGTCACATTGGTGCCGGTGGCCTGGATGCCTTCGATGGCGCTGCCGCCGATGTGGCCGGAGATGAAGCCGTCCTCGGAGTAGTATTCAAAGTTCCGGCCGCCAAAGGGGCTGCGGTGGATGTTCATGGCAGGCGCATACGCCACGCCGACCCCAGCCAGGATGGCCTGATGTCCGTAAGCCACGCCCTCAGCGCGGGCCAGGCCGTTGTTCCAGGTGGCGGCGATGGTCACAGCGCAGGGGAACCAGGTCGCGCCAGCGAAGGTGCCGTTGGCGGGTTCGCCGGGGCCGTCCTGAGCCTTCTGAGCAGGCTTGCCCACGCTGTCCACAGCGCTGACGTTCCAACCGGAGTTACCCTGGATTTCAATGGCTTCGTCGATGGTGGTCATGGAGGCCAGCTTATCAAAGAGCTCCAACCCTTCTTCGGTGTAGATGTCCACGCCCGCCAGATCCTGCACGGTCAGGATGTGGGAAGCGCCGGCAGGCTTATCCGCGGTCACCACGGGATTGCCGTTTTCGGTGGTCTGGCCTTCCGCCACATAGTAAGTCATTTCCCAATCGGGATCAGGAAAGGATGCTGCGTCCACGCCGTCGGGGGTCTTTTCGGCGTAGGGCATCATGTTGCTGCCATGAGCGTAGAGGCTTTCGGTGATCTGGGTCTTGACGCCATTCTTGTAGGTTTCAAAGGTGTATTCGATGGCATTGTCATCGGTCAGTGCCAGCACGGCTTCGATAGCATCGGTCACCTTTTCGTTAGGGGTTTCGTCGCTCTGGTGGGCCATGATCTGCTTCATGCCGCCCGCGATGTCGCTGCGGGAGAGATAGCCGTCCACCATGTTTCCGTCGCCCGCGGTCACGTCGTCCAGGGCGTTCACGGCCACGATCTGATCCCGGTCACGCTTTCCAGCGTCGGCTTCGTTGTAGATGATGGCGCTGTCCAGGATCACCTTCAGGCTGTCGGAAGCCCGGTCGCCCCACTGATGGGCGTCCTTCTGGACGTTGAAGCTGTATTCGCCGTTTTCCAGCACATAACAGCCCTGGCCGAAGTTGTCAAAGGAAGCCAGATCATCGGTAGCAAAGGAGATAGTCACTTCCTCGGAAGCGCCGGGCTCAAGGATGCCGGTCTTGGCGTAGCCGATCAGCACCACCTTGGCTTTTTCCAGACCGCGGCCCTTGATGCCGAAGTTTTCGGTGTCAGTAGCAAAGGGAGCGTCCATGTACAACTCCACCACGTTCTTGCCCGCCACGTCGCCAGTGTTGGTGACTTTCACGGTGATGCTGTTCTGGCCATGGGCTGCCAGCGCCACGTCAGAGGCGGTGATTTCTTCCGTGAAGGTGGTATAGGACAGGCCGAATCCGAAGGGGAACTGCACCACCTGATCATAGCCCGCGGCGGAGCCATTCTTGAAGGTCAGCGCCTTGAATTCATCGGAATCGAAGTAGCCAACGGAATCGGCAGTTTCGTAGTAGCGATAGCCCACATAGATGCCTTCCTCGTACTGATAGAAGGTCTGGCCGTTGGCATTCACATAACGGTTGTCATCTGTGTTGTAGTAGGTGGGATTGGTGGTCATGTCATAGGCGAAGGTGTCCACCAGGCGGCCGGAGGGATTATTACGGCCGGACAGCAGGGTGGCAACGCCCGTGATGCCTGCTTCGCCGGGATGGCCGATCCAGAGGCAAGCATCCACATTGTAGTCTTCGCTGTCGATGAAGCCCAGCTCCATGGGAGCCGCGCTGTTGATGAGGACAATGGTGTGGGCAAAGTTTTCTTTAGCAAAGGCCAGCAGGTCCTTTTCGTTCTGATCCAGTTCCAGGTAGGTGGAGCCGGTCAGGGTGCTGCCGTCGCCGTCATAGTCCATGGAGGGAGAAGCGCCTTCCGCGCCGGAACGGGCGAAGGTGACGATGGCGTAATCGGTGTAGCCGTCCTGCAGAATGCTGCCCTTGCCGCCCTCGTATACATCCTTGGCAAATTCATGGATTTTGGTGTAGCTGGTCCAACCGCCGCCACCCCAGCCGTCGGAGGAAGCGGGGGCAGGATCGTTGGCGTTCACGCCGCGTTCTCCGCCGCAGATTTCTTCCAGCCAGCCCCAGGCGTCTTCATTCACGTCCAGGCCGGCTTCCAGCAGCGCGTCCAGCATGAGCACGGTGTTTTCGTCGTCCGCGCCGCCAGCGGAGCCGGTGCCGCCTTCCACGTAGTTGTAGCTCATCGCGCCCAGTACAGTCACTTTGGTGCCTTCTGCCAGGGGCAGCAGGTTGTCTTTATTCTTGAGGAGTACAGAGCCTTCCGCGCCGATCTGCACGGCCACGTCATAGCCCTCAGAGTAGCAGTAATCCGCGTCATAGGTCGCGGCGCTGGCAGCCGGAGCGATGCTGAGCAGCATCATCACGGCAACCACAGCAGACAGGATTTTCTTGCCAAGCTTCATATCATTTCCTCCTTGCATTCTTGGCGGGTATTTCTTCCCACCGGATGATGCAAGTATAAAGGCTTTTCCGTTCGCGGGCTATTGTTTCGGCGCAAGAGGTTCTCTCCCGGAAAAAGTGGCGTGAATACCGGAACGAGCGGTATGAAAAAAAAGAACGAACGGCTTTTTCTTAGCCGTTCATTCCGGATCATCGGCTGATATTTGCCATTCGTTCCATGCAATATAATCAAGCGGCAAGTTCTAAATACCAATCGCTCAGCCAATCATGAAAATATGATGACTGCTTAGAACTTTGAACTGAAACTGAAAATGGAATTACAGCATCACGCCACCGTCGTTCTGCATCAATTCCATATACGCGTCCCGGATCTCCTGATATTTTCTGCGGCTGATGGGCAGCATCTCCCCACTGGTCAGAGAGACTTCATTGTCTCCGATGCGCCGGATGAAGCGGTAATTGAGCAGGTATCCCTTGTAAATCCGCAAAAAGCCCTGGGGCGTCAGTTCTTTTTCCAGCTCCTGCATGCTTTTATGCAGCTCCATGGGCGCGTCCTTGCCCAAGACATGGGCCATCTGTGTTTTGCCGCTGCCCTCGATATATTGCAGCTTGTCAATAGCCAGGTACATCACCTGATCCCGTTCCCGCACGATCAGGGTCTTCGGCTGTTCATTGGCCTTTTTATAGGCCATGTAGGTATCAATCACGCCGGACACGTCCTGAATCAACCGATTTTTGCGGATGAATCCCCGTGGATTGGTGCGTAGGGCATCGAAAACCAAATCTTCACGGTTGGAAATGTAGATAATATCGATCAAGTTTCCTTCCCGCCGAAGCCGCTGAGCCAACTCCAGCCCCGTCATGCCGGGCATTTCGATATCCAGAAAGAGCAAATCAAAAGAAGTGGTCTGCATCCTGAGCAGCAGTTCCCGCGGTCGGGAAAAGGTTTCGATGGAAGCGTCCACATTTCGCGTCCGCAGCGCACCGCGCAGAGAAGAACCGAGCAGCTCCAGCGCCACCTTTTCATCATCGCAGATCGCGATATTCCATCTGATCATGTCTCTTCCTCCACGCTTTTTTCTTCCGGCATTTCCAGCATCACGTCTGTGGTAAAGATGCCGCCGCTCATGCTGTACTTCACGGAACCGTTATAGCTTTCCGCGATCCGCCGGATGATCCGGGTGCCGTAGCCGTGCAGCTCCGTGTGGTTGGTTTTTGTGGTTTCCAGGGTCATCCGCCGCTTTTCCGGCAACGTTTTATCCACGGGGTTGGTGACGCGGATAAACAGATATTCCTGCCGGGGTATAATGGAAATGTTCACCGTCGGTTCCGCCACGCCTGCCTGAGACGCGGCCTCCATAGCATTGTCCAGCAGATTGGACAAAAGGCTGCACAAGTCCTCATCCTTGAAGGGAAGCTTGCGGGGCACGAGGATGCTGGTATCCAAAACGACGCCCTGCTCCTTGGCCGCGGCCATTTCATGATTCATGACCACGTCCACGGCGTAATTACCGCTGTCAAAGCTCTTCAAATACTTCGTTTCCTGGGAGGAAACCCGGTCCAGATACTCTTTCGCCTCCGCTGTTTTCCCTTCGTCCAGCAGCGCTTTCATGTAGAAATTATGGTTCTTGATTTCATGACGGATAGAGCGCAGCTCGTCATAGCTCAGCTTGGTGGCATGATACTTCTCTTTTTCCATTTCCGCCTTCTGCCTGAGCGCGTTCAGCTCCATATTTTTCTTCGTGCCCTGGTCGATGGTATAGAACTGGTAATAGGCCATCAGATTGATAAACCACAGCGAAACACACACCAGAATGTTGAAATTGCGCGCGTTTACGATCGCCTTCGATAAATCGGCATACAGCTCCAACCCGATGATAATCGCCGAAATCACCACCTGCATCCACACATACTTGCCGCCGATGGCGGTGCCGGTCTCAAAAGAAAAATGCCGCAGGAACCAGATTTCCGTAAAAATCATGACCGTCGCCACCAGCGGCGTCAGATACTGCGCCCAGGCAAAATACGATTCGTTCAGGGACGCGAATAATTCGCCCAGCGGTTCGGAAATGGGCAGCATCACCATCACGCTGGCCACAAACATCCAACCCCGCACCAAACATACCCTGAAATCATACTTGCTTCTCAGAATGGCATACCCCGTTACGAAGATGCTGAGGGCGATTCGATCCATCTGCCAGCCGCTTGTCAGCCAGAATAAAAGGGAATCCAAGAGAATATAGCTTGCGCAGCAAACGAGGTACTCTATAAAAAACTGCGCAATCCCTTTTTTATTTTTCGGGAAATCACGCAGCAGCATGACCGCTGCCATGATCAGCATCGCATTGGTGAACACATATCCATAGCCCATGCCGGGTGAAAGAATAAACTGACGAATATATTCAAACAAATCGTTTGCCCCCTTTCACCTGCCATCTGGAAATCCCCTTATAGTATATCAGAAATGTCGATCCTCTTCAAGATAAGCGGAATAACTGGTATGATATGAGGAATAAATGGTTTTATAAGCAAAAACCCCTTGACAACTAATTCGCCATGATACAGTTGATGGCCGGCGGCGGTGTCGCCCTCATCGGCATCACCCTTGTACCTCTGCTCTCCGGCCTGTTCGGTTGATCGTCCGGCGGTGATCGCTTATGGGCGGCATACTCGACAAACTCGATGAATGGCTCCGAGGACTGCTCATCGAGGGGATCACGGGAAACCTGTCGGGCATGTTCGATACGGTCAATACCAAATGAAGTGGGCCAGACGCCGCCGGCATGTGCCGAAATAGAAGGTATCCTGCTATGGGCTTTTGAAGGATTGCAGCGTCTGGTGGCTAACCGATTTCGATTCAGCGAAAGCGAGCGTTCCCGCCAGAATCGAGAACTGCTGAAACAGGACGGAAACAATCTGCTGATGTTCCTTGAATCGGAAGATTACATTCAGTTCGATTCAGTCTGCGCTGCAACATCCAAAGAGCTCATGGCTGCGTACGCTATTTGGTGTGATGACAACGGCTTCGCGCCGCTGAAATCACGAACAGTTTCGGATTTTCTGATTTCCAACGCCTCCAAGTACCACATCGAACATACCAACAACATACACAGCGTGGATGGTCGTCAAGTATGGGGCGTCAAAGGCATCCGGCTCATGATTGACGCTGGTGTCCGCAGCCGGAACGGATTGCAGCGAGTCTATGCAATGGATAACCCATTCGAATAATCTGAAAATTCCAGCAAAAACCTATGTACATACATACGCCGAAAGCTCATCCTGTACGTATGTACATGGCAAATAGCAAAAACGATTATCTTTCTCACAAGTCCGCTTCCATGATGTGCGTCATACTTACGCCACACTTTCCCTGCAAAGCCATGTTGACCCCAAGACGCTTTCCGAAGCATTGGGGCACACAACCGTCGCTTTCACGTTAGACGTGTACGGTCATCGCAACGCCGACATGCGTCAGCAAGCCGCAGAGCAGCTGGAACAGCTCATCTGCCAGTATTAAAAAACAGCTGCCAAGAGGCAAGGCTGCTCTCCCCTCCCGACAGCTGTCTAAAACGCAACAATGGTACGTTTGATGGTACTTATGGGCAAAAAGAAAGCCGAAACCCTTGCATCTCCAAGGATTTCGGCTCGTGGAGCATAGCGGATTCGAACCGCTGACCCCAACACTGCCAGTGTTGTGCGCTACCAGCTGCGCTAATGCCCCGCAACATAAAATAGTATAGCACGGTGCGGATGGGTTGTCAAGGGGGAAATGAAAATTTTTCACGAAATGGACGCAGAATGATGTTTTCACGGCGCAAGCCGATGCGCTGAATGGTTGCGCGCGGTACAAAATTGTGCTATGATGGAAGCGAAATTCACAGGAGGAATGATGAACGCATGAAAATCAGCAAGAAAGACGCGCTAATGTGGTTTCGTTTCTTCGCGGAACTGCCGGAAGATGAGCCGCTGATGCCGCATCAGCAGGAGTTGGCTTGGGCTGTCATCAGCCAGATTGAAACCGCGGTGGACGCGCGCCACAAGGAACTGATGGCGCAGATTCCCGATTTGCACACGCTCGGCGGGCGGACGTACTTCGTCGGTGACCCGGCGAAATTTTCCAAGGGATGCGCATCCTGCCTGACCGGCACGGGGCTGAGCGCCATCCGCCGGACGAACAAGTGCAACATCCGCTGCCCGTTCTGCTACAATTACGGCGAGTTGGATTGCCAAGAGACCATCGGCGAAGGGTTGTGGGAAATCGGCGGGACGTACTTCCGCGTGGAGGATATCGACCTGCTGCTCAGCACGTCGAACCGACCGACCGGCGTCAGCTACGTCTATCTGGAGCCGTTCATGGAAATCGAACTGTATCCCGATATCATCCGCAAGTTCCGCGCCGCCGGAATTCATCAGCACATGTACACCAACGGCACGCTCTGCACGGAGGAAAATCTGCGTGCGCTGGGCGAGGCTGGGCTGGACGAACTGCGCTTCAACCTCGGCGCAACGTCTTGCGCCGACAACGTCATCCAGAGCATCGCTACGGCGAAGAAGTATATCCCCACCGTCGCGATTGAAACGCCCATGACGCCCGATTTTTACGAGCATTTCCAGCAGAAAAAGGACGCAATTCTGGCCACTGGTCTTGATTTTATCAACTGTGCCGAGCTGCACCTGAACCCCAACAATCTGCCGAACTACATCGGCACGCCCATGTACATGACGCGCCGCGGCTATGTATCGCCGATTTGGAGCCGGGAGATAACGTTCCGGCTGATGCGCCAATGCGCCGTGGAACATTGGGGGATTGTCGTGCATGACTGCTCGAACCACACCAAATTCGCGCGTGATTTGAACCTGCGGGCGAAGGAAGGCGGCTGGTTCGGCGCAAGCAGCTACCACAGCGAGTTTGACCAGATTCCATTCGAGGCTTTTTTGCCGACACTGGAGGATTCAGATTTCCGGTTTCTGGAGGAAGAGCCCTTGCCCAAGGGCTATCGGCCGGGGGATATTGTCCTGTAAGGCGTGCGCTCAAGGCGACGGACAAAATCCGTTCTATTGATAATGCGCTAAATCTGCCTGTGCAGCAGGCTTCCCGGAGCTTTTTGCCGAAAGCAGCGAAAAATTTCCGTCAAACGCAAAAAAGTGCTTGACAAACGCCCTTGCTGATGATATAATTTGTATCTGTCAGCAAGGGTGTTTCCTTCGCTGGCAGTCTGGAAGGAAAGAATCAGGCTTCTGATTTTGCGGCTCTGCGCCTGTAGCTCAGTTGGATAGAGCAACGGCCTTCTAAGCCGTGGGTCGGGGGTTCGAGACCCTCCAGGCGCGCATATGGAGGATATAGTTCAGTTGGTAGAGCGCCAGATTGTGGCTCTGGATGTCGTGGGTTCGAGTCCCACTATTCTCCCTTTCTTCCCTACTCAAGGTTGCTGCGGATGCGGCGAAAGCCTGCTGCGATGGGGTGTAGCCAAGTGGTAAGGCACGGGACTTTGACTCCCGCATTCGCAGGTTCGAGCCCTGCCACCCCAGCTTTTTGACCCATTAGCTCAGTTGGCAGAGCACTTGACTTTTAATCAAGGTGTCTGGAGTTCGAATCTCCAATGGGTCATTCCCATCTGCCTTCTGATTTCGCCTCTCGTGCGGGCGTGGCGGAATGGCAGACGCGCCAGACTTAGGATCTGGTGCCTATGGCGTAAGAGTTCGAGTCTCTTCGCCCGCACAAATTTCCTTCGCACCATGCAGTCGCGTGGTTATGCGGTAGTAGCTCAGTTGGTAGAGCGCCACCTTGCCAAGGTGGAGGTCGCGAGTCCGAGCCTCGTCTACCGCTCCACATGCGGGTGTAGCTCAATGGTAGAGCTCCAGCCTTCCAAGCTGGTCACGTGGGTTCGATTCCCATCACCCGCTCCAGCACAGAGGGTGCTCTTCATGGGTTCACCTCAAGAAACCGTCCGAAAGGGCGGTTTTTGTTTTATCTGCCTTGTCTGCTTATTTGGAAGCATCTCCATAGCCAGTGTGCATAGCACATTATACGGATGATATTTCTATCACAGAGGGTTTTGCCTCTGCGGAGACGACCCAAGGGCTTTCCGTTCGCCCTTGGGGAATCCTCGGTGCCTTTCGTTCTCCCAAGCACCTGCCCAATTGCAGCTTGATTTCCTCTGAAATAGCAAAAAAGCCCCGTCGGCACTCCGATTGCTCGGAAACACCGACGGGGTTTTTCGTGTGCTATTGCACCGCTGATTGATTGCTCCCGGAGGAGCCGTCAATTAATAGCGGGAAGCGCGCTGAGCGTCGAAGCACTCACGGCAGAGCACGGGACGGTCGCCACGGGGCTGGAAGGGCACCTGGGTGGCCTTGCCGCAGTTCGCGCACACCACGTCATACATCTGACGGGGAGCGGAAGAACCGTTGCCGTTCTGGGCGCGACGAGCCGCGCGGCACTTCGGGCAGCGAGAGGGCTTGTTCATGAAGCCCTTCTCGGCGAAGAAAGCCTGCTCGGACGCGGAGAACACGAATTCCTGGCCGCAGTCGCGGCAGACAAGCGTTTCATCTTCGTACATGGTTGGGAAACCTCCTTCAAATTGTCACCCATACCGTTGCCTTGAGGTCATCTGCTTCCATGGTTTTGCTCCAGTTTCCCGGCGCAGGTCATGTGACAACCAAAGGGAGATTAGAACCTTGGATTCCTGGTTGGGCTGCAGGAAATATTATAACACGGTTTGCGGAAAATGTACAGACCTTCTGGAAAATTATTTTCGTCCCGTTTTTAAGGGGAATCATGGTCGAAAAAAGATTCTTGTAGTGTCCATCTTTTCGCATAATCCGCACCAAAAGAATCATAATATTGCTTATCGTCTCTTCTTCGATTTTCTTTCATCCATTATAATAGATAAAACCCGAACAATTGGGGCAATAAGAAAGAAGGAATATGAACATGACCGTAAATTATCAGGATTTGGGACTTCGAGTGCGCGATGCCCGCAAAGCGAAGCATCTAACGCAGGAGCAGCTGGCGGAGAAGGTCGGCATTTCCTCGTCTTTCATGGGGCACATCGAGCGCGGCACGCGCATCGCCAGCATTGATACGCTGGTTTCCGTCTGCAACGTGCTGTCAGTGTCGCCATGTCTGCTGCTGGGCGCGAGCTTGTCCGAGAACGCGGTGGATTTCCCCTATACCAACGATAACCGCGAGCGTTCGTTCATGCTGGACTTCGTAAGTTTGGCGCAGCGCACGGTCCGCCGCTGGGATGAGACGGAAAGCGCGCCGGAGGAAGCGCCGAAAACGGAAGAATAATCGCTGAAATCAAAAAGGATGTCAGGATGATTTCGCTCCTTGACATCCTTTTGTTATGCCGTCTTGTTTTCCGTCAGGTTCCGCAGCAGACCCTCGCAGCCGCGCAGAATATCGCGGTATGCCCGGTCAAAGTCATCCGTATACCACGGATCTTCAATGTCGCCCTGCCGCTCGGCAAAGTCCAGCAGCAGATGCAGCTTCGCCTGCTGCTCCTTCGGACACAGAGCACGCAGCTTCTTCAAGTGCCCCCACTCCATGCCGATAATCAGATCCGCCGTTTCAAAATCCTCCGGCGTAATCTGCCGCGCACGATGCTCCGTGCAAGGCACCCCGTGCTTGACCAGAATTCGGCGCGCGGGCGGATAAATCCCATTGCCAATTTCCTCGCTGCTCAGTGCGGCGGAATCCACTTCAAACTCACCAGACACATGCCGCTGCTGTGCCAAGTACCGGAACACCATTGCTGCCATAGGGCTGCGGCAAATATTGCCGTGACACACAAATAGGATTTTCACCCGCATTCGCCTCCCTGCTATCAGTATAGCACACTTGTGCAGGAAATTCAACTATTATTTCCCAGTTTTCGCTTGTGATTCTGTGAATTGTTTGTAAAATTCGCAGAGCAATCACCACACAGGCGGTGTCCAGAGGGTGATTTCGCCCGTCGCAAGCGTTTTCGGCACGTCAATCAGCCGCTGATTGCTGCTGCCGCGGTAGAGCAGCGACAGCGACTTCTGCTCCTGCACGAAGCGTCCATCCACCAGCACGTCGATGCCGTGCAGCAACGCCATGCGCGCCGGGTTGTTCTCCTTCAGCAGCGCATCGAGCGTGAAGCCCGTGTAGCACCAAACGTTAAGGTGCTTTGCGTGCGCCGCGTCCGCAATCGTGCGGCAGGCTTCGGGCTGGCACATGGGTTCGCCGCCGGAGAGCGTCACGCCGTCCAGCAGCGGATTCTCACCGATTTTGCGGATGATGCCGTCAGTATCTGTCTCTTATACACATCTCCGAG
>ENA-OZFS01000177-OZFS01000177.1-human-gut-metagenome-genome-assembly--contig:-NODE-177-length-12213-cov-3.667791_pt1 | contig 12213 bp, 8 predicted proteins | sample MGYA00244623_ERZ653644 | MGnify/ENA primary metagenome ERZ653644 (study PRJEB26926, sample SAMN06165114) | human gut metagenome | biome: ENVO:00009003; feature: ENVO:2100002; material: ENVO:00002003... | reverse complement strand
GGCAGCGTCAGATGTGTATAAGAGACAGGCACAGTACCGCTTGATGCACCTGCTGCTGATGCTGACGCACGGGGTGGTGCAGGAGGGCGGCTTTCGCGACGGGCTGCGCCAGTGCGGGGCGATTCGCCGCTTGTGCCGGGAAGCGTTCCGCGCGGATTTGCGCCGTGTGCGGTGGCTGCCGCGGTCAAAGGCGCAGGCGGTGCTGCTGATGCTGCGGTGCGGGCTGTATCCGCTGGCACGGCGGGCGATTCTGATTCGGCGCAGGCAGAATCAGCAGGCGTGTGCATCGGCAGAAAGCGCATTAAAATAGGAAGTGATTTTTCACAGCAGGACGTGCTGCGGACGGCGAGGGGCAAATCAGCAGTAACTTGCGGGTTATCGCGGGCGGAACGACCTTATCCGTCGCTGCGGCGACGCTTTCATCAGTTGGAAAGTCATGGCACATCTGCGCTTGCACGCCGATGATGGCGAAAATGGTAGACAGCGTATTCACCAATCGACATCAGCAAATTGTAAATCAGCGCAAAATCAGCACGCGGAAGCTGTATGCAAACGTAGCCAACGAAATCGCGCGAATGGGTCAAGGGTCGAAGCCCTTGCAGGGGAGCGAAGGGGAGAGCGTCCCCTCGCGTCTCCTTCGCTTATGAAAGGAAGTATGACGATGAAACCACTGCGGGTGCTTGTCGTGGGCTGGACGGCGACGACGGGCGGAATTGAGCACTTTTTAATGGCGTATTGTGGAAAAATGAACCGCGAACGCGTTCAATTCGACTTTTTGTGCCGTTTTAGCCCGATTGCGTGCCAAAAAGAAGCGGAAAAAATCGGGAAAATATACACAATTACCCGGCGGAGCAGCGATATAATGCGCTATTATCGGGAAATCAACGACTTTTTCCGCGAACATGGGCACGAATACGATATTATCTGGGACAATGAGTGCATGTTCAACGACATGACGCCGCTGAAAAAAGCCGCGGAGGTGGGCATTCCGGTGCGAATCGCGCACTGCCATAATCCACAGAATATGGATAAATCAGCCATCGGACACGTGCAGGGCTTCCTTCATCGGGTCAATCACCATTCGCTCAGCCGCTACGCCAACGTCCTTTGGGCGTGCTCAATGGAGAGCGCGAAGTGGGCGTGCCCCGCCATGGATTTACCCTGTGAGGTCATCCCGAATGCCATCGACGCGCAGATGTTCCGCTTCTCGGAGCAGGTTCGGCGCGAGGTTCGTGAGCAATATGGGCTGGAAGATTGCCTCGTAGTTGGTCATGTTGGGCGCTTACAGTACCAGAAAAACCAAACCTTCTTGCTGGACGCCTTCCGCCACCTGCATGAGCGCGAGGAGAAAGCGCGGCTCGTGCTCGTCGGCGATGGCCCGGATTTGACGGAGCTGGAGGCGAAAGCCGTCACCCTCGGCATCGAGCGGGAAGTCCTCTTCCTCGGCAACCGCGATGACGTCAACCGCTTGTTGCAGGCGTTCGACCTGTTCGTCATGCCGTCGCACTTTGAGGGCTTCGGGATGGCGGCTTTGGAAGCGCAGGCGGCAGGGCTGCCGTGTCTGCTATCCGACAGCGTGCCGAGGGAAACGAAGCTGACGCGAAACGTGGAGTTTATTCCGGCGGAAGATCCGGCGATTTGGGCGGAACATATGCTGAACATGCTGGAACGCCACGAAATCCGCCGCGACGAGGCACAGACCATCGCCGACGCGGGCTACGACATAGGCACCGCGGCGCAGCGGCTGGAGGACAAGCTCATCGCCCTGACGGAGAGAAAACGGTTTCAGCGGCGCTTCCTGATGACCCCGAAAACGAGTGCATCGGGCGTGCCGGCGCTGAACAAGGCGCGCGCGGACATCGAGCAGATCGCCGCTGAAATGGGGTACGCGCCGTTCGTGCTCCACGCGCCGGACAGCGCAAATGGCAGCGTCTGGCAAGCTATCCAAGTCGGCGCAAAGACGCTTGGCGACTGGGTTCGCGCGTTCTACCGGATGCGGCAGGGCGACCTGCTGCTCGTGCAGTACCCGTATTTCCCGGTCAAGGGCTACGGCGTGGCGCGGCTGGCGCTGCACCTGCTGCGCTGGAAGGGCGTGAAAACCGCCGCGCTCGTGCACGACCTCGACTCGCTCCGGCGGATTGGGGGAAGCGCCGCGCGCGGGAGCGACCAGTTGCTGCTGCCGGGGTTCGAGGCGCTCATCGTGCACAGTCAGCGGATGGAAAGCTACCTGCGCACGGTGGGTGTGACGTGCCCGATGATTCTGATGGAAGCGTTTGACTGCCTGTCAGAAGGGAAAATCCCCGTGCGGGAGAAGAGCCGCATGGTCGCGATTGCGGGCAACCTCGCCGCGGACAAGAGCGGATACCTGAAAGATATTGGCAAGGTTCCGCTGGAATGGCAATTATATGGAACAAACTGGGCAGGAAGCGACTCAACGCGCATCGAATACCACGGCGAAATTGCGCCGGAGAAGCTGCCGGAGACGATTTCGGGCGCGTTCGGCATCGTGTGGGACGGCGACAGCCTTGACGGGCTGACGGGCTTGTACGGCGCGTACGCCCTGCTGAACAGCCCGCACAAGCTGTCAACATACCTCGCGGGCGGACTGCCGGTGATTGTTGCGAAAAACGCCGCGGCGGCGGATTTTGTGGCGCGGGAGCAGGTCGGCGTGGCGCTGAACAGCCTGCGCGAGCTGCCGGAGCTGATTCGCACGATGCCGGAGGAGGACTACCAGCGCTACGCGTCGAACGCGCGGCGGGTCGGGACGCGGCTTCGGGCGGGAGAGAACACGAAGCGGGCACTGCGGAAGCTGGAAGAAGTGGAATGAGCAGCTGGCGGACGGCGCGCGGTGAAATCAGGACGCTAAGCATCCGGTCGGCGCGTTTTCGCCGAATGCCCGCGCACCGTCCGGCAAAATCCAAAAAACCGAAAATCCCCCTTACGACCATCCAGCAAATTCGACTGGATGGTCGTTTTTTGACCGAAATTTCCTGCTGAAACGATTTCGAGAATCAGCCGAAACGATTTCGTAAAAAATCCCGCAAACCCTTGAAAACACAGGAATGAAAACGTTTACAACGCGAGGAATGGAGAATCTGGAAAAAATTTTTATAAAAAAACACAGGAAAACACTTGATTTTTTCGCGCGGGTGGTGTATACTCTAACCATCACGAAACCGGTTTAGCAAAAAGCCGAACGGGTTCGTGAGCATCACATGTCCCGGAAGCAGAACGCTAACCCGCCTCGGCGCTTCCAGCAAAGACGAAAGGAGGGGCGCCCATGGCCGTGACCATCAAGGATGTTTCCGCAAAGTGCGGCCTGTCCATCTCCACTGTCAGCAAGGCGTTCAACAACTACGCGGACATCAGCCTCGAAACCCGCGAACTCGTGCAGCGCACGGCGCGTGAAATCGGCTATTACCCCAACGCCATCGCACGCACGCTCAAAACCAACCGCTCCTACAACTTGGGCGTACTGTTCCAGGAAAAGCGCGGCACGGGTCTGACGCACAGCTTCTTCGCCTCCGTCCTGGATGCATTCAAGTCGGCGGGGGAGAAGCGCGGGTATGACATCACCTTCATCAACCACCACATCGGGTGGAAGGGCATGACCTATCTAGAGCACTGCCGATACCGCAATGTAGACGGCGTGTGCGTCGTCTGCGCCGATTTTTACGCGCCGGAGGTCATTGAGCTGGTGGACAGCAATCTGCCCGTCGTCACCATCGACCACAGCTTCAACAACCGCTCGTGCGTGCTGTCGGACAACATCGGTGGACTCAAGCTGCTGGTGGATGCCGCTTATCAGAAGGGACACCGCAAAATCGCGTATGTCCACGGCGAAAAATCCTCCGTCACGCAGAACCGCATCATCGGCTTCTACCGCGCGATGCAGGAGCACGGGCTGAATGTGAACCCGGACTTCGTCGTCGAGGCGCTCTACGACAACCCCGCCACGAGTATGCAGGCGGTGCTGAACCTGATGGAACGCCCTGACCCGCCGACGTGCATCCTGCTGCCGGACGACCACTCGACCCTGGGCGCGCTGCAGGCAGCAAAACAGCTGAATTTGCGCGTGCCGGAGGATTTGTCCCTGGCTGGATACGACGGCATCCGCCTGACGCAGATGCTTCAGCCGCGGCTGACCACCATCGAGCAGGATACCAAGCGCATCGGCGCACAGGCGGCGGAATTCCTGATTGACCGCATCGAGAACCCGCGCACCGCTGGCAGCGAAACCGCAACAATTCCGGTTAAGCTGCTGGAGGGCGAATCCATGGGCATCTGCCCGGTGAAGACAGACGCCGCCAACAGCTGATTTTTTCCGCAAGAGGAGGCGGAAAAAATCACCCCACATCGTATTCCCGCGGCAGGGAAGCCGCTGGAAATATAGCGGGTACAACCCGCCCATTAAAGAGGAGGAAAATCCTATGAAAAAGCTCGTCGCTCTGCTTCTGTGCCTGATGATGGTCGTTCCGGCCACGCTGGCATCGGCGGAAACCGCCGAGGGCAAGGTGCTGAACATCTGGTGCTGGAACGATGAATTCCAGAGCCGCTTCAACGCCTACTATCCCGAAGTGAAGGAAATTGCTGAGGATAAGTCCACCACCACCCTGAACGATGGCACCATCGTTAAGTGGACGATCAACCCCAACGAGGGCAACAACTACCAGAACAAGCTGGACGAAGCCCTGCGCGCGCAGGAATCCGCCGCGGCTGACGACAAGATCGACATCTTCCTGAGCGAAGCTGACTACGCTTTGAAGTACGTCGATTCCCCCTACACGCTGGACGTGAAGGCGGACATCGGCCTGACGGACGAAGATCTGGGCGGCCAGTACAAGTACACGCAGGAAATCGCCACCTCCGCTGATGGCAAGCTGAAGGCTGTCACCTGGCAGGCGACCCCCGGCCTGTTCGCGTATCGCCGTTCCATCGCCAAGGACGTGCTGGGCACCGACGATCCCGATGCAGTGCAGGAAGCGCTGGCTGACTGGGACAAGTTCAACGCTGTCGCTGAGCAGGCGGCTGCGAAGGGCTACTACATGCTCTCCGGCTATGACGATGCGTACCGCACCTTCTCCAACAACGTGTCCGCTCCGTGGGTTGCTGACGACGGCGAAACCGTGGTCGTTGACGCGAACCTGATGAAGTGGGTTGACCAGACCAAGACGTACACCGAAAAGGGCTACAACCACAAGTCCTCCCTGTGGGACGCGACTTGGGCGGCTGATCAGGGCCCGACCGGCAAGGTCTTCGGCTTCTTCTACTCCACTTGGGGCATCAACTTCACCCTGCTGGGCAACTCTCTGGAAACTTCCGTCGCTAACGGCGGCAAGGAAGAAGTCGGCAACGGCGCTTATGGCGACTACGCGGTCTGCCAGGGCCCGCAGGCTTACTACTGGGGCGGCACCTGGATTTACGCGGCTGCCGGCACCGACAACGTGGCGACCATCAAGGACGTTATGCAGAAGCTGACCTGCGACGCGGCGATCGCCAAGAAGATTACCGAGGACACGCAGGACTACACCAACAACGTGGCGGCTATGAACGAGCTGGCGCAGAACTACTCCTCTGCCTTCCTCGGCGGCCAGAACCACATCGCGCTGTTCGCGGAAGCGGCTCCGAAGATCGACATGAGCAACATCTCTGCTTATGACCAGGGTCTGAACGAATCCTTCCAGGGCGCGTTCAAGAACTACTTCGACGGCAACGCCACCATCGACGAAGCCAAGGCGCAGTTCGAGAGCATCATCTCCGAAAAGTATCCGGAACTGGTGAACTTCCAGTGGCCGGACGCGGAGTAATTCGCATCACAAACCAAGCGGCAGGGGCGGGCATTGCGCCCGTCCCTGCTTGCTTTACGAAGAAAATTGCATTCTGTTCCAATGGTGACCTCTGGCAGCGAAATCCCAACGCCCGCCGGATGCCAGAGGTCATCATTGGGGCAAACGAACGTAGGAAGGATTGGTGATTCCGGATGCAGGGAGCAAAAAAGAAAGTCCGCTCCGTCAGCTATGCCAAATGGGGCTATGTGTTCATCGCGCCGTTCTTCGTCGTGTTTGCGCTGTTCCAGCTCTATCCGCTCGTCTCGACGATTTATTACAGCTTCTTTGAGTATTTCTTCAAGCAGGGCGGTCTGATTCAGGTCGGCCCGAAATTCGTCGGCTGGACGAACTACTTGTACGTTTTCTCCAAGGATTTGCCCAGATACTTCGGCAACACCATCATCATGTGGCTGATGGGCTTCATCCCGCAGATTGTCTTCTCGCTTCTGCTGGCGGCGTGGTTCACCGATAACCGCCTGAAGCTGAAGTGCCAAGGCTTCTTCAAGACCGTCATCTACATGCCCAACCTGATTATGGCGTCCGCGTTCGCCATGCTGTTCTTCGCCCTCTTCGCTGATCAGGGCCCGGTCAACAACATGATTCAGGCACTCGGCGGCGAACCCATCCGCTTCCTCTCGAATATCTGGGGCACACGTTCGCTCGTCGCGCTGATGAACTTCCTGATGTGGTTTGGCAACACCACCATCATCCTGATGGCGGCGATGATGGGCATCAGCCCCTCCATGTTCGAGGCGGCGCAGATTGACGGCGCGACCCCGAATCAGACGTTCTGGAAGATTACCCTGCCGCTGATTCGCCCCATCCTCGTCTACACGCTCGTCACGTCCCTCATTGGCGGCCTGCAGATGTTCGACGTTCCGCAGATTTTGACCAACGGCAAGGGCGACCCGGTTCGCTCCTCCATGACCGTCGTCATGTATCTGAACAACTTCATCGGCACGTCGAAGAACTACGGCCGTGCGGGCGCGGTGTCCGCCATCATGTTTGTTATCTGCGCGGTGCTGTGCGTGGTCATCATGCGCACGACGCGCGGCGATGATGAACGCAAGCCCAAGCCTGTGAAAGCGGCGAAGGCTGTGAAGGGAGGCAAAGCGGCATGAGTCAGGCAACGATGAAAGTGCAGCCCAAGACAAAAGACCAGCAGACCGGCGCCCATGCGGCGCTGACCGCGCGGCGCATCGTGGCGTATGCGGTGCTGATTCTGCTCTGCGCGCTGTGCCTGTTCTTCTTCTACGTCCTCATCATCAACGCAACCCGCCCGCACGCGGATATCCAGAAGGGCTTCTCGTTCCTGCCGGGTTCGTGGACGTCGCTGTGCAACAACTTCACGCAGGTGATAAACAACGCGAACATCCCGATTATCTCCGGTATGCGCAATTCGCTCATCGTTTCCGCCATGACGGCGATTTTTGCGTGCTACTTCTCCGCGCTGACGGCGTTCGGCATTCACGCGTACCGCTTCAAGGGGCGCGCGCTCGCCCTTACCTTCATCCTGCTGATTATGACGATGCCGACGCAGGTTTCCGCGCTGGGCTTTGTGCAGCTGATGGGCAAGATGAACTTGAAGGATTCGCTCCTGCCGCTGTTCCTGCCGTCTATCGCCAGCCCCGCGGTGTTCTACTTCATGTACCAGTACATGCAGGCGAGCCTGCCACTGGAGGTCATCGAAGCCGCCCGCATCGACGGCAGCAGCGAGTTCGGCACGTTCAACCGCATCGTTCTGCCGATGATTAAGCCCGCTTTGGCGGTTCAGGCGATTTTCACCTTCGTCGGCGCGTGGAACAACTACTTTACCCCCGCCCTGATTTTGAACTCCGCGAACAAAAAGACGCTGCCGATTTTGATTGCTCAGCTCCGCAGCGCCGACTTCCTGAAGTTCGACATGGGGCAGGTCTACATGATGATTGCCCTCTCGATTCTCCCCGTCATCATCGTCTACCTCTTCCTCAGCAAGTTCATCATTGCTGGCGTCGCGGTCGGCGGCGGGAAGGAGTAAGGGGATTCCCGGAAATGAATGCGCCCTCCCTCTTCGCAGTGTGTGAAGGGGGAGGGCGCGTTTTAGTTAATTTTGAAGGCTAACTGCTCGCTGTGCTGTTTTGCAGAGGCAATCTCATTGCGCATCAAGCGCTTTTTTGCAATTTCAGCGTAGCTTTCGTTGATGTCAATGCCAATGTAGCTTCGTCCTAAATTCTGTGCTGCAACGCAGGTTGTCCCAGAACCCATAAAAGGATCTAAAACCGTTTCACCTTCCGTCGTCACAAGGCTGACCAGCAGTTCCATCAATTGAAGTGGTTTTTGCGTCGGGTGTAGACCGCGGTCACCCTCCGTTATAGCCACTTTGATGATATTCGAGCAGATTTCTTCTTTCTCACGGGTGACGTTGTAGGTTTGCAAAGCCGCTTCATTCCAAGCGCCGACACCGTGCTCAATCACGTTTCCGGCAATGGTGCCGCCTGTCCGGTAGGGCTTTTGAAACCAGAGAATCGGCTCAAACAGGGGACGCAGGTTGGCAACGCGCCATCCGCGCCAGCGCTCTGCATTTTCGTCATCGGCTCTACGCTCGTAGATGGCGGATAGTCGCTGTGCACGCTGCGCGGCGGCATCTTTTTCCCAAGCAAGCATGTCCTTGAACGTAAATCCAGCATCCTCCAGTGCGGCAATGCAGCGGTGCGCATAGCGGCGACCAGCGAAAACAAAGCAGCTTGCGCCGGGCTTCAGCACCCGAAGCCATTCGGATGCCCAAGAAGAACACCAATTTTGATATTCCAGAGGAATCTTCTTGTCGGCTTCGCTCCAGCCATTGAGCGGCTTCCCCCTGCGCTTGAATAAGCTGCCGCCTGCCAATTGCGCACTGGATGCGCCGCCTAATGCAGAATTGGTATTGTTATGCAGTACATCCCAATCATCATAGCTGATGCCGTAAGGAATGTCAGAAATAATTGCGTGGATAGAAGCTGTTTCAATTGATTTGATGAGAGTAATCGAATTACCGACGATGATTTTATTCATAGCAGTTTCAGCCCTCCTACATAAGAGTCAATTTGCGCTAATTTTTCGCGAATTTTCTTTGCATTGAGTAGCTCTTCAATGGCTTGTTCGCGAGAGTAAGACGTGATGATATTCATTTCGTGATGCCAATAATCCTTTTCAACATGAGCACGTGCTTGAATCTTTTCAATTTGGCTGCCTAAAAGAACCGAAAGCGATTCGGCAGGTAAATTAGTGAAAGTAAGGATAAACTGGTTTAGCTGCGGCAGAATACACCTCTTTTCATCGGAAACAAGTGTTTGCACAGCAAAAGAAGCACTACAGTTCCACAATTCCGAGAAGTTTATATGTTCATTCTCTTTAACTTGATTGTTGATGAGAAAAATAAAATGTTCCCAACTCAAAAGACAGACGTTCTTTTCTAAAGCCTGTGCATAAATTTGACTGCTTTTAGATGGATACTGGAAATATGGTGCACAGAGGACGGCAAAGTCATTGTCATTTCGCCAGCTGGAGAGGGCAGTTACTTTGAAATCTTTCTGATTTTTGGCGGTGCGGCTCATGCGGAACGCTTTTGCATCAGCGACCAAGGTGTACCCGTGAATTGGAGATTCCGCCAATACATCAGCAGAATCAGCACGTTCCCGCAATACCGTCGCTTTCAATCCAATTTCGCGGAAAGCTCGCGCCAAAACGGCATCGGAAACCTTGGAAAACAGCTTTTCCGCTGTGGAATCGTGCTCAATCGCTTCTGGAATTGTCCCGATTTGTGTTAAAATATCAAGAAAATCAGGCGCTTGTTCGATAAAAGCAATCAGTTCCGCAGAAGCTTTGTCATAATTCATGCAGCTGACGCGCTGCAATTCTTCTATCAAATCCGTGAACACAAGCATTCCTCCTAAAATGGCAAAAATCTGATACCTTTATTATAGCTGAATCTGCGCTAAAAAGGAAGTCCTAAATTCTTGTAGAAACAGTTATCCCCTTGGCTGATTTCAAGCCAAGGGGATAACTGTAACTGATTGTATTTACCCGACAGAACCGTCCGTCGCGTCTTCCTCAATCGGCACCATCACCACGTCCACCACACCGCTTTCATCCAGCGGCATGAGCAGATAGCGGCTTGCGAAGAGCACGCTCGGGTAGGCGACTTTCTCAAGCTCGTCGTCCTGATACGGCGCGATGAACACGCATTTTTGCGTCTGCGCGCCGCGGCGGAGGGTGAAGTGCTTGTCAAACGTCTTTTCGTCGTAGCGGTCGAGGTTCGTCAGCAGCTTTGCGACAACCTCCATGTCCACGGCGACCTGTGCGTTCGGCAAAAGACCGCTGATATCCGTGGGCTTGCGGTCAATCACCATTTCCGTGCGGATGTTCCAGCCGCCCGTGACCGCGCCGTCCGGCAGATCCACCGGCTCAATCGTCACGCGGAAGAGCGTCGTCGTCAGGTTGCCGCCCGCCTGCTTAATCGCCTTCTCCATGTCCGCGGAGAGGAAGTCCGACAGGCGCAGGATGACCGCGGCGTTCTTGTTGGAGAAGCTGATGGCGTCAATGCCGGCGTTGTTCATGTAGCGCAGGCTCATGTAGCCGAAGCGCAGCGTGCGCGCGCCGTACACCGGGTTGCCATAGGAGTCGGTGACGTAGCCTGCGTCCTTGTTCAGCTCGGCTTCCGCGCTGATGCGCAGCAGCACCTCGTCCGTCTTTTTGTTCCACGTCAGCGAGGGGGTGAAGGGGCGCGGCTGGTCGTCCGCCGTGTTGCGCACGACGCTGCCCAGCTCGCTGTAAGAGAGTACCAGCTGTTCCTGCGTCGTAATGGTCACGAACATCTTCCGCCCGTCGGAGCGCTCAATAACCTGCTGCACCGGGTTCAGGCGTTCGCCGCCGCCGCCCCACCAAGACGGCTCGGTCGGCAGAATGGTGAACTGCGGCGCGTCGTCCATCAGGCGCAGCGTGTAGTAATCCGCCGCGGAAAGCCCGGTCAGCACGAAGTTGTAGTTGCCCGCTTCCTCGCCGGGTTCGCGCTTCAGGATGCCGCTGACCACGTCGCCATCCAGCAGCCCAATCGACGTGAACGTGAACCGCGCCGGGTCAGCCTCGCCCTCGTTCTTCTGCTGATTCGCGTCGGGGCAGATGGTCAGCGGGATTTTCTGGATGCTGAAGGCGACATCCACCGTCCCCGGCAGATAGAGCGGGTCGCCTTCGGGGATTTTGACGTGCATGACGTAGCTGCCGACGTAGAAGGGCAGCCCGCCGACAAGGTTGTTGCCGGAGTAGGTGATGCTCGCCGTTTCGGGCAGGGTCATGCGCGGGCGGTAGGTCATGGCGTTGTAGGTGGTGTTCGCGGTGCGGCTCGGCACCCACTTGACGCGGTGGACGTGGAAGCACTCCTCGCTGAAGGAGAAGCCGTCCGCGTTGCTTTCCGTCAGCGCGACGTTCTCTTCCGCCGATGCGTACACGCGGTAGATGACCACGTCGCCGGTGTTCAGTCCGCTGATGGTGACGGAATTGCCGTCCGCAGCGTACTGCTTGGCGTCGGCGCGGTAGGTGTCGGGCATGGAGGCAGGCGCTTCGCCCGCGTACATCTGCACGCCCGCGCTCTTTGCGCCCGTGGTCTTAAAGGTGATGGTCAGCGTGCCGTCCTCGTTGTCGGTGGCGGCAATGTCGCTGATTTCCAGCCCGGTCACGGCGCTGCTCGACTTTCCGGCGATGACGGCGGAGTACACCGTTTCGCCGTCGGTGGCGGCAATGTCCTGCCCGGTCAGGTCGCCGAAGCCCCAGAGCTGCAGCGTTCCGTCAAAGTGCGTTGTGTAGCGGTACTGGCTGCCGCTGATGACGACGGTCAGCGCCTTGTTCGGCACGGGGTTGCCCTGTGCGTCGCGGATGGTGACGACGGTGTGCGGCGCGTCGCTTTCCGGCTCCACACGCACGTTGCCGCGCAGGGTGATGCCGGTCAGGTCGTTCTGATTCCGCAGCACGAGCCGCCCGCTTTCGACATTCAGCGACACCTGCGCGTTGTCAAGTGCAATCGGTGCGCCGTCGCTCAGCAGCGCGCAATTGCCCGTCAGCGTCGCGGAGAGTGCGCCGTTTTCGACGCGGAGGACGCTCGAAGCGCTGTTCAGCTGCACGTTGCGCAGGTTGGCGCGTGCGTTGTCCACCTGCGACTCGTAGCTGAAGGTGTTCACGTCGTCAAGCACCACTACACGCTGGCCGGCCGATACGCGCTGGCCCTCGTCCACCAGTATCTGCTTGATGCGGTTCGGCATGGAGCTGCTGATGTTGTTCAGCAGTTCCGGCTCCACGGTGGCGGTGTAGTGTCCGTTCTGGTCAACGGTACGGGCGGTCACGGTAGCCACTGTCTCTTATACACATCTGACGCTGC
>ENA-OZFS01000176-OZFS01000176.1-human-gut-metagenome-genome-assembly--contig:-NODE-176-length-12224-cov-9.636453_pt1 | contig 12224 bp, 6 predicted proteins | sample MGYA00244623_ERZ653644 | MGnify/ENA primary metagenome ERZ653644 (study PRJEB26926, sample SAMN06165114) | human gut metagenome | biome: ENVO:00009003; feature: ENVO:2100002; material: ENVO:00002003... | reverse complement strand
GGACGAAAAGAATCCAAACTCGTCCGCTCACTTGTACTATACGTCAAGCTCGGCGCTCGCTTTCTCGCCGCCTTGCGGCTCGCACCCCGAATATGCACATACCGTGTATAAGAACGCTTCGTATATGTATCCGTTCGGGTGTGGGTGTCCCACCATTGTTATTCCGAGGGAACGAAGTGACCGTGGGAATCCAGCCGACAGGCGCAATTCACCAAGCAAGCACTCGCACGGAACTGCGGTTTGAATTTTTGTCCGTTTTGTTTTGATAGCAAAGATTTTCTGCGCGATTAGAAAACTGAAAATCGAGCGAATAAAAGAAAAGCACGGGAAATTCCGTGCTTTTCGTAAAAACGCGATGATTTTCAGTTAGTTGATGCCTTGTGCAATCATCGCGTCTGCGACTTTCTTGAAACCTGCAAGATTCGCGCCTTTTACGAGGTTGTAGTCGAGGCCGTATGCGTTGAGTGCGTCGCAGATTTGAGTGTGGATGCCTTTCATGATTTGTTTGAGCCTTGCGTCAACTTCTTCTTTTGTCCAAGCAAGGCGTTCGCTGTTTTGGGACATTTCGAGACCGCTGGTTGCAACGCCGCCTGCGTTGACCGCTTTGGACGGGGTGACAAGCACGCCGTGCTCTTGCAAGTAGGCGATGGCTTCGTTGGTGGTGGGCATGTTGGAAACTTCGTTGAGGACGGGTACGCCGAGTTTGACCATTGCGATTGCGTCGTCCAAAAGAACTTCGTTTTGTCTTGCGCAGGGCATATAGACGTCTGCTTTGACGTTGCCCCAAGGCTTCTTGCCCGCGACGAATTCGCAGCCGTATTTGTCGGAGTAATCTTGCACTCTGTTGCGGTTGGAAGCGCGCATTTCAAGCAAGTAGTCGATCTTTTCGCCGCTGACGCCGTCGGGATCGTAAACGTATCCGTCGGGGCCGGAGAGGGTGACGACCTTGCCGCCGAGCTCGTCGATTTTCTTTGTTGCACCCCATGCGACGTTGCCGAAACCGCTCAAGCAGAAAGTTTTGCCGGCAAGTTGTTCGCCTTGATGTTTGAACACTTCTTCGAGAAAGTAGGTTGCGCCGAAACCGGTTGCTTCGGGACGGATGAGAGAGCCGCCGTAGCTCAGACCTTTGCCGGTGAGAACGCCGTTCTCGTATGCGCCGACGATTTTCTTGTATTGACCGAACAGATAGCCGATTTCACGTCCGCCGACGCCCATATCGCCTGCCGGAACGTCCATGTTGGGGCCGATGTGGCGATAAAGCTCGTTCATAAAGGATTGGCAGAAGCGCATGATTTCGGAATCGCTCTTGCCTGTGGGATCGAAGTCCGCGCCGCCCTTTGCGCCGCCCATGGGAAGAGAGGTGAGGGAGTTTTTGAAAGTTTGCTCGAAACCGAGAAACTTCATTGCGTCGAGGTTGACGTCTTTTTGGAATCTCAAACCGCCCTTGTAAGGTCCGATTGCGTTGTTGAATTGGACGCGGAAGCCGCGGTTTACGTGATAATTGCCGTTGTCGTCCATCCAGGGAACGCGGAACATGATTTGTCTGTCAGGCTCGACAAGGCGCTCCAGAATGACGTTTTTGCGCATCAACTGCTCGTTTTGTTCGATTGCGGGAGCCAAAGAGGTGAGGACTTCTTTGACGGTTTGCATAAACTGAGGTTGATTGGGGTTTTTCAATTCGGTCTGTTCAATGACTTCACTGATATATGACATAATTTTCCTCCTGTCGCGGCAAAAGCCGATCTGCGATTAAATAATATACTTTTAGACAATCAAAATCAACCCCGAAATAAAAATCCGCAAGACGCAGTTCAAAGATTAATTTAAAAAAACGATAAATATGCACACAAAACGGCGGAAGTGTCGGTTTGACGAAAAACCCGCAAAGAGAGATACGGTTGAAAACAAAATCCGTCGTCTTTTCAAACGGAAACGGATAGAATGACGATTTTGACGAGACGGGCAGCGATATTTTGTCGAAATTCGGCATATAATTCAACAAATAGTATGCTTAAAAAGGCGTTGCCCAAGATATTGAGAGGGCAAATTTTCTTGAAAATCGTATTGAAATATGTTTTCGGATATGCTATGATAGTACAGTAAATCATATTTCGGGTACGCTCGCGCACGTGTGTAAGGGCAATCCCAAATCAATGAGGAGAAAGTTATGAGCCAAACTCAACAGTACAAAAAGGTCAAGTTGTACCGCACTCTCAAAGTCGTGTTCTACATGCTTGGTCTTCCCTTGTTCCTGGTTGCGGTGTGTTTCACCGCGGTCAGATTCATCTGCCACGATCCGTTTATGGGAGAAACCACTTTCACGACGGCGTTGGGCTTTTTCAAGCAGGCTGAATCCTATATCACCGCGCCTGCGCTTTACGGCGTCTGGATCGGATTCGGAGTCTGGGCGTTTATTTCCATCGTTCATATCGTGTTGAGCAAAACGGTGAAAAATCCGCGCGTGAGAATGTTCTCCGTGGTTGCGGTTTGTATGGTGGTTATGCTTCTCACGGGCGTTGTTTTAGACACCGTGTTGGACAATAAAATCACCGAGATTCAAGCGCAATACGAGGGCACGGGCGTTGTGGTCAACGATTATAAGACGCAACTTTCCTATTATCGCACGGTTTCTTCCAACGCATTGAAGAAAAACGATACGCTCAACCTTATCGCGCAAGTGGATTTGATGAAAAACGTCTATAACGTCGAAATGGAAGGCGTGGACAAGAGCGGTGTTGCGGGCAACATCTCCAACAAACCCGTCACGTACTATTCCGTCATCGACGACGAAGGCAACCAAGGCGTCGACATCAGCTTTGTCAAGGGCGAGGACGGACTTTATCGACTCGACGTTGACGAAAACAACAATATTAAGGGCGACGGCGATCTCAAAAAGATTCTCAACGGCACTTATCGCGTAAGCAGCGACAGTGAAAATCCTTACGATTACAGAAAGAGCCCCGAATACAATCAAATCATCAGACTCAAACCTATCAACGGACAACTTGTCATCAACGGCAAGACCTATTCGCACTATTGGTACAAGAAGAAAACCACCAAAGCCGGCGAAGTGATTTACGTTTGGTATGCAAAAGATTTGATGCCTCTCGGCACGGAATACAATGACGCGGACGGTTCGAAAACGCATACTACGGAAGGCGTGTACGGCAAGGGTATTTACAACGAAAACGGCATGCTTTCGGACGGCTGGGTGTTCAGCCTTGACAACGTGCTCGACATTTTGGAAGATTATTATTCCGCACAAGAAGAAATCAGCAAAAACAAGTACGATTCCAAATTCGAATCCATGTACACCAAAGCGGTAAAGGCAAGAGAAAGATACTACACCGGTCTTATTGCCGATCCCGCGACGGGCGAAAAGTGTCCCGAGTGGTTGCAAACCCTTTACGGACAAGAAATCGAGTTTGCGGAGAATTTCTCCCTCACGCGCAACGGTCTTGACTATTTGATCGCAAAAGTCGGCGCATTGCTCGGAAACAACCATCTTTTCGACTTCTTGCTCAAGAGCAACGACGGCAGCACGGGTCTTGACGACGTCGTGGGCAAGTTCGGCATCGGCGCAATTCTTTCTCCTATCCTCGGACAACTTCAAAACGGTATGAGTTTCAGAAAGGATTTCAAAATGGACGACGCAACGATGGCGAAGGTTATGGAATGGATCAAGCCTCTTCTCGGAGCGGACGGCGCAACCATCAACGATTTGTTCTTGGTCGTGGCATATGCGGGCGCACCCGACGTGTTCAATCCGGGTGAAACAAGAGATTATCTCTACGTCGCACTCGTCAAAGACAACGGAACGCAAGATGCGGACGGCAATTACGTCATGGGAACGAATCCCGCAAAGGCAACCGAAGGCGGCGACGTGCTTTTGGACATCAATTTCAGCGACGCTTTCGTCAAGGTTGACGAGGAAACCGGCAACGTTGAATACGATTTCGACCTCGATCATCTCAGCACGTTCCTCAACACTGCGCTCAACGGTTTGATGAAAAAACTCAACGTCAATCTCAAAGACGTTATCGGTGGCGGCGCAATCGGCACTATCAACGGTTTGCTCAACCTTATCAAAACGTTCAACACCGACGACGGTGTCCGTTACGGTCTTGAAATAAGCGGCATCAAAATTCCTCTTCTCGACGAAGATTATAATTTTGCAATCGACGTGTCCTCCATTTTGACGGGGATTCTCGAAGGCATGTATTTCTATCAATCCGCGGCAATCAAGCCGGTGTGGGAGTTCTACACATGGGTTGCTTCCGACAAGGAACAATCAATGGCTCTTGCATATCAAAAGTACGAGAGAGCAAACTATGAAGCGACGCTTTACGGTTCGATGATCGGTTCTACGCTCATCGGCGACAACCTCGGCGCAGGCACATATCCTTCCTCGCTCGGTCTTGCGAACTTGACGGCGGTCAGACAACTCAAAGCGGATTTGAGCTACAAACCTAAATTCTATCCCGTTTACGCGGTGCGCGATATGTTGTTCTTCTTCTGCGGATTCGTCGTATTGTTCTATTTCTTGAGCTTCGTTGCGCAAGAGAAGGAACTCGAATACGCAAACGGCACGGCTGTTGTCGAAGAAAAGAAGAAAAAAGCAAAAAAATCCAAAAAACAAGACGAAATTCAAGCCGAAAACGAACAAAACATCGTTGAGGATCAATCGCAAGACGGACAAGACGGGGAGGAGAATACCCAAATTCCCGCCGACCTGAATTCTGACAAGGAGGTGCTGTAATCATGAGTGAACAAGTTATGAACGAAGAGATGAATCAAGACCTTCAAAACGAACAAGCAGTCAAAGACGAGCAGGCAGTTCAAGACGAACAATGCGACATGCTCAATCGTGACGAAAACGGCAACGTAATTCCGGCATTTCCCGTAAGCAATCGCACCAAGAGAGATCAAAGCAAAACTTCCGTTCTCTTCTCGGTGGCGGCAATTCTTCTCCACGTGCTTGCGTATCTGCCGATCGTGATTGTATCGGTGGTGCTTGGCGTAAAGTGCTACAATCTTATGCCGTATTATTCATTCTGGCCGTTTGTCGGCGTGATTTTGGCAGGCGTACTCGGACTTGTGTTTATGACGGTCGCGCTTGTCGTCAACAGAAAGAAATCAAAAGGCAGTATCCGCACAAAGACGGTCAAGGTTCTTATCGCTTTTGTGTGCTTGTCGACGGGATTCGGGTTGATTCTGACCTATGTTTTCCCTGACGTCATCGCATTTGCAACGCAAAACACGCTCTATTGTGAAGATTTGTATTACAACGGTTCGGCTCAGGCGGAAAAGAATGCCGCACTCGAGAGAGATCTCATCATGTACAACCTTCTCAACGGCAACCTCAACAACTACGGCGCAGACGGCAAGATTGCCGAAAACGGAGATTTCTCCTACAAAACTCTCATCGCGCACACCGAGGACAACGGCAAAATCATCAAATACAAAAATTCTTTCATAAACGAGAGAGTGAAGTCCTACGAAAAGACGTACGAAAAGACGGGCATCAACGGTATTCAAGTTGAAGTCGACGCTCTCAAATCCAATGCGAGAAAGTATGAGCTTTACGAGTTCATCTACAATCAATACGTCCTCAACGACTACGACTTCTGCTTCTACAACAACGTCACAAGACGTGCGGTCGCGCTTTCCATACTCGATTATATCTACACGTATTACGATTATGAAGGCATGTTGAAAGAAGGCTTCAACAATCCCAGATTCAAAGCTCTCTTCCAACAAAACTACGACAGCTTCAACCAAGACGGCTATCTCACTTATGACGATCCGCTTCTTCTTTACGCACAAATGAGCGGTCGTATGACAGTGCCTATCGTCTTGCGTCTTATCCTCAACCAAGGCTGGTCCTACACTCAAAGCTCTTACAACGGAGCGGGCGGACTCACTTACACCGAGGACGGTAACTGCCTGTATCAACTCTACGATCCCGAACTCGTCGAAAAGTTCAAAGCGAACGGCGGCAAGTTTGAATACACGGGCACGATCACCGATCAGGACGGCAACAGTATAGAAGTCAAGTACGGATTCAACGAGGACGGATGGCAAATGTACGAAAACGGCGTGACCAAGCGCCCGCTTTCCTGGCTCGTTCTCGACATGCTCGGCGATCCGATGGCTTTGACCACGCTTGACATAGCCAACTTGCTCGGCAACCAAATCTACGGCATCGTGCAAAACGTGCTCAATGCATTCCCGACGCTCATCGACGGACTCGGCGGACTTATGCAAGAAGACCTTATCGAAGTTGTCAAAGCCGCGGCGGGCGGAGCGCAACTCAGCATCGGCCTTTGCATCGACGACAACGGTTTGATTGCAATCAATCTCTTCCCGATGAACGCACCCTACGGTATGCTCGGTTACATGCAAGCAACGTGGGTTGACAGCGACAACTTGCTCATGGCGGTCATCAACGTGGTGTCATTGCGCAACTGGATGGCAATCTTCGGCGCAATCGGCGCAGTGCTCATCATTGCTGCGGGCGTATGCCGCGATATGGGAGAAAAGACTCGCAAACGCACCGAGGATTCGCGCGATCGTATTTTGAGAGCGAAAGCGGCGGAGGAAAACGGCGTCGGCTTCGGAAAACCCGAAGACGGCGACGAAACGGCGGAACCTATAACGGCATAACAAACCCTATAACTGCACAAAAATGAAAAACGGCACTCGATTGAGTGCCGTTTTTAAACGTTTCTCTTTTCTTGCATGCGCGAATTTTGTCGAATATATCCAAAATTTTCCGCAAAAATCGGCACACAAAGGCGGTGAGAAAAAGATTGTGTGTTGACAACCTTTTTTTATTATAATATAATTATAAGTACAAATATATCCATACTACGCATATGCGTGCGTGCGGACGTATTAAAACGATGGCAAATTATTAGGAGGCAATTATGAAAAAACTCAGCATCAGATCACTTCTCATCGTGGTTCTTGCGTTGGTTTTGGTGTTCTCTCTCGTCGCTTGCGGCGATAAGGACAAAGGTGGAAACAACGGTGGCAACAATACGCCCCCCACACCGCCCGACACAACCGCGAATGTGAAGAACTATTTTAACACGCTTTGGGAAAAATCCACCGGCATCGGCGGCGAAAAGATCGGCGAAACAGACGATCTCAAAGTCAGCCTCGGTCTTACCGTAGCTCTTGATTTCGCAGACAGCAACGGAAGCGTGAAAGACAGCATCGACCTCGGCATTTTGCTCGACGTAGTGCTTGACAGATCAAGCAAAGACTCAAGCACCAACACCGCGATCAAGGCGAAGTTCTACGATCCCACCAGCGGTGAAAACTGGTTCTCTGCGTACTACTTCTTCAACGATGTGGACAACATCTATATCGACTACGCAGGTCAACACGTTCAGATTCCGTTCAGCTATCTCAACGACACCTACAACAAAAACTTCTACAACTTCGTGTTCAACGACAAGGTTATAAAGGACAAGGTAGACGATAAAGGACAAGTCACCAAAGAGGGAAAGACCATTGCTCAAATCATCACGGCTCTCACCGAGAACATGGGTAGCAGTTGGGATCTCAACGTCCTCATCGGCGACGTTTTGAAAGTGTTCGACATCGACATCAAATCCGCAAAAGATACGATAAGCGGTGTGCTTGAAATGATTGGCATCAAAGCAGACGACGCGTTCGACGCACAAGGCAACATCAACATCAAAAACATTTTGACAAACGACACCGTTGCAGAATTCTTTGTCAACGATGAAACGACCACAACGACCGAAAACGGTGTCACCACTTACGTGACCAAACTCGCTCCTTCCGTTCTCGATATGCTCAGCATGGTTGGCGGCAGCCTTCCCGAGAGCCTCAAAGGACTCCTCGATGTGATCGACGGTTTGGATCTCGCTCTTGAATTCACAACCAAGAACGATGCAATCGATTCTTTCACCATCAGAGCAGGTCTTCCCGCAATCGAAGGTGAAAACGCAAACGTAGTTGACGTACATCCCGTCGTTGCAATCACAATCACCGATCTTGACTTTGCAAAAGCAAGCAAAGGTGAAATTGAAAACCCCATGGCAACCGCAAAGAGCAACTACACCCAAGACGTTGTTCTCGATGCAGAAGTTGCAATCGACCTCAAAGGCATCACGCTCAACGCTCTTGCTTTCGACAAAGACAACTACAAGAGATTCTCAAACGTCAACACCGCAATCGGCGGCGGACTTCACAACATCGTTCTCGACGGCACTCTCGCACTCACGTTGAACGGCAAACTCGATCTCAAAAACAAGGAAAACAACGGCACTGTCGCAGCGGCGGCGTTGACATACAAGGCGGCAGGTGCGGAAAAGGGTGTCAATATTGTCGAAGCGTCCTTTGTAAACGGTACGTTGGCAGTCAAAGTGAACCAAGAAGCAAAAATCGGTGACGTTAAGATCCTCGACACGCTTGTCAGACTGTTCGGCGACTATGCATACAGCTTTGTGAAGACCACATTCTTCAAGGGCAATGCGGAAGACGCGGCTTTGAAAGCATTTGCGACCAAATTCTTCTCTTGCAACATCGAAGAGCAAGTTGCGGTAAATGCCGAAGGGAAACCCGTTGTTGATCCTCAAGATAGAGTCATCACAATCAACACGAAATTCCAAGGCGCGGCATGGAAGAACGTTGACATCGTCGGTGGCTTCCAAAAGCTCGTCAAAGGCGTTCTTGACAAAATGTTCCCGCCCAAGACCGGTGCAGGTACAGCCGTTGCAACCGATCCTATCATCACCAAGGTTGCAGACACAGTCGTTGCAGCGCTTCCTCTCATCAAGTCCACAAAAGGCAAACTCGTTGTTGCAACCAACGACAACAAGGCATTCAAGGGCAACTATGCAACCGTTGGCAACGCAGTCACCACAATCGGCAAGATCTGGTGGGTTAAGGATGCAAAACCGTTTACCGAAACTCTCATCACAAACGATAAAGGCGGTTGGCTCCCCGTATTTGCAAACGCACTCAAAGTTGCAGGCACAACCTACGGCGACAAAGCGGATGCAGAAAAAGTTAAGACCTTCCTCAACGAAATGTTTGCTTGCACCGCAGAAGTCACTCTCGATATCAGCGAAGCAAACGGCGTTGAACTCGGCGTCAAGGCAGACGTAAACGCAAGCGCAGGCGTTGCGGTTTCCGTCAAACTCGGCGCAAAGGCTTATGATTCAACACAATACACAAATCTCGCACCCGCTGTTGAAACAGACGGTTGGTTTGTGTACACCTTTGCGGCATAAAACATAATTGCAAAATAAAGGCATAAAAAGAGAAGGCGCGGTCGCGCCTTTTCTTTTTGCCGTTTTGTGTGAGGGATTAAGGTTGATAAATTCAAAAAGCATGCTATAATAGAAACATGATGGGTCTTGAAGAGAAACACAGCGTAATAAGCAAGGAAGACATGCAAAGTGCGATGGATTTCGTCGAGGACTTTTCGCATGAGCTTGAAAAGTATCCGCATCGCATAGCCGCAAGCAAGGACGAAACCGCTTGCGCAAGAGCAATCCGCAATCGCTTGCACGACGAAACCGACGCAAAAACTCGTCTCGAAGCATTTGACGCCTCGCCGCTTTTGGGCAGAGGTTCGTTTTTGCTTATCGGCATTTGGTATGCGATTTGCTACGTGATGTATTTTGTGTCTTTTGCAGGCGGCAGGGTGACGGGCGCAATGCTCACGCTCTTGTCCCTTGTGATGTTCCTCGGCGGCGGCAGCGTGTTTTTGCTTATGTATCTGGGCAATAGCAAACTCGGCAAGGTTTTGCCTAAAAAAGTGTCGTACAACGTCGTCAGCGAAAGTTGCAACGACGCTAAAAATGCCAAAAACGTTCTCATCGTCTGCGACAATCACGACGCAACGCTCGGCAGTCCCGTCAAGGATTTCAATCTTGTCAGAAAACTTTGCATGATTGTCGCGCCGGTGTCAGTGTTTATTTTCATTCTGTTTTGCATCTTGAAGATGGCAATCGGCACGGAGGGTGCAAACGTTGCTGTAAAGATAAGCGCATTTACCATTTTGCCGTTTGTATCTGGCATTTTCGGCATTGCGGCGTTTGTGATACACTTCTCGCCCTTTGAAAAGTTTGCGCGCGAAAACAACGGCGTTGCAACGTCAATCGCAATGGCAACGTACGCATATTTTGCCGAACAACCCGAACTCATTGCGGACGACGCAAAGATTGTGTACGTTTCCTTCGGCGCGGAAAACGCCGGGCATTGCGGCTCGCGCGCGTTCGTTGAGGCTCACCCCGAATTTGCGTCGGCAAAGGTGCTTGCGATAGGGGATATTCTGAGCGGCAATTTCCAAGTTGCCGAGTGCGACGCAATCCGCAATATCGACTTTTCTCTCGACGTCGTGTCCAGCGTTCACGCAAGCGCGATAGAGCAGGGCATCACCGTGTCCACAATGCCCCACGATACGTTTGCGCACAAGTTCAATTCGCTGCACGGCTTTATATCGAATGCCTTTGCAAAAAACGGCAATCCCACCGCAACTATTGTGTCAAAGGATTATGCGCATCATGAAAAATCACTCACCAAAACCGATTTGGAAAATATGTTTTCTCTTTGTGTGGGTGCGGCAATGAAGATTATGGCAAAAAACAATATTCCCGATGACGACAAGCACGACGAAGTTGAGGTTGTCGCCCCGTCGTCCGAAATGAAAATCGTGGACGTAGAAAGCAAATGAACGCATATTTTTGCGATAAAATAAAAACGGCATTTTACAATGCAAAACGGATGTAAAAATGCAAAAAAACAACGATAAAGACATAAAAAACGACATCGTTTTTGATGAAGAAACGACTCAAAACAACGCCGATAACGACAAAGAACAGTCGGATGTTCAACAATGCGAAACGGTGTGTCAGACTGCCGGAATCGTCGATGAACAAGAAAGCGACAAAGGCGGTATTCTTGCAGAATACGCAAAGCATGAAAACAAGGGCAAAAAGGCTCTTGCGGTTGTCAAAAAGTATTGCAAACGTTACTTTATCGACGCTTTTTCGGGTATGGCGCAAGGCTTGTTCTGCACGCTAATAGCAGGCACTATTCTCGCTCAAATCGCATCTTGGTGCGGTGACAACTCGTTCGCAAAAGTGCTCGGATATATCGCAAGCATTGCAAAGATGCTCATGGGCGCAGGCATCGGCATCGGCATCGCTCACAAACTTGGCGCAAAACCGCTTGTTATTTTTACGGCGGCGGTTACGGGACTTGTGGGCGCATTTGCAGGCAATCTCGTGGGCGCACTCTGTGGTGGCGCATCGTTTACGATTGCGTTCGGAGCGGTCGGCAATCCCGTCGGCGCATACGTCGTGTCTTTGCTCACCGTTGAAATCGCGTCGTTGTATGCGGGCAAAACGAAACTCGACATAATCCTCATTCCGCTCGGTATGATGTTTTTGTGCCTTGCAGGCATATTCGTAGCATGGCCGTTTATCAAACTCATCGATTTGCTTGCAAAGCTCATCGTTTTGGCAATCGAGGCAGGCGCGGCGGTCAAAATCATTGTCGGCGTATTCGTTGCGGTGATTATGGGTATTTTGCTCACTATGCCCACGTCGTCGGCGGCAATCTGGGTTGCAATCGCAACAAGCGCAACCGCTGTTGCCAATCCCGACGTTTTTGCAATCGCGGGCGGTGCGGCAGTGGCGGGTTGCTCGGCGCATATGATTGGTTTTGCCGTTGCGAGTTTCAGAGAAAACGGCGTCGGCGGTCTTGTTTCGCAGGGAATCGGCACAAGTATGCTTCAAATACCGAACATAATGAGAAAACCTGCAATTATGGTGCCGGAAATCGTCGCAAGCGCAGTGTGCGGACTGGTCGCAGTACTTATGGGACTTCGTTGCAACGCATCGGGCGGCGGTATGGGCACGAGCGGTCTTGTCGGCATTTTCGGCACAATAGCCGCATCGAAAGGGGTGATACCCGACTGGCAACTGGGCGTAGGAATTGTGCTTTGTTTGTTTATCCTTCCTGCCGCAATCTCGTTCGGAGTGAGCGAACTTATGCGCAAAACCGGCGCAATAAAGTTCGGAGATCAAAAGCTAGATTAACATTAAAACTTTTAGCGTGACGGATTTCGAGCCGCAATGGCGGCGAGCCTTGGAGCGCCGAGCTTTCGTCGCACACAAGATCCTTTTGCTTCAACCACAACAAGTTGTAGTTGTTCGCCTTGGTTCTTTGTGCTC